>Ga0066903_100004902_pt1 | contig 11452 bp, 9 predicted proteins | sample PanSoiMetaGPlot1_FD_67491 | JGI IMG/M metagenome (GOLD analysis project Ga0066903, IMG submission 67491) | Tropical forest soil microbial communities from Panama analyzed to predict greenhouse gas emissions - Panama Soil - Plot 1 (version 2) | ecosystem: Environmental > Terrestrial > Soil >...
TGCTACGTCACTATTGCCATGGTCACCGATTATGACTGCTGGCATCCGCATCACGATTCTGTGACAGTGGATCAGATAGTGGCAGTATTGCTGAAGAATGCTGAGAATGCCTGCAACGTGGTTCGTGAAGCAATTGCGGCAATGCCGGTAGGTCGCAGTTGTAAGTGCGGTTCCGCGCTCGCGCACGCAATTCTGACCGATCGCGACAAGATCCCACAAAAGACGAAGGAGAGGCTTAGTTTGATCCTCGACAAATACCTTGGTACGAAAGCGAACGGATGAGCGTCGTCGTCGTCGGTTCGGTAGCTTTTGACAACATCACTTCACCTTCAGGCAGCGTTGAGAACGTACTGGGTGGCTCCGGGGCCTTTTTCGCGTTGGCAGCCAGTTACTTCACCAATGTTCGCGTGGTTGCAGTCGTTGGAGAAGATTTCACGGCCGAGCACGAGAAGGTGCTGACCGAGCGGGGGATCGATACGCGTGGCATTGAGCACGCCAAGGGAAAGACTTTTCGGTGGGGCGGCCACTACCAGGAAAATCTCAACGAGGCCAAGACCGACTTTACGGAACTGAATGTCTTCGAGAGTTTCCAACCACATATTCCCGAGGAGTACCTGGATTCCGAATTCCTCTTCTTGGGGAATATCCATCCCGCGCTCCAAGCGGCTGTTCGCCTGGAAATGGATAAGGTTCGTCTGACCGGTGGCGATACCATGAACTACTGGATCAATTCTGCCCGCCAAGAATTGCTGGAAACGTTGCGGTTGGTCAATGTTCTGCTCATTAACGACGCTGAGGCGAAGATGATTGCAGGCGATGCCAGCTTGCCCCGGGCCGCGCGGAAGATATTGGCGATGGGCCCTCAGGCTCTTGTAACCAAGCACGGTGAATATGGCGCCACGATTTTCTTCCGCGAAGGTGCGTTTGGTATAGGAAGCCACCCTTTTCGCGCTCCGGCGCTCCCCATCGAGGAAGTGAAGGATCCGACAGGCGCAGGAGATTCGTTTGCCGGTGGGTTCATGGGGTACATCGCTTCCCAGGGAACACTAAACCGTGAGGTCCTGAAGCGCGCGTTGTTCTATGGTGGAGTGATGGGCTCCTTCACAGTCGAGCGTTTTGGCACGGAACGGCTGCAGCAGTTATCCCGTGCCGAAATCGATGCCCGCTTCCAGGTGTTCCGTGAATTGACCCACCTGGACTGATGAGCTTCCACATGCGCCGCTGGGACTCCGAGGTCGCGTGGGTTGCATCCTTAACAGCACTCGTCTCGATCTTTTCCTTTCTTCTTTACTGGCGTAATGGATCCCTGCTGCTCTACGGAGACGCCGTCGCGCACATCAATATCGCGCGGCGCGTGTTCGACTCCCGTACGCCTGGCCCGCTCCAACTCGGTACCGTATGGCTGCCCCTACCGCATCTCGCGATGATGGTGTTTTTGGTATCGGATTGGACTTGGCAAACGGGAGTGGGAGGCTCAATCCCTTCGCTCATAGCTTTCGTGTTCGGCGCGGTTGGTATTTTTCGCCTGGTTCGAAGTTCCCTTAACTGGCGTTCCCAACCCGAGCCGATGGCACGCATTGCTGCGTGGCTGGCTGTCATCATCTACAGCGCAAATCCTAGTCTCGTCTACTTGCAGACAACTGCAATGACAGAACCGTTGTATCTAGCGTTTTTCATCTGGACCGTGGTTCATTTGAACGAGTTCGCGCAGACAAATGCATTACGTGACGAACGTGATGACCCTGATGCAGCCTCCTCACTTCGTAAGTGTGGCTTCTACGTCGCAGCGGCGTGCCTCACCCGATATGATGGCTGGCTTCTTGCGGCATGCGTGATTGCCCTTGCTTTCATTGCGATTATTCGCGGCAATCAAACTCGATACTTAAGCAGGGAATGGAAGAAGCTGATTCTTGTGGCATCTGCAGTTCCGATCCTCTGGCTCAGCTATAACGGCATCATCTATCGCAATCCGCTGGAGTTTGCGAATGGTCCATACTCCGCGAAGGCAATTGAGCAGAGGTCGGCAAATGCTGGGGCAGCTGTCCATCCCGGGACGAACGATCTAGTTGTCTCTGGGAGTTACTTTCTGAAAGCGGCGGAGACCAACCTTGCGGTCAGTGGACTTCAAAAACTGTGGATCCTTCTGGTGCTGGCCGGAACGGCACTGGCGCTAGTCTTCTACTCGCGCTTTTGGCCCCTACTGCTACTCTGGCTTCCGTTCCCCTTTTACGCGCTCTCTGTCGCCTATGGCGGCGTTCCGATTTTTGTTCCGGACTGGTGGCCTTTCTCCTTCTACAACGCTCGTTACGGACTGCAACTTTTGCCGGCATTCGGTGTGTTTGTGGCACTGCTGGTGTATTACCTTTCAGAGTTTGCAAAGAACAAGATCGCAACCGTTGCGATAGCGATATCCGCGATGCTCTTCGTAGGACTCTGTTACGGCCAGGTTTGGCGCGCACAACCGATCTGCTTTCGAGAAGCCTGGATCAACTCTCGAACCCGAAATGCCTTAGAGCGGGAACTTGCCGGGACATTAAGCAAGCTGCCACGCGATTCCACGCTCCTGATGTACCTAGGCGATCATGTGGGCGCCGTACAACAGGCAGGAATCCCACTACGTTCAGTAATCTACGAAGGGAATCACCGCACGTGGAAGCGGCCGGCGGACCCGGAAGGATTGTGGGAGAAGGCACTCGCCGATCCATCTGCATACGCAGATTTTGTGGTCGCGATCGAGGGCGATCCCGTGGCTCGCGCTATTCAACGGCAGTCCCTTTTTCCCATTGCTGAAATTCACGCCACCGGACAGCCTTCCGCTATCGTATACACCACACGCCGCTCTACTCCGAGGTAACCATCCGGTTAACGAGCGCTGCTGGGGCATGGATCGCAGGGTGTTAAAATCCAGCCACTCCACCATCATGGCAAGCTTGGGCGACATCGTCATGTTCAGCCGGGAACCTACCGGTGTCTTATTGACTTCTGCGGTCCGCTTGATGGTCGCCGCTATCCTTGGCGGCTTGGTTGGTTTGGAGAGGCAGCTTAAGCGCCGTTCGGCAGGATTGCGCACGAACATGCTCATGTGTATCGGTGCAGCGATGTTCACCATTCTCTCTGGTCTGCTTTCAGAGGGAGGGGACCACACACGAATCGCAGCGCAAATCATCACGGGGATCGGATTCATTGGTGCGGGCTCTATTCTTCATCCCAAGGGAGAACTCGTTGCCGGCTTGACGACTGCGGCAACCCTGTTTGTCGTTGCGTCGATTGGAATGGCTGCGGGTGGCGGCTTCTTCCTGACTGCAACGTTCGCGACCGTCATTGTGCTGCTAGCCCTGTTTTCACTGGGCAGGGTGGAAAACCGACTGAACCTAACGAGTAGTCGTTTTGTCTATGAAATAACCGGTCAGGCAGGCGAAGAAGACCTGCAGTGTGAGGTCAACCACATCCTCGAGCCGGCGCACCAGTTTCCCGAGAACTGGAGGTCTGTGCGTACGCCGCACCACCTTCGAGCTCAATTCGAACTTCGCGGAACCTTCCGTGATCATCAAGATGTCCTGAACGCACTGCGTCGGTCCGCTCTGTTCCAGTCAGTTTCTGTGCTCTCGCGTATCGGAGAGCAGGAATGAGCCTTCGCGCGCCTGTCAAACCATTCGTAAAGGCCACTGCCTGCGGGAACGATTTTCTCATCATTGATGGCATCCATGCTCCGAGGGACCTCGGGGATTTTTGTCGCCGTATCTGCGACCGCAACAACGGTGTAGGGGCCGACGGAGTGGAGTGGCTTTACATGGCGAGAGACGCTGATGTCTACGCCAAACTGATAAATGCGGACGGATCAGAGGCTGAAGTCTCGGGTAATGGAACACGCTGCGTCGCAGCTTACCTGTGCAGTGAGCAGGCCCGTGAAAAGGTAGTTATCAGGACCGATGCCGGTCTCAAAACCTGCACTTTGCTTTCGATTAGCGATACTCAATACGAATTTGAAGTAGCGATGGGCGCTCCTACCGTCGATCGCGAGCTGTCACTGAAACTTTCTGCTCATGAGGTTCGAGGCACGCCTGTTTCTATGGGCAATCCCCACTATGTGATCTTTGTGGATGAGTTTGCCCCGCGCTGGCAGGAATATGCCGAAGAGGTAGGCTCGCGCCCTGAATTCCCGCATGGGGTTAATGTCGAGTTGGTGCGAATCGGTACCAGGCATGAAATTGAGAGCCGTTTCTACGAACGTGGTGTTGGCGAAACGCGCTCATCGGGAACTGGATCGTGCGCATCCGCCGTCGCAGCGATTGCCGGCAAGCGAGCGACCTCGCCAGTAAAGGTTCACACGCCTGGCGGCACGCAGGCTGTCCGCTGGGAAGATCAGGTTTATCTCCGCGGCCCCGCGCAGATTGTCTGTCGCGGAGAATACTACGTTGCGGGAATGTGATGCCGATGACCCGGATACGTCCACCCGCATTGCGAAAGGGAGACACCGTAGGAATCGTCGCGCCCGCCAGCAACATCAAGCGTGATCTGTTGGAGGCCGGATGCGATGCGCTGCGAAGGCTGGGATACAAACCCGTCTACCAGGAATCGGCCTTGGAACAGGATCTCTACTTCGCCGGATCTGTGGAGCGACGTGCCCGCGAACTCGAAGATATGTTTCTGCAGGGCGACGTTCGCGCCATCATCTGTGCCCGCGGAGGCTATGGAACAAACTACTTGCTATCCGCTGTTGATGTAAAAAAGATTGCTGCCCACCCAAAGATATTCGTTGGCTACAGCGACGTCACTACCCTGCTGACTTGGTTTTCCGATACAACGGGCTTAATCACCTTTCACGGCCCGATGGTCACAAAGGATTTCGCACTGGCCGATGGAGTGGACCTGCAGTCTTGGGAAGCGGCGCTTCAGGGAAAGTCTAGTTGGACTGTTGGTGATGATTCGGGAATCCACGCTTTGCGCGAAGGGTCAGCGGAGGGGACGCTTTACGGAGGATGCCTGTCCATGTTGGCCGCTTCCTTGGGCACCCCCTACGAAATCCGTGTGCAGGATGCCATCCTCTTCATCGAGGATGTCGCAGCCAAGCCCTTCCAGATCGATCGCATGCTGATGCAACTGAAGCTTGCAGGAAAATTCGATCAAGTTCGAGGCATTGTTTTCGGCGAGATGATCGATTGCGTTCAGCACAAAGAACAGGGATACACATTAGAAGAGATCATCCTCCGCGTACTAGGCGATTTGAACGTCCCGATCGCCTACGGCGTAAGATCGGGGCATGTTTCCCGAGGTAACGTAACTTTACCTATTGGTGTTCGCGCCAGGCTCCAACTTGATAGCAATGCCGCGAGCTTGGAAATATTAGAGCCAGCGACCAGGGAGTAAACCGTCTTCATGATTCAAGGAAAACACATTCATTTGATTGGGATTTGTGGAACTGCCATGGCATCGCTTGCCGGCATGTTGAAGGCACGAGGGTTCCGGGTCACTGGATCCGATGCCGCTGCATATCCGCCAATGTCTGATTTCCTGTCGTCTCTTGACATTCCAGTCTCCCCTTGGGATCCCCACAATCTGAAACCGCGGCCTGACCTCGTTGTCGTGGGCAACGCCATCTCTCGCGGAAATGTCGAGCTTGAGCACGTGCTCGATACCCGCATTCCGTTCCAATCGTTGCCTCAGGTTCTCCACGATGAATTCCTTGCCGGAAAAGAAGTGCTGGTTGTAGCCGGCACTCATGGCAAGACGACGACCACCTCCATGCTCGCGTGGATCTTTCACGCCGCAGGATTGCAGCCTTCTTTCTTGATAGGTGGCATCGCAGAAAACTTCGGCAGCAGCTTCGAGTTGGGGCAGGGCAAGCATTTCATTGTTGAAGGCGACGAGTACGACACGGCCTTCTTTGATAAAGGCCCAAAGTTTCTGCATTATTTTCCGGATGCTGTAATCATGACCTCGGTTGAATTCGATCACGCGGATATCTACAAAGATCTTGATGCGGTTGAGACCTCATTCAAGCGCCTTGTGAACCTGGTGCCCCGCCGTGGCCGTATCGTCGCCTTCGATCAGGGGGAAAGCATCGCGCGCTGTGTGAGCCGCGCGTTTTGCCCTGTTGAGAGGTACGGTAGCAGCGACAACACAACATGGCAGGTCAGAAATCTTGAGATGGAACGGACATGTACCCGTTGGTCTGTTGTCCGCAATGGAGCGGCGTGGGCCGAGTTCGAGTTTCCTGTTGGCGGGGAATACAACGTCTGGAATGCCACCGCAGCAGCTGCGCTGGCGTTCGATTGTGGTATTTCAACAGATGTTATTCGCGCTGCGCTGAAGACATTCAAAAGTGTCAAACGGCGCCTGGAGGTTCGCGACGAGGTAGGGGGCATCACGATCATCGACGATTTTGCCCACCACCCAACGGCCATTGCAGGAACCCTGACTGCGCTGCGCTCCCGATATCCCGGCTCTCGGCTCTGGGCAATTCTTGAACCACGATCAAACACGCTTCGGCGGAATGTTTTCCAGAATGACCTGGCACGCAGCTTAGCCTTGGCTGATGAAGTTGTGCTTGCCGATGTCTTCAAGTCCGATGCGATACCTGAGCACGAGCGACTGAATGTTCCAGTCGTAGTCAGCGCGATTCAGCAGCAGGGACGCCGTGCAAGAGTTGTACCTGAGGTGGACGGAATCATTCAGTTGGTGGCGCCTGAGATGCGGTCGGGCGACGTCGTAGCAATCCTGTCAAACGGTGGTTTTGGCGGGATCTACGAGAAATTGCCCGCACGGCTGCGCGCTTTGCACGGAGCAAGTGTCAGCGCCCGGTGAGAGTGCCGTCTGCTGATCTCTCTAACTCCTTGTTTACCCAGGCTCCTGGTTCTTCGTTCATTCTTTTGTAAATTCAAAGCCTTCATTTATTCTGCCTGAGGCTCGGGCGAATGAAGATTCACTCAAAATCAATCAGCGGTGCAGAGGAGAGCTGTGACTTGTGGAATCGGGCTACGGCGTTTTTCATTCTTCTGCTGGTTGGAATCGCTTTCAATAGCGCTTGGGCTGACTCCCCACCAACCGTACGCTATACGCTTTCATTGGCTAACGCAGCCACACATCAGTTGCACGTCAAGATCAGCATTCCAGCAGGCATGAACGAACGCGAGATGCAGCTCCCCGTATGGAATGCGCTCTACCAAGTTCGGGACTTCGCACAGTACATCAATTGGGTGAAGGCCACAAATAACGCTGGCCAGGTGCTCGATGTTCAGAAGCGCGACAAGAGTCGGTGGGTCATTCGCGGAGCTGAAAATGGCGCAGAGGTGGAATACGAGATCTTTACCGACCAACCCGGGCCCTACGACGCCCAACTCAATCTCCACCACGCCTTTTTGAACTTGGCAGAAGTACTGATGTATCCAGTTGACTCACGCGGTATCGCCGCCCGATTGAGATTCACTGATATTCCGCTCAACTGGCGTATCGCCACCACATTGACAAAGGACGGCGAAAGCTATGCCGCCCGTGATTACGATGTCTTGGTCGATTCGCCCGTGGAGTTGGGTTCCTTCGAGGAAGCTGACTTTGATGCCGGAGCTGCTCACTATCGAATCGTTGTTGATGCTGATCGTGCCGACTATGACATGCAGAAACTCGTCAGCATGATTCGTCGCATCGTCACCGCGGGAACGGAATGGATGGATGACTGCCCATTTGAAACGTACATGTTCTTGTACCATTTTCCACGCGAAGCCAGCTTTGGCGGCATGGAGCATGCCAATTCCACTGCCATCAGTCTCAATGCCCCGGCCGTCAAAGACGATGCGCAAAGATTATCTGACGTCAGCGCGCACGAATTTTTTCATGCCTGGAACGTCAAGAGAATCCGCCCGCAAACACTCGAGCCGGTGGACTACACGAAAGAAAACTACACGCGAGCGCTTTGGTTCAGTGAAGGAGTGACAAGTACGGTGCAGGACATTCTTCTCCTGCGGGCGAATTTGCTAGATGAGCGCAGATTCCTGGATCGGCTTGCTGACCAAATTCAAACGCTGGAAGATCGCCCGGCGCACCGTACTCAGTCTGCTGAGCAGTCGAGCCTCGAGGCATGGCTTGAGAAGTATTCGTACTATCGCCTGCCCGAACGCAGCATTTCCTACTACAACAAGGGAGACTTGCTGGGTGTACTTCTCGATTTAGAGTTGCGAGAGAAGAGCCACGGAACCGTGAGCCTGCGTGAGCTGATGCAGTGGATGAACCAGAACTATGCCCGGGCGGGACACTATTTTTCGGACTCCGAAGGAGTGCGCGTGGCCGCAGAAGCGCTCACACATGCCGAGTTCAGGGCCTTCTTTGACAGGTACGTTGCTGGCACTGAGGAGATTCCGTGGAACGACTTCTTCCAGACAGTGGGCTTGACTCTCGCAAAGCAGACGATCACAGTAGCCGATCTCGGATTTCAGGCCGCACGAAGCTTTGATAAGCCGCCGCGCGTGGCGCGCGTCGAGTCGAATAGCGAAGCAGAACGTGCCGGACTTACCATGAACGAAAATCTGCTGGAGATTAACGGACACCTGGCGGACGCTGACTTTGAATCGCACCTGAACACGATCCAGCCGGGCGATACGATTCGATTGAAAGTCCGAGGTCTGCGGGGAGAGCGCGAGATGCGCTGGAAGGTTGGTGGACGGCAGCAGATCGTCTATCAGTTGAAGGATATGGATCACCTCACTCGCGCGCAAAAATTACGTCGTGCGGCATGGCTCAAAGGCGAGGCAGAAGGAGCATCCCACCAGTGATTCGGACGTGTCTGATGCTGTTGTTCTGGACGATGCTTCTACCTATTGCAGCATTCGTGTCTTTATGGACGATTGCAACGGACAACATTCGCCTGCTCTACAAGGTCGGCATGTGGGGCGCATTCACTGGCGTTCGTCTGGCTGGCGTCAAGGTGCGCACGATTGGTCTGGAGAAACTGGATCCACAACGGACGTACATCTTCATGTCAAATCATGCGTCGAACATCGATCCCCCCCTGCTGCTACCACTGATTCCGCGCCGTACCTCGGTGATGGCAAAGAAGGAGCTCTTCAGCTATCCGATTCTCGGGAAGGTCATGACGTTAGGAGCCCTGGTTCCAGTGGATCGCGGAAACCGCGAAGCTGGGATCTCGGCGGTCCGCGCGGCCGCGGATGTCATTCGGCAGGGTGTCAACATGACCATCTACATCGAGGGAAAGCGCTCCTACGATGGCAAGCTGCTGCCCTTCAAGAAAGGACCGTTCTATCTGGCGCAGGAAACAAGTGTGCCCGTAGTCCCAGTGAGTATTGCGGGAACTCACGAGATCATGCCGAAGACCCGATTCTCGATCCAACCAGGCGTAGTAACTGTCACGTTTCACGATCCAATCGAGCCCTCGGACTTTGGCACTCGAGAATGCCTGATGGGGAAAGTGCGGCAGCAAATCAATCAGGGATTAGGGGAACGATATCGCGAACTGAACTCCGGCACGCACTCGCTGGAAGCTTCAAAAAACAGTGAGAGTAATGCCAAAGGAATGGCACGCGCTGATGCAAATTCTGAAGCTTCTCCGGATGCGAAACTCCGCAATCATACCGGATCTGGAGCGGGCGACGTTTCTGGACTGTCAAGGTGAGGGGAGAAACGCAGATCTCGTCTAACTCATTCCTTCTTCATCCTGATTGCCTTAACGATCTCCGGTAATCGGTTGAGCAACGCCGAAACCTTCAGCCACAGCCTGTGGTCCATCGCCGGACTGCCGCTTACAATGGCCCCTGCCGCGATATCGCCCGCGACCCCAGTTTGCGGCGTGATGATGGCTCCATCACCAATCGTGCAATGTCCTACGACTCCCGCTTGACCTGTCAGAATCACGCGATTTCCTACGTGCGTGGAACCTGCTAGTCCGACCTGTGCAGCTAGTAGGCAGTCGTCGCCGACGCTCGTACCGTGTCCGACCTGCACCAGGTTGTCGATTTTTGTCCCCCTGCCGATTGTGGTTTCCTCCAGGCTCGCTCGATCGATACAAGAATTCGCCTGTACCTCCACGTCGTCGCCCAGCACCACCGCTTGCGGCTGCGAGATCTTTTCCCAGCGCCCTTTTTCATCTTTTGCGAAACCAAAACCATCAGCACCAATGACGACCCCGTTATGCAAAATCACGTTGTCGCCGATCCGGCATCCTTCGCGCACAACCGCGTGGGAATGCGCGAAGAAATTCTTGCCGATCTGCGCGTCCCGATAGATCACAACGTGCGCCAGCACGATAGCGTGGGATCCAATCCTGACATTCTCATCAATCACAACATAGGGTCCGATGTGTGAACCTGAACCAACGCGTGCCGAAGGGTGAATGACTGCAGTAGGATGCACACCCGGCGGGTATTCATATGGCGCATGAAAGAGATCGATCGCCTTCGCGAACGCCAGGTACGGATTCTTGCTGCGCAGCATAGCGGCCGGAAGAGGAGGGAAGTCTTCGGACACGATTACCGCCGATGCCTTCGTTGATTTTGCGGCCGCGGCGTATTTTGGGTTCGCCACGAACGTCATCTGTCCTTCCACTGCGTCCTTGACGCCCGCTATTCCATTGATCTCCGTCCTAGGAGAACCATTCTCCAACTGCGCTCCCAGCGAAGCTGCAATATCGCCTAGTCTCATGTTGTGGATTGTAATGGAGAGCGGCCGCCGGAGCGCCAAACCGTAGGAGTTCTAGTTGTGGGGCTTTTCCAAGAAGGGACGGCTAAGAAAGCCGATGCATTACTTCTGCGATATCAGTGTTCGTCCTGCTCCATTGCTCTCTCCGGTATGGGTATCCGATGCTCTTGATCATAAAACCTTCTTGGCCCGTGATCCGCATGCGCTCCTGGTATTGGCCGCTCGTCCATGGCGCTTGACGTGCCAAGCCGATTTACATTGAAGCCTGCAGCATTGGTGAAGATCGGCTCATCAAACAAGGTTCCTGAATTCGGATCTGCCAGCGCAAAAATAGAAAATGCAACGCCATTAGCAAATGCGGTTGATGAATAATCCCCGACCATAAACCCGGCAAACGTATTCGGTAACCATGTTGGAGACATGCTCCCGGCGATGACCGTCGGAGGCGCCCAGGTGATACCGCCATCCTGGGACGAGATGAATCCGATGCTCAGTGCGCAATTCGCGGCGCAATTCGCTGCAGAGTAGAAGTAGTACGTCAGGCCAAGATGGGCCGATCCTCCCGAGGTTGCCGGATCAATCCCAAGCCCGGGGATGAAGTGATCTACTGTACTTGTGGCGGAATCGATAGGAATACGGGTTGGAGTTGTCCACGTGACCCCATCAGTCGACGTACTCAATATCAAGTCGTTAGACGAGCATCCGGTGCGAAAGCGGCAATCCTGCCAGAGCACGTAAACCGTGCCGTCCCCATCGACGGCGGCGGCCGGCAGAGGAGAAGTCCTCAAGCTTCCCGCCACGACGCGGT
>Ga0066903_100004903_pt1 | contig 11450 bp, 10 predicted proteins | sample PanSoiMetaGPlot1_FD_67491 | JGI IMG/M metagenome (GOLD analysis project Ga0066903, IMG submission 67491) | Tropical forest soil microbial communities from Panama analyzed to predict greenhouse gas emissions - Panama Soil - Plot 1 (version 2) | ecosystem: Environmental > Terrestrial > Soil >...
AGTGGGCGCCGTCGCAGCCTGCGAGATAGGCCGTGTCGCACCTCTCCTCCGAGCCGCCGCTCCGTCTGAACCGCGCGACGACGCGAGCGGTCCCCTGATCGAAGTCGAGAAGCTCGACGCCGCGCTCGACCTTCACCCCGGCGTCGGCCAAGCGTTCGATGAGACCCGTTCGTGCTCGTCCTGGGGAAAGATCAAGGCGTATGGAAACGGGCTCAGCCCAGCGCCCATGGCGCCAAGCACCGCGCGTGCCACGCGCCGCCCGGCTACCCACAAGTTCACGGCGTCGAGCCCCCGGCCGCCGTCGACGAGCGTGTCAGCGAGGCCCATCTGGCGATAGAACTCGAGCGTGCGGGCTTGCACGACGAGGGCTCGCGACGTGGTGCCGGGCTCGGAGGCCCTGTCAATGATCCTGACACCGACGCCCAGCCGCGTCAGCCATAGGGCCAGCGTGAGGCCGGTCGGATCGGCCCCCACTATGAGCACCTGCACCTCGCTCATGAGGGCAGCGTAGCGCGTTGCCGCTGATCCTTGCTATCCCACGCCCTGCGCCGCGCGGCGGCGCGCGCCCCTCGTTCGTCGACGCACTCCTCGGTTGTTCGTAATCGGGGAACCTCAGGAGAATTCCGGCTGGAAAACCTCCTGAGATAGCACAGCTAGGCAGCCTGACCGCCCGCTCGCCCCAGGAACTCGACCAGCGCCGAGGTGTCGAAGTTGAACATCTGCGCGTGCGCGAGCCGTCCATCGCGGACCGTGTAGAGAGCGAGCACGGGACCGTGCCCGGCAGACACGTTGTCGAATGCCGATCTCGGACTCTTACAGATCAGCCTTGTGATCCACGCGAGGGTTCGTCGGGCAGTTCGCGGAGCATCCCGATCGGCTCGCGGCGTTTCGGCGAGGAGATCGACGATCGCGGGCTCGAGGCCGTTGGCGCGAATGCCGTCTCGATGTTGTCGAGAATCGCTTCCAGGATCGTATCGTGTGCGGGTTCAATACGGTCTCGCCAGATCGCCTCGTAATCGCCGAAGGCCTCGCCCTGGACTGTGTGGCGGACGAGAGTGCCGGCGCCGACGCGCTCGAGCTCGAACCAATGCTCGCCTCGTAGCTCTGGAGGATCGAGGACGCGGAAGGCTCGCGTCGCGCCGCGCCGGTCGTACTCCTGCCAGAGCATCATCGACGTCTTGTACAGGCGCTCGCCTTGAGCGCGGGGTGCGGGCGCGATCTGCGTCGGCCAGATTCGTTCGAAGTCGGCAAGCAGCGGCGCGATTTGTTCCGGCGTCGCGGCGATCATACGTTCGTGGATGTTGCGTATCTTCATCACATCGTCTCCTCGGTCGCCTAGCGTTTTGGGCGCCCGGTGCGCGCTCGGCGACAGCAGCACTCTCCGGGATGTACGCGTTCAACATCGGCAGGTCTGCCACCCGCCCAGCCGCCCATCGAAGGCCACAACTTCAGTCGCAGACCGGGGACACCGCACCAGGTGAACTGGCCGCGCCTCCGGCGTTGGCCCGCGACGATCTGGTCCCAGGTCTCGACCATCTTCTCGATCAACTCGCCTCACACATCGGCGGGCTAGCTCCGTTCTTCTAATACAACAGTCTAACCTTCTATTTCCGAAGTACTAGAGGGCAACGGTATACTACCCGAAGGCTGCTGTCAATCTGACGGAGGGATCGTGGCAGACAAGGTCTACGGGCAATACTGCGGCTTGGCGAAGGCGCTCGATCTTGTTGGCGAGCGGTGGACCCTGCTGATCATCCGCGAGCTTTCCTTCGGGCCGCGCCGTTTTTCGGACCTCATGGAAGGGTTACCGGGGATCAGCACCGCCGTACTCACCGAGCGACTGAACCGCCTCGAGGATGCGCGGTTGATCGTTCGCCGAACGTTGCCGCCGCCGGCCGCCTCGAAGGTCTACGCGCTTACCGACGACGGTCAAGAGCTCGGCCGAGCAGTCGTCCCCCTCGCGGCCTGGGGCGTCAGACTCCTCGTCGCCAACCGTCGAAAGCGCACCGAAGCGTTTCGTCCCGCCTGGGGATTGCTGTTCCTCCGTGAGACGTTCGACGCCTCGCTGGCGCGTGACGTGCACGACGTGTATGAGTTCCACATCGACGACTCGGTGATCAGCGTGATCGTGGACGATGGTGAGATGCAGGTGATCGAGGGGCAGAGCGGCCGCGCCGTCGACGTCGAGATCCATGTCGATGAGACCACGTTCATAGATGTGGCAGTCGGGCGCCTTCGCGGACGCGATGCGATACGCCAAGGAAAGCTGCGACTCGTGGGCACCGAAGCCGCTCTTCGCCGCTACGCGAGCATCATTCGGCCGCTGGCCGTGCCGGGACCGGGTGGCTCACGTCTCGACCGTCACGGAGGGTCGATCGGGAACCGATCACGAGGACGGCGATCAGATGGCGTCACACGTCCTGGATGAAACCCTCCGTGATCCGGCGGTCCTCACGCAGGGCCCGATCCAATTCCCCGTTCATCTCTTCTCGTACGACGTGAGAATGTGGATCCGGCTTGACGCCGCCGTGGGGTGTGGGTACGGAGCCCTCACCATCCCGGCCAGTCGCGAGCGCAGCAGCGAGGTGCTGTCCGGTGCGTCGGGTGGCCGGTGATCGATCGACGTGCTATCGTGATTGCGTAGGTCTGTCGAACGATGCCGCAGCTCACCCTGGCGTTCCTGGGCGGCTTTCGTGCCCGGCTCGACGCAGGCCCGGCACTCGTTCTCCCCACCCGCAAGTCACAAGCCTTGCTGGCCTATCTCGCGATTCCGGCCGGCTTTGCCCACTCCCGTGACAAGCTCGCGACCCTCCTCTGGGGCAGCACCGCGGAGACGACTGCCCGCACGAGCCTCCGCCAGACACTCTACGCCCTCCGGAAGAGCCTGAGCGGCGCCGACCCGGCCCCGCTGCGGGTGACTCGCGACACGGTGACGCTCGATTCCGACGCAGTCATGGTCGACGTGAGCGAGTTCGAGCGGCGGGTTGCGGACGGCAGCCCCTCGTCGCTCGCGGAGGCGGCGACGCTCTACCAGGGGGATCTGCTCGACGGTTTGGTCGTCGAGGAGCCGGCGTTCGACGAGTGGCTGCTCGCCCAGCGCGAGCGGCTGCACGAGCGTGTGATCGACTGCGTTTCCCGTCTTCTCACCCATCACCGCTCGAACAGATCCGCCGACGCGGCCATCCAGACCGCGCTCAGACTGGTCGCGCTCGATCCGCTGCAGGAGTCCGTCCATCGCGCGCTGATGCAGCTCTATGTCGACACCGGCCGCCGCGGCGCCGCGCTGCGACAGTACGAGGCGTGCGCAGCCAGCCTTCAGAGGGAGCTTCGGACGAAACCGGAGAAGGAGACGACCGCGCTCTACGAGGCGATCCTCCAGCAGCGGGTCCGTCAGGGTCCGCACAGTGAGGGTGAGCCCGCCGAGTCCGGTGAGCGGCCCGTGCCGCCGGCAAGCGTCGCGGACGACGAGCGAAAATACGTGACCGTGATGTTCGCTGACCTGAAAGGGTCGATTGAGCGGGTCGCGGATCGCGATCCGGAGGACTCACGGGCAATCCTCGATCCCGTCCTCGAGCGCATGATGGCCGCCGTGCACCGTTACGAAGGAACGGTGAACCAGGTGCTAGGCGACGGGATCATCGCGCTGTTCGGCGCTCCGCTGGCCCACGAGGACCATGCGCCGCGGGCTTGCTACGCCGCGCTTTGGATGCAGGCGTCGATTCAGCAGTACGCGAGGGGGGAGCGCCGGCGTCACGGGGTGAACCTCAAGATCCGGGTCGGGCTGGATTCCGGCGAGGTCGTGGTGCGCTCGATCCGCAGCGACCGGAACATCGAGTACACCGCCGTCGGTCAGACGATGCAGATGGCGGCGCGCATGCAGCAGGCGGCCTCGCCGGGAACGGTGCTGATGACGGGCTCGACCGTCGAGCTCGCGGAGGGCTACGTCACCGTGAGAGCCATCGGCCCCGTCCGGGTGAAGGGCGTGGCCGGTACCGTCGAGGCGTACGAACTCACGGGCACCGGCCCGGCGCGGACCCGTTTCCAGGCCTTTGCCCGCCGCGGCCTCAGTCCGTTCGTCGGCCGTGACGCGGAGCTAGAGCATCTGCGCCGCGCCCAGCAGCTCGCAGGGGACGGGCACGGACAGGTGGCGGCGATCGTCGGCGAGCCTGGGGTTGGCAAGTCGCGGCTCGTGCACGAGTTCGTGCACTCGCCAGGCCTCCGCGGCTGGCAGGTCCTCGAGGGTGGCGCCGTCTCGTACGGGAAGGCCATCGGCTACCTGCCGGTGATCGCGCTGCTCAAGGGCTACTTCGAGGTCGACGAGCGGGACGACGTCGCCAGCATCCGCGACAAGGTAAACGGCCGGACGCTGGCGCTCGATCGCGCGCTGGAGCCGGCGGTACCGGCACTTCTGGCCCTGCTCGAGGTGCCCGTCGAGGACGTAGCGTGGGACGCGCTCAGCCCCGGGCAGCGACGTCAGCGCACGCTCGACGCAGTGCGCCGGCTGCTTCTGCGCGAGGCCCGCGAGCGCCCCCTGTTGCTCATCGTTGAGGATCTGCACTGGATCGACAGTCAGACACAGGCCCTGCTGGACGAGCTGGTCGACTCGCTCGGCTCCGCCCAGCTGTTGTTGCTGGTGAACTACCGCGCCGACGAGTACCACCATGGCTGGGGCGGCAAGACGTACTACAGCCAGCTCCGGCTCGACAGGCTCCCGGCCGAGGACGCCGCGCAGCTCCTCGACGTGCTCCTCGGGGGCGATCCCGGCCTCGCGCCGCTGAAGGAGCGCCTCGTCAGGCGGGGCAACCCGGCGTTCCTGGAGGAGACGGTGCGCAGCCTCGTCGAGACCGACGCGCTGGTGGGAGCGCAAGGCGCGTATCGGATCACGCGCCCGGTCGAGGCGATCCGCGTCACGCCGACGATCCACGCGGTGCTCTCGGCGCGAATCGACCGGCTGCCTCCCGAGGACAAGCACCTGCTCCAGGTTGCCTCCGTCGTTGGCAAGGACGTGCCGTTCCCGCTGCTCCAGGCCATCGCCGACCTGTCTGACGAAGCGCTCCACGCCCGGCTCGACTCGCTCCAGTCCGCCGAGCTGCTCTACGAGACCGGCCTCTACCCGGACATCGTGTACTCGTTCAAGCACGCGCTCACGCATGAGGTCGTGTACGGCGGACTGCTCCGCGAGCGGCGGCGCGCGCTCCACGCGCGCATCGTCGATGCGATCGAGACACTGCGGGGCGAGCGTCTCGGCGCCGAGGTCGAGCGGCTCGCACATCATGCCGTGCGCGGTGAGCTGCACGCGAAGGCCGTCGGTTACCTCCGCCAGGCGGCGAGCAAGGCGACGAGGCGATCGGCGCTCCAGGATGCTCGGGGCTGGCTCGAGCAGGCGCTGGCACTCGTCGATGCGCTGCCGCCGAGTGCGTCCACCATGACCGAGGCCTTCGAGATGCGCCTCGACCTGCGCCCGGTGCTGATCCTGCTCGGCGAGGTGCGCCGGGCCCGCGAGCGCGTGCGCGAGGCAGAGGCCCTCGCCGACCGGTTGAACGACGATCGACGGCGCGGCCAGGCGTACGCGGTCGTCACAAACCTGCACTCGATGCTCGGCGAGCTCGACGAGGCGCTCGTGAGCGGCACGCGCGGGCTCGAGATCGCCGAGCGGCTCGGCGACCTGAAGCTCCTGATCCTGGCGACGACGTACCTCGAGCAGGCGTACTACCTCCGCGGCGAGTACGGGCGGGTCGTCGAACTGGCCACCGACAATCTCCGCCGGCTCCCCGCCGACTGGGTCCACGAATCGCTCGGGGCCACGGCCCCGCCGGCCGTGTACGATCGCTGCTGGCTCGTCCTGAGTCTCGCGCAGCTTGGCCGGTTCGCCGAAGCCGGGACGGCGGCGGCCGAGGCGATGCGAATCGCAAATGCCACGCAGCACGCGAACACGGTCGGCCTCGCGTACCGGACCGCGGGCATGCTGCACCTGATCAGGGGGGAGTGGGCGACCGCGCGCCCCCTCAGCGAGCACGGCTTCAGCGCGTTCCGCGCAGCGAACGTCGTCATCCAGTTGCCGAGCGCGCTCGCCACCTCGGCCTGGGCTCTGGCGGAGCTCGGCGCGTCGCGGGAGGCGGCAAGCCAGATCCGGCTTGCCGAGGCGACGGCGCAGACCCTGGCGGACACGGGCATCGTCGGGCACCTGGCGTGGTCGTATCACGCGCTTGGGCACGCGGCGCTACGGCTCGGTCGTGTCGACGAGGCCATGCGCCTCGCGGAGCGCGCGATTGCCTACGCACCGTGTCACCTCGGGTTCGCGGCGCATGCTGGCTACTTGCGCGGCGCCATCGCGGCACACCCGGACCGTCTCGACGCCGAGGCGAGCGAGGCGCACTACCGCGAGGCGTTGGCACTCGCCGAGGCCCGGGGCATGCGCCCCCTCGTCGCACACTGCCATCGGGGCCTCGGCACGCTGCACGCCCGGACGGGCAAGCGCCCTCGCGCCGCGGAGCACCTCACGACCGCGCTGGCGATGTACGGGGAGCTGGAGACGCCATCGTGGACGCAGGCGGTGCGAGCGGAGCTGCACCGGCCCGCCTGACGCTGGCCATCGACCAGGACAGCGCGAGCAGGACGCACGCGAACGACGGGACGTCGAGCGGCTCTCGCCACCACGTCACCAGAGAGTCGACCGACCCGCGATCGACCGCCCGAGCGTATCTATCCGAGGCGCCGTCCGGCCGGTGGTGAGTCCGCCGGCCGGCTGGCTCGCCGGTATCCGGCGAACATGGCCTCGACGCGCTTCTCCGCAGCTAATGATCAATGTAGCTGCCGGTCTCGGCGACGGTCATGACCTCCAGCGGGTGACCATACAGGTCCTCGAAGTAGCTGATCGAGTGCGAGACGAAGGACGAAGCCATCGAGTGGGCGAAGAAGATCCCCATCCGGGAAGACCGCAGCATCGAAGTCCGGCCCGAGTGGCGGCGGTAGCGGCAGCCACGCCCCGGAGGACGCGGCCGTGACTGCACCGGTGATGACGATCCACGCCCTGCGGCGCGGAGCAAGCAGTCTCCGTCAGCCGCGGGGCCGGGCGTGGCTCGCTCCGGTGGTGTTCACCGGAGCTGGCGTATGCCGGGGCACGTCAAAAGGTGAGGATGACCTTTCCAACCGCCCTTCTCTGATCCAGGTATCGTGTCGCTTCAGCGACCTCAGCCATCGGAAACGTTCTGTCCACCAGTGAGCGGTACTTCCCCTGAGCGGCCAGTCCTATCACGCCATCGAGGTCCTTCACCGCGTGCTCCGCGGGCACCAGCAGGATGTTGAAGCCGAGGATCGTGCACGGCTTTGAGATGAGGTCGAGTGAGTCGATCGTCAGCGTCGTCCCCGCGCTGTATCCCAGGTGAACCAGCCGTCCGAACGATCCCAGGCTGGACAAGGCGTGGCCCGTCGCATCACCTCCGACCGTGTCGAGAACCACATCGGCCCCCTGTCCGTCCGTGATCTGGTGGACTCGCTCGGACAGCGATCCGTCGGACAACGCGACGACATGATCCGCGGCGAGGGAGCCGATCCTCGCTGCTTTGGCCAGCGTGGACACTACTGCGATGACGCGTGCCCCGATTGCCTTCCCGATCTGGACACCGGCGGAGCCGACCCCACCGGTCGCTCCAAGCACAGCCAGCACTTCACCAGCCTTCAATTCTGCCGTCCGGAGCGCGCCGTAGGCTGTCACGCCCACATTGCTCAACGCCGCTCCCTCCTCGAAGGACATGCCGTCCGGCAGATGGCGCAACGAGGATGGCGGTACCGCCATGACCTCCGCCCACGTCCCGTCCCGAACCACCCCGAGGCCCCCACCGTATACGATGACTCGCTCGCCGGCGCTAAACACGGGCCCATTTGATTCGACGATCCCTGCCGCCTCCTCGCCCAGGATCAACGGCGGCATCTTGGCGATTGGAAAATCCCCCGCACGGATGATGCCGTCCAGCGGGTTGACGGCGGAGGCTTTGATGCGGACGAGTACCTCGCCAGGGGCTGGCTCCGGATCGGGCAAGGTCACTACCCGGAGGGCCTCCAAGCCATCATGTGACTGGATCTGTATCGCTTTCATTGGACGCTCTCCCGCCCGCAATGCTCGTGCGGCCCTTCCTGGGTGCGCGCCGTAACGCCCGTTGCGACTCGCCGGGCTGCGGTGGCCGGGCCGGTCTCTGTCCATTCGATGGTGTCGGGCTGGCACAGGTACCATGAATTCGGCCAGTGCCAAGGATCTCGGGCTGTTCGGGACGACGTCGTCACGGGAGTGCTCCACCGACCAGTTCGAGATCGCTCCCGGGCGAGCGCGGCTTCGTCATGGTCGTGTTCACGCTGCCGTCCTACGACGTTGTCTTCAAGGTGATCCGCGACGCCTTTACCTACCTGCGGACCGCGGGCGAGGCGCCTGTGCGGACGCTGTGATCGACTTCGGCGGGTCATCAGGACCTGGCGGCAACGAACAATTCCCCCGGGGGACTTGTGGCTGAAGAACTTCGGTGCTACGCCGCACGGCCGATGAACGAGCTCATCCACCGCGCGCCGGGAAATCCGGTCGAGTGATGGCCGGGTCCGTATCGGAGTCCGCTCGGAACGGCGGGCACCGGCGGCTTGGCGAGGGGAAGCGTTGAGTACGCCGTCAATGCCGGCCCGGTGACGATTGTCAGCCGGGGCGGGACGTCGAGCGACTCTCGCCACCACGTAAACGACGTCCGCCGTTCGGCGCGCCCGCCCCGAGAGCCGCCCCAATCGCGAAGCAGACGCCGATCAGCGCTCCGACGGACAGGTGTTCCACATACCTGTCTCCTCACGGTGTCCCGGCCGACGCGAAGTACTCCGACAGACGCTTGCGCAGGAACAGCCTCGACCGGTGCAGCCGCGACTTCACTGCCGCCAGGCTCACGCCGAGCACCTCGGCGATGTCAGGGTTCGTCAGCCCCTCGATGTCGTGGAGGACCAGCACGGTCCGGTGCTCGACCGGCAGCGCGCCGATCGCGTCGGTCAGGTGGTCGCGCAGCTCCGCCTGTCTCGCCCGCTCGTCGATCCGTCTCGACCAGTCGTCCATCGGGGCGAAATGGCGCCCGCTCTCGTCCAGCGCGGGCAGCACATCGGCGATCGCGATCTCGCCAGCGTTCCGCCGACGCGCCCGCCTTCTCTGGTACGCGGCATTGGCGGCGATACGGTACACCCAGGAACCGAATGCCGCCTCGCCCCGAAACGTGCGCACCTTGCGCGCGACCGTCCACAGCGCGTCCTGGGCCGCCTCCTCCGCGTCCTCATCCACACCGGTGATGCGCAGGGCGAGCCGGTGGACCCGGTCGCCGTACCGCGCGACGAGCTGGTCCGACGCGCCGGGCTCATCGTGCCGCAGCGCCCGGACCAACCCGGCGTCGACGTCCACGGGTGCGGCCGGCAGCGCGCTTCCGTGCGCACCATCGAACACGGCTACGCCCCCGTCGTGGATGGCGCCCTGACACCGGGTCGCCTCCCCTTGACGCCAAGCAAGGCGTTCACGAAGCGAACGAGGACGCCGCGCAGCACCACTCGCCACGGAGGCGACGCGGCGCGGCGCGCTCTGCGCCAGGCTGCGCGCTCGGCAGTGGCTTGCAGCTCGGCAAGGCGGTCACGCACGAGAATCTCCAGAACGAAGTCGTTCATGGCGGCCCCTCCTCTCTGTATTCCTTGTACGCCGCGGCCGTGAGTGGTCCGTCGCAATGGCCGTGAATGATGCGTTGACGGACGGCGCCGGCGGCCTTGGACTCGGGCGTTCTGCCCGACAGCGGCAAGAGAGCGCGCCTATCCGCACAGACGCGGTGCGTCCATGGGCCGCCTCGACGTCAGTGGAACCCTGAAGGTCGGCGACACACCATGTCCTTGCAAGACCGAGGGTGTCGTTTCATCGCCGTGACCAGCGGCCTCGCAGTAGCGCCTTCGGTGACGTGCTGGACGTGGCCCACATGGGGGTATCCGGATGGAGGAGGCGCCGTCTTGTGCTTCGAGCCGGCACGGGAGCGACATCACCTCGTATGCCCACCGTGGCACGGACGTTATGGAACGCCAGCATACTGACGCCATCCCGACGCAGAGAGCTGCTCACCCGGTCGGGCAAGCAACGGGCGCTCGCCCGGCCGCGTGAAGCAGGCGACGCCAGCCGTCAGCGACATCCGGGCGTCGTGTTCGACTCCACCCAGAACGTGTAGACCTCGCAGTCATCCGGCTGCGGCGGCCGGGGCGGCGGGATGGTCCGCCGCACGGCGGGCAGCGCGCGCAGGAACGCGATGAGCGCACGCACGTCCTCCTCGTCCCAGTTGGAGGCGTGATCCCAGATCATCGCCTGCCAGTGCATGACCCGCCCGTCCTTGGCGATTCCGCTGCGGATCGCACGTGCGATCTCGGCATCCGCCCACGCACCGAGGCCCGTCTCACGGTCTGGCGTCAGATTGCGTGACCACACGGTGCCGAACGGGCGCCAGCTCAGCTTGGAGCCGCCCACACCGGTGGCGCCGTGGCACAGCGCGCACGAAGCCACCGTGTAGAGGTAGCGACCGCGCTCGAGCTGCGGAGCCTGGCGAGGGTCGGGCAGCCGAGACGGATCCGGCCGCAGGATGCCGCCGGTCACCGCCTCGGCGATCCGGTCCGGCGGAATCACGCGGAGCGCCGGCAGACGCACGACGACGCCGACGATGGCGGCCACCACGACGGCGCCGATGACGACGAGGGCCGCCGCGATCCACCCGGGCGCGGTGCGCGGCCATCGCCGGCCGCGCGGCCCGACCACGATGAACACGGTCGCGCCTGCCGCGATCGCGATCCACTGCGCGCCGATCAGGAGGCGGTCGAGTCGGCCGCGTGCCGCCGCACCACCCGGGATGCCGAAATTGCCTTCGGCGTACGTGAGCACTCTCGGTGGCGCGGCCGGCAGCGGCCGTGTCAGCTTGACGAACAGAGTCTCGATGACCCCGTAGTGAAGCGGATCGGGAATCGAGTTCTTGATCGGCAGGAGCGATTTCAGATAGGTGGCGATGGCGCGCGCGTCGGCGTCGGTCAGGGGGTGCAGGAACATCCACGGCATGCCCCAGATGTTGAGCAGCCGCGACCGCGTGCGACCGTCGCGGATGGCGGTGGCGATCTCGTCCGCACTCCACCGTCCGAGACCGGTATCGGGGTCGGACGTGAGGTTGCGGCTGATGAACGTTCCCTGCGGATACGCGCCCACTCGCATCCCGCCGCCGAGGTAGAAATCGTCGCCGCGATAGATGCCCGACGGATCGATCGGCGTGTGACAGAGCCCGCACATCTCCGCATGCACCAGATATCGCCCGCGCACGAGCGGGTCCGTCGCGTGACCGGGCCCCTCCGGCCGGCCCCCGGGCTCCCACGCGGGCACGCGCGCCAGCGAGAGCACATAGTTCACGACGTGCCACCGATCGGCCGGG
>Ga0066903_100004904_pt1 | contig 11450 bp, 8 predicted proteins | sample PanSoiMetaGPlot1_FD_67491 | JGI IMG/M metagenome (GOLD analysis project Ga0066903, IMG submission 67491) | Tropical forest soil microbial communities from Panama analyzed to predict greenhouse gas emissions - Panama Soil - Plot 1 (version 2) | ecosystem: Environmental > Terrestrial > Soil >...
GAGCGCCGCCATCTTCTCGGCGGCCGTGCCTTTCCCGCCGGCGATGATGGCGCCGGCATGACCCATCCGGCGTCCTGGCGGCGCGGTCTGACCGGCAATGAAGGCCACGACCGGCTTCTTGAAGTTCGACTTGATCCAGGCGGCGGCTTCTTCCTCGGCGCTGCCGCCGATCTCCCCGATCATGATCACGGCATCTGTATCGGGATCGGACGCGAACAGCTTCAGCGCATCGATGTGGGTCGTACCGATGAACGGATCACCGCCGATGCCGATGCAGGTGGACTGCCCCATTCCGAGCCGGGTCAACTGGTGAATCGCTTCGTAGGTGAGCGTGCCGCTCTTCGAGACGATGCCGATGCGCCCTTCCTTGACGATGTTGTGCGGGATGATGCCGGCCTTGCCCTTGCCCGGCGAGATGATGCCGGGACAGTTCGGACCGATCAGCCGCGTCTCGGGGTGTACGTCGAGGAAGGTCATCGCGCGCATCATGTCGAGGACCGGGATGCCTTCGGTGATGCAGACGACCAGCGACACGCCGGCATCGGCCGCTTCCATCACCGCGTCGGCGGCGAACGGCGGCGGCACGAAGATGACCGACGCGTTGGCGGCGGTCTGGCGCACCGCGTCCCTCACCGTGTCGAAGATCGGCCAGCCCTCGTGAGTGGTGCCGCCCTTGCCCGGCGTCACGCCGCCGACGACGTTGGTGCCGTATGCGGCCGCCTGTTTGGCGTGAAAAGTCCCCTCGCGGCCGGTCAAACCCTGAACGAGCAGGCGCGTCGATTTATCAATTAATACCGACATCTTTATCCTGCGAGCTCGACGACCTTCTTGGCCGCTTCGTCCATCGAGTCCGCGGTCGTGAAGTTCATCCTGCTCTCTTTGAGCAGACGCTTGCCTTCGTCCACGTTGGTGCCCTCCATGCGGATGACGATCGGCACCGGGACGCCGAGTTCCTTCACCGCGGCGATGACACCCTGCGCGAGCACGTCGCAGCGGAGAATGCCGCCGAAGATGTTGATCAACACCGCCTTCACGTTGCGGTCCGACATCAGGATCTTGAACGCGTTGCGGATCTGCTCGGCGTTGGCGCCGCCGCCGACGTCGAGGAAGTTGGCCGGCTCCCCGCCCGCCAGCTTGATGATGTCCATGGTCGCCATGGCGAGGCCGGCGCCGTTGACCATGCAGCCGATGTTGCCGTCGAGATGGATGTAGTTCAGCGAGAACTTCGACGCCTCGATCTCGAGCGGATCCTCTTCGTTGAGATCGCGCAGATCCTTGACCCCGGCGTGGCGGTAGAGCGCGTTGTCGTCGAAGTTCATCTTGGCGTCGAGCGCGAGCAGATCGCCGGCCTGGGTGACGACCAGCGGGTTGATTTCGAGCAGCGACGCGTCGGTGTCGACGAACGCTTCGTAGAGCGCGGTGGCGAGCTTGACGAACTTGTTCACCTGGGAGCCGTCGAGACCGATGCCGAACCCGAGCTGGCGCGCCTCGAACGGCACCATGCCGACGCCTGGCTCGATGTGGACGCGGACGATCTTCTCCGGCGTCTTCGCGGCGACCTCTTCGATGTCCATGCCGCCGGCGGCGCTCGCCATCATCACCGGCTTGCCGGCGGCGCGATCGAGCAGCAGGCTGAGATACAGCTCCCGCTGCATCTGCAGTCCTTCTTCGACCAGGACGCGCGAGACGACCCGGCCTTCCGGCCCGGTCTGATGGGTGACCAGGGTCATCCCGATCATCTCGCGCGCAATTTTTTCGGCCTCTTCCGGCGACTTCGCGAGCTTGACCCCACCGCCCTTGCCGCGGCCGCCGGCATGGATTTGCGCCTTGACGACGACGATGCTGCCGCCCAGCCGTCGCGCGATCTCACCGGCGGCGCCGCCATTGAACGCGACTTCGCCGCGCGGCACCGGCACGGCGTGGCGCGCGAGAATCTCTTTGGCTTGGTACTCGTGGATTTTCATGAGTGCAGGGAAACATGATGCTAACTTGCACGCGTTCGTCGCGCAACAGTAAACTCCTCTGTTGATGTCATCGCGATCGGGCGTCTTGTCTTCCCTCTTCAGTTCGTCGGTCGGCACGAAGATCCTCATCGGCGTCACCGGCGTGCTGCTCTTCGCGTACCTGCTCATTCACATCGCCGGCAACCTGCTCGTGTTCTTCGGTCCCGGCGTGTTCAACAACTACGCCTACGTGCTGGAGGTCCAGAATCCGCTGCTGCCGCTCATCGAGATCGCGCTGCTGCTGGTCTTTCTCCTCCACATCTACAAGACGGTCCGGATGTACGTCGGCAACCAAGCGGCGCGCCCGGTGCGCTACGTGAAGAAGAAATGGGCCGGGCCGCCGAGCCGCAAGAGCATCGCCTCGTCCACGATGATCGTTTCCGGCCTCTGGCTGGTCGCGTTTCTCCTCGTTCACGTCAAGGCCTTCCGGTTCAGCCCCGAGTACGAATGGGTCGGCGGGCCTGGCGGCCGCGACCTCTACCGGCAGGAACTCGAGAATCTCTCGAACCCGGCGATCGTCACCTTCTACGTGCTCAGCATGGTCGTGATCGGATCGCACCTGTGGCACGGCTTCTCGAGCGCGTTCCAGTCGCTCGGCGTCGATCATCCGAAGGTGACGCCGATCCTGATGACGGCGGGCAAGCTGTTCGCGGTCGCGATTGCCGGCGGGTTCATCGTCATCGCTGTGTGGGTGTATCTCCACCAGGGCGGGCGGGTGCGCGCATGACACTCGACGGAAAAGTCCCGGCCGGCCCGATCGGGGACAAGTGGGACCGGCACAAGTTCGAGATGAAGCTGGTCAACCCGGCCAACAAGCGGAAGTACACGGTGATCGTCGCCGGCACCGGTCTCGCCGGCGCCTCGGCGGCGGCGTCGCTCGGCGAACTCGGCTACAACGTCCTCAACTTCTGCATCCAGGACAGCCCGAGGCGCGCGCACAGCATCGCGGCGCAGGGCGGCATCAACGCCGCCAAGAACTATCAGAACGACGGCGACAGCGTCTATCGCCTCTTCTACGACACGGTGAAAGGCGGCGACTACCGTTCGCGTGAAGCGAACGTCTACCGGCTGGCGCAGCTGAGCGTCAACATCATCGACCAGTGCGTCGCGCAGGGCGTGCCGTTCGCGCGGGAATACGGCGGTCTGCTCGACAACCGTTCGTTCGGCGGCGCGCAGGTGTCGCGCACCTTCTACGCGCGGGGGCAGACGGGCCAGCAGCTCCTGATCGGCGCCTATCAGTCGTTGATGCGGCAGGTCCACGAGCGGAACGTCCGGATGTTCGCGCGGCGCGAGCTCCTCGACGTCGTCGTCGTCGACGGCAGGGCCCGCGGCATCGTCTGCCGCAACCTGGTGACCGGCGCGATCGAGCGCTACGCCGGCGACGCGGTCATCATCGCCACGGGCGGATACGGGACCGTCTACTATCTGTCGACCAACGCGGTGAACTCCAACGTCACCGCCGCGTGGCGCGCGCACAAGCGCGGCGCGTTCTTCGCGAACCCGTGCTACACGCAGATCCACCCGACCTGCATTCCGGTCACCGGCGATCATCAGTCCAAGCTCACGCTGATGAGCGAGAGCCTGCGCAACGACGGCCGCGTCTGGGTGCCCAAGAAGAAGGGCGACAAGCGGCCGCCGGATCAGATTCCCGACGAGGACCGCGACTACTATCTCGAGCGGAAGTATCCGAGCTTCGGCAACCTGGTGCCGCGCGACGTGGCATCGCGGAACGCGAAGCAGGTCTGCGACGAGGAACGCGGCGTCGGCGAGAGCGGCCTCGCGGTCTATCTCGATTTCCGGGACGCCATCCAGCGGCTCGGCGTCGAGACCATCCGGGAGAAGTACGGCAACCTGTTCCACATGTACAAGAAGATCACCGACGAGGATGCATACAAGGTCCCGATGCGCATCTATCCGGCGATCCACTACACGATGGGCGGGCTGTGGGTCGACTACAACCTGATGAGCAACCTGCCCGGCCTGCACGTGCTGGGCGAAGCGAACTTCTCCGACCACGGCGCCAACCGGCTCGGCGCGAGCGCGTTGATGCAGGGCCTGGCCGACGGCTACTTCGTCATCCCCTACACGATCGGCCACTACCTGGCGAGCCAGTCGCTGCCGAAGGTGACGACCGACCACGACGCGTTCAAAGAGTCCGCGGACGCGGTTCAGAAGAACATCGATCGTCTGCTGTCGGTCAAAGGCAAGCGTCCGATCCGTGAAATCCACCGCGAGCTCGGCCGCATCATGTGGGATTACGTCGGCATGGCGCGCAATGAAGCCGGGCTGAAGAAGGCGCTCGCCGAGATTCCGAAGCTCCGCGACGAGTTCTGGCACAACGTGTCGGTGCCCGGCGCCCAGGACAATCTGAATCAGAGCCTCGAGTACGCCGGCCGCGTCGCCGACTACCTCGAGTTCGCGGAACTGCTGACCCTCGACGCGCTGCACCGGCGTGAATCGTGCGGCGGCCACTTCCGCGAAGAGAGCCAGACGCCTGACGGCGAGGCGCTGCGAGACGACGACCGCTATACGTACGTCGCGGCGTGGGAATTCAAGGGAGTCGGCCGGGAGCCGGAGCTGCACAAGGAACCGCTGCACTTCGACGAAGTCCATCCGACGCAGAGGAGTTACAAGTGATGGCTGATGGCTGATGGCTGATGGCTATGGTCGATGGGTCCCATCAACGATAGCCATCAGCCATAAGCCACCAGCCATGACGACGATCATGAAACTCAACCTGAAAATCTGGCGGCAGGCCGGGCCGACCGCCGCGGGCCGCCTGCTCGACTACCCGGCGGAGAATGTCTCGCCCGACATGTCGTTCCTCGAGATGCTGGACGTCGTCAACGAAGGGCTGCTCAGGAAGGGCCAGGAGGCCATCGCCTTCGACTCGGACTGCCGCGAAGGCATCTGCGGCATGTGCAGCCTCGTCGTCAACGGCACGGCGCACGGCCCGGATCGCGGGACCACGGTCTGCCAGCTGCACATGCGCCGCTTCAAGGACGGCGACACCATCACCATCGAGCCGTGGCGGGCCAAGGCCTTCCCCATCGTCAAGGATCTCGTCGTCGATCGCAGCGCCTTCGATCGGATCATCACGGCCGGCGGCTACGTCTCGATCAACGTCGGCGGCGCACCCGACGGCAACACGATTCCAATCGCCAAGGACGTCGCCGAGGTGGCGATGGACTCGGCGGCGTGCATCGGGTGCGGCGCCTGCGTGGCGGCGTGCAAGAACGCGTCGGCGCACCTCTTCATGAGCGCGAAGATCTCGCACCTGGCGCTGCTGCCGCAGGGCAAGCTCGAACGGCACCGCCGCGTCGTCGCGATGATCGATCAGGCTGACGCCGAGGGGTTCGGCAGCTGTTCGAACGAAGGTGAATGCGAAGCGGTCTGTCCGAAGGAGATTCCGATCTCCAACATCGCGCGGATGACTCGCGAGTACATGCGGGCCCTGATGGCGCCGCGCGACTGAACGTCAGGGCCGGTCAGACTTCTCCGGCCTCGAGGCGTCGACCGGTCCGAACAGCAGCAGCGAGACCGCCTGCACCAGCTGCTCCGGGGTGCACGGCTTGTCGAGGAACGCCTCGTCGGCCCACAGCGATCCTTTTTCCTTGAACAGCTGATCGCGGAATCCGCTGAGATACAGCACCTTGATGTGCACGTAGCGCTCGCGCATGTAGCGCGCGAGCTGGTGGCCCATCATCCGCGGCATCATCTCGTCGGTAATCAACAGCTGAAAGTCTGGTGCGCGCGCGGCAATGGCAATCGCGTCGTCGCCGTCGTTCGCCTGCGTCGTCTCATAGCCGGCGGCGGTCAGCACCGTGTCCACGAACCGCCGCATCGGCTCCTCGTCGTCGACGATGAGCACGCGCAGCGGCGGGCGGCGCTCGTCCTTCTTCGACGCCGCGACATGTCTGAACGGCAGAATACGGGAGGCCGACACGCCACTAGTATCAGTCAGATTCGTCGGCTCGGAGCGCCACGATGGATCGACCGCGGCGGCGCGGGCCGAAGACAGACAGCTTGACGCGAGCGCGGCGACGGCAAGTGCCAGAGCGAGAAGGATAGGAACTTTGACGTCAGCACCGATCCGAGCCGCGACCCGCGGCCTCAGCAATTGTCAGACGCGTGACGTCGCCTGCCGTTGCGCCCAGTAACCATCCAAACGCGGTTTCATGTACACGCTTGAACGACCAGGCACGACATGACGATGTCGAGGCCCGGAAGTGCCAGCGCGAACGACGCAGTGAAATCACCGCGCGTCGAGAGCGCAGGCACTTTTTGACCTCGAGCTGATCTTTCACGTCAAACATCGGCATGCGCGTTGCTGGCCGCATCGGTTCATGCGACGAATGCTGATGTGCTGTTCCGTTGCCCTACTCGCGCTTTCCATGTCGGACGCGAGTGCCCAATCGTCAAAACTCGACCTCGCGCTGCTCTTGCGCGCCGTCTTGCCGTCCGGTCGATCGCCGATCATCATCAGCCCGCTGAATCCGGCAATCGATCTCGTCATCCAAACGCTGGGCGGCACGTTGGGTCGCTCACTACCAGGTGTGAACGCGCGTGTCGCAGAAGTGCCCAATATCACGCTGGTCACTCTCGCCGCCAACGCCCTCGTCCAGAAGATCGCGCTCGACCGGCCCACCGTCGCGTCGAACGAGCGTACCAGCGCGACCGTAGGCGCGACCGCGGTGCGCAATCAGCTCGGCTATAACGGCAACGGTATCGGCATCGCGGTCATCGATTCGGGAATCACGGCGTGGCACGACGACCTGACCGACCCCGCGAACCCGTCATCGCAGCGCGTCGTGCAGTTCGTGGACTTCGTCAACGGCCGCACGGCAGCCTACGACGACTACGGCCACGGCACGCACGTCGCCGGCATCGCCAGCGGCAACGGATTCGATTCGAGCGGCAAACGATCGGGCATCGCGCCGGGCGCCCGTCTCGTCGTGCTCAAGGTGCTCAACGCCTCCGGCAGCGGGCGCATCAGCGACATCATCGCCGCGCTCGACTACGTCGTCGCGCACAAGGCGCAATTCAACATCCGCGTCGTGAACCTGTCGATCGCAGCGAATGTCTCGGAATCCTATCAAACCGATTTCCTGGCCCAAGCCACGAAGCGCGCGGTCCAGCAAGGCATCGTGGTGGTAGCCGCTGCCGGCAACGCGGGCCGAAGCCCGAGCGGCGGAGCGCAATACGGCGCGATTGACGCGCCGGGCAACGCGCCATGGGTGCTCACGGTCGGCGCGTCGAGCCACATGGGGACCATCGCTCGCGCCGACGATACGATCGCGGCATTCAGCTCGCGCGGGCCGACGCGCTTCGACTACGCGGCCAAGCCGGACCTGGTCGCGCCGGGCGTCGGCACCGAGTCGCTGAGCGTTCCGGGCAGCACGCTGTATTCGACTTTCTCGGCGTACCTTCTCCCGGGCACCATCGCCACTTCGTATCCGCCCTATCTGAGCCTGAGCGGCACCAGCATGTCGACGCCTGTCGTCAGCGGCTCGGTCGCGCTGATGCTGCAGGCCAATCCCTCGCTGACGCCGAACGCGGTCAAGGCGATCCTCCAATACACCTCGCAGGTCTACCCGGCATACGATCCGCTGACCGAAGGCGCAGGTTTCCTGAACGCCGCGGGGGCGGTCACGCTGGCGCGCTACTTCAGTCAGGGCGGCACGTACCCGTCGGACCCGACGTGGAGCCGCCGAATCATCTGGGCCAACCACCGCGTCCAGGGCGGCCGGGTCCAGCCGAACGTCAACGCCTGGTCGACGGCGGTCTTGTGGGGCGCGACATCCACCGGAACTCTCGGCGGCCCCATCGTGTGGGGCGATGTGCAGAACAGCAGCGGTGCATGGGTTCCATGGAAGACGACCTGCGCCGATTTGCTTTGCACCCATGCGTCGTGGCAACCCAGCTCGCCGAACGTCGTGTGGGGTTCACAGTGCTCGGGCGCAGATTGTTCGGGCACCACCTGGTCGGCTGTAGACGATCAGACCGTTGTGTGGGGCACGACCGATGAGGAGACCGTGGTATGGGGCACGACGGACGAGGAGACCGTGGTGTGGGGCACCAACTGCGGCCAGGACTGCCAACCGGTGATCTGGAGGTAGGACGCAATGGAGGAGACGTCCGACTTGAGGTTCGCAGCCTTGCCCGTGGCGGCGCGCGTCTACGTCGGTACCGTGCTCCTCGCCGGCGCCGTCACCGCGGTGACGTTCTTCCCCACGTCGATCCATCGCCCGATACTCTTCGGCCTGCTCCTGCTGGCCGGCTTCGTGACGTCCACCTGGAAGGTGAACCTGCCGCTGCCACTATCGAACGGCTCGACCTTGTCGGTCTCGTACGCCGCCGATCTGATGTCGATGCTCCTGCTCGGCCCGCAGCAGGCGATGCTCGTCGCGATGACCGGCGTCTGGGCGCAATGCGCTCGAGCGCCGAAGCGTCACTACCCGATCTACCGGACGCTGTTCAGCATTGCCGTCATCGCATTGACCATCCGTGCGATCGCGATGACCTACGCGGTGCTGAACGGCGCGCCGGGACCTGAGTCGCTTCCGGGTCTTGCCACGCCGCTGCTCGCCGTCATCACGGTGTACTTCGTGATGAACACCGGCCTCGTGACGCTGGCTGTATCCCTGACGACGCACCAGCCGACGTGGCCGCTGTGGCGCGACAACTTTCTCTGGAGCGCGCCGAGTTTCATCGTCGCCGGGTTCGCCGGCGCGCTGGCGGCCATCGTCGTCACGCACGGCGACTACTGGCTCGCGCCGCTGCTCGTGGCGGCGGTCTACCTGGCGTACCGCACCTACCAGGTGTTTCTCGGTCGCATCGAAGACGAGCGCCGCCACACGATGGCGATGGCAGTGCAACACCGCGAGACGGTCGCCGCGTTGTCGCAGGCGCAGGACGCCGAGCGCGCCCTTCACGAAGAGCGGATGAAGGCGAGCAAGCTCGAGTCGCTGGGTCTCCTCGCGGGGGGCATCGCGCACGACTTCAACAACGCTCTGACGGCCATTCTCGGCAACATCTCCGTCGCGCGATATGCCAGTCTCGGCCGGCAGGTCGACGAGAACCTGGTGGCCGCGGAGCAGGCGTGCGACCGGGCCCGGCAGCTCACGCATCAGCTGCTCACCTTTTCCAAGGGCGGCGCGCCGGTCAGGAAACCGATGCGTCTCGACCGGGTCATCTCCGAGTCCGTCCGCATCGCGCTCTCGGGCTCGACCGCGAGCTCGATCGCAGACATCGATCCGATCCTGTGGACGATCAGCGCCGACGAAGGTCAGATACGGCAGGTCCTCCACAACGTCGTCATCAACGCAGTACAGGCGATGCCGCGCGCCGGCCTGGTCGGCGTCAAGGCCAGGAACATCACCGAACCGATCGATCGATGGGAGTTGGGATTGCGCGTCAGCGCGGGCCCGTACGTGCGGGTATCGATCGCGGACGAGGGCCCTGGCATCAGCGCCGGCGATCTGCCGAAGATCTTCGACCCGTACTTCAGCACGAAGCCGGGCGGCACAGGCCTGGGTCTGACGACGTCACGATCGATCGTGAGGAATCACGGCGGCTACATCGCCGTCGAGACCACCGCCGGTCGAGGAACGGTCGTGCATATCACGCTGCCAGCGATTCGGGCGGGCGCGAAGTTCTGAGCGAGCTGCTGAAGGTCGATCCCGGCGTGAAGGTCTTCAAACTTTGATCACGTCGACCAGTTCCCTGACCGCACCCGCGGACTTCTTGAAGGCCGCGTCCTCCTCGGGCGTCAGCTTGATCTCGATGATCTTCTCGAGTCCCTTCGCGCCGAGCCTGCACGGCACGCCGACGAACACGTCCCGCACGCCGTATTCGCCCTGCAGGTAGACGGAGCACGGCACGATCTTGTGCTTGTCCAGCAGAATGGCTTCGACCATCTCCACGACCGACGCGCCGGGCGCGTACCACGCGCTGGTGCCGACGAGCTGGGTGATTTCCGCGCCGCCGCCGGCGGTGCGCGTGACGATCCGGTCGATGGTCGCCTTGTCCATCAGGTCGGTGATCGGGATGCCAGCCACGGTCGAGTAGCGCGGCAACGGCACCATCGTGTCGCCGTGCCCGCCGAGCACGAACGCGTGGACGTTGTCGACTGAAACATTCAGTTCCTTGGCGATGAACGCGCGCATGCGTGCCGAGTCGAGCACGCCGGCCATGCCGATCACACGCTCGCGCGGAAACTTCGAGAGCCGGTACACCGCCTGGGCCATCGCGTCGAGCGGATTCGACACCGGGATGATGATGCAGTTGGGCGAGTGCTTCACGACCTGCTCGGTCACCTGCTGCATGATCTTGTAGTTCACGTTCAGCAGGTCGTCGCGGCTCATCCCCGGCTTGCGCGGCACGCCGGAGGTGACGACGACGATGTCCGAGTTGGCGCTTTCGGCGTAGTCGCCGGTGCCGAGCACGCGGGCGTCGGATCCCCAGATCGGGCAGGCTTCGAGCATGTCGAGCGCGACGCCCGAGGCCTTCTGATCCGCGATGTCGATGATGACGACATCGGCCAGCTGCTTGTCGGCCACGCCGCGCGCCACGGTCGCGCCGACGTTGCCGGCGCCACCGACCACTGTCACTTTACGATTCATGTCGACTCCTGACCTCTCCACCACGGTGGACACAGAGGACACGGAGCTAGCCTTCTCTGTGTCCTCCGTGTCCTCAGTGGTGGCGTGTTTTACATGCTGTTGATGATGGCGTCGGCGAACTGCGACGTCCTGAGCTCGGTCGCGCCTTCCATCAGGCGCGCGAAGTCGTAGGTCACCCGCTTGGCGGCGATGGCGCCGTCCATGCCCTTGACCACCAGGTCCGCGGCTTCGGTCCATCCGAGGTGCCGGAGCATCATCTCGCCAGAGAGCACGACCGAACCCGGATTCACCTTGTCCTGGTTGGCGTACTTGGGCGCGGTGCCGTGCGTCGCCTCGAAGACCGCATGGCCGGTGACGTAATTGATGTTGCCGCCCGGCGCGATGCCGATGCCGCCGACCTGCGCCGCCAGCGCGTCGGACAGGTAATCGCCGTTCAGGTTCGGCGTCGCGATGACGTCGAACTCGTCGGGGCGCGTCAGCACCTGCTGCAGGGTGATGTCGGCAATCGCATCCTTTATTAATAGGCCGGCGCCCGGCTTCCCCTCCGGAATGCGGCACCACGGCCCGCCGTCCACTTCGACGGCGCCGTAGAACTCCTTCGCGATCCGGTATCCCCAGTCGCGGAACGCGCCCTCGGAGAACTTCATGATGTTCCCCTTGTGGACCAGCGTGACGCTCCTGCGCTTGTAACGGACGGCGTAGCCGATGGCGCTGTGAACGAGGCGCTCCGTTCCCAGGTAGCTGATTGGCTTCAGCCCGATACCGACCTCGATGCCGACGTCACGCTTCGGCGCGCCGATCGACTCGAGCTGCTGCTGCCACT
>Ga0066903_100004905_pt1 | contig 11450 bp, 5 predicted proteins | sample PanSoiMetaGPlot1_FD_67491 | JGI IMG/M metagenome (GOLD analysis project Ga0066903, IMG submission 67491) | Tropical forest soil microbial communities from Panama analyzed to predict greenhouse gas emissions - Panama Soil - Plot 1 (version 2) | ecosystem: Environmental > Terrestrial > Soil >...
TAAGCCACTCACAAAAGGCCTCCGCTTCCAAGCGGTTGACACAGACCACCGGGTCGGTTCGGTCCTGCGCGAATCCTGGGTTTTTCCAGCGGCACTCGCGCTTCATTTGGAAGGTCTGCTTGGCGGCGTCCCACTCCAGGGCGCCTTCACTCATGTCACCGAATTGGGCTTGGTATCGCATTTGCCCTACAAAGGCTTCGAATTGGCGAACCGTGGTCTCGCGCGCGGCGAGAAAGAACGGGCGCGAGATCGTCACGGTACGAACTGGGCCCTCGTCGTCGCGGCGTCCGGGTTCGTCGGCGGGCGATCCCATCGAAAACTCGCCGGCGGGGACCCAGACGAATTCCATGTCGATGGAATTGGTGAAGGGCGGCCTGCGGTCGCCGCGTCCGTCGCGAACCCACGGTTTCCAGCAGGCTAAGCCGACGCCCGCGACGATCACGACCACGGCCGCGACTACGAGCTTGCGATAGCGGCGGCGCGGCGCAGGAGGGGCGGACTCGGCGGGAGGAGGCGCCGTCGTAAGCTTGGCAACCACGCGCGTGGGGGCAGAGAGCGCCGTCGTCTCCTGACAAAACCGGGCGAGAGCACACACCACCTCGCACGGCTGCTGGTAGCGATCTTCCGGTTTCTTGGCCATCATCTTGTCGAGAACGACGGCTAATTCGGGAGGAACGTCCGGACGCTCCTTGCGGATCGGGGCCGGCGACTCGTGCAGGTGTTTGATGGCCTTTTCCAAGCCGCCGCCGTCGGGGAACGGCGGGTGGCCGGTTAGGAAGTGATAGAGCGTGCAGCCCAGGCTGTAGATGTCCGCGCGGATGTCTACGGCCCGCGAGTTCGTTGCCTGCTCGGGCGCGAGGTAATCCGGCGTGCCGACCACGGAGCCCGTCGCGGTCAAGTCGCTTCCCTCCGTGTCGAGGACGCGAGCCACGCCCATGTCGAGGATTTTCACGAGGGAACCGTCTGCGGTCAGCAGCAAGTTCGAGGGCTTGATGTCCCGGTGAACGAGCCCGTGCTCGAAGGCGTGCTGGAGTCCGTCGGCGGCCTGGCGAATGTAGCCGCAGGCGCGGGCGACGGGCAGCGGTCCCTGCTGCTTGACGACTCGGGCCAGGTCCGCGCCCTCGATGTACTCCATCGCAAAGTAGTGGTTGTCACCGACTCGCGCGGCGTCGTGGACGGCTACGATGTTCGGATGGTCCAGTCGGGCGGTCGCCTGAATCTCGCGCACGAAGCGCCGTTCGCTGGCGGGATCGGTCGATAATTCCTTGCGCGTGACCTTGAGAGCGACGACCCGGTTGAGGAGTTGGTGGCGGGCTTTAAACACTTCGCCCATGCCGCCCTGGCCGAGACGCTGCAGCAAGAGATAGGGGCCGAACGTCAGGCTCGATCCTTGCCCGGCCAGCAAGCGCTCGACCTGAAAATCGGTGAGCCAACCTCGGCGGACGAACTCTGCGGCCAGGTCCCGCGCTTGCGCGAACTGATTCCGGAGCGGCCCCACGGCTTCCTGCACCTGTTTGACCGGGAGAATCTCCAGGTCGTAAATAGAATCCAGCAGTTGGGTGACGCCGGGCTGCGACATGACCACACCGGAGCGTTCCTCACGAAACGGGCCGGGCGAGCCGGGCGCCGGTCCTCGGGAGGGTGTCGAATTGTCTGGCTTTAATTCGTTCGGTGCAAATTGTGCGCGCCTCCGAAATAGGGGACTGTCCCTCTCTCCTCAATGGGACTAGCCCCTTTTTCGGATTGACACTGAATGATAGGTCAACGCCTGTCGTTCGCGTGTCAGGTAAACTGCTCGAAACTTGGTTGCTGTCGGGAGAACCACGGGCAGTCCCGTCCGATGGAACCGGACGCGCGATCGCATTACCCTGCGCAAGACTTTTTGAAACCGAGCAGGCCGATGTCGGCCGCATACCGAGTTAGACTGGCGCGGCCGCGCAAGCCTAGCTTGTCGGAGACGCGCAGCCGATAGGTCTCGATCGTCTTGACGCTCAGGTGCAGGCGCTCGCCAATCTCCTGGTTGGTGTGCCCCTGGGCCAGGAGTTCCAACACTTGCAGTTCTCGGGCGCTCAAGGGATTGGCGCTCTGGTCGCTGCGGCTCCGATCGCGAGAGCGGCGGTTACCGAGCACGGCCTGGACTTGATTGCCATCGAGCTGGGCGGCGACGAACGTGCGGCCCGAGCAGACGGCGCGTATGGCCGTGAGCAATTCGGTCTCGGTAGCCGACTTGACGACGTAGCCGGTCGCGCCCGCCGCCAGCGCCGTGCGAATGTAACTGGGATGATCCTGCGCCGTGAAGATCAGCACTCGCGTGTCGGGGCAGTCCTGGCGCAGCTGCTCGATCACTTTCAGCCCGCGAACGTCTGGCACGGAAATATCGAGAACGACGACGTCCGGCTTCGTTGCCTGGCTGGCACGCAACACGTCGCCGCCGTCCGACGCTTCGGCCACGACTTCCATGTCGCTCTGTGCATTGACGAGGATCCGCAAACCAGCCCGCAAGATGGCGTGGTCGTCCGCTAAGAGGATGCGCGTCTTGGCCATGATGCTCCGCTCGCGGAGGTCGGGAGGACCGGAAATTTCACGCCGGCGGGAAACGTCATCCGCGGGCGACATCGATCTTCGAAACCATAGCTCTTTTCCGCACGGCGACGGAGAAAATCGGCCGTCCGCGTGCTTTCGCACCGATGACAAATTCAACTTGTGCGGAAGCGCAGCTGTGAACGGGCGCTCGCGGCTGATTCGATGGAATACCCTCTAGACGTGAGGTTGGCAGCTTGCGGGATAGCTTGCTGGCTTTACACCTGCCAAATTGGCAGGCCTTCTATAGCCTGGCGTCCTAGACGGCCAGTCAGGCTGCCAGGTGGCCAACTGAGTTGCTGGCCATCTGACAACTTCCTGTATGGCAGTAAATTCAGATCCGATTTGGCATGCGGTCCTTGCCATGCAATTCTCGCCGAGGCATCTCAGAAACTCCGGCCGGCAGACGTGGAATAGCACGCGGCAGCGGAGAGCGAAATCGCTCTCCAGCCGCCAGGGTGCGCGCAGCAGGGGTGCGCTTAAGATAGCAGGGCGAAATAGGCATCGAGGGCCGACGCGGACGGCGAACCATCCGACCACGGCTCGGGAAGCTGGGATAAGTCGTCGTCTGTCGTCCGATCGTCCTGCACGCCCGCGCTTTCGGCCAAGCGCCCGTGCATCGTACCATTCGCAGCGAACAGGTGATCGGCTCCGGCCGCCGGCACGGTCGTCGCAGCAGGAGCGACGAATGCGGGCGAGGAGAGAGGGACCGCGCCTCCTGCGACCAGAGTGAAGGCGAACACGGGAAGTGCCTGCCTCGTCTGCTGGGAAGAAGACGCGATCCCGTGCTGCCCTGATTCGTCGTCGTTCAAGGTGAAAACGTCGCGGCCCGTGCTGTCCTGGTCGGGGGGAGGGCTGTCCGCTTGGCCGCCCCCGCTGCTCAGCGGGTTGCCGTTCAGTGTTTCCGTGTTGGGGAGCGGCACGGTAGGTGAGGCGCCCGAGCCGAGGTTTAGCGTCATCGCGTAGGCCCCGGTGCCGAACGCCGTGGAGTCGTACGGGGCCACTTTGACGAAGAGTTGCTGCCCGGCCGTGACGTTGCTTACCGTCACGTTCAACGTGGCGCCGATGCGATTCGTGACCGAGGGACTGGCGGAACCCAGTATCGTGGTCTCGTCGGAGGCGTACACCGTGACAGTCGGGTCGAGCAGGCTGAGCCCGCTGCTCTGGACGGTCAGGCTTAGCGTACCATTCGTCCCGGACGGGACGTTAAACGCGTAATAGTCCAGGTCGGAAGTCGTCGTAATGTCGAGGTTAGTCAGCAGGGCGGTCAGTGTAGTCGAATCGATCGTCGAATTGATGTTCGAGGCCGTGGCGAACGAACCGTTGGAAGCAGCGGCGTCGTAGGCATCCTGCGCCCGCGCGCCGCCATAAAGGGACTGAATTCCGGAGACGTCGTCGCTGTTCAACCCGGTCTTGCGCGTGTTGTACGAGCCGTACATGATGGCGTTGGCGGTAGTGCTGTGCAACAGCCCGAGGGCGTGGCCGACCTCGTGCGCCGCCACGGTAAACAGGTCGAAGGTCGAGCCGATGCTGAACGTCTGGCCGGTATTGAATTGGATATCGCCAGCGATGGAGTAGTTGTTTATGGGCGGCGGCAAGTAGGCCGAGGCAAGCGTGCTGCTCTTGAAATCATAGCCGCCTATGCGGATGTCTCCCATGTTGGGGTCGCCTTGCTGGTAACTGCCCGACCCGATCTGAGAGCCGTTGTCCGTGATGACGGTGAAATTCAAGTTGGTTACCTTGGCCCAGACTTGCCCGGCATTGAGAATCTGGTTTTCCCAGACGTTGGTGGCCCACTTGGCGTCGAACTTTCCGACGAGATTGCTGGTAACACCGCCGAGGTTGGTCCCGTCGGGCTCGAAGCTAATCGTCACCAGGTTTGAGTGCGGCCAGGAGTTGCCGGAAACCGAGTAGAGGACCATCCGGGCTTCCAACGGTTCGACGCACGGCCGGGCGCGATTTGCTGAGCGGGAGGGTGACTTACGGCTACGAAGCCAATGGTGAAGGAAACGCATGGTTGCACCTCCCCCGGTCCACTCAGTTCGAGAATCGGCAGGCAAGGTTCAGTCGGCCCTGTACCGGCCAACCTCACTGCCTCATCTATTGAGTGCGGAAATGAGGGCATTTCCTGACATGGCAATTGAAAAATTCTTGAAAAGAAATTCGCCAACGAAGGGCTCGAAATCGCAAACCGTCTTCCCTTATTCGGTTGCAACTCTGACTCAAGTTGGTAGAATCCCACGTGTTCACTACTCTCCACTCGACGGACAGACATCCTCGCTGGTAGTGCCGGCAGGGGGAAAAGTGCGTCGAACACGCTAAGCAGGGCAAAGGGCTCTGGACTCGCCGTCTTGCCCAGAACACCTGGATTAATGACGGAACGGATCGTTAGCTTCTGGGTCGCGGAGCGGTTGCGACTTGGCCGACTGTCCGGCCAGGCCCGGGACCCAGGGGGAAGCTGACCATGTCGGCGCATCCCTCCTTCGACAACTTGATGGCCCAGCTGCGCGACGGCCAAAACGAGGCCGCTGCTCAGGTTTTTCAGCGTTACGCCAACCGCCTTATCGAGCTGGCGAGACGCCAGCTCGATCCCAAACTGCTTCAGAAAGTCGATCCGGAAGACGTCATGCAATCCGTTTTCCGCAGCTTCTTGATTCGGAATGCTGCCGGTCAATTTGCAGAATTCCAGTCGTGGGAGAACATTTGGGCCATGCTGGTCGTCATGACCCAGCGTAAGTGCGGACGACGCACGGATTATTTCCACACTGCCCGCCGCGACGTTCGCCGGGAGTTGCCCGCCTCGATGCCCGGCCAGGATTCCAGTGGCAACCTTGGGCTCACCGCTGAGGAACCCACGCCGTCCGAAGCGGCAATGCTGACCGAGACCATCGAACAGCTGATGAGCGAACTCCCGGCCCGGCAGCGAGACATCGTCACATTAAGTCTGCAAGGCTATCAACCGGCCGAGATCAGCACCCAGCTCCGGTGCACGGAGAGAACGGTGTACCGTGCCCTGGAGCGAGTTAAGGACTGGCTGGAATCGATGCAGGAAAGCGGTGGGGTGGCCTGAATACCAAGTTCTGACGTCTGAGTTCTGACCCTCTTTCCCCAGAGCCCTACTCCCCGGAGGTGCGGGGATGTCCGAGCGGAACGCGAGAGACGATTCCAGGCGCAAGCACTTGGCGGACCGGCTGGATCAAGTTCTCGAAGAATTCGAGCAAGCTTGGGAGCAAGGCCAAACCCCCTCTATCGAGGCCTATCTCCGAGCCGAAGGTGTCGATCAGAGCCAGCTGCTCGTCGAATTGGCGCACACGGACCTCGAATGCCGGCTGAAGGCTGGCCAGGCGGCCCGAGTGGAAGCCTATTTCGAGCAATTCGCTGAACTATGCGCGGACAGGCGCGCGGCCCTGAGGCTGATTGCCTTCGAATACGAGTTGCGCATAAGGCGCGAGCCTGGACTCGGAGTCGACGAGTACCTCGATCGCTTCCCAGAGTATCGCGCCGACCTCGCCGAACAACTCGCCGGGCCGCACGCTCGGCCGGCGGCGCCGCGCCCCGCCTCGCCCGCCCAGTGTCTCGGCCAGTTCGAATTGTTGGAAACCGTCGGGCAAGGCGCTTTTGGCACGGTCTACCGCGCCCGCGACCTCGACCTGGATCGGATCGTTGCCGTTAAGGTGCCCCGCCGCGATCGAGCGGCGACGCCCGCCGACGAGGAGCGCTTCGTGCGGGAAGCGCGGAACGCCGCTCAACTGAGCCATGCCGGCATCGTGCCGGTATACGAGGTGCGCCGCGACGCGGCGGTGCCGTACATCGTCAGCGCATTCGTCCAGGGGATAACGCTGGCCGAGGCTTTGACAAAGCAACGACTCGAATTCCACCAGATTGCCGATGTAGCTGCCCAGGTTGCCGAGGCCCTCGATCACGCCCACCAGCAGGGCGTCGTCCATCGCGACTTGAAGCCGTCCAATATCATGCTCGGCCGCATCGAAGGGGCGAAGAACCGCAGTCAGGACTCAGGAGTTAGGAATCAGGAGTCAGGAGTCAGGAGTCAGGAGTCGGCGACGGGGAACCGAGAATCGACCGTAGTGGACGGGCATTCGCCCCGCTTGCGTGCGTTTGTCATGGACTTCGGACTGGCGCGTCGCGAGGAGGGGGACGTTCGACTAACAGTCGAAGGACAGATTCTCGGAACACCGGCCTACATGAGCCCCGAGCAGGCGCGCGGGGAGATTCACCGAATCGACGGCCGGAGCGACCTCTACAGTCTGGGCGTGATTCTCTACGAATTGCTCACCGGCGAGCTTCCGTTTCGCGGCGTTACGCGCATGCTGCTCCAGCAAATTGTGGAGGAGGAGCCGCGGCCGCCGCGCCGGCTAAACGACAAGATTCCGCGCGACCTGGAAACGATTGCTCTGAAGTGCATGGCCAAGGAGCCGGCTCGGCGGTACGCGACGGCGGCAGCGCTGACGGAGGACCTGCGCCGCTACCTCGACGGCAGGCCCATCCTGGCACGGCCGATCGGTCGCGTAGAGCGCACCTGGCGCTGGGCAAAACGCAATCCGCGCGTGGCGAGCCTGAGCGCTGCGGTGCTGGTCTTGCTCTCGTGCCTGGCCTTCGGAGGGATCACTACCGCCATCGCCCTCGGTGCCCAAAAACGCGCCGAGACGGAGGCGCGGCAACAAGCCGAAAAGAGCGCGGAGGCGGCGCGTCGCAATCGCGATGCAGCCCTCGACGCCTTCGACAAACTCATCTTCGAGGTTCAGGAACAACTCCGTGATCAGCCTGCCTTAGATCAGCTCAGAAAAAGCCTGCTCGAGCAGGCCGTAACGGCACTGCAGGGCGTGGCAGAGATCACGGCGGAGGCCGACGCCGACCCTCGTCTGGGCGCCGCGCACGCGCGCCTGGGGGATATTTTCCTTCAACTTGGACGATTGACCGAGGCTCAGGAGCAGTACGAACGGTGCCAGGCAATCGCCCGCGAATTCCTGACAAGCGATCCGCTGCCCGGGCGTTCGGAAAACGCTCTCTGTGTCACGACGGCCAAACTGAGCGAGATCCGGTTGCGGCTCAACGACGTTTCGGCTGCCGAGGGACTCGGCAACGAGGCCTTGGTCCTGGCCAAAGCGTTCTGGAACTCCAACCAGCAAAGTGCCCTTGCCGCGGCGGCACTTCGGTACTCCCATGAATGTCAGGGCAGGGTGCAACGACGAACTGGTGAGATGCGGGCGGCAATAGAATCGTTTAGCCACGCCGTGGAATTCGGGCGGATAGCGGTCGATGCCACTCCAGGCGATCCGTCGGCCAAGCAAGAGTTGGCCACGGTGTACGACAGCCTGGGTGATACGAGGCTCGCTCTGGGCATGACCGCCCCAGCACGAGAAGCCTACGACGTCGCCATGAGCCTGCGCCTGGAGGTGGCCGGCGCCCTGCCCACCAGCGCCCGCGCGAAACGCGAACTGTCCTTATCTTACGACAAACTCGGCGACATCCAGATGCGAGCAAAGGAGCCGTCCGCGGCGGCGCAATCGTATCGAAAGTCGCTCGAACTGCGCCAGCAGCTCTCCGCTCCTCCGAATAACCCGCAGGCCCAGCGCGACCTGGCCATCGCCCACGGGAAGTTGGGAGAGGCCGCGGAACGATTGGAGAATCCGGACGAAGCCAGTGCTCAATTCGAGAAGGCCCTGGCATTGATGAATGACATGGTCGGGGCGGATGCCAACGACCTCCAGGCGCGACACGATCGCGCCGCCGCACACTTGAGATTGGGACGAATGCACCTGCGGCGAGGCGAGCCGAACCGCGCCCGCGAGCAGCTACAGCAGGCGCGCATGGATTTCGAGCGCTTGGCCGCTGACCCTGCAAACGTCATTGCCCGGATCGACCTGGCCGCCTGCTGCGGCCTTAGCGCAGACGCCGAGAAGCTTGCGCGGGAATACGCCCGTGCCGCCGAATACTACGAGCGCGGCGTTGCCATTCTGCAAGAGCTCGAAACTGAGGGCAGACTCGCCGACCAGCCCCAGGCTCGGGGCATGCTCCAACTACAACGGACCAACCTGGCGTCGTGCAAGGAGACGATTCGCTCCATCGACGATCTCGAGTACGCACGCACGAAACCGGCAAAATCGGCGGCCGATCTATTGATCCGGCGCGCCCAGGTGCTGGCGGACCGAGGCCAGCACGCCGGAGTGACCGAAACCGCCGAGGCTCTGCGCGGCATCTTGCCCGGAGATCCGAAAGCTCTTTACAACGTCGCCTGCTGTTACGCGCTGTGCGTGCCCCTGGTCGGGCCCAAACCGGCGCCCGACCAACTTACCCCAGACGAGCGCGCGCTACGCCGCCAGTACGCCGATCGCGCGGTCGCTGCCCTCAAAGAAGCAGTAGAACGCGGGTTCAAGGACTTGAAATTGTTGGAGTCGGATTCCGACCTGGCAGCAATCCGGGCAAGGGAAGATTACCGAGAACTGGTGCAACGGCTAAAAGCTGGGCGGTCGGCGAATCAGTGACAAGCAACCTGGTTTCTTGGAGCAACCGGACTGCTTGACCAGGAGCCGCGATTAGCACAGGTGGCCTAATTCGGCGAACACGCCGTTGTTTCCCGTGCTGTCGGTTCCGTTGCAGGCCAGGACGAAACTGCCCGTCCCCGTCATGGCCACGCCGGAATACGTTTGGTAAGACGCCGTGGCCGAACCGATCTGGGTCGGAGTGCCCTGGGCCACTCCGGCCACGTTGTATTGTTGGACGTAAGTCGTCCAGCTGCCATTCTGGCAACGCGACCAGGTGATGATGAAATCGCCCGCGCTGTCCATCGCCACGGCCGAGTAAATCGGGCTGCTGGAAGCTCCCGTGCTGACTGCGAACTCGCTGCCCTGGGACACGCCGCAGCAGTTGTACCGCCGGGCGTACAGGCCCCAACCGCTGCCGCTCTGGTTGCTCGACCAGCTGACCACGGAGTCTCCAGCCCCGTCGATCCCGACCGCCGAGTACATCTGATCGCCGGTCGTTGTCGTGTTAACCAGGTATTCGTTGCCCAGCGCGAATCCGGAGGCGCTATAGCGGCGGGCATAGACGCCCCAGCCGCTCCCGTCCTGGCCATTGCTGGACCAACTCACGACGAAGGCGCCCGGGCCGTTCGTCGCGATGGCCGGATACTCTTGATCCCCCGCGCTGGTGTTATTGATCTGGAATTCGCAGGTCAGTGGAAGGCCGAGGTTGCTATAGCGCCGCGCGAACACGCCCCAGCCGCTGCCGTCCTGCCCGTAACTTTGCCAGACAACCGTGAAGTTCCCCGTGCCGTCCATCGCCACGCGGGCGTGCGTCTGATCTCCCGCCGTGGTGTTGTTGACGCGGAATTCCCCGCCCTGGGCCATGCCGCACGCGCTGTAGCGCTGGCCGTAGATACCCCAGCCGCTGCCATCCTGGCCAGAGCTCGACCAGGTAATCACGTAATCGCCGGCCGAGTCCATGGCAACCGACGGATCGAGTTGATCGCCCGCCGTGGTGGTGGTCACGCAGGTTCGCGTACCTTGCGCGACGCCTGTGGACGAGTAGCGCTGGCCGTAGACGCCCCAGCCGCTGCCATCTTGGCCGATGCTCGACCAGACCACGACGTAATCGCCGGCTGAGTCCGTGGCGACCGCGGGTCCGCCGAATGCGGTCGAGGCAGCGCTGCCGCTGGCACTGGCGATGGTCGCGAGCGAACTGTCGAATATCGCCGCGGGCGTCAGCCGCGTTTCCAACTGCTCGACCCGGAGGCGGCTCTTCACGGCGGTGCAGACGCGGCGCGGACCAGCGGATTTCTTGAAGAGAAACATGAATTGTTCTCCAGGCTGCCGCGAACGGTCTGCCGCCGTTGAGGCGTGAGCAGAGAACCGTTGGCCGTCTGCCGCGATTGTCCGGGAAGCGACGTATGGTTTTGGCGCGCCACGAACGGACGCACCGTCCCCGACGGGCAGGGAACCACTGACCTCGATCCGGTTCAATCCGACAGATCACGGGGCCGTGCAGCGCGAAAGCGGCGATTTGCTCGCGCTCGGCCTTCCCTTCGGCAGCCTGGCGACCGATGGCGACCCGGGCCGGGTCGCGGTAGGCCCATGGCTTTGCGCCCCCACCTTTCGATGGGTTTGCCTTTTCGAGGACTTGGAGGCGGCCGAGGAGGGAAGCCAGCCTCGGGGAGAGCGGGGCCGCCAAGATGAGAGGGGTACGTGCGGCCCGCGTGCAAGAGAACCTTAGATTAAGAAACCCGACCTGTCAAAGCGCGCATTAGGCAGAATCCCTACCATCGGAGACGGCGGGCAGTTTTCCGCTGGCACTTGAGAACAAACAGCGAACGGCAAACCGATCATTGGACGCTCGCTATCGTGCCGCGAGAATTCGACACTTCATCATCATCGATACGGCGCGAATTGGGACTGCGCCCGCTAGGCTCCGGTATGCCTCTCGCCGATCTCAGGCCGAATCCGCGGATAACACCGATTGCTAACGGCCGCTTCGCCGATTCGGCTGTTTGTCAACCTATCCAGATTCACCGATAACTCCGTTTGGTTACGGGCACAGTTCCGTGCCTCTACCCGATAATGCCCGTTTGCTGCCAGTCGAGCATCACCCAGTTGCCACGCTCCTGGGTCCGTTTGGTCCCGTTTGTTAACCGCTGGGCGGTCTCCGTTTCTCCGGTTTGATGACGGCCGAACGCACCGATAAGACCGTTTGCGATCGGCGCGGCTCGTCATCCTCGTCCATGGCCGAGGCGATAGCCCCGTTTGGTAACTGCCCAGCATCGCCCGCTTCCGGCCGTTCGCACCGTTTGTTAACCGCTGGGCGATCTCCGTTTCTCCGGTTTGATGACGGCCGAACGCACCGATAAGACCGTTTGC
>Ga0066903_100004906_pt1 | contig 11449 bp, 13 predicted proteins | sample PanSoiMetaGPlot1_FD_67491 | JGI IMG/M metagenome (GOLD analysis project Ga0066903, IMG submission 67491) | Tropical forest soil microbial communities from Panama analyzed to predict greenhouse gas emissions - Panama Soil - Plot 1 (version 2) | ecosystem: Environmental > Terrestrial > Soil >...
AGGTCCGCGACGCGGGCAAGCAGTCACGGAGTTACGAAGAGGCGATGCCAGAGGCGTGTTCCCTGACGCCGTCGGGTCGGTATGCCGTGAAGCACAACCCTGCCGCGTATTACCAAGGTGCTGACGATCGGGAAGCCTGCAAGCGCGACAACGTCGCACTCGGCACTCTCGACGACGGACCCTTTGCGTCCGACCTGCGCAACGGCACACTCCCCGCGTTCGCGTTCATCACGCCGGATCTGTGCAACGACACGCACGACTGCGGAGTCGCAGTTGGTGACGCGTTCCTCGGGCAATGGCTCAGCCGCATCCTCGACAGCCCCACCTATCGCGCCGGGCGCACCGCCGTCATCGTCGCGTGGGACGAGGACTCACCCATGCCCAACATCGTGATCAGTCCGTCGACGAAGCCGGGAACGAGAGTGAGCGATCGAGTGGATCACTACTCCCTGCTGCGCACGACCGAGGAGATGCTCGGACTGCAGACGTTCCTCGGCGCCGCCGCGACCGCGCCGAGCCTGCGCCCCCTCTTCAACCTCTGACGTCCGAGCTGCGCCGGTCGAATGTTGGTGCGATTCCGGGGCTATAGCCCCGGAATCGACCCAGAGTTCGCTTGCCGAATCAGTAGCCGGGGCGGGGACGGAACAGGTCGAACCGCAGTCCCTGGTCGTCGACGCATTCGGCGTTGGCACCGGACTCGTACTGGTTGATCGACAGGACCTGTCCACCGAGCTCGGACACGCGTGCGGCGACGGTCTCGATGTCGTCGACACGGAAGTAGAGGCGTACCTCCGGAGCTCCGTCCCGCCCGTGGATCCCCGAGGGTGGCGTGATCGACGACACGTGGTACGACCCCGGTTGGTATCCGCCGCGAGTGTCCCAACCGAACAGCGCGCTGAAGAAGCGTTGCGCTCGATCGCCGTCCGGCACCTCGAACGTGATGTATCCCACGTCGCCGAACCGGCGGCCCGGTACGTCCTCGACGGGAACGTCGTCCGCTTCGACGGCGGTGGCGACGAACCACCGATGGCCGAACGGATCGCGGATCACTCCGGACCGTGCCCCGTATTGAACGGTGACGGGTCGGAGCTGTTCCGCACCTCTCGACACCGCGAGCCGGCACGTGCGGTCGGAGTCCGGAACGTGCACCATGAGGGCGACGCTGCTGCCGCCGAGCGTGTCAGGCCCGAGATGGCGTTCCTCGGGGAACTCGTCGGCCAGCATGAAGACGGTGTCGCCGATCCGCAGCTCGGCATGGCCCACGTGCCCGTCGTCCATGATCACCGGATCGCCGAGAAGGCTCGCGCCGAACACGTCCCGGTACCACTCGATGGCGCGGTCGGCGCCCTTGCACGCGAGGTAGGGCGTCAGCGAGTGCAACCGTGCCGGCGTGTACTCGCGGATCTCCATCTTCTTGGTGGGCTCGGCATCGATGCCCAGTGCGACGGCGAGACGATCTCGCAGATGGTTGGCGAACTGAGGCCGGGGCGCCATCGGCGCGATGGGCTCGCGCAAGGACTCGAACGGGTCAGGCATCATCGCACCCCCCTTCCGCATACTCCGCACGAAACGCGTTGCGAGCGCGCACGAGCAAGGCTTCGGTTGCGTGGACCGTGCGTCCCAAGAGGTCAGCAACCTCCGGCACCGACAGCCCGTCGAGATAGCGGAGGGTCAAGGCCGCACGATGGTGCGCGCCCAGCCGGTCGAGCACCTCACGGGCGCGTTGCCGGTCGAATCGTTGTTCCATGTCTTCCTCGAACGACTCGGGAGAGTCGACGAGGTGAAGGCTGCGTTCTTCACGTTCCTGCCGTCGCCAGTGATCGACGAGCTTGTTGCGGGCCACAGTGATCAACCACGCCACTGTGAGATCGGGAACCGAGTCGCGCTGGACTGCTTGGGCTGCGGCAAGGAAGGTCTCCGATGCCAGATCTTCGGCGACCACGGTGTTGCGGGTCCGTGCTGCGAGGTAGCCGTACACCTGGGGGAGTGCGTTGTCGTACATGCCGAGCAGTGCCGTGGCCTGGTCGCCGGCACCTGCCTCGAGCCCCGTCACACATTGATCATCGCCGCTGGCGCGATGTTCCGACGGGTGGACCCGGGATTTCTCCAAACGTGGGTCCGCGATTGAGTTGTGGTGGTCGGCAAGAATCACCCGCCGTGCAACTGGCAAAGCTCGCCATGGTCGTCGTCGCGTCGGTGGCGGCTGTCGCTGCGTGCAGCGACACCTCGTCCACAGCAACGGGTGTGTCGACGACGACCACGTCGACCATCGTCGCGGGCGTCGGGTCGTCGACGTCGTCATCGTCCTCATCGTCGTCATCGTCATCAGGGTCCTCGTCCGGCTCAGCGACGTCCGGAGCGTGCGCGCTGGTGACGCCGACCGAGGCGAGTCAGGTCCTCGGCCAAACGGTCGTGACCGAGGAACGCCATGTCGGTGACTACGACTACTGCTACTTCGAGCCGGCCAAGAATCAGGCGTCGATCGCCAGCGTGGCGATCATCGACCTCAAGGGTGCGAGTGCCGGCGACGCGTATTCGTCGGTCGCGGACGCCCAGTTCGCCAGCAGTGCGGCCGCGGGTCTTGGTGAGCGCGCCGCATGCTCAGCCGATCAGACACCCAACGATCTGGTCGTGGAGTCCAACGGCCAGGTCGTGAACGTCGCGGCTGCGACGTGCGATCTGGCGAAGGCATTGGCGGCGAAGGCGATCGTCCGACTCTGACGAACGGATCTTCCGGAACCCTCAGCGGTGCGCGAAGAAGCCGCCGGGGAGCCCTCCGGGTCGGTATGAACCGCGGACGACGAGGATGGGTGCGCGGGCGACGACGGTACCGCTGACACTGGCGTCGAGCGTGCGCCCGCCCAGCGGGTCGCGCGGGAAGACGAGCATCGGTGTTCGGAACGTGCCGTCGGGCGCCGACCGCGTCACGACCGAGCCGTTCCCGGGCGACCACGTGAGGAGCACGTCGGTGTTCGGCGCGAAGTTGAAGCCCAGCGCGACCGGGACCTCTCCGGTCGAGCTGACGCCCCGATCGAGCAGCAGCGTGGGCGGCACGGGAGGCGGGACGACCGGTGGTGGCTTGTTGGGCGGGGGCGGGGGCGGCGAGACCGGTTGCCACGAAAGCCCGTTGATCGTCTCGTCAGGGGTGTTGGTGATCGGTCCCGTGCGCCCGCTCCCGTCCACCGCCATCGTGAAGATCTCGTCTGCGAGTGGCTGCTGCGGCGGGTACTCGACGTAAGCGATGCGGCGGCCGTCGGGCGAGAACGTCGGGCAACCGTCGAAGTGGTTGTTCTTGGTGAGGTCGGTCGGCATCGCTGCCAGTGCGGTCGATGAGATCACTGCAACTTCCGCGAACTCGAAAATGCCGTCCTGGAAGAGCAGGGTGTTGCTGTCAGGCGACCAGTCGCTCTTGCCTTTCGGGCTCTCGGTTGCAGTCACCTGGCGACGATTGGCGCCCGTCGGCTCGATCGTCCAGATCTCGTCGCCGCCGGTGCTCGACCCATCGCTCGTGGTGAAGGAGATGCGCGTGCCGTCCGGAGACCAGGCGGGAAAGCGCACGTGACGGCCACCGGTGCTGGGCGCGACGAGCACGGCATCAGCGCCCCCGTTGACGTCGACGATTCGAACCGACGTCGAGGGTGGGAGGACGGCGAGACCATCGGGTGGGTCGATGTAGTCCTCGTAGAGGATCCGGCTGCCGTCGGGTGACCATGCCGGGTCCATGTGGAGGTGTGTCCCTCCGGCCCCGACAGGTTTGGCCGACGTCACTCGCCGCAGACCCGAGCCGTCGGCACCTGCGACCCATATCCCCGGCGGACTGCCATCAGGTGGCGTCGTGCGGGCGAAGGCGAGTTGCGTGCCGTCGGCCGACCATGCCGGCTGACCGATCACATCGGACGGGGGCACGTCGCTGCCGCCGGAACCATCGGGGTTGATCGTGACCACCCGGTGGAACGGAACGAAGCCGCACACGGCGCCGGGCTCGCCGTCGGACGTCGGGGTGGTTCCGAAAGCGATCCGACCGTTCAACCCCGGGAAGGCTGCGGACACGCGGGTCGTCGTGAGCAATGAAGCCGCGAGGATCACCTCGACCGCGGCCAGAAGCCGTACCCGCCCGCGCACTGGCAACCAGTGTCTCACGCGCGCACCCCGAAGGTCAGCGAACGTCTGGTCGAAGCGTCATCGGCTCGATGACAGAATGACCGAACGACCGGCTCGGTCGACGACCCGGGAGGGACGACGGTGATCCGCAATCCCGATCACGTGACCGTCGCAGTGGCTGACGCTTCGACGGCGATCGAGTTCTTCGAGCTGCTCGGGTTCCGCAAGCAGCACGTCGCGATCATCGATGGTGGCGCGCCGGCCCGGTACATGGGCATGCCCGAGATGAAGGCTCAGCACATCACGTTGGCGCTCGAGGGAGCTGAACCGCACTTCGAGATCCAGCTGCTCCAGTTCGAGCCGGAGCCGCCGGACGATCCTGGTCAGCACCCGACGAACCTGCGGCGACGCGGCTACAACCACCTTGCGTTCCGCGTGGACGACGTTGCGGCGGTCACCGCCCACCTCGTAGCAAACGGTGTGAAGATGCTCAGCGAGGAGATGGACTACATCAGCCGGCGTCTTCGGTTCTTCGAAGGACCCGAAGGGATCACGCTCGAACTGGTCCAATGGGTCGACTCGGAAGTCGATCAGGGGTCGCCTTCTCGCCCGTGACCTTCACTTCACGTGGATCGGCACCGATCGGTACATCGTGAGAGCTCGGGGCAGAGGGGTGGCGCTGGCCGTGGCCGCGTTCAGTGCCCTGTTGCTCATGGGATCGCCTGCAATGGGAGCCTCGACTCCGCAGGGAGGATTCGGCGTCGGCGGCGACGTGAACGGGCTCTACCCGGGCGCCGAAGCCACCGTGCAGGCGACGGTCGTGAACCCCCAGTCGTTCACGATCCAAGTGACGTCCGTCGGCGTGACGGCACTCGACGCGAGCCCGCAATGTCCCGGGTCCTTGCTCAGCTTCGGTGACCAGCCCGCGACCGTCGACATCCCAGCAAGCGGAACCGGGACGGTGCTGCTGACCGTTCAGGTCGATCCGGGTATGCCCGACGCGTGCCAGGGCGCCACGTGGCCACTGTCGTTCGTCGGGACCGCCGTCAGCTCCGCGGGCGGATCACCGGCGTCGTCTCCGAACTCCGATGGGTCCGGATCGGGTACTCGAGCCGGTGGCTTGGCGCTCACGGGCGCCGACATGATGGGACTCGCTGCAATCGGAGCCGGCCTTGTCGCTGCCGGTGTCACTGCTCGCCATGTCTCCAGACGACGCCGACGAGGAGCGGCGCTAGCGTCCGAGCGTGGCTGATCTCACCGAACTCGCATCGCTTCGGAACAACCACGGCCTGATCGCAGACCCGGAGTCGTTCGCTCGTGACGCGAACGCGGCATCGTGGTTGTACCTGTGCGGCAAGGACTTCGAGACGATGGACGGCGGGATGTCGTACGCCGACGTGAAGAAGGCGGTCGACAGCTCCGCGAACATCGTTTCCGATCCTCCGATGGTGATGGACATGGATCTCGCCCGCCAGCACGTGGCGGCACTCGATGAGCTCCCGCGCCCGACCGTCGTCACGTGCCGGACCGGTCCCAGGTCATCGGCTGTCATCTACCTGTACGCGGGGCTGAGGGCGCGCGCTTCGGCCGACGAAGTCCTCGCGCGCGCCGAAGCAGACGGCGCGTTGTTCGTCAACTCGGACGAGCTCGTGGAATGGGTGAAGCAAGGTCTCGCTGAGCTCGCCTGAGACGAGCCGGCAGTTTGCCGGCGATGGGTCAGTGGGCCTGGATGTTCCGCAGTGGCATCCGCGGTCCGCGGCGAGGTGCACCCATTCCGCCCGCCTCGATCAAGCGGATGACGCGGCCGCGATGGCCCGCGAACGGTGCGAGTAGCTCGAGCATGCGAGCGTCGTCTCCGCGCGGTTCGCCGGCGAGCGTCCAAGCGACTGCGTGAGGCAAGTGGTAGTCGCCGACACTCACGGCATCCGGATCACCGAGAGCGACGACCGCGACTTCCGCCGCCGTCCATGGCCCGACGCCCGGGATGGTGAGCAGGCGCCGGCGCAAGTCGGCGCCGTCGCTCGTCTCCTCGAGTCGGTGCGCGACCGTCGCGACGCGGTGGATCGTCTCGGCCCTCCTTCGTTCGACGCCGAGCCGGTGCCACGTCGACGACGTCACCGTTCGGAGCCGTGACGGCGGCGGAGCGACGAGAAGTCCCGCCGGACCGGGCGCCGGGTCGCCGAATCCGCGCACAAGACCTGCCCACGCCCGTCGCGCTTCCCGACCCGTCACCTTCTGCTCGAGAACGGCTGGCACGAGCGAGTCGAGCACACGTTCCGTCCGGCACAGCCGCATGCCGGGCATGCGTTTCGCCAACTGGGCGACGGCGGGATGGCGCGACGGCTCGAAGCCCTCGAGTGAGTCGAGCGCTCCGCACATGCCGGGAGCGCGTTGCACCAGCCATCCTGCACCTGGTCCCCATGCACTGACATCGATCACCCGACCCCCTCGTTCCGCCGTGAGGTGGATCGTGCCTGGGCCTTCGGGCGTACGGGTGGCCCGCCACACACCGTCGGTCCCGAACCGGATGGTGGGATCGGTGCGGCCGTGACCGACGAGCGCCATCGTCCGCCGGAGGTCGACGGGCCGGTCGAGCTCGACCCGGGTCGTGGCTACGCCATACATCGAAGCGGCTGGCCGCCGTTGTACGTGATCATGTCGAGATAGGCCTGCGGATCGATCGGTTGCCCGAGCGGCTCTCCGCGCAACTCCGAGTACGCGCGGTACAGATTGCCGACGATCCGCTCGGGATCGTGCAGGTGTGCGAAACGCCCGAGGTCAGTGGCGAGCGCGAGGTCGAGCGGTGGAGTGCCGGCGTCGAACCCGCCTCGGGCGACCTCTTGCACGAACCGAAGGTACGCGACCTGCTCGTCGATGGCGTCGATACCGCACACTGATCCGTGTCCGGGGACGATCCGGTCGGCGCCGAGCTGGCGAATCCGTTCGAGCGCTGCGAGTGAGCCCGCAACCGATCCCATGACGACGAACGGTGTGCCGCCGTTGAAGACGAGATCGCCGGCGAACAGGACTCGCTGCTGCGGCAGCCACGCCACGATGTCATTCGTCGTGTGGGCGGGTCCGACGAACTGCAGCTCGACCCGGCGATCGTCCACGTAGAGCTTCAAGTGATCGTCGAAGCAGACGAACGGTGGCGCCACTTCGAGCTGTCCCCAGTCGACGCCGGGGAAGAGGTTCGTAGCGATGTGCCCGCTCTCGATCATCTCCTCGCGGCATCGATCGTGGCCGATGATCGTCGCTGCGGGCATGAGGTAGTTGCCGTGCGTGTGGTCTCCGTGATGGTGGGTGTTCACGAGCGTTCGCACCGGTCGGGGCGTCACTGACTCGATCGTGTCGATGAGGGCGCGCGTGCGACGCTCGGTGAAGCAGGTGTCGATGACGGTGACACCGTCGCGTCCGACGAGGAACGCGCTGTTGTTCAGCCCCCACGATCCGTCGAGTTGCACATATGCGTAGACGCCGTCGCTCACCTCTTCGAGGGCGGGCGGTGGGATGCTCGGATGGTCGTGATCGTGGGTCGGCGCGCTCATGGATGGCGCCGATCAGTCGCTGGCGCGCTCGGTGATCGTCAGGGATTCCATGACGTCGCCCTGCTTGATGCCTGTCGCGACATCCATCCCGTCGATGACGTAGCCGAAGAGGTTGTAGAGCGGCTGGAGCTTGCGCCTGCAGTCGTCGATGCAGATGAAGAACTGGCTCCCGTTCGTGTTCGGGCCCGCGTTCGCCATCGCGACCGCGCCGAGTGTGTACTCGCCCTTCACCGCCTCGTCCTCGAACTTGTAGCCGGGACCGCCGCGGCCCGAACCTTCCGGGTCGCCGCCTTGGATGACGAACTCGGGCACCACGCGGTGGAACGTGAGGCCGTCGTAGTAACCGTCGCGGGCAAGCGAGATGAAGTTGTTGACGGTATTCGGCGCCAGCTTCGGGTCGAGCTCCATCGTGATGGTGCCTCGATTCGTCTCGATGGCGACCTGATAGATGGTGTCGTGATCGATCTGCATCGCAGGGGGTTGGGGCATCGGCGTACGGTAGCCCGATGCCTCCCGCCCGAATCACCGTGCGGGAAGCGGTCGACGCCGTGTCTGCCATCGATCCGGTGATGGCCAAGCTCGTCATCGAGCACGGCCTTCCGAAGCTCGGCGGGCGGCGGACCGGCGACACCCGTTTCGAGCAGCTCGCCGAAGCGATCTGCTACCAGCAGCTCGCCGGAAAGGCCGCAGAGGCGATCTGGTCTCGCACTCGCGCGATCGTCGACGGACCGTTCACACCGGAGGCCGTCCTCGACGCAGGATACGACGCGCTACGCGCGGCGGGTTCGTCCGGGTCCAAGGCGGTCTCCACGCTCGATCTCGCGGAGAAGGTCGTGTCAGGACAGGTGCGCCTCGACCGCATCGGACGTCTGTCCGACGACGACGTGGTCCAAGAACTGGTCCAAGTGAAGGGCATCGGACCGTGGACCGCCGAGATGTTTCTCATCTTCACTCTTCGCCGGCTCGACGTGTGGCCCGTCGGTGACTACGGCGTCCGAGTCGGGTACGGGCGCGCCTACGGCCTGCCCGAGACGCCGTCGTCCAAGGAGCTCGAGCCGCTCGGCGACCGGTTCCGCCCGTACCGAACGATCGCGGCCTGGTACTGCTGGCGCGTCGCCGGCACCAAGCCACCGGTCTAAGGACGATGGGTCCCGCCCCCGGGCCGAACTCAGGGTCGATTGCGGGGCCATAGCCCCGCAATCGCACCAACATTCGTGACGGGCGGACGACGGGTCAGGTCGGGACGGACTCGCGGGGGCGGGGGAGCTCGATGCCGTGACGGTCGAGGCTCGACAGGCCCGTCCACAGGAAGTCGAAGATGAGGTCCGAGAGTCGATCGATGTCGGTGTCGCGATCCCGCAACCAGTCGAACGTCGCGGACTCGAGCATGCCGACGACGCCGTACGCGAGCGTCCGCCCTTCCGGACCTTCCGCACCCCACGCGACGGCCAGCCGTTCCATGTGGCGCTGCCGCGCCGATTGCACCGACGGGTGGTTCACCGCACCGGTCATCTGGAGCAGGCGCCAAGCAGCTGCGTGCTCGACGGCGAACCGCAGGTAGCCGCGGACGATCGATCGAAGCCGCTCCTCGGGTAGTGCCTGCGGGTCGATCGTTGCGTTGAGGTGCTCGTTCAACTCGTGGAACGTGTGGAGGTACACCGCGGCGACGAGGCCGCCGCGATCGCCGAAGTAGTTGTAGACGAGCGCACGCGAAACGCCGGCGGCTTCAGCGATCTCCTCGAATGTGACCTCGACCGGGTCGGTCTCGGAGAAGACGCGGACGGCAGCTTCGACGATCTGGCTGCGGCGGAGTTCGGGGTCGAGACGGGTTCTGGCCCTCTCGTGTGCCTGGACGGCGCCTCCCCGAGTCGAGCCGCGCCGCAGGGCTACTTCGCTCCTGCGATCGCCACCTCGGCCGTCGACGGGCCAGGCGGTTCGTCCGCTGCTTCGATCAGGGGGAAGTGGCAAGCCACGAAGTGGTCCTTGCTCCCGACCACGGGGCGCATCATCGGCTCTTCCTGTGCGCACCTCTCCTCCGCACGAGGGCAGCGGGTGCGGAAGCGGCAACCCGACGGCGGCGCCAGCGGCGACGGCAGCTCGCCCGCGATGGCCGCGTCGACCTTGGTGGACGACTCCGGATCCGGAACCGGAATCGCCTCGAGCAAGGCCGACGTGTACGGGTGCGCAGGGCTCGCGTACAGCGAATCGGGCGGGGCGACCTCACACAGCTTGCCGAGGTACATCACGACGATGCGGTCGCTGACGTTCTTCACCACGGCGAGGTCGTGGGCGATGAAGATGAGCGTCAGGCCGTACCGATGCTTCATGTCCTCGAGCAGGTTGAGGATCTGTGCCTGCACGGACACGTCGAGCGCGGACACGGGCTCGTCGCAGATGATGACCTTCGGGTCGAGCACGAGCGCGCGTGCGATGCAGATGCGCTGGCACTGTCCACCCGAGAACTCGTGCGGCCGACGCCCGCGGGAGACCTCCGGCTCGAGCCCGACGGCGTCGAGCACTTCGTCCACGACTTCATCACGGTTCTTCGAATCGCCCCGCTTCCAGATCTCGAGCGGCTCTCGCACGATGTCGCCGACGCGACGGCGCGGGTTCAACGACGAGATGGGGTCCTGGAAGATGAGCTGAAGCTCCGGACGGAGCTGGCGCAGCTTTTCGCTGGGGAGCTTCGTGAGGTCCTGCCCGTTGAACTGCACCTTGCCTGACGTCGGTCGAGGCAGCTGCATGATCGCTCGCCCCGTGGTCGACTTGCCGCACCCCGACTCGCCGACGAGGCCAAGCGTCTCTCCTTCGAGAACGTCGATGCTGATGCCGGAAACCGCATGCACCTTGAGGTGGCGTCCGACGGGGAACTCGACGACGAGATCGTCGACTCGCAACAGCGCTTCACCCTGGGGTCGCAAGTGGGCGGTACCGGATCCGGCCATCGTTCGTCAGCTCTCCACGGGTACAGACTCGGCCGGCGTCTCAGATCCCACCCCGACTGCCATTTCGATCTTCTCAGCGAGCACTGCGTCACCGGTGACAGCAGCTTCGGCCTGCGGCACGTGCGCAGCCAGGTTCCGCTCGAGCGCCTCGCGGCCAGCCTCGGTTCCGACGGGGTACCAACAGCGGAAGTAGTGCCCCGGCGTGTCGGCTTCGATGAGGGGCGGTTCTTCGACCCGGCACCGGTCCTGCACATAGGGACACCGGGGCGAGAACTTGCAGCCGGGGGGAGGGTTGATCAGGTCGGGGGGACGGCCGCCGATGATCTCCAGCCGGCTGTGGCTGGGCTGTTCGAGCTTCGGGATCGACTTGAGCAGCCCTTCCGTGTACGGCATGCGCATGTGCGCGAACAGGGTCTTCGTGGGCGCCATCTCCACGATCTGGCCGGCGTACATCACGGCGATGTCGTCGGCCCGTCCGGCGACGACGCCGAGGTCGTGAGTGACGAGCACCATGGCCATGTCGCGCTCGCGCTGCTGCTGCGCGAGCAGGTTGAGGATCTGCGCCTGCACGGTGACATCGAGGGCCGTCGTCGGTTCGTCGGCGAACAGCAACTTCGGGCCGCAGGCGAGCGCGACCGCGATCACGATTCGCTGACGCATACCGCCAGACATCTGGTGCGGGTACTCGTTGAGCCGTCGCTCGGATTCGGGGATGCCGACCGATTTCATCAACGTCAACGCCGTGGCGTCGGCCTGATCGCGCGGCATATCGAGGTGGTAGCGGAGCGACTCGGTGATCTGCCGACCGATCTTGACCACCGGGTTGAGCGATGTCATCGGGTCCTGGAACACCAT
>Ga0066903_100004907_pt1 | contig 11448 bp, 8 predicted proteins | sample PanSoiMetaGPlot1_FD_67491 | JGI IMG/M metagenome (GOLD analysis project Ga0066903, IMG submission 67491) | Tropical forest soil microbial communities from Panama analyzed to predict greenhouse gas emissions - Panama Soil - Plot 1 (version 2) | ecosystem: Environmental > Terrestrial > Soil >...
GCGGTAGTTCTGGTCGTTCTCCATTAGCATTTCTTCGATTTTAATTATGAGAATGCTCAACGAACCTCGCCTTCGACGTCCGAAATTGGCACCTGCCTCCTTCATGTCGTCGTGTGCTAGAACATCTACTGGAGCTCTATATGTTGAAAGGTGCCCGTGCTTCCGCCGCTTAAGCAGTAGCCGACGCAGCCGACGCTTTTCACTGGCGAAAGCATTTCTGTACCTGAAATGATCTCGCACGAGCTCGACCAAAATCAATGCTGTTTCCCTACCGTCCCAGAATTTGATAGTCCCTGCTTTTTCTAGCCTTCTCACGTTAATGTCGGGAGAAGGAAGCTCTACTTCCTCTAATTTGATGGGACGAAACCACTTACGTCCTTTTGGTATTTGCGAAGCATTAGGGCTACGATGCAACATGGCGGTCACGGCGCTCAAAGATCCTTGGTCACTCGTTGTGATGGCCATGAGCCTAGCCCTGCTAAGGTTGTCCATCCTTCAGGGATGGGGAACGCTTATATGAAAGTCAAGAGCAGTGACCGTCTGACTCTCAAAGTGGTCGCCTCCTGGCCAACTTATAGTCTTTCAGTCTGCGCGCCGCTCCGATCGTCGGTGAATAATGGGCTTTGGTAAGCCAACCGCAGTTCAGACCGATGACAAACCCCAGCATACCAAACAGCACGATCATGCCTTAATTCGGTTAGACGGGCAAATGAGTCGCATGGACGGACCAGCCACGGCGCTCCCCGGTCGCAAAGTTGTGTTTTGTTTCCACCAAGTGGTCGCTTCCTGGCCTGCTTATCATCTACCCGTCTCCGGTCTTTTCGTTCATCTTGGGTCCATGTCATCAGCTCCGGACCTGAGAACTGCAATGTCGAGATCCGAAGTCGACGGCAAGACAGAACCAGCCAAACCGGAGCCATTCCTCACGCTGATCGTCGTGGCGGCACAGCTGGGGCTGCCCGTTTTTAAGATAAGACGCGCAGCAAAGCGCGGACTGTTTCCAACCTATTCACTCCTGAACGGGAGGAAACTGGCCCGCCTTTCCGAAGTCGAAGCCGCCATCAACCGCTCTCGCTCAGGAGGGGCCGGTGAGTAAATACTTGTGCGCTTTGTGCGGGCAGAGTCTGCCTGCGCGCCGCTATCGCCGAGGTCCAAATCTTGCTGATCCGGTTGAGTACCTTGCATCGCCTACAACGGCCGTTGGCGGCGTCATTCCCAATCCCCCGACCGAAGTCCCCAGGACTCCGGCCTCTAAAATTCGAAATTCGTCTTCCGTTTCTTAAAGATGAAGACGATGACCGCTGATCGCCAACCAGCAGCGCACCGCTCGTGGACAATACCGATCCCATCATCGATTAGCGGTAATTCAGGTGCCGTCGGACGCGCCCTGACGGCACTTGCGGCCGCCGTGGTTACAATCGTGGTTGCAAACCAATCGGCCGAAGCAACCTCCAAATAAATTGTGGCGCATTGCAACGCGTGTTTTCGTGTTGCATCGATTAATGCTGGAAACCAAAGGTGCCTAACTCCGTCAACCTCACAAAGCGAGTTCGAAAGCGCAGGCTGAAGTCGGGCCAGGTCGTCACGCAGACGCGATGGGTCCTCAATTATCGTGACCCGAGGACCCGAAAGCGCAAGCAGCTGTTCTTCGAACGTCAGAAGGATGCCCAGGCAAAGCGCAACGACATCATTACGCAGATCGAGATCGGCAGCTACGCCGACGACCGCAATAAGTCGGTCACCATTGCGGAGGCGACGGAACGCTGGCTCAAAAATCGGGAAGGCGAGGTGAAGGCCGGCACGCTCACGGGTTATCGGCAGACCGCTTCCTATATCATCGGACCCATGCTCATAGGCACCGCGCGTCAACGCTGCGAATTTGCCCAGACCGGCAAGAAGCCGGAGGGCACACGGCTGGTGCCGATGCTGGGCGACATCAAGGTACGCGATCTCTCGACTGCCGACATCCGTGCTTGGCACAAGACAGTGGCCGCCGAGGTGGGTTGGTATTCGGCCAACCGCGCCAAGATGTTTCTCAACGCCGTACTCGCGCTTGCGGCGGAAGACTTGAACATCCGGCCGCCGGCCATGCCGGCAAACCTGGGTCGCGGCAAGCCCAAGACCAAGAAGCCAATTCTTACGCTCGACCAGATAAACACGCTGTTGCGGGAAGCCCGCGCGGACCGGGAGAAAGGTATCTACGTGGCCTTCCCGTTCCTTGCCGGCACGCGACCCAGCGAACAGCTGGGGCTATTATGGGATGAAATCGACTTCGACGCCAATGTGATCCATATCCTCCGCATGCAGGAGCGCGACGGGTCCATCACTGATATGACCAAGACACTGGCCGGCACGCGCGACATCCCGATGTGCAGCCTGCTCCGCACCATGCTTTTGGAATGGCGCCTGGTCTGCCCTCGCTGGTCGGGCGAATTGCACCGCGTGTTTCCCGGCCTCGGTCATCGCCAGCCGTGGCCGCTGCCGCGGGTTGGCGGGGGCGGGCCCCTACTATATTGGAATTTCCGAGCCCGGTTCTGGGTGCCTGCGCTCCGTAGCCTCGGCCTGCCGATCGTCACGCCTCATAGCGCCCGGCACTGCTTCATATCCACGCTTCAAGCGCAAGGCATCGAAGTCGGGCTGGTCGCAAAGCTCGCCGGCCATGCGAGCGCCGTGGTGACGCTCGGACACTACACGCAGGCCGTCCGGGGCGCTGAGAGTGCGGTCGCGGCGCTGGAGCGGGCCTTTACAGGGTAGGGCGGAAACATATTGGAATGGCGTGAGGTGAACCGCGAAGTCATCGCCGGACGAATTGTCGCGGCGGCCAGACGTGGCGAGCGTGATCCGGCTCGATGACGGGAAGCGTGGTTCGGTAACCTATACTAATTGCTGGAAAATGCCTCGCGCGTCGCGCGCCGTGGCGCGGAATCGTTGGCCACCCAGGTCCGGGAGTTTTCATCCCTCGCCAAATATTCAGATTATATTCAGGTTAAAGTTGTCATTCTGGGATCGTGCTTAGCTCGCGGCCGGGCTTTGCTTCACCTGCCACGCATAAAATAAAAACCTCGGTAATTCAAATAAAACCTTGATCATTCGCGGCACCATTGGTGCCGGCGGAGGGCGGAGGCGTGCGTTGCAGCGGTCCGGGGGGCCACGCGAGCGGCGAATGACGGAGGAACGTGATGACCAGGGTTCTCGTTGCCGCGATTGCTGCGCTATTGACAGTGATCAGTGCGCCGGCCTCAGCTCAGTGTCCCCCTTGTCCCCAGGGGAAGCCGTGCCCAACGATTTGCTTCCCCCTGCCCAAGCCGACGCCCACTCCAACTCCCACGCCCATTCCCACTCCCACGCCCCCACCCCAACCCCGGGTGCATCAGCCACGCCAACAGCCGGTGTATCAGCCACCGCCGCAACCGGTGTATCCGCCGCCAGTTTATCGGCATGTTTGCGTGGTGCCCGGCGCGGGCAGTTGTTTGGCGCTCGGTGTCGGTTTGGCGCCCCCGCCGCCCCCCGGCTCTTATTGTGAATGCGTTGATGATCTTGGGCACGCCTTTAGGGGCATCGTTCGCATCGTTGAGTAGCCGCCCCTCTCTCACATCCCTCCACTCACGCGCGCTGACGCACATCGGAGAACGAACATGGCGACCAGGACTCTTATTGCTGCGACGGCTGCGTTATTGGCCGTCACTGCGCCAGCCTTGGCTCAGCAGGACAATGCGGCCCGATGCCCCGGCGGGGTTTGCCGCCCGAACCCTCCAAGACCACCGCGCCCACCTCCGGTTTACATCAATCCGCAGTTCGATTATTCGCAATCGCAACAACAGCCCCGTCTTTGCGTCGAACTCGGCCCAGGCGTTGCCGGCGAACTCCAATTTGACTGGCCGCACGACGGCGCCGGCCGGCGCATTTGCCAGGTGTTTGGCTTTCCCGGCTCTTATTGCGAATGTGCGAATCGGTTTAAGGAGGGTTTTACGGGCATCGTTCAGTAGTCCCCTGTGAGCCGGGGCCGCCTATGCGCGACTCCGGTCCGGCGCGCCCTTCCGGCAGGCTTCCCCCGCGATTCCGCGTTTGCGTAGTGCGCGGCGTGGGCCAGCTGTTAGGTACCGCTATTGGTTCAAATTCGAGAACTCTGAAAGCCTAACCGCCGCGTCAGGGGGCGAAGCCGGACGGCGCAGGCGTGGGGCAAATGGATGAGGATAGCTAAAGGCTTCTCGTTGGCGTTTGTCTGATGTTAGCGGCTTCTGTTAATGTTGTGGCGGGGAAGCCGTCAGGTGAGGCCAGAAGGACCCTATTGATAGTCCTCGACGTGTCGTAATTTCAACTGCTCGGCCTTGCGAGCTTGGAGAGCGGCATGGCGCTCGTTGGCGGGCCGGATAATTGCCTTGTCAAACACTTTCAGCAATGCGTCGACCGAGTCGTAAGACAATGGGTCGAGAACCCAGTCGCGATATTTCTGCCATAGGTCCTGAAACATCGCGAACGGTTGCTCCCCGCTCTGAATGATTGGCACAAACGGAATCATATAGTTCGGCACCGTGGCATGTAGCTCAAGCGGAACCGACCTCGGTTTGGTGACGTCGGCAATAATAAAACGGCTCATTCCGGCAAGAGTCATAACAGTTTCAGTGAAATCGCGGTCGGCGGGGCGCTCAAAATCGAAGACCATCGGCACATAACCGTGCCGCCGGACCTCCTCGCGGACAGCCTCCAGTACTTCCTTGCGCTCGGTGAATCGGCCCAGAATGAGCACGGCCTTATTCCCGATCGTATCGATAACATTGCGGATCTTCGGATTTGTAACAAGGAGATATACGAATTGGGCTATCTCAAGGTTATCGACGATGATAGTGGGTTGATTCGGTGGGGTGACGATGAGGTTCGTCTGTTCTGCGCCGTTTAGGTCCAAATCCCAGGCTGAGATGCCATATACGTGGGCACCGCTAAGTCTTGTCCGGTGCAGCTTGGTATTCACAAGTACAGCTTGCGTGAGGTTTGCGTCCCTCAGATCAGCGTCGGTGAGGTCCGCATGGCTCAAATTCGCCGCAGTCAGATCCGCTGCAATCAATTTAGAGTTCTGGAGTTTCGCTCCTGAGAGATTGGTCTTGCGCAGGTCAGAAGCTCTTAAATCTGCGTTAGTGAAATCCGCTCCTTCAATAACTGCCTCGCCCATCCGCGTCACGTCGACACCATTGATGACGATGCGCCCATTCCCGGAAACCCGAGAGAAAGATTTTCCATCGCGCACCACGAGGGAGGTGAAGTTAGTTCCTAAGAGGATTGCTTCTCGAAGGTCTGCATCTTGAAAATTCGCGTCGCTCATGTCGATAGCACGGAGGTCGGCTTGGCGTAGGTCTGTCCGAATAAAATTTACCTTACTCGAGCTTGCGCCAGTGAACCGAGCTCGACGAAGATTTGCGCCCGTGAAGCTGACATTACTCATGTGTATGCCGCGCGCATCAACTTCTTCAAGGTTTGCGTCAGTGAAGTTGACATCACTCAAGTGTATGCCACGTGCATCAACGTCTCTAAGGTCTGCACCGGTGAAATTAGCGTTACGAAAACTTGCTTCAATAAACCGAGCTCGACGAAGGTTTGCGCCGGTGAAGTCGACATCGCTCAAGCGCACGCTACAAGCATCAGCATCACTGAGGTCGGCACCCGCAAGATCGAGCTGCGCGTTAGGGCTGTTCGCCCGGAAACGATCCAACGCAGATTTGCCCGCCTTCAGGATCGCGAGGTGTTCACGATTGGCCATTGAATCCCCTGGTAGCAGAAGATTTGTGACAAAGTGGATGGGTGTGTCGCCACTCAAAACCGGAGTGAGTGTCGCTAGGTTACGATACCGTCAAGCGACGTATCTCACCTTAATCGCTAATGTGCCGGCCTGCGTCAACCTTAAGGCGACGCAATGCCATGTCAACGCAGGCCCAAGTTCCTTCGCTGGTTTACCGGATAAACGCATCGCCGGTTGCGATCTCGCCATACAGATCGAAGGTGCCGGAGCAACATTCAAGGAACTGAATGATCTCGTCCTCGACTGTCTGTCGGGCACGGGAAGCGAAGCGGGCGTGCAGAGGTTTGCTGCGTTCCCTTTTCGTTCCTTTCATGCTAAGGAGTCGATTCGCATCTGTGACGCGGCGGGAAGCGTGCCGAAGAAGCCGGAGCCGCTGCGGCACAAGCGTTTTGCGCAAAACCGGAGACATGGTTGAGTGAGCCAGCCATCCCCAAACTGATTCGGAATCCATGCCCGCCGCCTATCTCGAAAAGCTCAATTCTGAACAGCGGCGGGCCGTTGAACACGGCGTTCAGGAAAACGCATGCGTGCTGGCCACGCCGCTCCTTGTTATTGCCGGAGCGGGGTCGGGTAAGACCAACACACTCGCCCATCGCGTCGCGCACTTGATCGTCAACGGCGCGGACCCGCGCCGCATTCTGCTGATGACCTTCTCGCGCCGTGCGTCGGGCGAGATGACCCGCCGGGTGGAGCGGATATGCTCGCAGGTGCTTGGGCCGGATGCCGGCATCATGAGTGGCGCGCTCAGCTGGGCCGGTACCTTTCACGGCATCGCCGCGAGGCTCCTGCGCGACTATGCCGAACAGATCGGCCTCGATCCCGGCTTTACGATTCACGACCGCGAGGACTCTGCCGACCTGATGAATCTGGTGCGGCACCAACTCGGACTGTCCAAGACCGAGAGCCGGTTTCCGGCCAAGGGCACGTGCCTTGCGATCTATTCGCGCGCCGTCAATGCGGAATTGCCGCTCGGCGAGGTACTGGGGACTTTCTATCCCTGGTGCGCCGGCTGGGAAAAGCAGCTGCGCGAGCTGTTCGCGCTCTATGTCGAAGCCAAGCAGACGCAGAACGTCCTCGATTACGACGACTTGCTGCTCTATTGGGCGCAAACGATCAGCGATCCGCAGCTCGCCGAGGATATCGGCGGACGCTTCGATCACATCCTTGTCGACGAATATCAGGACACCAACCGGCTTCAGGCGTCGATCTTGCTGGCTCTGAAGCCGGGCGGCCGGGGCCTTACGGTGGTCGGCGACGATGCCCAGTCGATCTACTCGTTCCGCGCGGCGACCGTGCGCAACATTCTCGACTTTCCAGGCGCCTTCAGTCCGGCAGCCGCCATCATTACGCTCAACCGTAACTATCGTTCAACGCAGCCCATCCTTGCGGCCGCCAATGCCGTGATTGATCTCGCAGCCGAACGTTTCACGAAGAACCTCTGGACGGAACGTCAGGCGGCGGAGCGTCCGCAACTTGTGAGCGTTCGCGACGAAGCGGACCAGGCCAGCTACATCGTCGAGCGTGTGCTGGAGAACCGGGAGGTGGGCACCGGGCTCAAGCAGCAGGCCGTGCTGTTCCGGGCGTCGCATCACAGCGGCCCGCTCGAAGTGGAGCTCACCCGCCGCAACATTCCCTTCGTGAAATTCGGCGGTCTCAAATTCCTCGACAGCGCGCACGTGAAGGACATGCTGGCAGTGCTGCGCTTTGCGCAAAACCCTCGTGACCGCGTGGCCGGGTTTCGTGTCATGCACCTTATACCCGGTGTGGGGCCGTCTTCGGCTCAGCGCGTGCTTGACCTTATGGCGGGTCAGGCCGATCCGCTATGTGCGCTCTCCGCAATTGCGGCACCACCGCGCACGGGCGAGGATTGGAACGCCTTCGTTGACATCCTCCAGCGGCTTCACGCCGGCAAGTCCGACTGGCCAGCTGAGATCGAATATGCGCGGCGCTGGTACGAGCCTCACCTCGAACGCATTCATGAGGACGCCGCCGTGCGGCAGGCTGACCTCGTACAGCTCGAACAGATCGCGGCGGGGTATCCCTCCCGCGAGCGGTTCCTGACCGAACTCACCCTCGATCCGCCGGATGCGACCAGTGATCAGGCGGGTGTCCCATCACGGGATGAGGACTATCTGATCCTCTCAACCATCCATTCCGCGAAAGGTCAGGAATGGAAGTCCGTGTTTGTGCTCAATGTGGTGGACGGCTGTATTCCCTCCGACCTCGGGACCGGGACCACGGCGGAAATCGAAGAGGAGCGCCGGCTGCTTTACGTAGCGATGACGCGCGCGAAAGACAGTCTGCACCTTGTTGTTCCGCACCGCTTCTTTACCCACGGGCAGAATGCGCAGGGTGACCGCCACGTCTATGCGTCACGGACACGTTTCATTCCGGCGGCCCTCACGAAGCATTTTGAATGTGTGACATGGCCGCTCGCGACAGCTGCGGCTGCCGCGCGGCAAAGCACGAGAGACGTTCGTGTCGATGTTGGCGCCAGAATGCGCAACATGTGGCGGTGATCGGCCGATGCGCAATCTCACGGTCATGATGGCGCAAGATAGGACCACGCTAACGAACGGTGACGAAACTCGGACGTACGAAAGCGCAGCCGATCGCACACGGCCGCGCAAGATCATTCACATCGATATGGACGCGTTTTACGCTTCCGTCGAACAGCGCGACAATCCGGAACTGCGGGGCAAGCCCGTCGCCGTCGGCGGCTCGCGCGAACGGGGTGTCGTGGCGGCGGCGAGCTACGAGGCGCGCAAATTCGGCGTGCGCTCCGCCATGCCGTCCGTCACGGCCAAGCGACAATGCCCCGATCTGATCTTCGTCAAGCCGCGCTTCGATGCCTACAAGGCGGTGTCGCTTCAGATACGCGAAATCTTCGCCGAACATACGCCTGTCATCGAGCCGTTGTCGCTGGACGAAGCCTATCTTGACGTTACCGAAAACCGGAAAGGACTTGCGACGGCGACGGAAATCGCCATGGAGATACGGGCAAGGATACGCGCGGAAACCAACCTCACAGCGTCCGCCGGGGTTTCGTACAACAAGTTTCTGGCAAAGCTTGCTTCCGATCACAGAAAGCCGGACGGGCTCTTTGTCATCACGCCGAAGATGGGACCTTCCTTCGTCGAGGTTTTGCCGGTCGGCAAGTTTCACGGCGTCGGCCCGGCAACGACGGCGAAGATGAACAAGCTCGGGATTGAAACCGGTCTCGATCTGAGGGCGCAATCCATGCCGTTCCTTCAAGAGCACTTTGGTAAATCGGGGGTCTATTATTATTGGATCGCACGCGGCATCGACGACCGACCGGTTCTGGCCAACCGCATCCGCAAGTCCGTCGGTGCCGAGAACACGTTTTCCATTGACCTCTTCACATTCGAGGCGGCGCGGGACGCGCTCGCGCCAATCATCGATACCGTCTGGCATCATTGCGAGAGCGCCGGAATACGCGGTCGCACCGTGACGCTGAAAATCAAATACGCGGACTTCCAGCAAGTGACGCGCAGTCAATCTCTGCGCGGCGTGATCGAAGGGCGCATGGCGTTGGAGGAGATTTCCATCGAACTGCTGAGGGCGCAGTATCCGATGAAAAAGGGTATCCGCCTCCTGGGCATATCCATTTCCGCGCTGACTTCGGCCGGCATCGTCGGGGCGCAACAGCTCCCGCTCGGCATCTGAGGGACGCGGCGCGCGCGGAGCGATTCCGCGCAAGGTCGGCGGCGAGCCGTTCGATCCGAAAGGATCGAAGTCGCGGCGGCGCGCGGTTCCTGTGGCGCAAGCGTCAGCCGATAGCGACACGTGGCTCTCGATTAAGCGATCAGCACTCACTTCCTCCATTCACCACACCAATCCCGTCCTTGCTTTCGGCCAATGCGGTGTTGCCGTTTGGCGTTGAAGCAATCGATGCGCATTTGCCAGCCGGCGGTCTTCAGGCTGGCGCGCTCCAAGCGCCGGTCTGGCCCAACCCTGGACCGACCGGGAAGTCCGGTCGATCTAAGTCGGAGTCGGCGACGGCTCACTGATCAGATGAGGAACGTAGGCGCGGGCCAGGCACAGGGTCAGTTGCTCGCCGCGCCGGCTCAAACGCTCGATCCACTCCTCCGGCATGGCGTTGAAATTCGTCGGGTAGGCATGAGCCTCCTCGCGGCGCACGAGATCGGCAAGTGGCTTCGGTAATTGCCGGTCCTGTTGGCCAAGATACGGGAACAGGAAGCCTTTGATTTGCCCCGTCCGCTGCGCCTCGTGCAGCCGATGCATGGCTGCGTTCTGGGTACGGTCGAACACCGCGCTGAAGGCGCTGTGCATCCGTGCGAACAGAAACTGGCCGGGCGAGCCCTGCCGCAGGCCGTAGCCGGCCGAACAGCAGATGATCGTATCGACGGGAATGACATTGAGGCTCACGTCGGGCGAGCGGTCCGGCCAGAGACAGCCTAGGCCGAGATTGTCATAAATGCCGCCGTCGGTCAGGATTACGCGGCTGGTCTGGAGCCTGCCGTCCTTTTCGAAGATCAGCGTCTCGTCGAATGCCGGGAGAAAGAGCGGATAGGCCGCCGAGGCGGCGACGGCATGGGCGACCGAGGCATGGTTGCGGTGGAGCTTGCCCCAGCGCCAAGAGCCAGACTCCATCGTGCCGAAGCGGAATGCGGAGCCGGTTCTCAGCTCCGTCGCGTTGATAACGAGATGCGGCTTCGCCGGTAGGTCGGAGAGAGACGCGCGCTTGAAGAGCAAGTCATCGAGCGCCGCCTCCAGCAACGTGGTGCGGCTCGCGAAGCGATGCAGCGGCGATCGGATCTCGGACCGCTCGAAATGCGCCGCAAGCCAGCGGGGTGTGACCCAGCGCGCAACCTTGATCACAATCTTGGTCAGTGTGACGGCGAGCGCCACCAGTCCAACCAACATGAAGGCGGCGGCGACCTTGATGCCGGTCGCGGTGAAGAGCTTGCGGCACATCGGCGCCACGAGTCCCTGCGCCAGCAAGGCGCGGATTTTCGCCTCGAAGGAGGCGAAGTCCCCGCGATGTGCGTGGAAACTAGCGCCGATCACACTGCCGCCCGACACCGTCGAAAGAATGGTGACGTGATCGAGAAGTCCGAGCCGGTTGAGGGCGCGAAGGCAGCCGAGATGGAACGCGATGGCGCGCGAGCCGCCGCCCGAGAGAGCTAGGCCGATCTTGGGGGGCACGGTTTCGTTCATGACATGCGCGACCTCGGCTTGATGAGCACGAAGGCAAAGGCGCCATCATCGGCGGCGATCGCCATCAGGCCGGGCAAGCCTTCGTGTTCGAGCTCTTTGCCCAACCAGATGATTTGCGCGAGATCGATGGTGCTCGGCAGCGGCGACGATCGCCGGGGATGCGAGTGCCACTCGCCGACATAGCTGAGCTGATGCAAGGAGGTTTCGACAGCGCGGTTCACGGCGGCCTTGAGCCCGACCACGCCGCGCTCGAACCCCTCGGGGCTCCCCCGGCTGTCTTCAGGTTCGGGCAAGGCGTGCGCGACGTGAATCGATTTGCGGCTCATGTCGGCGATGCCAAGGAGGACGCCGCCGGTTTCGCGCGGGAGCCGGAGATTGCGAAGTCTTTCGAGTTCAGCCAGGAGATCGTCGTCGTAGGTGATCGTCCATTCGTCAAGGGCCAAGCGGTGCGTCGG
>Ga0066903_100004909_pt1 | contig 11447 bp, 11 predicted proteins | sample PanSoiMetaGPlot1_FD_67491 | JGI IMG/M metagenome (GOLD analysis project Ga0066903, IMG submission 67491) | Tropical forest soil microbial communities from Panama analyzed to predict greenhouse gas emissions - Panama Soil - Plot 1 (version 2) | ecosystem: Environmental > Terrestrial > Soil >...
CGGCGCGGCATCGGCTTCGTGCCGCAAGGCCGCTGCAATTTCGCGGCGATGACGGTGGTGGAGAACCTGAAAATGGGCTGCTACACGCTGTCCCGGGCCAAGCGAAGGCTGGCGATCGAGCGCATCGTCGGCGTGTTCCCGGCGCTGCGGGACAAATGGCGCATCGAGGCCGGCAATCTTTCGGGCGGTGAGCAGCAAATTCTGGAGCTGGCAATGGTGCTGATCGTGCAACCCTCGCTGGTGCTGCTCGACGAGCCGTCCCTCGGTCTGGCGCCGAAGATGCAGGGTGAAGTGTTTGCCGCCGTCCAGGCCATTGCAAATAGCGGCGTCACCGTGCTGGTCGTCGAGCAGAACGTGCGTGGCGCGCTCTTCGTTTCGCACCGCGCGCTCGTCATGGAACAGGGGCGCAAGTTCATGGAAGGACCGGCCGCGGAGGTGTGCACCGATCCTCGTATCCGCCGTGCTTATCTTGGCGGCAACATCGAGCCGACGGTGGCATAGGCATGTGGACAGGGCGCGCCGAGCCATCGATATCGGCGCCGTTCGGCGAACGTGTTGGATCGAAAATGCCCGGCGGCGGTGCATCGATCGGGTGGCAAGCAACGTGCGCTTCGGGCCATGTGCCCAGGGCTGCGGCGAGACGCGATAGGCTGGCGTGGTCGCGGCCGATGGGCGCCGCAGCGACCGGCGCTTGCGCAGCCGCCCCATCAAGGAGGCGGTTCATCACCTACTCGGCAGCCTGCGCCCTCGGCGTGGCCAGGCCGAACTGCCACAATTCCTCGATCAGCTGGAACAGGTCGGCCTCGCGTGCCCTGATGTCGCCTGCGCTCCACTCCGCGCGGGCACGCAGGTCCCTATTGATGGCGGGGGTGGGGTCGCCGGGGCTGTTGAAATAGACGTCAAGCTTGCGCGCAAAGCCGAGGTTGCTGGCTCGGTCGTTCTGGTCCTTGGTCACCAGCACGAGATTGCCCAACGAATCCGTGCATTGCTCGCGCTCGGTCGGATCGGCAAACCAGGCGCGCCACGGACTGCCCTGACCGAGCTTCTTGGGCAGGACGTGCTCAACCGTCATTTTGTCGGGCAGCGCGAGCGATTCGGCTCGACCCGCCCGGGCATCCGTCAGGCGCAGCAACAGATGCTTGGCCGTGGAGGCATTGAGCCCATGCACGTTGCGCAGGTTATACTGCATGGTGCGCAGCTCCTGGCGCGAGAACGTGAGCGGGCCGTCTGCAGCATCGAGATCGCGATCCCTGCGGATGCTTGAGACGACCGCGCCGAAGCGATGCAAGCGCTTGGAGGCGCCGATGCCCATGAGCCGTACAGCGAATGCCAAGCGGTCGAGCTTACCGAGAAAGGAGCGCAGCCTTGCCGGATCCTGCCCTTCCTCCAGCCACCACAGCATGGCCGGGGGGATCCAGTCGGAGAACGAGTGCCAGCTCAGATAGCGCAGATACTGGACGATGGCGGCAGAATGCGGCGAGCCTGTGTGGCGTGTGTTGCTAATATCGTCGGCAATGCGCGTGGCCGGCTGGAGCACGCGTTCGATGAAGGCCTGTGCCCCGCCGCACTCGGCGGCGATGTGCCGGATGCCGAGAATGACCCGGCTGTCTGGCCGCTCGTACATGGCGCGGATATGGCTGAACAGCTGCTCGAAGCCATCGCCCAGGGTTCTTTCGGCTTCAGCCCACGCGTGCGCTGCCTGTTGCCTGGCGGGAGGGGGCACGCTGCCGAGCAGGTCAGCCTTGAGGATATCGTTGCGGGCCAGTGGCTTGCCCGTTGCGTTGAGTACCATGAAGATTTGATGGGCGCTGTCGATATCGGTGGTGGCCACGAACACCAGACGGCACCGGTCGAGCAGGAAGTCGGCGAACTTGCGCCGCTCGGCGGCGTCAAAATCCTTAAGGGCGGCGACGACGTGACCTCGCGCTTCCAGGATTCGCCTCTCGGCCGGCGAGAACTGGCCCGCTTCTGCTGCGAGCAGGGTGGCGCCTGGCGCGCGCACTGAGGCGTGGAAGAATGCCTCCTCTGGTCCGCCGAGCAACAGTCGGTGGCGCGCAGCCGCCCCCTGGTCGTTGCCGATGGCTGCTGCCACGCGCATGTGCGCGGGCTGCTTTTCCTGCGCGTCCATGTCGCGGATGACGCAGAACAGGATGGTGAGCGTCGTCAGCCTCTGAAATCCGTCCACGACATCAAGAAGCCGGCTGGCGCGGGCGCGCGGCCAACCCGCAAGGCGCGACGTCGGGCGTTGATCGCGCTCGATGAACAACATGGTGCCCAGGAAGTAGTCGCTGCTGTCCCGCCCGCCATCGACCGCCGAGGACATACTGTCCAAAAGCCGGCAGACCTCCTTCTCGGTCCAGGCAAACGAGCGCTGATAGACGGGAGCCTCGATGAAGTTGGGATTGGCGAAGAGCTGCCCAACCTGCACCGTCGGGGTGATGAACTCGTCCATACAGCCGCTCTTAGATGGGGCCCGCGCCGTTCCCAACCCGCAATTCACACCATGAATTGTTCCACGGGTGCAATAAAAACATCATACTTGCCACCGGCGATGGTTTGTGCTTCGGGCTGTTTGCTTGTCAAGCCTGCATGCGGCGTTCGCCGTCCTCTGTCTGGCACTGATGCAGAACGGCTACCGTGATGCTTGAAACGGCCTTCCTCATCGCGCGCCCCCTGCTCAACGCGCTCGATCCGGAGCAGGCGCACGAGCTGACGCTCCGGTCGCTGGAGGCCGGCCTGCATCGGCGCTGGCGGGCGCCTGATGACGGCCGGCTTGCGGCCAACGCCTGGGGCCTAGCGTTCACCAATCCGCTCGGCATCGCCGCGGGCTTCGACAAGGATGCGCGCGTGATCCCTGCCGTATTCGGCATGGGATTGGGCTTTGCGGAGGTCGGCACGGTTACCCCGCGGCCCCAGCCGGGCAATCCGCGCCCGCGCATCTTCCGGCTGAACCGGGATCATGCACTTATCAACAGGCTGGGGTTCAACAACGGCGGGCACGCCCTGGCGTTGTCACGACTGCTGCACCACCCGCCGCGGGGCATCATCGGCGTCAACGTCGGTGCGAACAGGGATGCGCCCGACCGCGTGGCCGACTACGTCGAGGGCATCCGCACCTTCTACGACGTGGCCGGCTATTTCTGCATCAACGTCTCCTCGCCCAACACCCCCGGCCTGCGCGACCTGCAGGCCCCGGCTGCCCTCGACGACCTCTTGGCGCGCGTGCTGGCGGGCCGGTCTGAGGCGATGGCAGCGGGCAAGCCCGGAAGGCCGATCGTCGTGAAGATCGCTCCCGACATTGCGCAGGCCGACCTGGAGCCGATCGTCGCCGTGCTGATGGGCCGCGGTGTCGACGGTATTGCCGTCGGCAACACTACGCTCTCGCGCCTGGGCGTGAGCGACGCCGCTCGCCGTGAGTCCGGCGGTCTATCGGGCCGTCCGTTGTTCCACCGTTCCACCGTCATGCTTGCGCGTGTCTATCGGCTGACGCAGGGCCGCGTCCCGCTCATCGGCATCGGCGGCATCGATTCCGGCATTGCCGCAATTGCCAAGGTCGAAGCCGGCGCGACGCTGCTGCAGTTCTACACCGGGCTCGTATTCGAAGGACCCGCCCTCATTTCCCGCATCAAGCGCGCCCTGGTTGACTACGCCGAGCGCGCGAAGCTCACGCGCATCGGCGAGGCGACTGGGGTGCGCGCCGAGGAGTGGGCCACCCGGCCGCTCGAGGCTTGAGGCGCCGGCAGAACCAACGTTGACAGGGTCGGCTCAGGGAGCTCAAGTGAGCTTGATTGGCAAAGCTGGGCAAGGGGCAAAGCATGGCAGCAAACGCGCCACGTATAGGTTGGATCGGTGCCGGTCGCATGGGTCTGCCCATGGCCGAGCTGCTGCTGCAGGCCGGCAACGATGTCACGGTCTGGAACCGCACCGCGGCCAAGGCGGAGCCTCTGCGGCAGCATGGTGCCAAGGTGGTGAAGGACGCGGCGGGGCTCGCCGGTCTCGATGTCGTGTTCTCGATCGTGTCGACGGGCAGGGACCTGGAGGAGGTCTACTTCGGGCCCGCAGGCGTGCTCTCTGGCAAGGGCAAGCCGCCCGTCATCTTCGTCGATTGCTCGACGATTGGCGTGGAGGAATCGGCCATGCTGCGCGCGCGCCTCGCGGCCGCGGGCGCTCAGTACGTCGCCGCGCCCGTGAGCGGCAACGCCCGGGTGATTCGCGCCGGCAAGCTGTCCTCGGTCGCTTCGGGGCCTGAGGCCGCCTTTCGCCGGGTTGAGCCTCTGATCAGGGCATACGCGCCGGGCGGCGTCTGCTATGTGGGCGAGGGCGAGCTTGCCCGGATTTGCAAAATTGCCCACAACGTGCTGCTGGGCGTCGTCATGGAGAACCTGATCGAGATCACGCTGCTCACCAACAAGATGGGTGTGCCGCGCCACGCCTTTCTGGCCTTTCTCAACATGAGCGTCATGGGCTCGATGTTCACCCGCTACAAGTCGCCCGCGCTCGTCAATCTTGATTGGACCACCACCTTCACGCCGGAGCTATTGCGCAAGGATCTCGACCTCGGCTTGGAGCTCGGCCGCGCGCACGAAGTGCCCATGCCCGTGACGGCGGCCGCGCGCGAGATGCTGCAGAGCCATATCGGCGCCGTGCGTTTGCGCCCCGATGCCGATAAGGTGCTGGCGGCCGACTTTGCCGCCCTGGCGGAGACGATGGCGCGCGCAGCCGGCATGCAGCTGGAGAGCGAGAACAAGCCCGTGCCGACCGGGCTCGAATAGTGCGGCGCCCGTCAGCGGCGGCAGTCTTGGCTGCGGCCGAGCGAGATGGTCGCGTCCGCCAGGTCGGCGGCGAAGCGGTCGACGGTCTCGGGCGCCGTATCCCAGGAGCACATCAGCCGGCAGCCGGTTTCGCCGAGGAAGGTATAGAAGCGCCAGCCCTTCTCGCGCAGGGCCGCCTGCAGGGTTGGCGACAGCGCAACGAATACGCCGTTTGACTGCACGGGCGCGATCAGTCGTACATCCGGCAGGTTGGCGATGCGCTTGCCGAGCCGGGTTGCCATGGCGTTGGCGTGGCGCGCGTTCCGGAGCCACGCCCCATCCTCGAGCAGCGCCAGCCAGGGCGCGGTCATGAGCCGCATCTTGGAGTTGAGGTGTCCCGCCTGTTTGACACGCCACTCGAACTCGGTTGCCAACGCATGATCGAAGAACAGCACTGCCTCGCCCACGGCGAGGCCGTTTTTCACGCCGCCGAAGCACAAGACGCTGATCCCGGCGCGCCAGGAGAGTTGCGCAGGGGTGCATTCGAGCGCGGCCACGGCGTTGGCAAAGCGTGCGCCATCCATGTGCACCTTTAGCCCATGGCTTCGTGCCGTGTTTGACAGCGCTCCGATCTCGTCGGGCTGGTAGACGGTGCCGAGCTCGGTGGCATTCGTGATCGACAGGGCGCGGGGTTTCACGTGATGCACGCCACGCCCTTTTCTTGCCAGCGCGTCGACAACGTCGGGCGTCAACTTCGCCAGCGGCGTGTCGGCCGTGAGGATCTTGGCCCCGCCGGAGAACAGCCCTGGCGCGCCCGCCTCGTCTTCCTCGATGTGAGAGAAGGCATGGGCGATGACCGCGTGATAAGGCGCACAGATTTGCGCCAGCGCTAGAGCATTGGCCGCCGTGCCGTTGAAGACGAAGAACACTTGGCAGTCAGTCTCGAACAGCTCGCGCAGGCGCGTGCAGGTCTTGTCCGTCCAAGGATCATCGCCATAACCCGCCACGTGTCCCTCGGCGTTGGCGCGCACGAGCGCCGCCAGCGCCTCGGGGCAGATGCCGGCATTGTTGTCGGAGGCGAAGTGTTGCGGCATGTACGCTCTTGGCGTTGTCAACGGCTCCGAAAGAGGCCGCCGAAAATGCCGGATTTCTTGGGGTTGGCCGTGGCAGCCGCGATCTCTGGGGGCGGTGCGCCGTAGGGTGTGGTTTGCTTGCCGTTGCCGGCCGTTACCGCGGCCGGATCGGCGCCGACGCGGCCGGCCCGCTTATCGGCTTCGGACTCGCGCGCGAGGCTGAAATCGAAGTTGATGCTCGGCAATCCCTTGATCGGGCACGCCGCGTCGCCCTCTTTGACGTTGGCCACGAGATCGGCCGACGCACCGAAGACCACGTCGTCCTCGAGGTGCGCATCGCCGGCCAGATAGAGCGCAGTGACGAGCTCGCGATAGCCCGGCGCGCTGATCAGGAAATGGATATGCGCAGGGCGCATGCCGTGCCGCTTCTGCGCCATGACCATCTGCCCGACGGGGCCGTCGAGCGGAATGAAGTAGCCGAGCGGCCGAACGGTGCGGATGAGATAGTTGCCATCAGCGTCGGTCCTGAAGATGCCGCGGCAATCGATCTCCTCGATGCCGTTTTGAATGTCGTAGCGCCCGTCGGCTGCGGTCTGCCACACGGTCACCTGGGCGTTTGGCAGGGGTGCACCCTGTGCGTTCGTGACGCGGCCATAGAGGACGACCTCGGCGCCGTCGGCTTTGTTGGCAATTTGGGCGCCACCTTCGAACCTGGGCGTGTTCTCGCGGAAGAACGGCCCGAGCAGGCTGGCGCTCGTTGCCTCTTCCGTCCTGGTCGTGTCGTGCATGAGGTTGACAAGGGCGGAGAGCCCCAGGGTGTCCGACAGCAAGATGAACTCCTGGCGCGCCGGCGTACAGGTTTGGCCGACTTTGGTCATGAACTCGATGCTCTTGATCCACTCGGCGGGCGTCAGGTTGACCTCGCGCGCGAACGCGTGCAGGTGGCGCACGGCCGCTTCCATCACCTCCTTCATGCGCGCATCCGGCGTGCTCGCCATCTGCTCCAGCACCGCGTCGGTGATCGTCAAAGATGTCAATGCGCGCATCGGTGTTCTCCCTTGGGACCAGACCAGCTGTCCGCTTGATCTCTGTGGACGAATATGGGCGCGAGCCGCGCTCGCCTGCGCCGTTGTTGATCGCTCGCCAGGGTCTTCCATGGTCCATGCCGTGTCAAGCAACGGCAAGGCAGTGGGCTGCGGCCCACACTCCGCCCGCCTATCGATACTGCGAGATTTCGGCGTCCGTGGCGGCGAGCTCGCGCTCGATGTCGAGCGGAGGACAGCCCTTCCCGATCAGCGCGCCGTGCAGCGACCGGATGTGGGCGCGTTCGCGGTCGTACTCCTCAAGCGAGGCGAGCCCCTTGTTGGAGCTACCGAACCAGCGCGAAAAGGCCTGCACCGCCGTGGGCGCGGCGGCTTCCCGCTCGGCCCTGGCCTTGGCGGGCAGCGCCTTGAGCACCTGCAGCCGGCCCCAGACGCTGTTGGACAGGCGATTGCAGTCCATTGCCTGCTCGCTGCTCTCCAGATTGTAGGTGCCGTCCTTTTGCAAGCCGATCGACGCGCTGGCGCATCCGGCAGCCACCGCGCAGACAATGAAGGCAAGGGCGAGGTGGAGGCGAGCATGCGAGGCGCAGCGCGCGGTACCGCGATCCGATGGGCGCACGACGGACACGGGGCGGAAGCCTTCAGCAGTTCAGTACTAAAAGACTGCGCCATCTTGAGTGGGCCGACCAGATGAGCCTAGCGCATCCCAAGCTCATCAATGCAGCATGTCGGAATTTCGACGCATTGATTGCCCCATTGCCACGATTCGCCCAGCCGGACACGGGTGCGGCGGGGCCGATCCCCGCTTCGTTACCGGCGGCTTAGCGTGCGCAGCTCCTCTTCCTCCAGCTGCCTCGCCTCCTCCTCCAGCATGATCGGGATGCCGTCGCGGATCGGATAGGCGAGCCCCGCGGCGCGGCTGATCAGTTCCTGGCGGGCTTCGTTGTAGATGAGTGAGGTTTTGGTGCGCGGGCAAACCAGGATCTCAAGCAGGCGCGGATCAACGCGCCTGGTGGTATCTTTGCCCGTGTCCTCCGCCATGGCCGCGGCTCCGTCCTATTGCAGCCTTGAGCCGGAGCCGCCGGTTCCGGCGGCCAACTCCATCTCCGCCAGCGCGATCAACGCCTCAGCCCGCGCCTTGAGGGTGGGGGCTTCGAGCAGCGCTTGCTTCTCCTCCGGCCCATAGGGGCTGGCAATGGCGAGCATATTGACGAGCGCTTCGGTGGCAGCCTTCGAGATCGCCGACCAATCGGCGCGCTGATGGCGGGCTTCAAGGTAAGTCTTGAGCGCGGCGAGCAGGTCGTGGCGGTCCACGTCGTCCTCGCCGTTGCCGGCGATGAAATCTGCCAGGAAACGCTCGAAGTCGACGGTGAAGGTACGGTAAAGCTCGGGGGTTGCGACTTCAGAGAGCAGCGTGCAGCGGGCGATGCCGGTGAGCACGATGGCGAGGCGTCCGTCGTCGAGCTCCTGGTAGGCCGTGACGCGCCCTACGCAGCCAATGCGGCGCAGTTGCGCCGCCTTGCCCGCGGGCGATTCCTCGCTGTCGCCGTCGCTGGTGGCCGGCTGTACGATGCCCAACACGCGCGGGCCCGACATAACGTCCTCCAGCATCGCCAGATAGCGCGGCTCAAACACGTTGAGCGGCAGGCTCGCGCGCGGCAGCAGGATGGCTCGGCGCAGGGGAAACATGGGGATGCGCTGCGGCAGGTCCGCTGGTCCGCGATAGCGCTCGGAGAGAGTCGGCAAGGCAATCCCTTAGGAGAAGAGGCCCTTAGGAGAAGAGGATCGAGGAGAGTCGGCGCCGGCCGTCCACGGTTGCAGGGTCCTTCGGCCCCCAGGCGTCGAAGAGCTGCACCAGCTGCTTGCGCGCGGCCTCCTCGTTCCATTTGCGATCACGGCGGAAGCTCTCGAGCAGCTGGCTCACTGCCTCCTCCTTCTTGCCGGCCGCGGCCAGGGCCCTGGCGTAGTCGATACGGGCTTGGTGGTTGGCGGGCTCGGCCTTCACCTTGGCCTCGAGTTTGGCGGTGTCTCCGGCTTTGGCGGCGGTGTGCGCGAGGTCGAGCGCGGCGCGCACGCTCGCGACAACGGCCGACTGCGCCTTGTCTGGGGGCACCAGGCCGATGGTCTGCTCGGCACGGCTGACGTCGCCACTCTTGAGGTAACACTTGGCGAGGCCGGCGAGGGCTCCCACGTTCTGCGCGTCCTCTTGCAGCACGCTCGCGTACACTTCCGCGGCGCCCTGCAGGTCGCCAGCCTCCAGGGCCTTGTCGGCGGCCTCAATGGCGCTGGCTGCATCGGTTGCCGCCTCCTCGCCCAGCAGCCGCTCGACGAACGCCTTCACCGCGCTCTCGGGCTGCGCCCCCATAAAACCGTCAAGCGGGCGGCCGTCACGGAAGGCATAGACGGTGGGGATCGACTGAATGCGCAGCTGGTTGGCGAGGGTCTGGTTCTCATCGATGTTGACTTTTACCAGACGCACCTTGCCGTTGTGCGCGCGTACGACCTTCTCGAGGATGGGGGTGAGCTGCTTGCAGGGGCCGCACCAGGGCGCCCAAAAATCGACCAGCACCGGCAGGTGCCGCGAAGCCTCGAGCACGTCCCTGGTAAAGGTCGCCACGGTCGCATTCTTGACGAGGTCGCCGGCCGCCGGCGGGGCGGCACCGCCCGGTTTGCCCAATCCGAACACCATGTTCTTCTCCACACTCCTTGCCCGCGATGGGCCATGTGTTGCGCCTTCAACCCCACCGTCGTGCGCCGTCACCGCTCGGCGGGTACCGTCACGGCAAGGATGCGCGGTTCGTGTCCGCAGGCACGAAGGAAGAGGACGAGGTCGTCGCGCGCGATGTTGGTGGTCGCCGTGTTCTCCAACGGGTGATAGTTGAGCCGCTCGTGGCGCATCATATCGGCATCGAGAATGACCGTCACGCGCCGGGCTTCATCGTTGATGAGCGCGAAGGGGGTAACTGACCCGGCGGGGACGCCCAGCACCTCCATCAGCAGGGCCGGCCCTGCGAAGCTCAAGCGGTCGGCACCCAATGTCTTGTGCAGCGTCTTGAGCTCGATATGGGCGTGGCCCAGCGCTACGACAAGGAACAGCCGGTCCTTCTTGTCCTTGAGGAACAGGTTCTTGGTGTGGCCACCGGGAAGCTCGCGCTCCAGCCTGGAACTCTGGGCCACCGTAAATACTGCCTCGTGCTCGACGGTCTGGGTGGCGATGCCGAGCGCGGCAAGGTGGGCGAACAGGTCCTGCCGCGTGGCGGGCATGGGCGAAGGGTCCGAGTTGGCGGGGCCCTGAGGCAAGGGCTTAGGGCCGCGCGGGCCTCACTCCTAGCCGAGCTGCTGCGCGCGAGGCAACAGGCACGCCAAGGGAGTGCGGCGGAGTGCGATCCTCCCCCGCGGGGGGCTCCCCCGCGCGCAGAGCCATGGATCCGGGATGCCGGTCTGGCACGATCCAACCGAACCGGTCTGTGGGGTAGGCCCGGGACGCGCGGCGTGTGTCGTTCCGGTCAGCCAAACCGGCCCGGGCCAAGGCCGATCGCCGACTTGCTGGCAAGCGATTGCAGGGCGACTGGGCGTTGTGATCCCGGCCGGCGCTCACCATGCGAGGCCCACGAGACGACCTCCTTGACTCCTCAATCCGATTTGCATAGATGCGCCGTCTGCGACGGCACTTGGGCGACAGGAGCAAAATAGACAGTGTTCATTCAAACCGAGCGCCTGGTGTGATTATAGAAAGCGGGTGTAGCTCAGGGGTAGAGCATCACGTTGCCAACGTGAGGGTCGTGGGTTCAAATCCCATCGCCCGCTCCAAATTCTCCGGTCCGGTGCAAAGGCATGGGTAACGGAACGTACCTACGACAGGGGTGACAACCCCGGCCGAAGGGGTTGGGATTGCAGGGTTTTGGCCTCCAAGTCGATGTATTTGCGGTCGTAGCGCATGACGCTCGCGATGCGAATGCCGTTGGTCGTGGCGGGGGGAGGGGAGAGGCGCGGATGGTTGGGGCAACGCCTCGCACGGCGGTGTTCCCGCAAGCCGGCGGCGTGGGCGGGCGGCGAGGCCGCGGCGGCCTCAAACATGGGCCGGCACGGTGGGGATGGCTGTTGGCTGGTACGCGCAGCACATCAGGAGCTCAGGAGCTCGCCTTTCGACCTGGCCGCCACGCGGCTTCGCTCGCTTGCTGGCGGGGATGCGCCTGAGTTGATCCGGCGACTGATTGGCGAGCCCGACCGACCGGCGCGAGCGGTCGCAGAAGCTGTCGCCAGCGACGAGCCGGGCGGGACCGTGGGGCGAGACCTCGCCAGCACGGACGCAAGTGGGCGCCATCGCCGTTGCAAGCCTCCCCTGCCCTGAGCGCGCAAGGCCGGCCAGGACCTCGCGTTCGCCAGTGCGCGAGGCCAGAGCCGCCTTTTAGGGGCGTGCCTTACCGGGGCGCCAGCCTGGAAACCGTTTCATGGAGGTTGCGCTTGATGGCTTCGACCGCGGTTGATCGCTGGCCGATCTGCTCGGCCTTTAGCTTCTGTGCCTTCTGCAGATCGGGAAACGGCCCGTGGATGGTGACAGAGCGCGTTTCAATCTCCGT
>Ga0066903_100004910_pt1 | contig 11447 bp, 7 predicted proteins | sample PanSoiMetaGPlot1_FD_67491 | JGI IMG/M metagenome (GOLD analysis project Ga0066903, IMG submission 67491) | Tropical forest soil microbial communities from Panama analyzed to predict greenhouse gas emissions - Panama Soil - Plot 1 (version 2) | ecosystem: Environmental > Terrestrial > Soil >...
GCTAGGTCGTAGGTATGATCCGGCATTTTGGGATCAAAAGTCTTAGCGATGTCAGTCCATGAGCGAGGCTGGTCCGGATTCTTAGTGAGGCGTTTGGGGGTCGGAGAGTCATGTTGCGGGACGTCGGGGAAGTCCGTAGCCCCGCTCGACACCGGTTTCGGGATGTAGAGATCGTCTCCGTTCGACATTAGATAGGTTCCTTCTTCTCACCTGTTACTGCGTGGGTCAACCGTTCCATGATACTTGGTTCGGACTTTGGCTGACGTTGAGTGCCTGCAGCCCTGTCGATCATTTCTTGCGAGCCTGGTGACAAGCGTGGTGTGAACTTCAACCCGCTGGGACCACTGAAGGTGATGTAATCCCACAGTGTCTTTACTTCCTCGACGTTCATGTTGAGCGCGTGACCGGCTTTAATTTGGGCGGCTTTCAGCAAGTCGCTGGGGACGTTGCCACCAACCTTCTTTAACTCGACCAACGACTTGAACTCGTCTAGGTCAGCTTTCGCCTGCGCGCTCAGGTCCTTTCTCATTTCGGCAGCGTAAGCGCGTGCAGCGATTTCCGTCTCCTTCTTATAACGTTGTTCTTCAACACCCAAACGTTGCTGTTCAATCTCTAACTGTTGTTGGCCAATGGATTTCATACCGGCGGGTAACATGTTCAACAAGCCCGCGGTCTGGGCTCCTCTTGCTACGTTGCCGATCCAGCCTGACGGCAAGCCCATTTCTTGCAGACCCGTTGCGATCCTTGTCTGTTCGGCCAAGTCGTTGAAGCTATACTTCTTCATCTTGGCTTGAAGTTCTTGAGGCATTGATGCACCGGGATGGACCATCACGTTGGCGGCAGCATAGGCGTCGGCTTTGTTGTCGAAGTACGGCAAGAAGGAGGCAGCGATATCGTCCGCGCGTCTGTTCGTTTGCGCTTCGGTTTCAGCACCAGCAGCTACGTTTGCTGCTTTAGCTTGTTGCTCGGGGGTCATTTTATACCAGTTAGCAGCGCTCAGATCGAACTTGAGCTCGCCCAGTTGGATCAGTTTGCCAGCGGCTTGATCTCCTTCAGCTCCACCTTGTAACACCTTGGATTTGAGTGAGTCGACGTCGGCGGAGTACCTGGCCTTCTGTTCTTCCGATGCCGCCTTCATGTTGATCATCCGACGAGCTTGCGCGGCCAAGCTGTTAATCCACATCCCGGTCTTTTCCTGAGAAGACATTGGTGTCTTTTGGCCCAATGCTGGATTGAGGGCTTTGTCTGTACCAGGTAAACCAGCTCCTGCCTGCGACGCTGCCTGAGCTCCACTCATTGCAGCGCCTGCAACCCCCATACCAGGAGCAGCGTTGGCCTTTGCTGCAGCGACCCCCGCAGCCATGTCTTCAGTTTTCATGCTAATCGGCAGCCCCGACTTTTTAACCAGCTTCTCGATCTGTTTGGGGTCAACTTGGAAGCCGAATTGAGTGGCCATTCTGACAGTCGACTCCAACTGCTGGGCGGCTTGGGTTTTCTGCGCCTGTTTGATCTGGACCAACTTCTCCATGAAACCAACTAGTTGGTCTGTCCCCTGCCCTTCGATCGGTTGACCGCGAGGAACGACTCCGGCAATACCACTGTATTCAGGCACGTTAGGCTCCTGCCATTAAGAATAGCATCATTGCTGCTTCACCTGCACTAGCCACTTGCGAGAAGATTGATTGACCTGCGGGTGATTGAGTTACGACGGCGCTGGGTGCGAATGACGTTGCGAGCGACTGGATCATTTGGGCACCGCCCATCTTTAGCGCCTCGTTTTCGAAAGACATCTTTTCTAGTTGAGCGCTCAGGTCCTTCGATGATTGCAGTAAGTAGTCCGATTGAGCGCGCATTAGATCACTGCTACCCCTGAGACCCAGTCCGCCAAACTGTTCACTCAACTGCCCAATTGCTTCGGTGTCCGATCTCTGCTTGGCGGAGACGATTGACTGGTAAATCTTATTAACGTCGACACCACTCGTCACGTCGTGCAAGGTTTTGTACAGATCTTGACCGAGTTGGGCACCAGCGGCTTGATTACCAGGCTGTCCCGGACCTACGTTACCACCCACACCCCCAGTAATGCCAGGGAACAAGCTGGTCGGTGGTGGAATCGGTACTACCTGAGGCGAGCCGCCTGTTGGTTTCATTTATGGACCCTCTCTCTACGTGCCCTATACCACGGTTCAAGCATCCCGAACAATTGCACGTTCCAATACTTATCTTTCCACAATACTGCCTGTTGCAGTTCACCCTCGTAACGCATCCCCATGCTAGCTGCGAAACGGGGTGCCAAGGTGTTGTAGCTTGGGATACATCCCGTCACCCTATGTACTCCAATCCCGTAATACAACCAATCACATAGCTCGTACCCATATGCGCGCTCTCGATGCAGTGAGAAATTCCTGTCCCAGACAACGAAGTGGATATTAGCATCTCCACCCTTCATAATGTTCTGCACGAAAAACAACCCGTGGTCTCCAATCAATAACAGTTTCGTTCTGCCACTTTGGTCTGCTAACAAGGACAAGAACCACTCCACTTTACCTCGGCTGAAATCATCGAACGCGTAATCTTGAGTTTGTACTTGTTGCCATAACCAATTCAAGTCGATCTGTGGCTTTTCAGCGTCGATCAACGTTAGAAGATGAAACCCTCCAAATTGACCGCTGCCTGGCTGCACTTCAAGAACGCTTGTGTCGTCGTCCATAGATTTTTCCTCGATGCGTAGGTGATGGCTGCCACGTCGGGCAGCGAGATTAAGTTACGGGGGATGTACCCCAGATTGTGCGTGATCGTGAATTCAACGTTCGCTCCTGGTGTTAATACCGTAAAGGGGAAGCCAATAATATTGACGCGCCTGCCATCGGGAGAAGTGATCTCCAAGCGAGTAATCGCTAGCGTCAAGTCGTGGACGCGGCGGACTGGTGGTGATGTGCGAATAATATCCATTATGTCTTTTCTACCTTCTCTCCCTTCACGTCGAACTGTGGCACGAACCCACAGATACCACAGGGTCCCCCATTATCGGCTCTCGACACTGTAAGCTCGATAATCTCACCAGTCGCCTGCAAGTCGAAGAAGTCCGACCGGAGCGAGCCGTCAGCTAGCGCAGTGCCGATTGTGATGGTATCGGTTACCGTGTCGTAGAAGTCAGGACCTTGTTGCGGCCTCAATATCTTCGCCGTCAGGGTCAGGGTACAAACGCCCACGTTTTCATAAATGACGTATAAACGCTCCAAGGTCTTTTCCTGAGTGACCGAGCCCCATACAGAGGCGTTAAAGATGAAGAAGCCACTAACCCCATCAAAAACGTTTTCGACAAATTGCTCGTTCGTGCCGTCTTGGTAGGCGAATAAGAAGGAGAAGATCGTGCCGGTTAAGATTGCGACGGGTAAGACAGGTACAGCTACCGCTGATAAGGGAACGACGACTGCCCCGATAGTGGTCGTGAATGTCATTGACCCGCTAACCGGGCCCATTACTTTCGGTGTGAACTTCAACGTCACTGACTGGTAGATATCGCCAGGATGCAGTGTGACCGGCAAGGCCGTCATCGAGTCGATCGTGATTGCGCCACCCGCATCGTTCGTTAACGTAATTGCTGTCAGGTTGAAGTCTGCGTTACCAACGTTTTTTAAGTCGGTGACACATAAGCTGGTGTCGAAGATTTCGGTTAACGGAAAGACCCCCAACTGGTCGGTACTGATATGCGGGATTGCTTGAGCACCGGTCGTGGTTGATCCATCAACGACAGTGGCGGTAATCGACGCCTTCCGAGTGCCGTCGTGGGTAACAACGTACGTCATGAGGGCGCTGACGGCACCTACCGCTGAGGGGGTGATTGAGCAGGCTAGTACGGCTGTACCGGGCGGAATGGGTAAAATGGTCTTGGGGAGGGTGCCAGTGTAGCTAATGTCAGCGTCGTCGAAGGTGATGGAGGTGATTGTACCTGAAACATCACCTAAATTGAACGCAGTCATGTTGAAGGCGGTGGCAACGCCGAGAGGGATGGTACCTAAGTTAATCCCCTGTACGAATATATCCGGTGGTTCTGGATTTGGGTTAGCCACTTACCACCTGCCCCAATGCACTTAAGTCTCTTGTTGCTAAGACCTCTCTGACCCACGATTGATCGTCGAAATGATACACCCACAGGATCGTGTCGGTGCCGTTCGGTAATGCTAGCCACCACGATAGATAGTCGACACCCGGCCACAACCTCCCTACTAGTAACGATTTGGCAAAGTCGTCGAGTGCTGCAACATCCTTGAAGATCGTGTTCTTGGCGTTACCACCAATCCGTTGAGGAGCGTTTGCTCCGTCGAAGTAGTACAGGTCGTCTGTACCCACGAAGCAACAGAAGTTACCGAATGAAGCTAAAGTGTATGGGATCTTACAACCAATGCCCTTGGGGCCGATTGAAAAGTTTTCGAACCGGAATGGAGGGAGGGTACCTGTTGGGGACATAGCTGTGATGCCGTTCTCTCTGAAAGCATAACCGACATTGCCCATCGTGGTAAAACCGGTCAGTTGATCTTCCACGTCCGTTAAGTCAGTGAAACCTGCGGTAGGCTCACTTAGAGTTGTGACGGGGTTGGTGATCCATACGTTAGCGTTTCCACTCATCGACCAGCGGACGCGCGCAGGCCACTTTGTTGATCCTAATTGGTCGGCGGTCGGTTCGATCGTATTCACCATGATCAGGTGGGCGTTCAACTGACCTAGGAAGTAACATGTACCGGGTACATCTCCAGCCTCGAACCACCAGTGATCCCCGTTAACGTACGCTAGCTTGTTGCCGGCGTTGGCGAAGTAAGCCTGGTTGGCGTAGATCTCGATTGAGAACGGGTTTAGGGATTGGGGTGAGAATTCGCTTGATCCCCCACCGAACTTCGTTGGTAAGAAGAAACCACTGATACTTGATGGATCGATATAAACCGGAGCGTTCTGCGTCAGTAATATAGTGTGCCAGTTGTACAGTTGATCTTGGAAGGAGTCCATCCCTAAGATCGCAAATGGATTACCCGTGACTGGGTTGTTGTCGGGGACGGGTGGGAACGCGGTCAGATTAGGGAAGGGCATTATCCGACCCTTGTTAAACAACCAGTTCGTGATCTGCCTGAACGAGTTCATTTGAGCTACGTTCGAGGGCAGAGCGTCCACCCAACCTAACCAGGGAGGAGCGATAACTGGTTTCTGGTAAGCCATTATTTACCTACCGTATACGAACGCTTCGCTTGAGACGGACGCATTCCGTAGTCCATGACGGGAGCGTGTGCTTGACGTCGAGTCATCTTTGCAGCCATCATACCACCAACTGTTTTGTGCGTGTTGGGGTCGATGGTACCGTATAATATTTGTTGCAGGTTGGCGGCTTTTTCTGGTTCTTGTAGTTCCGCGTGACCGCGCATCATGGCACCGTAGTCGATGATTTCGAGCCAGTCGTCCGGTACGTTCAGTTCGGTCAAGCCTAAATCCCCCAAGACATTGTTGATTTGGGGTTTTTGCCAGTAATCGATAACGGTGTTGTAAGTTTGGTCCGGGGTAGGACGCATGAACACTTGTAGGGCGAAATAGCCGAGGATGGAGGGAGGGCCTTGTTTATTTTGTTGGAACTGTCGGATTGTTTGGATGTCTTTTACTTGTGGCTGGACTGGGGTACCGTCCAAACGATAAAACATGTTGCTTAAGATTGCCCTGGCATCGTCAGGGAAGGCGTATGAGTCTTGTCCCTGTACGACTTGACCGGTGATCGACAGTTCTGCCTCGCTGAAACTGTACCCCATTCCGACCTCAGTGTAGGAGTCGGCAAGCCACTGGTCCAACCTGGAAGGGATCGGAGGGTTGGTGATCGCAGCCAAATCAGACCTGTTACCCAGGGCTAGTAAGACACGTGCACGTCGTTCTAGTAAGAGTGTCATGTGAATACGATCTCCCCGGGATCCCTGAATACTTCGGGTTTGTCCGATCTACCTTCTTGCCCGTCGGACAGTACTTTCTGAATTTGTTCTGGCCGGTAATAGTTCGACAAGTCGTCGATATCGTAAGGACAAACAGTCAAGCCCATTTGTCGAGATAACATACTGAGTGGGAACATGAAGCCACATCTGTCGCATGCTGACCACTCTTGTTTCCAAACGCCTTTTGATCGAGGTGCCATGGTTAGTCCAGTGTTGGTCCAGTGCCACAGGGTGAGCCACACACGTACTTCGTGCGGGTTTGGGCTGTGTCAATTGATATAATATTGACTCCTAAATCGGCTCCGTCTGATCCCTTATTCTTGTAGAACGAGGTTGGATCTAGAGAGTACCCATGCCAATCTGCGAGGTCAAGAGCTACTTGAATACCGGGTACGTGGGTACCGGTTGTGCAGGTGTTCGTACCAGTGGTTGGAGCATTCATTGCTCCGCTAAAACCAATACTGGTTGCGTCTGCCGTTGCCCCGTACGTAAAGTCTGTTTGGGGGAAATATAAAGTTGTCGGCGGACTGACTGGGGTGTTTATAACGGAATATTCAGTGTAACTCGACGCGGCTGTGCGAAACCCATTTTCTTGCCAGGTTACGGTATTATCAGTAGCACAGCTTAGTGTCGTGCCGGAGAAAGCAGGCTGTGATCCACCACTTGTACCAGACTTAACCGCGGTATAGAAGTGTGCGGGCGTACCTGATGGCTGCACAACTTGTCCCAGATTGTAGGCGTGGTTAGCTTGCCACACTGGTGCGTTACGTTGTCCAAATATCGTGTGGTGTACTAACAACGTTGTTTTGTCTATATAACCGTTGATATAAGCTGTTCCCTCCGTGCCGCCTGGTTGTCCGAAACCTCTGGTGCCGGAGAAGATCGAGTTGGTGTACACTAAGTTGCGGGGGAACGTTGCTGCCGACGCTGACAGGTTAGTCCCAACCTCAATATTCCAGTCAGCGACCGCGGTAACGTGGTTAGCGGTAACGTGGTTGGGCCAGCCAGCTCCTGGATTAAACGTACAGCCTGTTGCTGTTGCCAGCCCCGCACCAACGTTATCGTAAGTTATCGTGAGGCCACTCACGACACGGGAGTTGACGAATGGGTAAGGACCAACGTTAAAAGAAGTGTCACTACATCCACTTACGATGATTGGGTCACCGTTAACCAAACCAGTTTGGTTCTCACCAGTACCTCCGGTTAAGACGATCGTGGAAATAAGACCTGCAGCGTCTCTCGACATGCTGGATACCGCGAAGTTGTGGTTCGTTCCTCCTAGGTAAAAAGTACCGTTGGTGGTTACACTGCAGTTAAAGTTGTAGATACTGACGTCGTAGAATAACGTGTTCTGCAGTAAAAAGTTACGACCGGGTGTTGAAGCCGAGTTACCGCTCGATCCAGGATTACCACTGTTGGCGTCGAATAACATACCCCCACACCCATGCCTGTAAATGGTGTTAGTGACGGTAACGTCTTGGATCGTTTGCGCGTAGTTGTTGCATGCGCTGGGAGTGCAGGCGCGGTTGTTATAGTCGGTTAGGGTGCCATTTTGCCCACCGCTGTTATCAACGTTTTCGCAGATGTTACCATCAAATAATATACGAAGTGTTCCCTTTTGTTCGAAACAGTTCTTTCTGACGCAGCTTGAACCCCCGCACACTCCTCCGGCATTCCCATTACCAAGCCAGGGGAAAGGGTAGGTAAAACGGACACGACGGATCTCGATATCTCTACCGGATACTCCACCCGGTACGCTTGTCGAGATGCCTCCGTCAATCACGTTGATCGCCTGACCTTCAGACCACCCGTGCACGATTTTGATTCCACCCGCATCCGACCAATAGATGGTGTGGCCTTCAGCACCTGGTCGGATTGTTTTCGACAACTGGAAGTTTGACAAGGTACAGTTGAAGCTACAGTTAATTCGGATGTCGTCAGTGAGTGATTGAGAACCTGCACCAGCGTCGGTAGCGTCGGAGTGGATCCATACACGGTCGAAGTGATAGTGAGATGGCAGTGACTGTACGGTCGATCCAGAGTTCTCCATGTCAACGCCGAAGCAACAGGTCTTGCTGGTATTAACCCTGATCTCGGCGTTCGAAATCATGAAATGGTTTGGACCGTTACCGTTCACGTCAGTTGCTCCCTCCTGCACCGCAGCACAGTTGGTAACGTTGCACTCGATCGTATACATTGAGCTCACATCATTGTACGCGCTCGTATTCGTGACTGTACCGTTCGCTAAAGTGAAAGCTCCTGCTGGGATGTTGCTCAATGTTTGGCCCAGCTGATAGCTCATTCCAGAACCGTTGCAGTCAGGATTTCTGACACCGGGGTCGGTCGAGCTCGCAACATTATCCTGCATCCCATGAGCACAAACGACGCGACCCGTAGTTAAGGGAGTGTCAGAAGTCCACACGATACATTTGGTGGGCATGCCGCCCCCTACCACCTTCGCCAACATTGTAAGAGGGGCGATTACGGTACCGTGGGTGACTGTTATTTTCCACCACTGATCAGCAGCAGCTGCCCAGTCGACGTTAGCTTGTTGTGCGTTTGCTGCGGTGTAGTCACCGGGGATCGTTTTGGTAACATCATAGACACCGCCTGGTGGGTCGCACTCGTGATCGTCAGCCCACACTTGTGGTAGTTGAGCGATAGAAGGGGGGAGAGGAGAAGTTCCTCTGATCTGCTGTTGCCAGAATACTTCCCGCTGCCCCCAACCACACACCGTGAGCAAGAAGATGCTAGTTATAATTCGTACCCAAAGTAGCATAACAGTTTGTTCCGTCGTAGTAGAAAGCTAAGATATCAATGGCACTAGCCGCTGCTGTTAGTGTGATTGCACCAGCGCCACCCCCAACCACTTTCCAGGTGCAACCAGTGCCTAAAGCCAACGTTCTACCGCCTGTAGCATCCTGCATAATCCGTAAAACGTAGTTTCCGCCGCTGGTCAGGTTAGTCAGGTTGAGAGTACGGTTACCAGCGAGAGTCACAGTAGCATTTTTCAAGCTAGATTTATTAACGTCCCAGGTGATTGTAACTCCATCCGTCAAGGTTTGAGGAATCAGGTTATTCATGGTTAAATTTTCATTGGAGGTATATCCAGCACTGGCGGCGTAGAAGTTACGAATTCCTTGATTGCTGGTAGCCAAGTTCTGAGCATAAATTCCCGGTGCTCCCCCGGTAATCGCAGTATCAGTCACCGAAGCGAAAAGCACACCATTGATGGAAGCAGAGATGGTGGAGCCAATGGCCGAGATCTTAATGGTAGAGTTATTGGGCACATTGCTTCCCGAGGTGGAGAGTACAGTGGCAATCCCAGCAACATACTTAATTAATGTTCTTGTAACACTACCCGACTGTAGACAGTAAGCAGTAACTGGAGCTGCATTCTGCATTCGGACGCATAAGCCAATGATCGAATTAATGGGAGTCAAATTGGCTTGAGCAACCTGGTCACTGGTAAAGCTAGTCCCAGAATAATAGGCATAGGCACGGCTGAACGCCCCCTCGACAACGATTGCGCTGGCGTAGGCATAGTTGCCCGAAGGAAAGGCCGTACCGGAACCGATTGTCCATGTCCCTAAGATGGTAGTCCAGTTCCCGCTCAAGTTAGGGGCGGTTTGTAGGGGATCGTTGGTATAGGCGTTGGTGCGATTGAAGGGACCACAATCCGTACATCCCAGCAACGATGTCATGGGCAGATCGAACAGGGTAGGAGTATTGAACTCGGTCTGGGATGCACTGATGCGCTGCTTCCAACTGATTCCATCAAGAAGCGATCCCACGTAGAAACTGTGACTGGTTGGGCTGGAATACCCAGTACCATAATTTGCCGCTGTCGACCCGGCAATGTCCAGACCAATCCCGGTATCGTTAGGATCTGCCGTCAAAGTTCTGGGATTACTGGAAGCAACCGCTTCGTCACTTTTGGGAGTAGCGAGTGTCAGTAAATAAGCACCATTCCCATAAAGATGTCCCGATGTTCCTTTGCTAGGATTCAGGATACCGATCCTGCCCATCGAGTTGGCCAGCACGCCACTGGAGCCAGCAGGATCGAACAACTTCATCATCACATTGGAGGAGGTGTTTCCCCGTCCGGTCTGCACTCGGACGTAGCTGCGAGGAACGGTGTTTGCCAAACTATCGGAGACGACTGGGCCCACGCCGTTTGTGGCCATCACTGAGCCTGCTGCTCCCACTTGGCCGCCGCCTACTGGTCCTCCTTGGTAGTTGAAGACGGCGTTGTTCTGCAACACAGTATGGCCAGGGAAGAAAATAAATGTGGGAGAATAAACCGCGCCACCAATCCCCGATCCGGAGAAGTCGGGAAGTAGTACTGTGTAGGCGGTCGTGTTAAGAGTTATGTCATCGGAGAACGAACATTGAAGGGTGCTATTACATTGTGCTTGCGCCAGAACGCGGGATCCACAGGCTGAGGTTGAACCTCCCGGGCAGTTGGTCGTGGTGGGGGCATTATTGGCATCGGTAGAACGGATTAGGTCGTAGGTGGTGGTTGTAGTACCGATCACACTGTCTTGTGCACGCGGCCATTTAATTGTGCAGGTCGTGCCACTAGGCGCTGAAGATCCGATGTAGAGCGGGGCACTGGGACCGCTTACGGAATCTTTCACAACGATGTAGTAGTAATAGGTGGTGCCACCGCCAGTGCAGAACTGGGGCATGAGACCTGCGGGTCCCTCACCACCCTGCCAAGTTGCCGTATTCCCCCACCAAATCACTCCAGCTGCCTGGTTGGGAGTGTACACCGGATTTGTGCAGGCCCCATACTCCTCATATTGATTAGCCATGATGAGACCGCCAAAGCCACCCCGTTGCGTGCCTCCGTTTACTCCCCATTCTGCATAGGCCTGGTTGATGGTGTTGTAGATGGAGACGGTATTACCGTTGTAGGCAGTGACACCGTTCAGGGCACATCCCATGGAGAAGCTGGAATTGCGAATGGTCACTACTGCCGGGTTGGTAACGAAGGTGCCGGGAGCGTAGACCACTGAGCCAACGTAAGAGGCATCGCCACCACCTCGCCCCTCTACGATCACATGGTCGATCTCCAAGCCTTGCTGGTCGTTCAGCACAACGAAGCCATTGTTCCATGTCTGATTGTAGGGAGCTGCACCATTGCTTATGCCCAAGTTGTGAATCAGGGTTCCGGAACCATTGTCCTCAACGATGGCCATTTGGTAGGCATTGCCGCCAGCAGTTGCTTCGGTAGTAACACCGCACCCGGTCGCGGTATAAGTCCATGAACCAACAGAGGTTGTCGCAACGACGTGGGGTCCCCAATAAAATGAATTGTTCGTGGACTGGATATCTACGACTTCTCCAACTTTGGGATTTAGAGTGGAGGTGATAGTAGCCACGTTGGCAGAACAGGCCGTGTTGGTGATCGTGGCGTGGACCGGGGCAATCATCGACATGACCCGGGCATTCTCGATGGTGACGTGAATATTGGCACTC
>Ga0066903_100004911_pt1 | contig 11446 bp, 9 predicted proteins | sample PanSoiMetaGPlot1_FD_67491 | JGI IMG/M metagenome (GOLD analysis project Ga0066903, IMG submission 67491) | Tropical forest soil microbial communities from Panama analyzed to predict greenhouse gas emissions - Panama Soil - Plot 1 (version 2) | ecosystem: Environmental > Terrestrial > Soil >...
AAGTTGGTCAGGTGAATGCAGAATGGCCCCGCAGCATGAGCTGGTGTCACGCCTGTTGCCATCAACGCCAAAACCAGAACACTAAAAACCGCGAGCTTCCTCATTTGGTCTCCTCCTTGGAGAGCGTGAAACGTGTACTCAGAAGTCCCTTCAAGGCCCAAGGATTTCCGTTCCGGGCTCCCAAGCAGTCGGCATTGTACAACGGATGTGAATTTGTCAAAGGTTCTTGTTGCGATCACAGAATTTTTTTTTGTGGAAGAGTGATGCAAACAAATGCACACACGGACTTCCTTCTCTAGGAAGTCAGACAGTGTTTTTTGGGAAAAAAGTTACAGATGCAAGAACTTGGTTTCGTTCGAGTTCGTCATTAACCAAGATAGGTAACCATCTAATCGCGAAACTGCAGGGTCCGTAACATGTTTTCGTAACTTGGACGGAAGCGCTCGAACTCGGCTTGTGGAGCCACGAAAACTAAGTACACAAAAGATCCATCGGAGCGAGGAACGGTGACCAGCCAGTCGCGCTCTTTCTGCGGCTGGCCTTTCGCATCCGGGAAAGGTGAAGTGGATTGCATTGCGAGCGAGCGGCCCTGAACACCAGCGACGGTGATCGGCTGCGCTTGCCCGATAGGACTCAAATCCCCACCGCTACTCATGGAGCGCACCAATTCGCTCGTCAACTGGTCCACGTTCATCGATTGGCCGTTTGGCGGCTTTACTCCATTGATCACGACGCCGTAACCAACGCTATCTCCGCTTATGCCGGCGGGCGGCGCGATCCTGAGGTCCTGCCCATTCTGTGCTGGAGGAATTACTTGCCAATTGTTGGGCCGCGCAATTTTCAACGGTCCTAGATCGCTCGTCACCAGTTGTGCGCTCGGCAGAACGCTGTCAATGCTCACCGGCTTACCGGCAGGGGTCGGCGGTGTCGAAGAAGTCGCAGAAACCGGTACTCCAGTCGGCGGCCTAAAGGTCGCACCCTTCTGCTGATTCAATTGTGCCCACTGACCACTCTTGGCACCCTGCTCGATCTCCTGTCCCGAATAGGCCCTCACGCCAACAGCATGCTGGCGTGCGGTGTTAAATGCCGTCGCATTTGTGCTGTACTTTTTTGGGGGCCATTGAGCGATCTCGGCCTGGATCGCCTCTTGCCGGTTTCCTGGATTAGGGTGATCGCTCAAGAACTGCGGCCCACTGGAACCTTCAGCTGCTAGTTTCTGAAAGAAGTCAGCCATCGACTTCGGGTTGTACCCAGCCTTATAGAGAATGATCGCGCCCACGGCATCGGCCTGAGCTTCATCGTCGCGCGAGTATTTAAGCATGAGTCCCTGCGCGCCAAACTGTATCCCGTATTGCGCCAGCGATCCTAATGTCCCCTTGGTCGTCGCGCCAAGGACTAGCCCGGCTAATCCGGCGAGCATACTAGTCGTCTGCGCCTTTCCGGCCTGCTTTGCCGAATGCTGCATGTAGACGTGCGACATCTCATGCGCCATGACGCCTGCCAGCTCTGCCTCGTTTGAGGCGGCCGTGATCGTACCAATGTTCACAAACATCGGACCGCCGGGAAGCGCGAAGGCATTGATTTCTTTCTGGGGAATGACATGGAACTCAAAGGGCCAGGAGTTTTGCGAAGGGATAGTGCTCACCAGCTTCGTTCCCAATTTTCGGATGTATTGGGTTTCCGGACTGTTGTCCGGCAGCACCGGCATCTGCTTATATACCTGCGCCGCTGTCTGAAAGCCCAGTTGTATCTGCTCGTCACGGCTCATGCCTGGGTGTCCGGGGTCTGGAAATTGAGGAGCGACAACCGCTGCGAACGCCTCGAGAACTACCAACACAAGCGCTACGGTTTTGTATAGGTGCTTTGAGCTTGCAGGATTTGAGGTCATGGCATTATCCCAAGCAGAGGTTAGCCGGAAGGTGACCTTCTGACTTCATTACGGCGAAACCATTGTACGCCGGATCAAAGATGTCGTTTAGTAGCCTTATTGAGCGATCAAGCCGGGATGTATTCCCTCACCCAACACAAAAGTCGCACCCACCGCACCTACGACTGCGGACTGCCTTGTTAAATTCAGGCGCTGACGTATTCGGTACACAGCTTCTATTCCTGTGCAATGCGCACCGATTAAGTATGAAACCTTGAACTCTTTGAGTTTGTCCGCGGTCCAGTCGAGGTGTTCGTTCGTCGCCGAGAAAAGGTGAAAGCCACCAAGGAGCGCATACACCGGAGTGTTGGGAAATTCCTTCTCCGCAAAGGTAAGCGTGTTCACAACACCCGCGTGCCCACAACCAGAGATGACGACCAGGCCTTTAGATGTGTTCAGGACAAGCGACTGGTCTTCGGGTATGTTGTCTTCGACAAGGCCTGAGGGCGTTTGTACTTTTCCAACGACTGACCAATTGCGCTCAGGATATTGCCGCGGTACCGGACCGCTGAGCCACGCACCCGGAAACAATTCTGCCGGCGCATCGTGTTCCACGATTTTGCCGCCCGTTGCTTCGTACTCTTTACGTATTCCGATCATGGTGTTGTCTTCTTTTCCATCCTCAGGACGGCTATAAAAGATTCCTTTCCCGACGTGCACGATCGAAAGCGCAGCCGGATTCTTCTTCATGAATTCCCGTCGCAGCGTCAGCAATCCGCCGACATGATCGCTGTGATTGTGCGTGAGGATAACTTCACGCACATCACTTAGATCCAAGTGAAGCTCTTGCACGTTAGTCAAGACCGTTTCGGGTCTGGCCCCTGTGTCGACCAGAATGCGATGTCCATCTGCTTCCACGAGTGCGGCGAAACCCCACTCGCCGAGGTTTCTGTCGGAAAGCATGGTCGAGAGAATCGTCACTTTCAGATTCTGAACTGTGGGATGCGACGCCGATTGCGGTGAAGCATAGGTTGGAATCAGGGCCAGTAGGAACAAGAGCACAAAAGGAGTAATGCGCCGGATTTGCATGAGCGGAATTGTAGCCCGATGGACAACCTTATTGATGTCGTATTTGCGAAGTCGAAGTATTTCGACTGCTCACCACGAGACTGCCACCACTCTGCTGCGCGAGGGAAAGGGAGATTTGGTGCACCTTCGAACGTGCTGTTGCAGCCATACCGTTTGCCGTACTTTCGGGAGACTACAACCACGACGGCCGACGCGACTTTGTTACCTCCGATAACGCGGGGGGGACTATTTCGGTTGTACCTCGGGCGGGGCAACGGAGTTTTCCACGTTGGCAGCAGGGGTCTTCAACGGTGATCAAAGTGCCGACCTGGTTCTCTCGGGATTCGACCGCCGGACGGGTAAAGGAATCGTCACCGTGCTTCTCAACAACACTCGGTAGGGGTGCTGTGAAACCGGCAGAACGTACACAGGGCTTCCGAGCGTTACTCGCAGCACAGGAGAAGAGCGAATGTTCCTCTCCTGCGCTTCTTTTTGCCGCCATTGCTGTCCTTGTCCGTCAGGTCGACGACACGGGCTCGGACGCAAGGGTGCCCGTTCAGGGTTGGCGCGGACTCGCGAGGGCCAAGCTGTCGGAGACGAAGTTCGCTTTGTGCATGATCAATTGGAAGCCTCGCGCCTTGGCATCCCTCTGCAGAGCAGCGAGATGGGCGCGGGCATCGGGTGAGTTCTCCTTTGCTTCCAATTGCGCACTGACGAGTCGGGAGCGCAAATCGTAACGCCGGTATCCCAATGTCTCCGCTTTTTTGGAGACTTGCACGAGAGTAGTGCGAGCCTGATCGTCGTCACCGGTCGCCATTTCCAATTCGGCAGAGGCGATATCTAGATCGAAGTGCGGTTCGACTTCCTGAACGTTCTTTGCAAGTTTCAAACCTTTCGTAAGTTCAGCCCGGGCTTCGGTCAGTCGATTCTGAAGCGTCAACAGACGCGTGAGCAAGGCGCACAACTGAAGCTGGTAGCCGCGATTGCCTTCCTTTTCAAACTCGACCCTGGCTTCGCGGGCTAACGCGTCTGCTTCGGAGAAGCTTCCCTGTTCCAGGGCAAGGGATGCGGAGAACATGCCAATTAAGGCAACGTACGTCTTGCTTCCGATTTGCCGGCTCCGCGAGAGTGCATCCGCGAATTGGCTGTGAGCAGTAACTAGATCACCCTGCTCTTCGAGAACTATGCCCAGTGAACCCAAAGCCGGAACTAACAGACGGTTGTCACCGATTTGCTGCGCCAATCGCACTGCCTCGGTGGCCGCGGCGTCGGCGCCAGCCAGATCACCCGTGGCAATGCGATTATCAGAAATGAGTTGAAGGACTGACGCCTGCGCGTATGCGTCGGAAACTTCCTTGCTGATGGCTAAGGCTTGCTCCTCCAACTTCAACGCATTGGCAAGATCTCCTCGAGCTTGGTAAATCCATGCCAGCTCATATAGGGCCGACCCAGTTAGAGCGCGGTTATCCATGGCCAGACGAATCTGCAAATCATCGCGATAGGCCTTCTCCGCCTCGGCCAAGTTCCCTTGTGAACCGTAAATTCCACCCAGGGTGTCAAGATCGTTGGCCAGACCAAAATCATTCCCGATCTTTCGGTTGATCTGGATGGCGCGCAACATCGTGCTTGTAGCAGGCTTGTAGTTGCCCTGAGTAAACTGCGCAGTACCGATCACCAGCAGGGCCTTAGCTACGCCGAATAGGTTTCCAGTATCTTCATAAGTCTTCTGGGCCTCACCGGCGACGGCTATGGGTTTATCCAGTTGCCCGAGATTGAGCAGGGCACTAGCTTCGCGATAGAGAGCGTCGGCTTCCGCCAGTTTCATGCCGCGAGCCCCGGCATTGGTTTCCGCCTCTCGCGCCGCCTGCGTTGCATCGGTCATCTGTCCGAGCCATATATAGGCCTTTGCCGCCGCGAGAGGAATCCGCGGATCATCTCCGAGAGGCGACCGAAGACGCTTGAGTTGCTCAATGGCAACCAGAGCCTCCTTCCCTCTTCCGCTCTCGATGAGTACATCTGATAGTCGTAAACCGTAGTCCAAGTTGTCTGGGAAGCTCTCGTGCAACCGACGGTAGACGTCAATTGCACGATCCCAATCCTTACTGATCTCGCGATAGCGGGCTTCAATGAACAGGTGGTCGTTGGGAGGCAGATTGCCGGACAGATCCAGGGCTTTGCGTGCCTCCGCCTTGGCTCTTTGCTCATAACCGAGGAGGGCCCAGCAATCGGCGAGCGCAGCTCGACCCAGTGGATACGAAGGGTCCAGGGCAACAGATTTGCTGATTGCGTCGCGAGCTCCGAGAACGTCGAATGAGGCTAACTTATTCAGTCCCTCGGAGTAGAGGCGCAAGGCGTGAGAATCAGACGGCAGATAAGCCACAGCAGGCTGATATGTCCCTGACGAACCGGCAGGGCTTCCCAGCTCCTTCCGCAACAGCTCTCCCGACCTTGCTGCGATCTCAAACAGGTCGTCTTTGGTCCCGGATTCGCTGAATTCTCCAAGAATAGCTCCCGTTTCGGATGATTGTATGCGGACATCCAGGCGCAACTTAGCACCGTTGGATTCGCCGAGAACGGCATATGATCCGAGCACCAATAGATCCGCACTCAGATTCATTTTGATTTTCTTGGCCGTATCGCCCGCGAGGCTGTCTGTTTCACTCCAGGGCAATTCATGCTTCATGCGGGACACGTCCTCGCTTGAAACGATGAGAAGATTCGTATTCGTGGCTAATTCGGTACTGAGCATCTCTGACAAGGCCGTCGATAACCATGCGTTGTCATTCTTCCCTGAGGCATTGTTGAATCCGAGCACGGCAACCGACTTGCGAATCGGAATGTCTGCATTTGCGTCCAAGGAGATGTCGAGAGGATTCGCGACCGATCGTTTCTTGTGCCAGAGAAACCACGACCCTCCTGCTAGAACGGAGACGAGCAATCCGGCTGCGACAAAGGTCCAGAATCGCCTACTACGGTTGTCAATGACAGGTATCCGAACAGGGGATGGAGTCTGGACCGGAAGGACGCCTGGGATCGCCGGAGGCACTACGGGGTCCTCGACCGAAACCGGAGCGATGAAGCGGTATCCGCGTCGGGGCACGGTCTCGATAAAACGGGGATTGTCCGCCTCGTCGTCAATAGCCGCCCGCAGCTTCTTCAGAATGACGTTCAGGCTGCCATCGAAGTCGACGTAGGTTCCTTCCGGCCACAGCTTTTGGCGCAATTCCTCGCGCGTGATGATTTCGCCAGGACGTTCGATCAGGAGGATCAGAACTCGGAAAGGTTGATCCTGGATCCGGACACGCACACCCTTGCGGGTCAGAATGTTGCGTGAGACGTCCGCCTCAAACAGGCCAAACCGAAAAATTGGTCCGGAAGTGACTGCTGCCCCCCTTGGTCGTTCCCGGAAAGCGGAGAATCATAGCATGTCGTTTTCAACCCGGGTCAGCAGTTCTTCTAACTCGCTCTCCTCAAAGCAATTATTTGGTCACAATCAGTTCCTTTGACCTTGGTCCCGCACAAACGCATTATGCACCGCGTCAGGATGGAGTTTTGGGGCGCGGAGACGCGATGAATCGTTCCGCTTGGTCTGCGGTAGCCCGACTGATCCTGTGGACGACGTTGATTCTTCTCGCATGCAGCGTCGGGATGGTGCTGCGCAAAGGCGGGTAGTCATCGCCGCGTCAGTAGCGAGACCCGGCGTTTTCAAGATTTTCAGGAGGAAAAGAGGTTATGTCAGCAGCAAGAAGTGTTGATGTTATCGAGAAGGACCGGAGCCGCCTGCACAGGCTATCCCTCGTGGTTGCCCTGATGATCGGGCTATTCGCCATTCCTGTCTATGGCCAGTCCTACAGCGACCTGTTTGATTTTGACTGCCCGGGAGGCTGCAACCCTTGGGACTATGGCCGATTGACGCAGGGAACCGACGGCAAGCTGTATGGAACCACAGAGTATGGTGGCGTAAATGGCTACGGCACCATCTTCAGCGTGAACACTTCCGGAACGGGATATACGGCGCTGTGGAGTTTCGATGGGACAACGAGCGGTGCAAATCCGCTTGGAGGGCTGACGATCTCATCCGTTGACGGGTATTTCTACGGCACCACCTTCGATGGCGGCACTTACGGCGATGGTTTGGGCACGTTGTTCCGCTTTGACCCCACGACCACTACTCTCACGGTCTTGCATCGGTTCAGCGCCAGCGAAGACTGTCCTCAGATTTCGCTGACCGAGGGCAAGGACAAGAATCTCTATGGCATGACTCACTCGGGAACAATCTTCCGACTGACGCCGAAAACAGGAACCTTCGTGCTCCTTCCCAACAAAGCGCCGGGAACACCGGGAGGGCCCTTCCTGTTGGCGTCGGACGGAAATCTCTACGCGACGAGTGCCACCGGCGGCACCCAGCTTCAAGGGACCGTCTTCGGAATGACGACGGCTGGGGTGATAAAAACTATCTACAACTTTAGCGGAACCGATGGTAGTGGTCCCAACGGGCCCCTTGTGCAGGGAAGCGATGGCAGCCTTTATGGCACAACGTACTCTGATATACCCAATTTTTTCGGAACCGTATTCAAATTGACGCTGAAGCCTGTCGTGCTAACCACGTTGCACAACTTTAGCCAAACAGACGGCGCGAACCCTGATGCTGGACTCTTGCTCGCAACTGACGGGGCTCTCTACGGCACGACCTCGGCTGGCGGGTCAGGTGACAATGATTTCGGCACCATCTTCGAAATCACCACAAGCGGAGTTTTCACCGAATTATTCGAGTTTACTGGTCAAGACACCGCAGTCAGCGGGGCGCAACCGAGGACAACACTCATGGAAGATACCAATGGAGTGTTCTATGGGCTGACCTCTGCTGGTGGGGCTAACGGTTTCGACCCGGGCTATGGTGTCTTCTATAGCGTGACGCCCCTTAACCTGAGCCACAATGTCAAGTTGTGTTGCAACTGGTGGGTGATCCTCGATCAGCCCGTAATCGTGCTTGGCGACAACTTAACCGGGGTAATCAACGTCAGCTTTGGTTCAGTACCCGCACGATTCCAAATTCATTCCGATACTTATCTAACAGCCCAGGTGCCAAGTGGTGCGATTGACGGTCCCCTCATTGTCACCCTAGCCACCGGTCAGCAACTTCTAAGCCAGCAGTCCGTACATATTCTCCCGAAGATCATCAGCCTCGATCCTTTGGGTGGCCCCCCGGGCACCGTAGTGAATATTGTGGGTGGCGGATTCACAGGCACAACTAAAGTAGCGTTTGGAGGAGTCGCGGCAACCAACTTTACAGTGCTAACTCCGTCCCTTATTCAAGCCACGGTACCAACTGGAGCCAATACGGGCAAAGTCGGGGTTCTTACTCCCAATGGTTCCGCCTTGAGCAAGCAGGTATTCACCGTCCAGTAACGACAGTGGGTCGGGACGTGGGAGTTAGCATTTTCGACCAAGAGTCTCGAATACTGACCGGCTGCCGATCTGCATTGACGACGAGAATCACGAAGTGCGAGGTCGAAATCATCGACGATGATGAAGGCCCCCGGGGAATTCCGAACCCAAGTCGGCTGTGATTGGTGAAAACCATTTGACTCATTACCAGATGGGAGGAAGGGTCAAAAAGGCGCTAGTCGCTAGCAACGGCTCGTCACAAAGCGGAGAGCAGTTCTTGACGTAGCTGCTCCACCCGCTCCCGATCCCCTCGCTTCCATTGCTTGAATGCTGACCAAAAACGAAAGACCTTGGCACGTTGGAATGGGCGGAACAGAACGAGAACCGGATTAAACTCCCGGTCCCCCGCGAACCGGTGGAATACATAGGCAGGAAATGACCACCATGGCCATTTACTACGCTCCGACCAGTTCAAAACAATGGCTTGATCCTCGACGAGGGGCATGACCTGAGTCACCATGTATTCGTGCCAGATCGGGCTGTCAGAATAGACAAGTAGCACGTTCTTACCTCTCGGAAGCCATAAGATCCAAACGAGTACGTACAAAGCGAGACGGTGAGGCACATAAAGGACCAATGCAAGCAGCGCCAGCGGCAGGATAAACGGTAAAAGAATTACGAGTACGAGTGCATTTCCTATCTTGCGAGAAAGCCGTTGGTTTTGCTTGGGCATTTAGAGAAACGTAGGCAGATTCTACAGGTCGTCAATATTCTTCCAGGCTTGCGTCCCCTTCTCAGTCGCACCAAACCAGTAGTGATGGAGTTCGGTAAAGTCTACGGGCCGTATTGGTTTGCCTGGCTCATTGAATGGTGCGCCCCGCTCTCGGTTGGAGTACTTAACCTCGATATATCCCTCATTCAGCAGAGTGCTAATCTCGTCGATCAGATCGCGCAGTGGAAAGCGGACTTGAAGCAACATTCGAGGGTACTGGATGTTTGCCCTTTCTTCTTCAGAAAAGTCACCGTTCACGTATAGATAAAGTTGTTCCACGTCCTCGTAATCATCGGCCATCCCATCGAGGATTGTCAGTTGAAGCTCGTTTAGCTTCGTTTCAGGATTCTCCATCGCTCGTTCTCGATGATGTAGTTTTTAGGACTCAGAGAAGCAGCCCCACCCATCGTTGCGGCCTTCAAGACTACTCGCAACAGTTTGGAGCGTGTCCTCAAAGAGTTCGATGCCTTTCTGAGAAAGCACCATGCGCTTCACGACGACAACATCCCACGGAAGTTCTGCGACGGTCCCACTGAACTCAACGGAAGCTCGGTGACCTAAGCGACGAAAGTGCTCTGCAAACTCTTGGGCTGCGCCTTCATTAGGGAACACCACAGTGAAGTCCACATTGCGAGGCAGCATTAAATCATCGCCATTGGCTTTCATTCGTTTCAGCACATCTGCGTTTGCATCGCTCATCGACTCAACCCTTTGTGCCGCCCCAATATACCGCGCTCGGATGATTGTTGAAATCAGGCGATTTCACGTTTTTGACCTTCCTCAGGAAGGAGGTCGGGGCACTTTCTCTTTGAGCAACCACCGTACATAAAGCGCAACACCGCCAAGGCCAAGCCACCCAAGAATGATCTGGAGTCACAGATGGTGGCTAAGCGATACCAGACCAAACCAACATACGATGGACAAACAGAGCAAGAAGCTGTGCTTCAACAAGTCAGCCCGGTCGCTCGTGGGTTTCATAATTGTCTGAGCTACCATCGTACCTAGCTAATGGTTGTTGTTAACAGGCGATTTCACAACCTTGCGCCTTCCATTCTCCCTTTTCGGTGTCAAATGAGCGTTACCGAGAAGTTTTGCAAGCTGATCGGCGGCAATACTCAGAAAAATAGGCATCGATTTCTGGCGATATTGACAGGTTTCAAGCGATTCCATTGCGGGTATGTTTTGCTTCGGGGAAATTGTGATGCCTAACTCCCAGCAAGCCATTGCCTTTGTAGCTTCCGTCGCTTTGGTGGTCAGTTCAATGGGGCTCGAAGGCTGCAACAAGAAGGAATCGCAGGTTGGGCAGCAGGAGCAAGCGCCCACTACCACCTATGCCATGCCAACTCCAGACCAGCTCTACCAGCTCGTGGCTCCGATCGCCTTGTTCCCGGACAACTTGGTGGCCATAGTGCTGGCGAGTTCGACTTACCCAGACCAGATCAGCGCGGCTTGGCAGTGGATGCAGCAGAACGGTGGACTAAAGGGCCCGGAGATGATGCAATCGGTCGATCAGCAGCCTTGGGACGCCAGCGTCAAGGGGCTTACTCAGTTCTCTGACGTATTGCAGCAGATGGCTACGAACCTGTCGTGGACCTCGTCCCTGGGCGATGCGTATTTCAACGCGCCGCAAAACGTCATGAACGCCGTGCAAGTCATGCGCCAGAGGGCCTACCAGGCCGGCAATCTGAAATCGACTCCCCAGCAGAACGTTCAGGTCGAGAATCAGCCTGCGGGAACTGAGCCCGTTGCGGCGTCCTCAGGCGAGGAGCAGCAGGTGACGGTTGTGCAGTCTCCGCCGCAGACGATCGTGATTCAGTCGGCGCAGCCAGACGTTGTGTATGTGCCCAGCTACAATCCCACCGCAGTTTACGGCGCCCCCGTCCCGCCGCCGCCGGGTTACTCGACTGGAGCCATGGTGACCACGGGCCTGATCTCCTTCGGTGTTGGCATGTTGGTGGGCGCGGCAATCAACAACAACAACAATTGCTGCGGATGGGGCTATAACTCCTGGAACACCGGCTGGAATAACTCCAGCGTGCACTACAACAACAATGTCTACATCTCCAACTCCAATACGTTCGTCAATCGAAATAATTACAACGCCAATTACAACAACGTGAACCGGAGCAACGTCAATCGGAACAATATCAACGCGAACAACGTCAACCGCAACGACCTGAACCGCGGCAATAGTCCGCAGTTCGATCAGAGGCGTAACCAGGGAGTCGGCGATCGTAACCAGGGTGTCGGTAACCGCAACCAAGGAGTCGGCGATCGCAACCAAGGCGTCGGCAACCGGAACCAGGGAGTCGGTGATCGCAATCAAGGTGTCGGCAACCGGAACCAGGGAG
>Ga0066903_100004912_pt1 | contig 11446 bp, 9 predicted proteins | sample PanSoiMetaGPlot1_FD_67491 | JGI IMG/M metagenome (GOLD analysis project Ga0066903, IMG submission 67491) | Tropical forest soil microbial communities from Panama analyzed to predict greenhouse gas emissions - Panama Soil - Plot 1 (version 2) | ecosystem: Environmental > Terrestrial > Soil >...
GGCGGAGTTTGCCTTTCAGCCGGCCAACGCCAGCGCATCGGTCTCGCTCGGGCCGTCTATGGCAAGCCCTTTGTGGTAGTGCTCGACGAACCAAACGCAAATCTCGACGCAAAGGGAGAAGCGGCGTTGTTGCAGGCCATCAAGGCATTGCGCGCGCGTGAAGCGATCGTCATCGTCATCTCACATCGGCTGCAGGTCCTCGCAGTGTTGGACACCGTACTTGTGCTGCATGATGGAGGAGTGCTTGCGCTCGGTCCGCGCGAGGAGGTATGGGCGCGACTTGCTCAACGAAGCGCGCGGCAACGAGAGACAACGATCGCGACCTCACGCGAGGCATCGTCGGAAGGTAGGCCGGCATGACGTACGGCGCCAAACGGCCTTGCGCGCTGCCACCGCCGCTGCCCTCGCCAGAGGAGTGGCTGGCGATTAGCCTCTCCGCGGCGAAGGCCGCAATCCGCAAACGTGCAATTGTCGTCTGGTCACCGGCTTCCCCCATTATAGGGGTCCACCCCCCGCGTACACCGCCCGCGCCCAACGCAAGGCTGCCATCGAGCACCGGCTTGTCCGCCGCCACGGCACAGGAACCGAAAGCAAGCCAATGGCATCGGCTGGCCAACGGGGTCGGTGCGGTGCGGCAGGTTATGCCATGGCTTGCTCGTCTGCTTTCGGTCGGCCTTCGCAGCTTTGTCGAATGGCTTTGGTCAAAGCCAATCTCGTCAGCGACCGAGGACGAGCCAGTGCATCAGGGATTGGAGCGCGCTTTTGCCCGAGAACTGCATCGCGGCCGTCGCATGCTGGCGATTGCTGCGGTACTCTTGGTGGGATGGGCTGGATTTGTGCCGCTCTCTGGCGCCATTGTCGTTGCTGGTCGCCTTGTTGTGCAATCGAGCGTCAAGAAGGTCCAGCACCCGCAGGGTGGCATCGTTGCCTCGATCAACGTGCGCAACGGAAGCAAAGTCTCTGCAGGCGAGGAGTTGATTCGTCTCGATCAAACAGCAGCGCGCGCCAATTTGCAAGTCGTGGCTCGCCAGCTCGACGAGGTTCGCTTGCGCATTGCTCGCTTCAAGGCGGAACGCGACAATGTGACTACGCCACGCTGGCCCACTGAATGGGTGGCCGATCTGGATGCAGCCGAGCGCGATCAATTACTTGCCTCTGAAGAGGATCTATTCGCGGCCCGCGCCAGCACGCGGCGCGGCCAGCAGGAGCTCGGCGCAAGCCGCATCACGCAGCTTGAAAAGCAGATTGCTGGCCTCGAGGCGCAGCTGAAGTCAAACGGGAAGCAAATGGGCATTACGAGTGGTGAGCTCAAGGGAGTTGAGGACTTGTTACGACAAAAGCTCGTGACCCTCCCTCGCGCAACGGCTCTGCAGCGTGAAGCCGCTCACCTCGACGGGGTCGAAGGGCAACTTGCATCGCAGATCGCCGAAACGCGGGCCAAAGTGAGCGAAGCGCGGCTCCAGGCACTTCAGGCGGAGCAGACCTTTCAGTCGGAGTTATTGCGCGACCTGCGTGAGGCGGAAGCAAAGGAGGGAGAGCTGATGGAGCGCCGCCTCGCGGCCGACGACCAGATGAACCGCACCATCATCCGTGCGTCAACATCCGGCACCGTACAGGAGCTTGCGGTGCATACGGTTGGCGGTGTGGTCGCCCCCGCAGAGGTTCTCATGACTATCGTCCCAGAGAACGACAATCTCGCCATTGAAGCGCGCTTGAGCGCGGATAAGGTCGATCAGGTGCATAATGGCCAGTCCGCGCACGTTCGCCTCTCGGCGCTCAACCAGCGCACCACGCCTGAACTTGCAGGGGTGGTGACGCTCGTGTCCGCCGATATTGTTCGCGATCCCCAGTCAAGCGCTGCGTATTACGACGTTAAAATCGACTTGCCGCCTGCGGAGGTGCGCCGACTCGGCACCCTGCAGCTGGTCCCGGGGATGCCCGCCGAAATCTTTCTGCTGACGCAAAACCGAACAATGCTGAGCTATCTATTCAAGCCGATGACCGATCAACTATCCCGAATGTTCCGAGAGCGCTGAACACCGAGGCTTGTAATCGCGATCGGGTTGGTCAACCGAGAACTGGACTCCCTTCGCGCCATTGCGCCGCAATGTCGAATGCCAACCCATCAATCGCTGCCTCCAAGCAACCGCTTCAGTCGTTGCCAACTGGCGCCGCACCACGACGGAGCCGGATCGCCGTTGGGGTGAAAGGCATCTGCATAGAATGTGGCACCTGCACGTGCGGCCGCATTCGACACCTTCTCAACCATTGATGGCGACCCCGCCGCATAGACGAGGTCGGATGAACAGATCTCCGGCAGGTGCTGGTCGGGGGTACCGCGGCGCACGATCTCCGATATGGACTGAGCTTCGTCGACCGTCACAAGAAAGTCAGCCGATGGATAAGCAGCCAGTGCACATAGAGCCGGAACCATGTACAAGGAGCTCAACCTACGTGCGCCAGCAATGAGCAATAGGGGCACATAGGGTTGACGCAAGAGCGAAGCTTTGGCGATCGACCAGATGGGTGCGAAGCCGGTGCCGCTCGCCACCAGGAGAAGTCGGGTTCCTTCGCGGGGCCTGAAGAAGGCGGCACCGAACGGACCCTCGATTGTGACCTTGTGTCCAGGCTGAATACGGTGGTCCAGCATGGAGCTTACCTGGCCATCGCGCACCATCTTGATATGGAATCGGAGCGTCTTTCGATCATCGCGGCCCACAAAGGGCGGCGACGGGCTGTAGCACCGCGTCGGATAACCCCGGAACGTGACGCGGTAATATTGCCCAGGCCTGTACCGGGTCCGGTCGTAAAGACTCAACGTCAATCCGCGGATGTCGGGTGTTAGTCGGTCCACGCGTACCAGCGTTCCTTTGCATTTGGTAACCTCAGGAGCCCTATCGTAGCGGATATCTGCATCCGAAAACACGCGGGCTTGGCACGCGTGAAAAATTCCGGCATTGTCGGTCTCCCCACCCAACAATTGACCTTGTTTCAGCCGGACGAGGCAGCTGCCACACTGGCCGACGCGGCAGTCATGGGGCATGGAAATACCCTGCTGCAGCGCCGCATCGAGCAACATTTCACCCGGATACGCGGCGAAGGCCACACTGTTGGCGGTAATGGTCAGTTTTCGCGCCATCCTCTCTCCTGGTTGAATGGTCAAAGCCGGTCGGAATGGATCAAAATAATATTCCACGCACCATTCCGAGGAAGAACTTTGACGGCCCTGCGCGGCTCTATCGCTAGGCCTTCTTACTATCGTCGCTCAAGCGTAAAGTGGCGCGGCAATCTATGGGCCATTTAATGACGAGCGGTAAATTCTTGGTAATACGCTGTAATATGCTCTAGACAATACCAAGGGCATCATTGTCTTATCATGGTCGATCCTAAACCGCGTCGCCTGGTGCAAAAACGCAGTGCAAGATAAGAGTCTGGGCATCAGAGTCATAGCGGGTGCAAATGTGCCATCTCAGGTCTTGCGACCGTCGTCTTGGTTGAAGAGAATCGACAAACACGGTCGACCCATCGGCAGTCTGAAGCCAAACCCCGGCGCCCACCTGTCGAACGCCGGTTGCAGGCTGACAGTCGCCATTGCCACAACAGCTCTTGGGATACCAATTCACGGAATTGCCGTCGGGGTCATAGTGGACGTGAGCTCGCGACATTGTGCTGAATAGAACGATAACCAGCCAGAGCACCGAGCAACCCGCCAAAGCCGTATCTATTTTGTAGCGCATAGAGTGTTTCTCACTGTTGTACGAAGCTAACGTCAGGATTGGATGGAATATAGTGGGATAATGAGCTTTAAATGGGGCGCAAGCCTAGGGCCGGTATTTACAGGGAAAGAAAAAGGGGTAAACCTCCTGACTTAGAGATGTGCAAAGAGGTTTATCGCGATGGAGCTCCGCCAACCCAGCGCACCTTGCTGGACCAATGGAGGGCCCGAAACACGCACGCCGGAGTAGGTCAATTGGGCGAGAGCGCTTGATGGCAAGGCATGCACGGAGCGCCGGCGTGCGGCCGTTGCGTAGGTCATTCGCGGCTGGCGTTAGTGGCGGTCAGGGTGGGAAACCGTATTGATCTGGGATCATCTTGCATTGTCGGCGCAGGTGCCGGCGGCTGCGACGCCCACAACGCACAGGCACTGCGCGCACGCATGCGATCTGGAGCGCTGCGCGCTGCGATCGCAGGATCCGCGCCCGGCGGCGCGTCACTTCAGGGTGCAACGTCGGCAGATCGGAAAACCTCGAGGTTGCCCCGATCTGGTCACTTCGGCCGCCAGCTCGGCGGAGGCTCAGCAACACGCCTCTTTCGTGAAGCGTGTTGCCTCTTGTGCCGATGCAGTGGCGCTTCAGCCAGCCCACATATGGGCGAGATGGACGTGCATGTCATCGTGAACCCCGCCCGCATGCTGCGGATGGGCCGTGGGCACGAAGTCAGGAGAGCTAGCTGTAAGGTCGTGGAACGCCCCGGCCCCACCGTGCGCATCGCCATGTTCTGCGCCCTGGGAGGTAAAAGTGCCGTGGAGGTTGGCGGCTGCAAGGTCGTTGGGTTTTCCAGCCCCACCGTGCCCATTCGCTCCGTGATCTGCGCCGTGGGCGGTATGGCTACCGGCGGCTCCGGGTTCCTGCGATGCTCCAGCCGACGCTTGTGCATCCGCGCCGTTGGCTCCGGACTGCGAGTCATGATTGCTGCCGGCTGCAGGGTCTTGCGGTCCTCCGGAGGCTTGCGGTTCCGTTCCACCCCCCGAGGCCTGACCTGCCGCGGGGGTTACAGCGGTCGCCTGAGCCGTGGCAACGACGTCTGCGTAACTGCCGCCGTCAGCCTTCAGGTTGTTGGTTCCAATATCTGAGGCATTCATGGCAAGCTGCTGGGCTGCTGCATTGACTTCACCTGCGTTGTGCGTCTGCAGGCCATCAATCAAGGCGTTCGCCGCGGTACCTGCGGTACCGTCGGCTCTCAGTTCGTTCCAGAACCTGGCACTCCACAATCCGCCTTGTGATTGGTCAAATGCATTCGCGTTCTGCTCGAAGGTTTGGATCTGCTCAATGAGCTCGGCGCTATCACCATTGAAGCCGTTGTTTTCGATGGCGATCGCCGCCTGCCCAAGGTGGTTTGAGTCTTGAATGAATTGTGTAAGAAACGCTGTTTGCGTCGCGTCATCATGGAAGGGGGCCGCCGGCGTGTTCAGCGCGGGTAACGGTGTCGGGTTGAACACTGCCTGCAGCCCCGGGTCCGCCTGGGCGATATCGATGATATCACGATGAATATCGTTGATCGCGCGACCGACGAATTCCCCCAGGTTCGTGCCCAAGATCGGGGTGCCCGTCGCCGAATTAGCGTTCTCGACGCTGGCGATCTCCTCGTTAAGCTGATTGATAATGACGTGGGCATGCAGAGACGTGAGGTCGGTAACCTGAGGAAAGGCCTCGCTCAACCCCTGCTGCACGCCGATGAGATCAGAAACTATGAGATTGACCTGGTCCGGCCCTATGCCGCCGATCTCGCGCGTCGTGCTATCATTGAAGAGGTCAGTGATTGTCAGTGCCATTTTTTACTTCTCCTGTGAGTTTGCGACCATCTGCCGGTCGTTATGCATCCAAATGCGCCCCCGTCGCCGGTTTTACACGCTGCGCTTCCGCGCAAGGGCTTCGAGTTGGGCGCCGGATCATCGTGCCGCCTTAGGCGGCGCTGATAGCATTCTGAAAAAAAATCTGACGAGAAAGTGATTTCACCAGTGCGGAAGATCGGTCATTGTGCGGCGATTTAGCGGCGTCTAACGCCCTGGACTAATTGTGAATTTCAAGAGTAAAAGCGGCAAGCATTCGATCTCTCAGTCATCAGTCCGATTGAGCGCATGCAAGCAGTGTGCACAGTCCTTTGAGCATCCGCTGCGTTACCCCGCGCAAATATCGTCAGCCCGTCGAAGGTGCGGGATCGCGGACGGGTCTCGACCAGAACGGATGAGCGCGGCAGCTATGGCCATTCAAGGCGCCCAGCGCCTTTTTGACTTCCGGTTGGACGGCTGAGCGGTAGTCCAGGAGCATCGTATGCAGGGCGCCGGCCTTCAGCTTGGCAACATCCGTGCTGCCCTCGGTGGCTGCGGACAGCACTGCTTCTGCGAGCCTGAGCCTCGCGATTTCAATCTCTTCAGGACCGCCGCCAAAATACCCGGCGATCAGCGCCCACACCTGGTCGAATGCCTGTCCCATAGCCTTGATAGACTCAGGCCCGAATGAGATTCCACCGATCCATCGTGACATCGGAAGCCCCCTAGCCAAATCCACTGCACCGATTGCACAGGACATGTCCCCTCCCCCGGCTGAGATATCTTGGGAGATGTCTCAGAGGATGGAACTTGCCGCGTGGCGAGGCTAAGCCTGCAGCATCGTATGGAGCCTCGCTATCGGGGCTAAACCTGAGCCGTTGATGAGTGCCTCCACTCCCCCAAAACGGGGATAGTCCTCGACATCGGTGCGTGTTCGCTGATGTGCCAGGCTGGCATCAGCGCCGCTCGCCGCGTATTGCAATGCCCAGGACAAGGCTCTCCCAAGCCTCGTCGTGCGCATGAGAATGCTAGAAATCGACCTTACGCCAGGACAAAATGCAGGCGCGCCGACTCGCAGGGCTGAAGGCGGGAGGATTATCTCTGTTGTTCTGCAAAGAGCAGCCGAAACCCGCGTAACGGCGTGGCCGGTCGCCCGTGGGTTGCGATGCCACTGCGTGCGACATTTAGGTCTGCAGTGCCTTCGATGAGATGGAGCTCCGCTCGTTGCACCAAACTGGCAGCGAGACTGAAACCTCCCCCGAAAAGGGGATACACAAATATACCCGATCTGACCAAATGCGGGGCGCAGCTCGTTGAAGCTGCCAAAGCAACTAGGGCGTCCGGCGCATATCAGTCAGGGCGTGACCGCAAAGTCGCGAGCCGCGCCCGGCTTCAGGGCACCGCTCTTTGAGCCTGCCGCGTTCTCACATTCCCAGGATACGAGCCGTTTCCGGGTAGCGTTTGGATGCGGCTTTTTTTCTGACAGGCATAGGTACAACCATGCGCTTCACCCTCACAGACGAACAGCACCTCATGCTCGAATTGATCGCCGACGGTCCAGTGCTGGCGATACCCGAACTTGAAGCGCTAACCGCTCCCCTGCTTGCAACGAAGCTCATCACGCTCACTGCGGGAACGAAGTGGAATATAACGCAGCTCGGCACGGCGATGCTCGAGCGCAGTTGTCGCCCGCTTCATTGATATCGCGGATATCGCGGTTTGCGGCGGAGGCTGGCCATTTCGGCCCATGCGCCGTGGGCATGCCAAGTCGTAGGGATCTTTCGGATCTTTCAGTACTTCGCGACGTCTAATGTGACCCATCGAGCATGGCGATGTGATCGGGCCAACGGGATGGCATCGATCTGCGTGTGCTGCATCTGCGTGTGATAGAGATGAGAGTGGGAACTCGTCGGGCCATCTTTGGAAATTCCCTCTCCTGATATTACGCCCGAATACGCCTCGCGGACCAAGCCTTTGTCTTCGTGCTGCCGGAGACACCTTCAAGATGGTGAGGAGCGCACATCGGCGCACGGGCGCATGACCGCACCCGCACATTGAGCACCATTACGCTGAATGCCGCGTATCTCGCGCGCGAGGTTGAGACGAGCGCCGCGGGCCGGTACACACCAAGTGTCGCGACCCACAAACAGGGGCCGGGGCATCCGTTCGGCCTCCACGTGTCGACGCCACTCGCCATCCCGATCGGGTCTCCGAACCGAACGGGGGCCAATTGAAGGTGGTCGCGGAACGGCAAAAGGACTTCGACAACCGCCGTGAATTCAAGGCATGAGTCACTAAGCGGCGCGCGGTCTTTGTGGAAACCGCGGTCGTTGCGACTCTCGGGCGTCGCTCGGTCGTGAGTTGAACTTTTGTTGAACGCTGTTCCCCACGGCACAGCTGGGCGCGCTCTCAAGGCGCAGGCTCCGCGTTAGGAGCGGAATTGATTTGCCTTTCCGCACCGGTCGGCAGACGGCAGGGGAGTTTGCCATGAAACCTTTGGCCAGCGTCGCCTCATTCGGTCTTGTCCCGGTTCCCCCCATGCTGCCTGGCTGGAGTGAGCATCGCCACAGCATCCTCCGCTCCCGGAGCGGTTGCGACAGGTTGCTCTCACCCTGGCACGGAAGATCGACTGGCGACCCAAACCGGGCGTGCCGAGTTGGATCTCCGGCTGCGCCGAGCTCGGGTAGAGATCGCTGCACGGACAACGTGACCAGTTAGGGAGACCCCCGCCTCACTCATTCGAGGGCGCCGACCATGTTCTGTGCCGACCAAAGTCGTGCGCGTGAGCGTACCAAGGCATCCGGTGCTGGACCGAAAATCACTTTGGGATTAGCCGTTTGGCGTGGGGTCTCCGAAGCAGCGTTGCGGCTGATGCCGATTAGGGGATGTCTGGAGAGGTGGGGTCGACGGTACCGGTGGGTTGGCCACCTGATGTGGTAGGTCGAAGATAATCACGGCGGCATGCGCATGAAGCTACCCGCACTGCGGTGGCGCCGGATGGTTCAGAGCGCGCCGACCCGCAGCGCAAGGATATCAGTGTGGAATTGCCATGCCCCCCGACCACCTCCAGCGTGGCCGCCCAGCCGACTGAAATAGATAGTATAGCGCAGCCCCGCGCTTACTTGTCGATCCAGACGTCTTCCATGCGCCAGTTGTTATAGATGCTGTTGACCTGCTGCACGATACCCTTCACCTCTGGCTGCCAGCAGGTCGCCCCACGATTATGGAAGATGATTGGACGTGCTCCGTCTTCCTGCAGCCTATGGTCGATTTGCCATACCAACTTCAGGCGCTCATTTGGATCGAGCTCGGCAGACTGCTTATCGAACAGCTTGTCGAGCTCAGGGTTGCAATAGCCTGTGTAGTTCCGCTCCGAGCCGCACTTGTAGTTTTCGTAGAAGTTTTGATCGGGATCGTCCACGCCGTTGCCGGTCACATTTAGGCCGACTTGATACTCTTTGCGTGTGACCTTGGCATGCCAGATCGAGGTCTCCACCACCTCCATCTCGGCGTCGATGTAGATATCCTTCAGCTGGTCGATCAGGATCACGGCCGGATCACGATAGACCGGGATGTTGCGGGTGGCCACTTTCACCCGCAGGTGTTTGTCCGGACCATAGCCGAGCTTCTGCATAATCGCCCGGGCCTGCTCGCGGTTCTTCTTCACGTCCAGATCGTAACCCGGCAGCGTCATCATAATCTCGGGCGGCATTCCCCAAATCCCTTCCGGTGGCGGCAGCATGGCGCCGCCGATAGAGGCCTGGCCTTCAGTAAGAATGTCGATAAAGGCCTTGCGGTCGAGCGTTAGGGCCATGGCCTTGCGCATCTCCGGATTGTCGAACGGTGGTGACTCCCGATTGACGATCAGGTTGATGGTGACGTTCTGGGGCCCGATCTCGCAAATGGCGTTCGCCGCGTGATTCTTGACATCCTTCGCGATTGGTATGGTCCAATCGAATGGAAACGACATATCGCCCTTGCCGGCGAGAAAGGCCAGGACAGCTGTCGAGCGGCTTGAGATGATGGTGTACTCGATACCATCGAGAAGCGGGCGGCCCTTCTTCCAGTAGTCGGGATTTTTTTCCACCTTGATGTATTCGTTGGCTTTGAATTCGACGAACTTGAAGGGTCCGGTCCCGATGGGACTGGTTCGCATTACCTTGGTCGACACGTGGCACGGATAGATCGGCGAATAGCCGGAAGCCAAGAGGGCGATAAAGGAGGGCTGCGGTCGCTTCAAATTGAAGGTCGCCTCGGCGTCGCCATTAACGCTAACGCCGTCAAGATTGGTATACCAGGACGCACGGGGATTCTTGCGGAAATCGTCGGCGTCTTTGCCCATCAGCTTGTTCCACGTGCATTGTACATCCTTGGCAGTGAACGGCTTGCCGTCATGCCACCTGACGTCCTGGCGAAGCTTGAAGGTGAGTTTGGTCTTGTCTGCGTTCCAGGACCAGCTTTCTGCCAGGTCGGGAACGATGTTGCTCAGCTTGTTTTGCTTCTCCTTCGGATCGAACATCACCAGATTGTTGAACACACCCATCATCGGCATCGAAGTCGAGATGGTGGCTTCCTCGTGGATCGACATGCTAGGTGGGCTGTCGCGGTGTAGAACATGCAGGATGCCGCCCTGCTTCTCCGCGAACGCCGGTGTGGCAAATGTAGCGGCGGCGAGCAGGACAGCGGTGGGGATCGTGGCAAAGCGCGAACTCTCCAATGAACCTTCCTCCCTGGTTTTGACCACGCGGCATTCTTGCGGCGCCGCTCCGGCCGGAGCTTAGCATGACTTGGCCAAACGGGAGGTGTATTGCCACGCAGTGTTTGCGCACGGGTTAACGGTTGAGCTGGGTTGCGCTCCCAGTGTCGCGCATTTCACTGCACGGACTTCATTCGTAGGGTGCCATATTCGCCGCGTCTGGCGCTGGACTGCGAGGTCAGCCAAATCGATTCCGCGGAGGAGACATGCCCGGCATCGCCTCGGATTGCTGCTGACCGTGGCAAGCAATGACTCCGCCCAATTCTTTGCGAGCCCTTCCAGGACGCGCCGTTACATGTGTGCGAGGATCATGCCGGGTACGTCACGGCCGCGCGTCGACTCGCCCAGCAGGAGATGCAATCCAAATGAAGCGAAATGCGCTCGAGGGGAGCGCTTGGGCGCGCGGCGCCGGCTCCACGCCCCACGGGCGCAGTATCTCCATGATCCGCGTTAGCACCGCCCGCAACTTGGAATGATCCGAGTGGACGGATGGCGCTCGACGAGAAGTGATTGCACCCGAACCCTCCCAGGAGAATCGCGGCGTTCAGACCCACTGGCCGCGCGCCGACAACGAGCGCTGGCATTTCAGCCGTCACCTTGCTCCCGCACGACTTAGCGACTCAGGCCGCCGCCCGGGTTTTGCCCCCAGACTTGATGTCCCGTGCCACCTCGTCGGTGCGGTTTCGGGCGGCGGGTGTCGGATTTCGGAGCAATAGGGATGTCCCCGCACGGTTCTCCGCCCAAGAGGAAGCGGTGGCGGCACACTCATTGTCGTCCCACTAACACGACTGCGCAATCGTGCGAGGCTCAGCTGGCGGTCGCAAGGCCATCCCGTTGGCTGCTCTGCCGGGAGCCTTGAGCTTGGCTGCAACGCTCGAAGCTGCGCCGGGCACGCGGGTCAAGATCTCGGCCGCATTTGCGCAGGCCCTGTTAACTTCCCTCAGTTCCAAATTCCGATAAACAGTGCACTGAGGTCGGAATGGGCTTAGACTATTACGGCGAAACCGTTCGCCGCATCATGTGCGGTCATGGAACTTCCCTTCGTCATTGATGCGCTGGGCAAAAGCGCCTTATTCGGCCCGTTGAACGAGGCCGAGCGGGCCGCAATCGCAGCCCGCATGCGGCGTATCGAATTCGAGCCC
>Ga0066903_100004913_pt1 | contig 11446 bp, 11 predicted proteins | sample PanSoiMetaGPlot1_FD_67491 | JGI IMG/M metagenome (GOLD analysis project Ga0066903, IMG submission 67491) | Tropical forest soil microbial communities from Panama analyzed to predict greenhouse gas emissions - Panama Soil - Plot 1 (version 2) | ecosystem: Environmental > Terrestrial > Soil >...
ATGCCGGCGACGGCGATCGCCATGAACAGCGCCGAGTTGGTGAAGGCGATCTCGCGGCCGCCGATATGCCCGAGCGTGAAATATTTGACGATGTTGAACTGGTGGATCGGGTCGTCCATGGCCGCGTCGATCCTTGAGCTCTAGAGCGGTCGGAAGCTTCCGGCGCCCGTCAGTTCCTTCGGTCGCCTTCCAGCGGGCCCGGCTTGACCACACCGGCCGAGCGCATGAGGTTGAGCACGCCGGCCGCAAACCCGAGCAGCAGGAAGACGATCAGCCCCCATGGCGAGGTTCCGAGCCAGCGGTCGAGCAGCCAGCCGAGCACGAAGCCGCCGATGACCCCCCCGACCAGCTCAGCCGACAACCGCATGCCGCGAGCGAAGGCGGAAGGATCGGCGGTGGGTTGGGACGTCGGGCCGGATTCGGCGGCCCGTCCCGCGCCCGCCTGGTCGAGCCGTTCACCGAGGCGCCGCAGCCTCGCGGAGAGAGCAGCCTCCTCGGCCGGCCGGGAACCACCATCGTCGTCGCGGGTGCCGTCGCTCATGTCCCGACACCCGCAACGCCAGGCAGATCCCTGCCGCCGCAAAGGCCGCGCGGACCATACTGACCGGGACCCGACCCGTCAAGAATTCGACCGTTTTCAACAACATATTGATGCAACGGGGAATCTCGCCTTGCTGCACATCCGCTCCCGCGTCCAGCGCGCCCGGTGAACGGTCTTCGCGCTCCGTGCGTTCTCTGCAGCAGGCCGTATGATACACTAATGCCGCCGCGGATGCCGGCGGTACTCGTGCGGAGGACACCATGCCGCGTATGATCTTCGTCGCCGCGGTGCTCGCGATGGTGGCGCCGGCGGCTCATGCCGAGACGGCGGTGCCCGACAGCGACAACGGGCGCTTCACGTTCAACCAGGTCCAGGATGGCCTTCTGCGCCTCGATACGCGCACCGGCCAGGTGTCGTTGTGCAGCAAGCACGCGGTGGGCTGGGCCTGTCAGGCGGTGCCAGACGAACGGTCGGCGCTGGAGGCGGAGATCGGCCGGCTGCAGGGCGAGAACGCCTCGCTCAAGAAGGAGATGCTCGCCCGCGGCGTGCCGCTTCCGAGCGGTTCGGCCGCCTCGCGCGCGCCCGAGATCGAGCTCAAATTGCCGAGCGATGCCGAGCTCGACCGGATGATGACGTTCGTGGAGAAGGTCTGGCGGCGCCTGATGGGCATCGTCCAGAGCCTGCAGAAGGAGATCGACCGGAAGGGCTGAGCGCGCCCCGCCGGTCGCCCGTGGCCGCCAAGCCATGCAGGCCCGCCTCTCACGCGCGCAGCGTGTCGCCGCCGACCTGGTGGCGAGCGCAACCCTGACCGTCGAGACGCCGGGTGAGGGGTTCTCCGACATCACCGCCGACGCCGCGCGGTTCCTGAGCGAGGCGGGAGCCGGCGACGGCGCGTTGCTGCTTTATCTGCGCCACACCTCCGCGTCGCTGGTGATTCAGGAGAATGCCGACCCCGACGTGCGGACCGACCTGACCACCGCGCTCAGGCGTCTCGCGCCCGAGGATGCCGGCTGGGTGCATGACACCGAAGGGGCAGACGACATGCCGGCACACGTGAAGACCATGCTCACGGACGTGTCGCTGCACGTGCCGGTCATCGCCGGCAAGCCGGGCCTGGGAACCTGGCAGGGGATTTATCTGGTCGAGCACCGGGCGCGGCCGCACCGGCGCGAGGTGATCCTGCAATTCATCGGCAGCCGTGGCGGCTGAAGCATTCTTCGAGAAGGTTGACCCATCGTCATGGCCGGGCTTGTCCGGGCTTGTCCCGGCCATCCACGTCTTTCCTGCGGCGCGGAAGACGTGGACTGCCCAGCAGCGCGTGTCGGCGTCAGCGGGTGACGCGGGCGAACCAGAACAGCGCCACCGCGAACACGATCATGGCGGCCTGGACCGGCATGTAGGCGCCGAGCGGCAGGTCGAGCACCGGCACGATGATCTTGTTGAGCGTCTTTATGAACGCGTGCGTCACGAAGAAGAAGCCGAGCCACGCACCGAACATCACCAGCATGAGGTTCTTGAACCTCGGCCAATGAGCCCATTGGTAAACGGTCGACATGTTCCAGCCCTCGTCTCAGCACGGCCGGGAAGCCCCTGCGGCCGTCTCGCCCGATGTCCTAGCCCGGAAAGCCCGCCCTCCGATGTGACGACCGTCACACGACCGGACGACTTCCCCGGGCGGCAAAAGCGGCGTCGCGATTGCCGCTTTGCTGACAAGCAAGTCTGAGACCGATTGGTTAACGAGGCCCTAATCATTGTGACGGGATTGTTACGCATGTTGCTTTCCCGCAACATCTCGCTGCCACGGCGCAGCCGCACCGACCGGCACGAAAAGAAGAAGCCCCGCGGACAGCGGGGCTTCCAAGCCATGAGGTTCAAGGAGTGTGCCGGGCGGGCCGGCCGGGAGCACTAGGCGGCTTTCGCCTCTGCCTCGATCGGCTTCCAGATGCTGATGTGTCGCGTCTCCGGCATCAGCCACAGGCCGAGCACGAAGCACACCGCGGGAACCGCGATCGGGTAGATCAACGCATAGCCCAGGCTTCCCGTCGCCTGGAATGCCGCGGTGGTGATGAGAGGCACCAGTCCGCCGCCCCAGCCGTTGCCGATGTGGTAGGGGACCGACACCGACGTGTAGCGGATCCGGCTGGGGAAGTACTCCGCCAGGAAAGCCCCGATCGGCCCATAGACCATGCCGACATAGCAAACCAGGATGACGATGATGAAGACCGCGACCGGGTAGTTGATGTTGCCCGGCTGGGTGACCGATCCGAGCCACGAGTAGAGCGGATAGTAGGTGACCGCCGCCAGCAGGAAGCCACCCAGGATCACCGGTTTGCGGCCGATATGGTCGGACAGCCAGCCGAACAGGATCAACGACGGTGTTCCGATGAGCAGCGCGGCGCCCACGATGTAGGCGGTGGTCAGCGCGTCGACCTTGGAGACCTGCTGCAGGAAGTACAGCGCCCAGAACTGGCCGCTGTACCACACCACGCCCTCGCCGATCACCACGATGCTGGCGATCAGCACGAACTTGATGTTGGCGCTCAGGAACGCCTCCTTCCACGGGTTCTTGCACGTCAGCCCCTTGGCCTTGATCTCCTCGAAGATCGGCGTTTCCTGCAGCTGCAGCCGGATGTAGATCGCGATCGCCACCAGCAGGAACGAGACCAGGAACGGGATGCGCCATGCCCACGCGTCGAATTCCTGATTGCCGAAGAAGGTGCGGGTGGCGATGATCACGGCGAGCGAAACCACGATCCCAAGCGTCGGTGAGGTCTGCAGCCAGCCGGTGTAGTAGCCGCGCCGCTCGTCGGATACATGCTCGGCCACGTAGGTGATGGCGCCGCCATACTCGCCGCCGAGGCACAGGCCCTGGATCATCCGCAGGCCGAACAGGATGAACGCCGCGGTCACGCCGATCTGGTCGAAGGTCGGGATCAGGCCGATACATCCGGTGCCCAGGCCCATGCCGGTCAACGTGATGAGGAACGTGTACTTGCGGCCCACCCGGTCGCCCAGCCATCCGAACAGGAATGCCCCGAGCGGGCGGACCAGGAAGCCGGCGGTGAACAGCGCAATGGTGCTCAGCAGGGCGGCAACCGGATGGGACTTCTCGAAGAACTTCACCGACAAGATCGCGGCCAAGCTCCCGAAAATGTAGAAGTCATACCATTCGATCACGTTTCCCACCGCGGCGGCGATGATCACGCGTCGGAAGTCCCTCGGAATCTCGGTAGCCATGATTCTTTCCTCCCACCTGTCGTCACGAGTCTAGCATCCGCGGAAGGGCGCTCCCTATTCAACTTTGGGCGCACGGGCACGAAGCCCGCCGGCGCGGAATCCATGGGTTGTTGCGCTGCAGCGGTGCGGCCCAGCCCGCGTTTTATGCGGGCTAGAGGCGCGATTTGGCGGCGCTTGCATCGCGCGCGAGGCGGCGGAACAATGGGCGCTATCGCCGGGAGATTGCGATCACGTGGAGCCCTCGACGTCCTACCGTCTGGTGATCGCGGACGACCATCCGCTCTTCCGCGGAGCCCTGCGCGTCGCCGTCGCAAGCTCGTTTTCGCCCGGTGAGATCGCGGAGGCCGGCTCGTTCGGCGAGGCCGTGAAGCTGCTCGACCGCGGCGGCGACGTGGAGCTCGTCCTCCTCGACCTCACCATGCCGGGGGTGCGCGGATTTTCCGGGCTGATGTACCTGCGCGCGCAGTATCCAAGCGTGCCGGTCGTCGTGGTGTCGGCCAATGACGATCCGGCGGTCATCCGCCGCTGCATGGAGTTCGGCGCATCGGGCTTCATCCCCAAGACCCTCGGAGCCGAGCCGATGCGGGCAGCCATCGCGCGCGTGCTGACGGGCGGGGTCTGGACTCCGCCAGACGTGGATCTGGACAGCGGCGCCGACGCCGCTACCGCGCAGCTGGTCCAGCGGCTGGCGACGCTGACCCCACAGCAGGTGCGGGTGCTGATGATGCTGTCCGAGGGGTTGCTCAACAAGCAGATCGCCTACGAGCTCGGCGTCTCGGAGGCGACCGTGAAGGCGCACGTCTCCGCGATCCTGCAGAAGCTCGGCGTGGACAGCCGCACCCAGGCCGTCATCGCGGCCGCCAAGATCGAAGCCGGCCAGTGGCCGCAGCCGGCCTCGAACGCCTGAGGCGTCGGCCAATTAGGTCCGTTTCCAGGTCTCGGTACCCTTGTAGCCGCGATCCGTGCGGCGCGACCACCTGCCCGAGAGCGAACCGTCCGGATTGATGTTCATGATCAGGATCGAGGTTCGGCCCTTGGTCAGGCAGGCCACCGCCAGCACGTTGCCGATGACTTGGCCGACGCCGACCTGCTTGCCGTTATCCCATTCCAGCTCGAGCGCGCCCGATGGCGCCAACGCGATATCGACGATGCCGGTGCCGGCATAGGGTTTGCCGTCGGGATCGGTGCCGGTCACCGTATAGGAGCCGATCAGGGCCGGCTTGGAATCCTCCAGCGACAGGTTGCGATCGAAACGCGGCGCGGTGTCGATGCTGGCGGCGCTGGTCGCCGGCACGGTCGACATCGCCCATCCGCCGACGGCGCCGGCTGTCAGCCCGGCCGCTACGAGGACGCGGACATTTCTGCGCTTTGCCTTGAGGGCGGCGATGAGCGTCTGCATCTTGCGTCTCCGGATTGTCGCAGTTGCATCGGCGCGCCCAGGCCCGGAGCCCGAGGCGCCATCCGAACGGACCATGGCACGCAAGGTGCCGACCTAAATGTGAGGTCAATCACAGGTTAAGAAGGCCTGGGCGTGTGAGCTCGGCCACATGCCTTCTCCCGCGACGCGCCTAATCTCGTGTCCCGGTGGAGCTTTCGAGCGAGGGAGAGATGTCATGCGGAGCGCCGACGACGTTGCGATCAGGAAGTCCGGGTCAACGTCGCGTCACCATGTCGCGCGAGCGTGGCTCGTCGCCCTCGCCGTGATCGGCCTGCTGCTCGCCGCCGCGATCCTCGCCCTGCCGCTGGTCGATCCCGAATCGGTGCGCGCGGACCAGGCGGCCGCCGACAGGAGTGTTTCCCCCGAGTTGCACGCGGCCGAGGTGCGCATCGAGCGCAGCGGTGCCCTCAAGGGCTACGAGCCCCTGTATTAGTTTGAGCGTCCCTCGCGCCCCTACTCGGCTGCCACGTGCATGACGCGCCATTGCGCCAGCAGCGCGCGCAGCGAGGCGGGCTTCAGCGGCTTGTTGAGCACCCGGATGTTGCGCGCGCGGGCGCTCTCGCGCACCAGCGGGCTGCGGTCGGCGGTGATCAGGATCGCCGGCAGGTCGCGGCCGAAGCGCCATCGCAGCTGGACGATCGCCTCGATGCCGTTGCCCTCGTCCAGGTGATAGTCGACCAGCATGCCGTGCGGGACGGTCCTGCCTTCGGCCAGCGCCGCCACGGCGGATTTGACGTCCGCGGCCTTGACCACGCGGCATCCCCAGCCGCCCAGCAGGATCTCCATGCCGTCGAGGATCTGCGGATCGTTGTCGATGCACAGCACGGCCATGCTGGCGAGCTGTCCGGCATCGACGCGCTGCGGCGCGCGGACGCGCCCCTCACCCGGCAGGGCGGGAGCGAGCGGCACCTTCAGCGCAAAGTGCGAGCCGCGGCCGGGAGCGGATGTGAGCTCGACCTTGTGATCGAGGATGCGGGCGATCCGCTGCACGATCGAAAGGCCAAGGCCAAGGCCGCGCGCGATCCGCGCGCCCTGCTCGAGCCGCTGGAACTCCTTGAAGATGGCGTTCTGCTTCGATGGCGGGATGCCGATCCCGGTATCGTAGACGTCGATGCGCAGCCTGCGGCCGCGTCGGCACCCGATCAGCACGCGGCCGCTGGGCGTGTACTTGATCGCGTTCGAGATCAGGTTCTGCAGCAGCCGCCGCAGCAGGCGGCGATCGGAGCGCACGGCGAGCGAGCAGCCGATGAACACCAGGTCGAGCCCCTTCGCCCGCGCGAGCGGCGCAAACTCGACCTCGAGCTGGCGCAGGATGTCGTCGATGCGGAAGGTAGTGACCTCCGCCTTCAGCGCCCCGGTGTCGAGCCGCGAGATGTCGAGCAGCGCGCTCAGGATCTCCTCGACTGCCTCCAGCGAGGCGTCCAGGCTCTCCACCAGCCGGCCGTCCTCGCTGCCGGCGTTCCGCTCGACCAGGCTGGTGACGTAGAGCCGCGCCGCGTTGAGCGGCTGCAGGATGTCGTGGCTGGCGGCGGCGACGAACCGGGTCTTGGAGATATTGGCCTCGTCGGCCTCCGCCTTGGCGCGCGCGAGCGCGGCGTTGAGCCGCGTCAGCTCCTCGGTCCGCTCGTGCACGCGGCGCTCGAGGGTCTCGTTGGCGCGCTCGAGCGCCTCCGCCGCCTCGACGCTGGGCGTGATGTCGGTGAACGTCATCACGAATCCGCCGTCGGGCATGCGGTTGGCGCGCACCTCGACCACCAGGCCGCGGTCGGTGAACCGCTCGAGGAACGGATCGGCGCCCGCCGCGTAGGCGGCGATCCGTGCCTGCACCAGGCCGTCGGCGTCGCCCGCTCCGAGCGCGCCGTGCTCGGCGTTGAAGCGCAGGATCTCGCCCAGCCCGATGCCGACCCGGACGAATTCCGGCGGCAGGTCGAGGATCTCGCCGAACTGCCGGTTCCAGCACACGAGCTGCAGGTCCTTGTCGAACACGGCGATGCCCTGCCGCACGTGGTCGAGCGCGGTCTGCAGGATCGCGCGGTTGTACTGGATGGCGCTGCTGGCGTCGTCGAGCAGCTTCAGCGCCGCCTGGGTCGACATGGTCCGCTTGCGCAGGAGCAGCGACAGCACGAGCCGCGAGGAGGCCGCCCCGATCGCCGAGGCGAGCACGTGCTCGGCATGCCGCAGCAGGTGGAAGTCGGCCTCGTGCTTGGGATCGAGGCTGATCCGCCGCGTCGTCGCGAAGCTCTCGAACGAGGCGCGCGTCCGCTCCTCGCCGAGATAGCGCGCCACCGTGGTGGTCAGCTCGCCGACCGTCACCGAGGAGCGCCACAGCCGCAAGCTCGGCGCGATCGGGTCGAGCTCGGTCGGCACGAACAGGTTGGCCTGCAGCCGCTCGATCGCGGCCGGCGCGCGGCCGAGCGAGAACGCCGCGTAGGCCAGCACGTTGAGCGCCAGGCTCCACGCCACGCCGTGCACCAGCGGCGGCAGATCCAGCCCGAGCAGCGCCTGCGGGCGCAACAGGGCGAGGCCCCACGGGCCCTGGCTGAGGATTTGATGCCCCACCAGGCCGACATCGGCGAAGGTCGGCAGCAGCAGCGTGTAGCCCCACATCAGCAGACCCGCCGTCATGCCGGCGATCGCACCGCGGGCGGTGCCGCGCCGCCAGAACAGGCCGCCGAAGAACGCCGGCGCGAGCTGCGCCACCGCGGCGAACGACAGCAGGCCGATCGCGGCGAGCTGCGCCTCCGCGGCCGAGCGGTAATACATGTAGGCGAGGAAGAAGATGACGAAGATCGCGACCCGGCGCGCCGCCAGCAGCAGCGCCCCCATGTCGCGGCGGCCGATGATGGTCCCTTCGCGCTGGTTGAGCACCAGCGGCGCGACGATGTCGTTCGACACCATGATGGCGAGCGCGACCGATTCGACGATCACCATGGCGGTGGCGGCCGAGAGGCCGCCCACGAACGCCGCGACGGTCAGTACGCGCGAGCCGGCCGCGAGCGGCAGCGCCAGGACGAACATGTCGCTGTCGACCCTGGCTTGCGGGAAGGTCAGCAGCCCGGCGATCGCGATCGGCACCACGAACAGGTTGATCAGGACGAGATAGAGCGGAAACAGCCAGGCGGCGCGCCTGATCTCGGCTTCGCTGTTGTTCTCCACCACGGTGACGTGGAACTGGCGCGGCAGCAGCACGATCGCGAACAGCGAAAGCAGCGTCATGACGAGGAGCGTGCCGAGCTGCGGTTCCCGGGTGATGATGGCGGCGACCTTGGCCTGCTCCATGGCGCGGGAGAACAGCTGCGCCGGTCCCTCGAACATGACGAACGTGACGAACGCGCCGACCGCCAGGAAGGCGAGGAGCTTGACGATCGACTCGGTGGCGATCGCCAGCATCAGCCCGTCCTGGTGCTCGGTGGCATCGATGTGGCGCGTCCCGAACAGCACCGCGAAGGTCGCCATCGCGAAGGCGACGAACAGCGCGATGTCGCTCAGCACCGGCTGCGTGCCGCCGCCGGTGCTGGAGGTCTGCGCCAGGATGGTGCCGAGCGAGGCGGACACCGCCTTGAGCTGGAGCGCGATGTACGGGATGGTGCCGATGATGGCGATGAGCGCGACGGTCGCCGCCACCGCCTGGTCCTTGCCGTAGCGCGCGGCGATGAAGTCGGCGATCGAGGTGATGTTCTGCGCCTTGGCGAGCCGCACGATGCGCACGATCAGCGGCCAGCACAGGCCGATCATCACCATCGGCCCGATATAGATCGTCAGGAAGTCGAAGCCGGTGCGCGAGGCGAGCCCGACCGAGCCGAAGAACGTCCACGAGGTGCAATAGATGGCGAGCGAGAGCGGATAGATCAGCAGCCCGCGGCTCGCGCGCTCGCGCAGCCGCATGCGGTCGCCGTAGCTTGCCACGACGAACAGGAGCCCGATGTAGCTGAGCGCGACGCCGATGACGACCCAGCCCTGCAGCATGAAGGCTCCTGCGCGCCCGGCCGAGGCGAGCGGGTAATCCCGCCCCCGCGGCCGGCATCCCATTCTAGCGCACGTCTCGGGGGAAAACCTGCCTGCGGCCGCGCATCAAGCCGGCGGAGCGCCGCCCACCGTCCCCCGATACCGCACGACGAAGGTTTATTTGCTTTTTCGCCGCTGCAAAAGCAATTTGCGGCATCAAACAGGAGATTCGCCATCGACGTCCCGGCTGCGACCAGCGTTTCGGAAGCCGGGCTGGCGAGCGTGCTCGACGCCGCGGTCGATGGCATCATCGTGATCGATGATCAGGCGCGAATACTCGTCTTCAACAAGACCTGCGAGCGGCTGTTCGGATACGCGGCGGCTGAGATGCTCGGTCGCAACGTGAAGGCCATCATGCCGCCGGAATATGCCAGCGAGCACGACCGCTACGTCGCCGACTACTTCCGTTCCGGCGTGAAACGCATCATCGGGATCGGCCGCGAGGTGATGGGACAGCATTGCGACGGCACGACCTTCCCGATCGAGATCTCGGTGGGCGAGGCGAGGACGTCCGAGGGCCGCCGGTTCATCGCTACCCTGCGCGACGTCCGCGCGCGCGACGTCGAGCTGCGGCTCAACCGGCTTCACGCCGATCTCGTGCACATGGCGCGCGTCTCGGCCATGGACGAGATGGGCGCGGCGCTCGCCCACGAGCTCAATCAGCCGCTGACCGCGGTGATGCTCTATCTGCAGGCGATCAAGCGGGCGAACGACGGCGACCGCGACGGCGCGGCCCTGCCCGAAACGGCGCGCGCCATCTTCGAGAAGGCGCTGCGCGAGGCAGAGCGCGCCGGCCACATCATCCAGCGCATGCGCCACTTCGTCGAGAAGCGCGAGCCCCGGCGCCGCTGGCTGGACTTGAACACGCTGGTCGACGACGCCGTGGAGCTGACCCTGCTCGCCAGCCCTCCCGGCACCCGCATCACGCGGGCGCTCGCCTGCGACCTGCCGCAGGTCGCGGTCGACCCGGTGCAGATTCAGCAGGTGCTGGTCAACCTCTTGCGCAATGCCGTCGAGGCGGTGCGAACGCGGGCCGAGCCGGAGGTCAAGGTGGCGACGCGGCGCAGCGCCGACGCGGTCGACCTCACCGTCGTCGACAACGGCCCGGGCATTGCGGCCGACGCGCTGCCGAGCCTGTTCAGGCCGTTCTCCTCCTCCAAGGGGGAGGGCCTGGGCCTCGGTCTTGCGATATCCCGCACGATTGCCCAGACCCATGGCGGCGACCTGACCGTCGAGCCGGGCGGCGATGGGCGAGGCGCCCGCTTCACGCTTCATCTGCCTCTGCCGCCGGTCGGCGGGAGCTGAGCCTTGAGCCGGCTCAAGGCCTAAGAAAGGAGACGAAAGATGTCTCAGGGGTCCGACGAGATCATCATCGTCGATGACGATCCGGCCGTCCGCGACGCGCTGTCCGTGGTGTTCAGCCTTGAGGGCTTTCACGTGACGAGCTTCGGCGACGGCCAGTCGCTGCTCGCCGCGGCCCGCGCGCGCACGCCGTCCTGCATCATTCTCGACGTGCACATGCCGGGCCGTTCGGGTCTCGACATCCTGCGCGAGCTCAACGCGCAGGACTATGCGGCGCCGATCTTCATCATCTCCGGCCAGGGCGACATCCCGATGGCGGTGGACGCGATCAAGAACGGCGCGCTCGATTTCATCGAGAAGCCGTTCGATGCCGACACTGTGGTCTCGCGCGTGCGCGAGGCGATCGAGGCGCGCGAGCGGCGTCGGGAGGCCGGCAGCCGCTCGGACGTCCTGGGGCTGGCCTTCCAGGGTCGCGAGTCGCTGACCCCTCGCGAGCGCGAGGTGCTGGCGCAGATCGCCGCCGGCGCCTCGAACAAGGAAGCGGGCCGTCAGCTCGGCATCAGCCCGCGCACCATCGAGGTCCATCGCGCCCGCATCATGGAGAAGCTGGGCGCCAAGAATGCCGCCGACCTGGTGCGCATCGTGATGAGCGAGGCCCGCGGCCACTGAGCGCTAGAGCATTTTCCGTCGAAGTGGGCACCGGTTCGGCGCAGAAAATGCGACAAACGTACTGGCTCTAGCCGCCCGGCCGGCATGGCCCCGGCTGCCGTCGACCGCCCCCGGCCGCTCTGAGGCAATATGACGTGTCGCGGGCAAATACCTCCCCCTGAAAGGGGGAGGTAAAATCCAGACCGCATTTCATATGCGATACCCCTGCCCTTGATGGGGAGGGTCGCCGCCGAAGGCGGCGGGGTGGGGTGACG
>Ga0066903_100004914_pt1 | contig 11446 bp, 7 predicted proteins | sample PanSoiMetaGPlot1_FD_67491 | JGI IMG/M metagenome (GOLD analysis project Ga0066903, IMG submission 67491) | Tropical forest soil microbial communities from Panama analyzed to predict greenhouse gas emissions - Panama Soil - Plot 1 (version 2) | ecosystem: Environmental > Terrestrial > Soil >...
CACATCATCAACGTCTCCTCGATGCTGGGCCGGGTGCCGTTCGCGACGTTTCGATCGGCGTATAGCGCCTCGAAGCATTACCTCAACGCCCTGACGGCGATGTTCCGCGATGAGCTCTACGAGACCCATCCGGGCATCCAGATCTCCCTCGTCTCGCCGGGCGTCGTGAAAACCGAGTTCGGGCTCAAAGCGCGCCATGGCGGGCCGGATTCGAGGCAGCTTCCGGGCGGACAGAGTCCGGAGGAGGTCGCGGCCGTCATCGCCGGGGTCATCGAGTCACGCCTCCCCGACGTGTACACCTTTGCCGGCGCTCACGAGCGCGTTGCCAGCTACTATGCGTCGATCAGCACGGACGGCGGACAACAAACGTGATTCAGGATTCGAGACTCGCGCTTAAGGAAGGTGCCAGAACGGGCGGAGGACTGCGCGTGCTTGTGCCGCTGTTGTCCGGCCACGCACCGACGCGATTCCGGACTGGGGCCATTCGTGCGGGGGATTTCCAAGCGGCGCCTCTCCACGCGCGATGGGCGCGTGAAGCGCGTCGATGATGCTATCGAGCGACGCCGACAACGCCTTCAAGTCGTACCCGCCCTCGCTGACGGAAACAATCCGTCCCCGGCAACACTCGTCCGCCACGGCACGAAGCTCTTGCGTCATCGCTCCGAACGAGGGTGCGGTCAAACGCATGCCGCCAAGCGGATCGTCCTCGTGCGCATCGAACCCGGCCGACACGACGATCAGGTCTGGCTCGAACTGTCGCAGCACGGGCATGACAACGCCGGTAAATACGGCCCGGTAGTCCTCCGCGACGGCGCCCGCTTCAAGCGGCAGGTTGATCGTGAACCCGCGCCCGGCCCCCAACCCCACTTCATCGACCGCGCCCGTGCCTGGGTAGTACGGGTACTGATGCATCGAGATATACAGCACGGCCGGATCTTGCTCGAAGATGTGCTGCGTCCCATTCCCGTGATGAACGTCGTAATCGACGAGCGCGACCTTGGATGCGCCGTGGGCGCGAGCGTGCGCGGCGGCGACAGCCGCGTTGTTGTACAGGCAGAAGCCCATCGCGCGATCGCGTTCGGCGTGGTGGCCCGGCGGACGAACCATCGCGACCGCGGCACGATGGGACCCACCCATGACGCGCTCGACGGCGTCGATGCCAGCTCCCGCGGCAAGCAGCGCGATCTCGTACGTGTCAGGAGAGGTGAACGTATCGGGATCGAGTTGCACGGCTCGTCCGCGCGTCGCCGCGACGGTCTGCAGATATTGGTCGGTGTGGACTCGGGCGAGCTGCTCGTGCGTGGCCGCTCGGGGCGCGACGACTTCCACTCCGCGTTCGCGCCAGCGGTTGGCCACCACCTCCATGGTCTCGGCCCGCTCCGGCCGCTCGGGGTGGCCCGGCGGAGGTTCGTGATCGACGAACCGCTCGGTGTGAATGAGGATGACGGACATGGAGGCGCGCCACATGGTATCCGAAGTGCCGCTGACCTCGCGTAAGACGCTCTCTCGCGGCAGGCTCAGCTCCGGCGACGCTTTCGTAGACGAAGGACCGCGTACGCCGGAATGAGGCAAGCTATGGCGAACACCGGCCAGGTCATCAGCTGTGACATCTCGAAGGCGCCAAGGCGGCCCTGCGCTTCCGCAATCAATGCCGTCGGATCGTACGCGACACCGTCTTTGATGACCATCTCGACGTCTCGCATGTCGGCCATGCGCCGGGCGGGGTTCCCATGCACAACCACCAGATCGGCTTGAAAGCCCGGAGCGATCGTTCCGACGTCGCCCTCGCGCAAGAAGTTCGCTCCGTTCGACGTCGCAATCTGGATCGCTTTCTCCGGCGCAAACCCGGCTTCGACGAGGAGCTCGAGCTCACGCTGGTCACCAAAACCGGCGACCACTCCTCCCCATCCAGTTGGATCGGCGCCGGCCATAAGCTTCCCGCCGGAGGCGACGAAGGCTCGCTCGAAGAGCATCTCCTTCCGCAAAGCTCCCGCAAAGAGACGACTGCTCCGCGTATTCGGGTCTTTCCGAACCGCCGCGGCCGCGTCGTAAGCATCAACAAGGCGTGACGTCAGGAGTGGCCTCACTCTTGGATCAAAGGCAGCGTCAGAGCCTGTAAAGCTCTCGAGGACGGCCAGCGTGGACGTGACCGCCACGCCGTGCCTGATCAGGGCGGCAATGGCCTGCACAATCTGGGCTTCGCTCATGTCCAGGCGTGCGACTTCGGCGAACACGTCGTTCTGATTCGGGCACTCGTCCGGCCTTTTGCCGGAATACAGGTCGGTGTCAAATGGCAATCCATGCTCGACGTTGTCGATTCCGAGCGCGGCCGCCTCTCGAAATCCGACGGCGCAGAGGTGGCCGGTGACCTGAAGGCCGCGTCTGTGCGCAACGGCGATGACGGCCTTCAGCTCTGCCGATCGGAGAGACGTGTAAGCCTTGAACGACGTGGCTCCGGCGTCGGCGAACTGCTCGACGAGCCTCGCCATCGCGTCAGCGTCGGGGCGCTCGCCGATCGCCTCGAGATAGTGGCTGGTCAAATGAATCTTCGGCCCCGGCTCCTTCCCCTCATCAATCCAGCGCTTGGTCCATTTGTCTGCGTTGAAGTCGATCGTCCCGGCTGTGCGAATGGTCGTGAGGCCCGCAGCCAGATACAGTTTCGCGAACGTGCTGCCGGCGCGAATCGCCCACTCCTCGGATCCTGGAGGCTCCAGTTGATAGAACAAGTGTTCATGCATGCCGACGAGACCAGGCACCACGGTTCGACCGGGGAGGTCGATGGTTTCCGTGTTCGGCGGGAGATGAACGGACGCGGACGGACCGACTGCTTGAATGCGCCGATTCTCGATCAGAACCGTCTGATCGTCCTTGGCTGGTGCCCCGGTTCCGTCGATCACTCGGACGTGCGTAAAGGCGAAGGTCGGCGTGCGAGGATGACGGCCGGCGTCGGCCGCGACGCGATTTGCCGTCAGGCCGGCCACGAGACAGACAATGATGAAGCGCATCATCGGCGTCATCGTTGCTCCGCAAGCTGCGCATCGCGCGGGAGCGCCATGACGAAATGACAATCCCGGCGCGGTGATGAGCACGAGAGTGTGCCGCGACGCAGAATCTTCGCCGGCGCCTCGTCCGGGAACACAGCTTCGTACTTGACCGCGCGGAGCGCGTCAGCGGAGGAGCGTAGCCGCTCGTCGCCGCTGATGAACTTGACAGCCTCGACTGCGCCGCGTGCGAACAGAACGAAGAAATCCGCCGCTGATCCGCCGGGCGCGTTCGCGTTGACGCTGATGGTTCGCTCTTGAACGAGCTCTTGGCGATGCCGTTCGACCACGGCGTCCACGCTCTGCCCAGGTTCGAGAAGCGCGGCCAGGCGGTCACGCGTTCGCCCGTCTGGACGCTCTGCCGCGAGGGCAAGCGCGTACATCCGAGCCGCCTCATCACGTCTTCCCTGCTTCTCATAAATCTGCCCGAGGTGGTCGCCCACCTCCGTGTTTTGAATCAGGAGCCAGGACGCCCGAACGAACTTCTCCGCACGACTGGTATCACCTTTCGCGAAGTGGACCCAGCCGAGCGTGTCCCACTGGGCAGCCAGCGATCCGACCGTCCACAAGCCCATGGCCGTCACGTTCTCCACCGACAGGTTCCGTGCCGCGCCCGCCGTGGACGCCACAGCCGACTCGGCGTACCGGAGGCCGAGCTCGAGCTCGGTCTTGTTGAGCGCAAGCTGATACGCGATCTGGTTCCAGACCTCCGGGTTCGGGTCCAGCGCGGCAGCGCGATCGAACGCGGCCATCGCTTTGTCGTGCTGGTGCAAATTGAGATAGGCCTCCCCCAGGCGGATAGAGAGGATCGCGTCCTTCGAGGAGAGTCGGACCGCTGTCTCAAGCTCGGCCGCTGCAGCCTCGTACTTGCGCCATTCCAGGTACATCATGCCGAGGTTGGCGTGGGCGTACCGATCCAGCGGGTTGAGCTCCAGCTGCTTGCGGAAGGCGACCTCGCCGTCGGAGAACTTCTGCTGTTGGACGAGAGCGCGACCAAGGTTGTTGTAGGCATACGGATCATAGGCGTTGATTTCGATCTGCTTTCTCAACGCCTCGATCGCGAGATCGCTCTGCTGCAGCTCGATGTACGCGCGACCAAGGCTGCTCCATGCCGTCTTGTGCGCCGGCTCGAGCTGGATGATCCGCTTGAACAGACTGACGGCCTGTTGATACCTCCCCGCGTCGAGCGCTTCCTCACCGGCGTCCTCGAGCTCGTCGACCTTGAGCTCAGTCGCGACGCCAACGGTCGACGGCACCGTCCCTTCCAGCCCGAGTGCCTGCTTGACATCACGCTCGACGACCCGCCTGAATGCTGCATAGTCGTTACGCCGATCGGCAGGCAGCTCCGTGTCCCGGATGGTGAACGAGCGTTCAGCGGTGAAGACGTTCGCCTGAACCCTGTAATCGGATCGATAGTCGGCATAATCGCGTGCGATTGACACGGGCACCGGTGCGTGCGCGGTGACGGTCGCCGGCAACTCGATCCGGACTGTGTAACGGGCCTGTCGCGCGGACCCCTGCTCGATCGGCGACTCGCCCTCTCGCTCCTCCATGACGTCCCGGCCGATGTCGACGAAGTCTGCAAATGGCAGCTTGAGATCAAGGCGTTTCGTCGTCCAGCTCGCAAAGTTTGCCTTCTTCGTCTGGCACTCAATGGTGAATGGCTTGTCGATCGCTGCCGGGTCCGTCATCGTCCAGCTCGTGACTTCGCCGCCCAGGCCCCCGCTGGCCATCATCCTTTCCAGCACCGTCTTCCGCAGGGTCTCCGGCGCTTGACGGAAGAGGGTTCTCAGACCCAGTTCGAAATCGCCGCTCGAATCGAAACGTACTTTGGTGGCGAGGGCACCGGATTCGCTCAGCGTCCCCTCCATCGCCAGCGTTGTTCGGTTCGGGGTTGGAGTCTCCGCCGGCGACAACTCGAGGTGAGAACCGGCCGAGCCATCGACGATCAGCGCTTGCTTGTGTCTGAGCGGTGGCGCCAGCAAGCGAAACGGCGCAACTTCTGGAGTCGTGTCGAGCCAGATCTCTTCACCATCAATCAGGACTCGTGTGATCACGTGGTCGAACTGCGAGGGTGACGGGAAGTCGGGATCGAGCTTGAGGCTGGAGTTGATGAGCACGGCCGAGGCATGCAGCCCGATGCTCTCGCCGAGGCTGGCCAACAGCGTGTGCTTGTCCTTGCAGTCCCCGTATTGATTGTGAAGGACGTCGGCGGCCGCGTGCGGCTGGTAGCGGCCGACGCCGAATGAGAGACTGACGTACCTGAAGTTGGTTGAGACGTACTCATACAGCGCTCTCAGCTTGTCGATCGCCGTCGCGCGCTTGGCGGTCAGCTCGGCGGCCTTCCTGCGAATTTCTGGCGTCGGCGCACGCTGAGTACGTTCGAGCGTTCCGTACCAGCGCCCGACGGCCTCCCAGCTCGGAAAGGTGGTGAGGCGAACGGCCGACACTTCCCGAGTTGTTCTTTTCTTTATCGTCGGCGAGCCAGCGCCCGCCGCGTCGGCCGCGGCGCGCCGGTCGGTGTGCCACCGATGTATCCGGCGACCGTTCCTCATTTCGCTCGTGTGCCCGATCCCCGGCCGCGTCAGAAGCGTGACCGTTCGATCCCCGGGCACGTCGATCTCCAGCTCGTCATCCAGCACGATCCCGGTTGGGATGAAGTCGTGCTCGGTCCAGAAATGACCTGGCGCGAGAGGCGTGTCGATCACGGTCGTCACGTCGAATTCGAGCCGATCGCCCGGCCGCAGTCCGGGCACGGTTACGTGCTTTTCGCGAGTGTCGGTATAGACAGGTGCCACACGCTGCACCGCCGAGCTCAGGTCCTGTACAGCGTCTGCCAGGGCGGTGATGACGGCCCCGTCATCCTTGAGCACGCGAACGTACCCGATCTCCATGCGCTCGTTCGCCGAGTTGTACGGAAGCTGAAGCTGTCCCCATTGCTCGACGCCCGCATCGCTCTGCACTCTGACTCGGATGTACTTCCTCATCCGGCCGGTCCCATCGTTTTCGAACCGCCAGCTTGTCCGTGACTCCTCCACGACATAGGCCTCTTGAGCGTGGTCTTTCCTCGAGGCCACCACGTTCGGTGGGTCTCCACCGGCTGATGGCGGCGGAGCCTGGGACGCGAGCTGGGGGGCGGAGAGCACCCACACCAAGAGTGCGACGTACCGTTTGAGCATGATGCTGCCCTTGGGTCGGGCTGGTGACGAAGTGGGGGCGTCGCTGAGCGTGCAAAAGCCAGGCGAGGACCGCGGTCACGGTTCCGCGCGAGCCTGCGCGCATTTGCTCGCATCCGGCCGGACGTCGACTGACGATTGTGTCGTGAACAGGGCACGACTGAAACTGGTATTGAAGGCGCGCTCAGCGGCTCGCGGCTCTCGTAACTCCAACGCGCCGGACGAGGCCGGATTCGAAGTCGCCGAACGTGAACCCGAAGCGCTCCACGGCCTGCTCGACGGGCTGACCGCTGTCGAGATCTTGCAGAAGCTGACCGACACCGGACGGGCCGACGCGCTCGATCAGAACGGATGTCGCAAGGAGGCTTTCGGCGTAGGCGATGGCTGCTTGCGTTTCATTCAGCCGCGTGAAGCTCGTCCTCAACGAGGCGAGCGGCACGTACATGCGGGCGGACGCCAACGCCCGCTCGACGGCCGAGGCGTCGTACCCTTCGAAGTGCATCGCCAGCCCCTCATTCAGCCACGCCGGCAAGTTGCGCGAAGCCACGCTGCGCAGCATCGCATGCGCAAGCTCGTGCGTGAGCACCCGGTCGAACGCCGCCATGTTCTGCTGCGCGCCGCGCACCGGCATCCGAATCTGGCCATCGAAGCCACCCCCCGCCCACTCGGGCGCGCCGGTGATGTCGCGAAACTGTTTGTCCGTATACAGGATGACGTTGATCGGGTTGCTTGGAAAGGCGCCGATGACCTTGCCGATGCGCCAGAACGCGCTGCCGAGCACGGACGTCGCGTGGGCCGCGAGCTTCTGCTCTACCGGCCCCTCGAACATCACGGCAAAACGATCGTCTTTGACGCTTTGAAAGGTTTGGTAGGTCGAGGCTTCGCTGCGCCATGCCTCGAGCCGCTGTTTGAGGGCTTCATTCCGAGGCGCTCGAGCCAGCGCCGCTTCGTAGGTCCTGATAGCGAGATCGAGATTGCCTTGGCGGTAAACAATCTCTCCCAGGAGAGTTGACGCCTCGACCAGGGCTGGGTCGAGCGCCACGGCTTTCTGCAGAAACATCGTGGCGTCCTGGTCGCGCCCCTGCAGGTGTGCTGCGGTGCCTGCACCGAGATTCAGCACCGGATCTCTGGGACTCATCGTCAGCGCTTCACGAAACGCCGAGGCCGCCTTGTCGGCGTCTCCTTTGTTGATGGCCTGCCATCCGGTATCCGCCAGCTGAGTGACCGTGGACTGCGCAGTGATGGCGACATCGGACGCAATGAACAGGCACACCAACGCCGCAGGTCTCAGCATGGCCCTTCCGCGTGAGCAACGGCCGTGCCTGCGGCATCTTCAAGCCTGCTGCCCCAAACGGTGCAGCCGCCTCACGAAATCGTCATCGGCCGTCCCAAACTCGCACTCAAGTTGCCAGCTCGCGGGCGCGCGCCTCCAGCGCGACCAGCCGCTCTTCGAGCAAGCGGCGCGCCCGCTCGATCCGCTCGTCACCATTGTCAACGGCCCCCTCGCCCGCGCCGCGGTCCGGAGGCGCCGTCGCGTCCGCTGCAACGTGGAACGGCTCGCCGACCGCGAGCGCGACGGTCGTGAATGGCAGCGGGATCTGCGCGCGATCCCAACTTCGGAGTGTCCAATGCCGGCTCGCCTCGAGGTGGAACGGCACCACGGGATTCCCCGTCGCCATGGCGAGCCACACGGCGCCTGCCTGCGCCACACAGGCGGGACCGCGCGGCCCGTCGATCGTCAACGCGGCGGCCCGACCGGCCGCCATGTCACGCCGCAATTGCAACAGCGCCCGCCGGGCGCCGCGCGACGTCGAGCCGCGGGCGGTACCGTAGCCAAATCGCTCGATGATGCCCGCAATCCACTGACCGTCGAAGTTCTCGCTCGTCATGACCACGATGCCGCGATCTCGAAAGTAGAGCGTGGCGGGCAGGATGCGCCCGTGCCAGAACGCGAGGACGGGCTGGCGGCCGCTTCGCGCCACCGCCTCGAGGTGCTCGAGACCATCGGTCCGCCAGCGGAGCGTGCGGCCGAGCAGCGCGATCAACCAGTATCCGGCAACCGAGATCGCTCGGGCCTCGCACCGCTTCAGGCGCGAGGCTCGCCAACCGGACCTGGAGCTGGTCAACGTCTTCCCAACTGTCGCGCGGTCACAGATCGCCCGTGTGCAGCCGCGAGCTCACGAACGTCATCAGGTCGACGAACTGTGTCTCGGCCTGCGCGCTCGCCTGGGCGCCCTTGAGCATGATCGAGCAGAAGGGACAGGCGGTGACGACAGTATTGGCGCCGGTCGCTCGAAGCTGTTTGAAGCGCACGTCGCTGATGCGGCTGCCGGGCTCCTCCTCCTTGTCGGCGAAGAGCAGACCGCCGCCCGCGCCGCAGCAGTACGGGTTGTCGCGGTTGCGCTCCGGCTCCCTGATGTCACCGCCGAAGCGAGACAATAGCGCGCGCGGCTCGTCCACGGTGCCGCCGTAGCGGCCAAGATAGCAGGGATCGTGAAAGGTGACGATCTCACGCGGGCGCTGGGTCGGTGCGGTTGCCGCGGCGTCGCCGGGCACGCTCGCGGTTGACGTCGCGGCGCCGCTCGTGAGGGGGACGCCACGTGTGACCTCTTCCACATAGACCGACGTGTGAACGATGTCCACGTCGTACCCGAACTTGCGATAGTCTCTTCCGATGGTCTTCACGCAATGCGGGCACGAGGTGAGGATCTTCCGGGGCCCCGCCGCCCGCAAATCCTCGATGTTTGCGGTCGCCAGCTCCTGAAACATGTACTCGTTGCCGGTCCGCTTCGCCGGATCGCCGTTGCATTTTTCCTTGGCGAGCACGCCGAACCGCACGCCGCGCCCGCGCAGGATCTGGAAGAGCGATCGCAGCGACTTCTGGAAGTCCGCGTCGAACGCCCCCGCGCAGCCCAGCCACACCAGCACGTCGTGCTTCGCCGGATCGAAGGTCTCGAGCCCCGCCGACTGAACGAATTTCGTCCGCTGGTCGTAGCCCAAGCCCCAGATGTTGCTCCGACGCTCGAGGTTGTTGTACATCGCCCCCAGGTAGCCCGGCGCCTCGCCGTTCGAGACGAGGCCGCGGCGCGCGCCGATGAGGATCGGCAGGTGTTCGATCCCGACCGGGCACTGATTCTCGCATGCGCCGCATGTCGTGCACTGCCAGAGGACCTCGTTGCTGTAGATCGCCCCCAGCCTCGTCTCTCGGTCGCCGCCGAGAAGCGCCTCTTGTGTCTGGAGGATGATGGCCTTGGGGTTCAGCGCCTTGCCCGCGCCCCACGCCGGACAATTCACCTGGCACCGACCGCATTCGACGCACGTGAACGCGTCGAGCGCCATCTTGCTCCCCAGATCTTTCACCGCCTCGAGGCCGACCTGCTCCTTCTCGAAATCAAGGTTCGGCAGGTTCCCGAGCTCGGGCGACTTCAAAAAAACGGTAATCGGCGACAGCACGAGGTGAAAGTGTTTAGAGGCCGGAATCAACGCCAGAAAGGCGAGGATGACGAGCATGTGCACCCACCAGTTGGCGTGCCCCGGAGCCGTACCCTCATCGAGCTGGAATGTGAGGAGGAACGTCACCATCAGCGTCGCAATGAACAGCCCGATGACGAGTGACTCGAGCGACACCCTCGAGCCGAGCCCGACGGGGCGGATGAACGCGCGCCGGATCAGGAGGAACACGATACCGACCAGCACCGCGGCAGCAAACGGCACCAGCACGATCCGATAGCCGGCAAACCACCCCGTTCCGGTCAGGTCGACGATGCCGAGACCGCGGAGGAATTCAATGGATGTGTAGCCGCCGAAAGCGACGAATCCCCAGAACACGAACGCGTGCATCAGCCCGGCCGCGGGCCGCTCCGCGATCGTTCGGCGCTGCATGACGACATCAATGAGAAATCGTTTGACGCGAAACGGGAGGTTGTCGAGCGAGAACGTGTCGGGGGCCGCCCGAATGATCTGAACGCGTCTGGCGACCTGCGCCGTGAACGCGCCCACGAACGCGAGGAACAGAGTCCAGAACGCCAGCGTCTCGATCACGACGCCTTGACGGCCTCGATGATCGCCGGGACGACCTCGAACAGGTCGCCAACGATGCCGTAGTCGGCCACTTCGAAGATGGGCGCGTCCGCGTCTTTGTTGATCGCGACGATCGTGCCCGCGCCCTTCATGCCCACAAGATGCTGAATGGCGCCGGAGATGCCGAGCGCGAGGTACAGCTTGGGGGCGACTGTCTGGCCCGAGCTGCCGACCTGCCGCTCCATGGGCAGCCACCCTGCATCGCAGATCGGCCGCGAGGCGGCAATCTCGGCTCCGATGGCTTCCGCGAGCCGCTCGGCGACCTGGATATTCGCCTGCTCCTTGATTCCACGGCCCACCGAGACGATTCGCTCGGCCTGCGACAGATCGACCGCTTGCTTCGCCTGCTGGAACGGCGCCTCAGGCTTCTCACGAATGGCCGACGCGTCGACAGGCACCGAGAGCGCTCGCACGGGCGCGGCGGCACTGCCCTTCGCGACCGCGTCCACGCGGAAGGCGCCGATCTGGAACGTGATGAAGTGCGGCGCCTGCCCGACCGGCACGACGTCTGCCGTCAGCTTGCCTTGAAACATGGGCCTCACGAACACGGGCTCGCTGCTCCCGATCTTGACCAGGGTGACGTCTGTAATGAGCGAGCGGTCCATTCGGGCGGCAAGCTTCGGCGCGAAGTCGCGCGTTTGATACGTATGGGGGAGCAGGATGTACTGCGGCGAGAGCTGCGTAATGGCATTCTGCAACCCGGCCACGAAGGCGTCCGGCGTATACGGCTCGAGCGCCGCGTGCTCGACGGTCACGATCTCTTTGACCTGCGCAGCTGCGAGATCGGCCGCTGGACCGGCAGTGCTCGCGCCCGCCACGAGGACGACGATATCGCCGCCCATTGTCTGCGCGGCGGCGATGGTTTCCCACGACGCGCGATTCAGCTTGCCTTCACGCTGTTCCGCAATCACCAGAATCATTCGGTCACTCGGTGCTCGTAGCTCGCGGCTCGGAGCTCGCAGCTCATGATTTATTACAGTACCCTCGCCTCGTCGCGGAGCTTGCGCACGAGCTCCCTGGCCGCCTCGGCCGGCGAACCACCGAGGATCTGCGTTTTCTTGCTTTTCCCCGGCGTATACAGCGCAACGATCTTCTGCCTGGACGAGGCCGTCGCGGACATCGGCGCCTTCCGGATCTCTTTCTTCTTGG
>Ga0066903_100004915_pt1 | contig 11446 bp, 11 predicted proteins | sample PanSoiMetaGPlot1_FD_67491 | JGI IMG/M metagenome (GOLD analysis project Ga0066903, IMG submission 67491) | Tropical forest soil microbial communities from Panama analyzed to predict greenhouse gas emissions - Panama Soil - Plot 1 (version 2) | ecosystem: Environmental > Terrestrial > Soil >...
CTGTTCGAGGACGAGGTGGACGGCCAGGGGCGGCCGTTCCTCGTCTGCCAGGGCACGGAGGGCGAGCTGGGCATCCTGCCCAGGCATGCCCCCCTGCTGACCACGCTCCGGCCCGGGCCGCTGGTGATCCGCAACGGCGCCGAGGAGACCGAGCTCTTCGTGGGCGGCGGCTTCCTGGAGATCCTGCCCGACCGCGTGACGGTCCTGGCCGACGTGGCCGAGCGCGCCGAGGAGATCAGCGAGGAGGCGGCCGAGGAGGCGCGCCGGCGGGCGCAGGAGCGGCTGGCGGGGGAGCTCAGCCCGCAGGAGGAGGCTCAGATGGCCCAGATCCTGGAGGTCGCCGAGGCCCGACTCCGCCTGGCCCGAATGCGCCGCGGCCGGTGACGACGCAGCCCCTCCCCCCTCGCGGGGGAGGAGGCCGAAGGCCGGAGGGGGGCCGCCCGGAGCGCATTGCTGACTCGGCGGTCGCCCCCACCCACCGCCTAAGCTTTCGCCATGCCGTCTGGTCGACCTGACCACATCCTGGAGATCACGGGCGGGCGCCCGCTCCGCGGCCGCGTGCGCATCGGGGGATCGAAGAACGCCAGCCTGCCGATCATGGCGGCGGCGATGCTCACCCGCGAGCCGATTCGCCTGAGCGGCGTCGCGCGCGTCGCCGACACCGAGCTGATGACGGACATCCTGCGCGAGCTCGGCGTCACCGTCGCGGGCCCAGACTGCGACCGCGTCACGCTGACCGCGACCGACGTGGCCGGCGTGGTCCCGGATGCCATGGGCCGGCGCATGCGCGCGTCCATCGTCCTGCTCGGCGCGCTGCTGGCCAGGGTGGGGATGGCCCGCCTGCCCAAGCCGGGCGGCGACCAGATCGGCGCCCGGCGGGTCGAGATGCACATGCGCGGCCTGCGCGCGCTGGGCGCTGAGATCACCGAGCTCCAGACCGAGTTCATCGCCCGGGCTCCCGCCGGCCTGCGCGGCGCGCGGGTGGTGCTCGACATGCCGACCGTCACCGGCACCGAGAACATCGTCATGGCGGCGGTGCTGGCGCAGGGCCGCACGGAGATCTTCAACGCCGCCCGCGAGCCGCACGTGCAGGACCTCTGCCGCTGCCTCTGCGCCATGGGCGCGCGCATCCACGGCGCCGGCACCGATGAGATCGTGGTCGACGGCGTGCCGGCCCTCAGCGGCGTCGAGCACCGCGTCATCCCCGACTACCTGGAGGCCGGCACGTACGCGATGGCCGTCGCCGCGGTCGGCGGCGACGTGGTGCTGGAGGACGGGCCGGCCCACGACCTGCCGTCGGTCATCCTGAAGCTGCAGGACGCGGGAGCGGAGATCGAGACCGGCGACGGCGAGATCCGCGTGCGCCGGGACGCGTCGCGGCCGCTGCTCCCGGTCGACCTCTGGACGTGGGTGCACCCCGGCTTCCCGACCGACCTGCAGCCGCAGTACGCGGCGCTGATGACGCAGGCGGTGGGCACCGCGCTCATCACCGAGCCGATCTACGACAACCGGTTCCAGCACGTGGCCGAGCTGACGCGCATGGGCGCCCGGATCGGCGTGGAGGGCCGCGACGCGATCGTCCGCGGCCCGGCGCGGCTCCACGGCACCGACGTGACCGTGCCCGACATCCGGTCGGGCGCCGCGCTCGTGATCGCGGCGCTGTGCGCGCGGGGGACGACCGAGATCGGCGACGCGTGGCACATCGAGCGCGGCTACGAGGACCTGCCCGGCAAGCTCCGGGCGCTGGGCGCCGACGTCGTCCGTCGCGCAGCCACCGAGCCCGCGCTCCGCGATCTCTGACCCCACCGGGGTGTTCGCCAAGAAGATCGGCATCGACCTGGGCACCGCGAGCACCCGGGTCTACGTGCGGGGCGAGGGCATCGTCCTGGACGAGCCGTCGGTGGCGGCGGTCGACCCGGGCGGCGAGCGGGTCATCGCGGTCGGCCGCCAGGCGCTGGACCTGGCCGAGCGGACCGCGCGGGGCGCGCGACTGGTGCGCCCGATCCGCGAGGGGGCCATCGCCGGCGGCGCGCCGGTCGAACAGGTGCTGCGGCACCTGGTGAACCGGGCGCAGGGCCGCCAGCGGCTGTTCCGGCCCGAGGTGATGCTGTGCGTGCCCGCCTCCGCCACCAGCGAGCACCGGCGGGCGATGGCCGAGGCGGCGATCGCGGCGGGCGCCCGGCAGGCGTGGCTGATCGAGGCTCCGCTGGCCGCCGCCATGGGCCTCGGACTGCCGGTGGCGGCGGCCGGCGGCCACGCGGTGTGCGACCTGGGCGCGGGCGGCGTCCAGGTGGCCGTGATCGCGCTGTCCGGCGTGGTGACCGCGCAGTCCGCGGCGGCCGGCGGCGACCACCTGGACGCGGCCATCGCCAGCTGGGTGCGCGAGCGCCGGGGCGTGTCGATCGACGGGCGGACGGCCGAGGAGCTGAAGGTGGCGCTGGGCTCGGCGGTGGCGGCCGACCGTCCGCGCAGCGTGGAGGTGACCGGGCGAGACGCCTCCGGCGGCGCCGCCACCGTGACCGTCACCTCGGACGACGTGACGGCGGCGATCCAGGAGCCGCTGCGGGCGGTCGAGGCGGCGGTCCGGGACGTGCTCGACCAGACGCCGGCGCGGCTGGAGGCGGACGTCGCCGAGCGCGGGCTGCACCTCGCGGGCGGCGGCGCGCTGCTGCGCGGGCTCGACGTGTTCCTGGCCCGCGCGATCGGAGTCCCCGTGCGGGTCGCCGACGAACCCCGGACGTGCGCCGTGCGGGGCACGCGCCGGGCGCTGGGCGAGTTCGAGCTGCTCCAGCGGCGCCAGCTCTACCTGCGGTGACCGGCGCCGGCGTCCACGTGGCGGTGGACGGCTCGGGCCTGGCGCGGCCATGGGCCGGCGTCGGGACGTACACGACCGAGATCCTGCGCAGCCTGGTCGCCGCGCGGCCCGAGAGCCGCTTCAGCGTGTTCACCTCCGCCGACCCGCCGTTCCGGGAGGCCGGGGTGGTGTACCACCGGCCTCCGTCGGCCCGGCTGGTCGGCCGCCACCTGCTCTGGCCGGCGCGCCTGCGGCGGCTGGGGGCGGACCTGTACTTCGGGCCGGCCGGGCTGCTCCCGCTGGGGCGCGTCGGCATGCCGGCCGTGGTCACCGCCCACGACATGGCGATCTACCGCCACCCCGAGTGGTTCCCGGGCGGGCAGCCGCTGTCCGTGCGGCTGGTGGTGCCGCGCTCGATGCGCCGGGCGCGCGTGATCGTGGCGGTGTCCGCCTCGACCGCGCTGGACGTGGCCGAGCTGTTCGGCGTGGGCCACGAGCGGCTGGAGGTGGTGCCGGAGGGCGTGTCGGGCCGCTACCGGCCGCTGCCCGACGACCGGCTGGCGGCGGTCCGGCTGCGGTACGAGCTGCCGCGCCGGTTCCTGCTGTTCGTGAGCACGATCGAGCCGCGCAAGAACCTGCCCTCCCTGCTCGACGCGTGGGAGCGGATGCGGGATCGGCCGCCGCTGGTCGTGGCCGGCGGCTGGGGGTGGCGCTGTGAGGACGTGCGTCGGCGCCTGGACGGCATTGGCCCGGACGCGCGGGTGCTGGGGCCGGTGCCGCCGGCGGACCTGCCGGCCCTGTACAACCTGGCCACGTGCCTGGCCCACCCGGCGTGGTACGAGGGCTTCGGCCTGACCCCGCTGGAGGCGATGGCCTGCGGCCTGCCGGTGGTGGCGTCGAACGCGTCGTCCCTGCCGGAGGTCGTCGGCGACGCGGGCGTGCTGGTCGACCCCGCTGACGTGGAGGGCTGGACGGCCGCGCTGGAGCGGGTGTGCGGCGACGCGACGGTGTCCGCCACCCTGTCCCTGGCCGGCGTCCGCCGAGCCGCGGAGTTCACGTGGCCCCGAGCCGCCCACCGCACCTGGGAGATCTTCGACCGAGCCCTGGGCGTCTAAGCCCCTCCCCCCTCGCGGGGGAGGAGGCCGGAGGCCGGAGGGGGGGATTGGATCACCAGGCTGAGCGCTTCGAGGACGGTGGTGATGTCGGTGAGGACCTGGGTCGCAGTGAAGCGCACAACACGGTAGCCACGCCTCTCGAGGACCGCAGTCCGCTCGGCGTCGCGCTCCCAGCGATCGTCGTGGTGCTCGCCGTCCACCTCGACGATCAGCTTCGCCTCGGCGCAGTAGAGGTCGACGACGTACGGGTCCATCGGGACCTGGCGGCGGAAGCGCGGGCCGAGCTGGCGACCCCGGATCGCGTTCCAGAGCATGCGCTCGGGCAGGGTCATGTCGCGGCGGAGCTGGCGGGCGAGGTCGAGCACGAGTCCACGCTCTCACCGCGACGGCGTTTGCACAACGGTGCCTGTTAAGAGGACCCCCCTCCGGCCTTCGGCCTCCTCCCCCGCGAGGGGGGAGGGGCTTCAGCGGGCCAGCACCTCGCGCATCGCGGCGGCGACGCCGGCGGCCGTGCGGTCCCACGTGAACGCTGACGCGCGCTCCGCGCCCAGGGCTCGGAGGCGGTCGCGGTCGGCGAGCGCCCGCTCGATCGCCGCCGCCAGCGCCGCCGCGTCGCGCGGGTCGTCCACGTACACCGCCGCCTCGCCGCCGACCTCCGGCAGCGACGACACCGCCGCCGTCACCACCGGCACGCCCCGCCGCATCGCCTCCAGGACCGGAATGCCGAACCCCTCGTACAGGCTCGGGAAGACCAGCGCCTCGGCCGTCGCGTAGAGCGCCTCCACGTCGGCGTCGGGCAGCCGGCCCAGCAGCCGGCCGCGCGGCGACGCCTCCAGCCGGGCTCCCATGTCCGCGTCCACGACCGCGCCGGCGGAGACCAGCAGCAGGTCGGGCAGCCGCTCCACCGCCTCTAGCGCGGCGAGCTGGTTCTTGCGCGGCTCCACGCGGCCGACGTGCAGCGCGAACGGCCGGTCGACGCCCAGCGCCGCCACGCGCGCCCTGGCGGCCTCCGGGTCCGGCGGGCAGGCCGGCGGCTCGCCGCCCCCGAGCGGCACGACGCGCACCCGTCCCGGATCGACGCCGTGCAGGCGCGCCAGGTCGTCTGCGGTGGACCGCGAGACGGTCAGGAGCAGCGGGCACCGGCGCTCGGCCCACCGCGTCGTCAGGCGCAGGTACGCCAGCGCCGAGCGGCCGTACGCCTCCGGGTGGTGCTCGAACGCGAGGTCGTGGACGACGGTCAGCGCCCGGCCGGGGGCCAGGAAGGGCACGACGTGCGAGGGCGCGAAGAACAGGTCCGGCCGCCGCCGCCACAGCTCGCGGCAGAGGCGTCCCTGCGACCAGGGCCGGCGGCCGGGCAGCACGGTGAGATCGATGCCGTCGACGTCCCCGGGCCGGGCGGCGTAGAGCACGAAGCGCAGGTCGGGCGCCGCCGCCGGCAGACGCCGCGCCACCTCCCGCGCGTACACCTCGGTGCCTGTGTGCGCCTCGCGCGCGGCCGGGTTGGCGTCGACGGCAACGGTCCTCATGGCCTCGCTACGCTATGGCGCGGATGTCCCTGACCAGGCATCTGGAAAGGATGGGAGCTTTCGCGCTGCTCGCGCTGGCGGCCGCCGCCCTGCTGCTGGCGGCGGCCAGCCCGGACTCGCGGCCGGCCGCCCAGGCCGGCATCCACCAGGCGGCCGCCCGGACCGCCCACGCGCTCCCGTACCGGCAGCGGCCGCCGCCGGCGGCGCAGCCCGTCAGCCGCGTGCCGGCTGGTCGCTCCGCCATCCGGGTCCCCATCCTCATGTACCACTACATCCGCTACAACCCCGACCCGCGGGACGTGCTGGGCTTCAACCTGTCGGTGACGCCGAGCGACTTCGCCATGCAGATGGACTGGCTGGCGGCCAACGGCTACCACCCGATCGACTTCGACGACCTCCGCGGCTACCTGCTGGGCCAGGCGGTCCTGCCCGAGCGGCCCGTCGTCCTGACGTTCGACGACGGGTACCGGGACCTCTACACCACCGCCTACCCGATCCTCCGCGCGCACGGGTTCAAGGCGGTCTCGTACGTCGTCTCCGGCTTCGTCGGCCGATCGACCAACGTGACGGCCGAGCAGGTCCTGGAGATGGACGCGAACGGCATCCAGATCGGCGTCCACACCGTCAGCCATGCCGACCTGACGAAGCTCAGCGGCGGCGGCCTCTGGCACGAGGTCTACGACAGCAAGGTGGCGCTGGAGGCCCTCCTCGGCCACCCCGTGCTCGACTTCTGCTATCCGTCCGGCAGGTTCGACGACGCCGTGGTGCGCGCCGTCCAGGCCGCCGGCTACCTGACCGCCACGACGACCCAGCCCGGCGTCGTCCACACCGCGGCCGACCGCTATGTCTGGACGCGCGTGCGCGTCGGCGGCGGCGAATCGCTGGAGCAGCTGGTGGCCGACCTCGGGCAGCCGGAGCCGGCCGAGCGGGTCACGGCCCCGCCGGCGCCTCAACAGCCCCTCCACGGTCCCCCTCGCCGTCCGATCACGTTGCCGCTGCTGGCGCCCCCAGAAGCGCTGGCCGCAGGCTGGCGTCCCAACGAGGGCGCGCTTCCCTGAGCTCGGCCGCGGCCTTGAGCGAGGCGGCGGCGAGCCGCGCCCGGAGGCCGGCGTCGCCCGCGATCGCCACCAGCGCGTCGGCCCACTGACCGGCGTCGTGCGGATCGAGGATCAGGCCCGCCGTGCCCACCGCCCTGGCCTGGGCGCCTGTGCCGGAGACCAGGGGCGGCGTGCCGCACGCCATCGCCTCCTGGGCGCCGATCGCGTCCCCCTCGTAGAGGCTCGGGTTGAGCCACGCGACGGCGCCCGCGATCAGCGGCGGCAGGCCCTCCAGCGGCACGTAGCCGAGGTCGGTGGCGCCGGGCACGCCGCCCGTCCCCGGTCCGGCCAGCACCAGGCCGGCGTCCCGGCCCAGCCGGCCGGCCGCCAGCCGCCACGCCTCCGCGAGCAGCGGCAGGTTCTTCCGGCGCGCCCGCGTGCCGACGAACACGAAGTAGCGGCTGGGCAGGCCCAGCTCGCGGCGCAGACCCTCCACCTGCTCGCGGGACGGCCGCCGGAAGCACGCCCGGGGCTGCGGGGCCAGCACGGTGACCCGATCGGCGCGCGCCCCCAGGTACCGCTCGAGTCCGAAGGCGACCGCGTCCGACGGGGCGAGCAGGTGGTCGGAGCGGCGCACCGCCGACGCCACGCGCCAGTGCTGGGCCAGCCACTCGCGGGCGCCGTAGCCGCGGCGCTCCAGCAGGTGGCCGAGGTCGAGCACCGCGGTCACCGTCCGCTGGCCGCGGCCGGCGCGGAAGCGGCCGTCGAGGGAGAGGATGAGGTCGGCCGTCCGAACGCCCTCGCCGCCCGTGATCTCCACCTCGCCGCTTCCCGCCAGCAGATCCCGCACGAACTCGGCGTAAACTGCCGGACCGGTCGGACGTTCCAACTTCAGACGTGACAGATCGCACGAGACCACGAGTGGGCGCGGCACCGGCCGATGATAAGGAAGACGGCCGAATGCGCATCCTGGGCGTCCGCGTCGACTGCCTGGACATGGCGGGCGCCGTCCGCGCCATCGTGCGGATGGTGGAGCAGGGCGGTGGCGGCCCCACCCGCCTGGTCGCCACGGTGAACCCCGAGTTCGTGATGCGGGCGCGCGTCGACGACCAGTTCCGGCAGGTGCTGGAGGGCGCCGAGCTGTGCCTTGCCGACGGCATCGGCGTGGTCTGGGCGATGCGCCGCCAGGGCTGCCCGCAGTACGAGCGGGTGCCGGGCAGCGACCTCGTCCCGCGCCTGGCGGCCCTGTGCGCGGAGCGCGGCTGGAGCCCGTTCCTGCTGGGATCCCGACCGGGCGTCGCGGCGGACGCCGCGGGCCGCCTGGAGGCCGACCATCCGGGCCTGCGGGTGGCCGGCGTCCATGTCGGTTCGCCGCATCCCGAGGACGACGAGGAGGCCCTGCGCCGGATTCGGGCCGCGCGCCCGGACGTCCTGCTGGTCGCGTACGGGGCGCCGCAGCAGGAGCTGTGGATCGCCCGCAACCGCGCGCGGCTCGGCGTGCCGGTGGCGATCGGGGTGGGGGGGACGTTCGACTTCCTCGCCGGCCGCGTGCGCCGCGCCCCGCTCTGGATGCGCCAGGCGCACCTGGAGTGGCTGTGGCGCCTGGCCCTGCAGCCGGCGCGCGTCCGCCGGATGGCCGTGCTCCCCGCGTACGCCCTGGCCATCCTGCGCGGCCCCCGGGCCTGACGCCGGCCCCCTCCGGGCGGCGACGCCGAGGGGTTGCCTATCATCGACGCGCGTGGACCTCAGCGTGGTGGTGCCCGCCTACAACGAGGAGTCGCGCCTGCCGCCATCGGTGGCCGCCGCGGTCGGGTACCTGGAGTCGTGCGGGCGCCGCTACGAGCTGATCCTGGTCGACGACGGCAGCAGCGACAGCACGCCCACCCTCATCCGCGAGGCGGAGCGCGCCAACCGCTCGGTGCGGGGCGTCCTCCTGTCCGCCAACCGCGGCAAGGGCAGGGCGCTGGCCGAGGGCGTGGCGGTCAGCGGCGGCGACCTGGTGCTGATCAGCGACGCCGACTTCTCGGCGCCGATCGAGGAGCTCCCGAAGCTGGAGGCGGCGATCGCGGACGGCGCCGACGTGGCGATCGGCTCCCGGGCCAAGCGCGGCGCGCGCGAGGTCGACCAGCCGATGCACCGGCGCCTGATGGGCAAGGGCTTCAACCTCGCCGTCCAGGCGCTGCTGCTGCCCGGGCTGTGGGACACGCAGTGCGGGTTCAAGCTGTTCCGCGGCCAGCTCGCCCGCGACCTGTTCGGGCGCCTGCGGACCGACGGCTTCGCGTACGACGTCGAGGTGCTCTACGAGGCCCGCCGAGCGGGCTGGGAGGTGACGGAGGTGCCAATTCGCTGGATGAACTCGGAGACGAGCCGCGTGCGGCCGGTGCGGCATTCGAGCCAGATGCTCGCCGACCTGGTGCGCATCAGGCTGAGCCGTTGAGCCAGACTTTCGAGGTGTCCAACGTGGCCGGGACGACCGGCGAGGGGGCGGCGCGCGCACTGGTCGTGCTGCCGACGTACAACGAGCGGGAGAACCTGGAGCGCGCCGTGCGGGCGGTGCGCGAGGTTGGCCACGACGTCCTGGTGGTCGACGACAGCTCGCCGGACGGCACCGGTGAGCTGGCCGCCGAGCTGGCGAGCGCCGACCCCGGCGTCCAGCTGCTGGTCAGGCCCGGCAAGCTCGGCCTCGGCTCCGCCTACGTCGCCGGCTTCCGCTGCGGGCTGGAGCGCGGGTACGACCTGCTCGTCGAGATGGACGCGGACGGCTCGCACCGGCCCGAGCACCTGGCCGCGATCGTGAGCGCGGCCGAGCGGACCGGCGGCCTGGTGATCGGCTCCCGGTACATCCCCGGCGGCTCGGTGGCCGGCTGGGGCTGGAACCGCAAGCTCCTGTCGTGGGGGGCGAACGTCTACTGCCGCCTGCTGCTCGGCCTCTCGGTGCGGGACGCCACCTCGGGCTACCGCTGCTACCCGCGGGCGGTGCTGGAGGCGATCGGCCTCGACCGCGTGGTGTCCCAGGGCTACTCGTTCCAGATCGAGATGGTCTACCGCTGCCTGCGGGGCGGCTTCTCCGTCCACGAGGTGCCGATCCACTTCGAGGACCGCGTGGCCGGCAAGTCCAAGGTCTCCGAGGGCGAGGTCCGCAAGGCGCTCCTGGCGGTGCTGCTGCTGCGCCTGCGCGGCGCCTGAGGGCGCTCCTCAGGGCGCGCGCACGTACACGACCGCCGTCGCGTCCCGGTAGGCCAGGCGCCAGCCCGGATCAGCGGCCAGCTCGCCGTCCAGGGCCGATCCGCGATCGAACACCACGTAGTCCACGCGGTCCTCGTCGAGCACGCGCCGCCAGCCGGGCCGGAGCGCGGCCACGTCGTCGTAGCGCCGGAGCAGCGCGTCGCCGATCAGCACGCCCTCGCTCAGCATGTACACCCGCCGCCGGGGATCGGGGAAGAACCGGTCGGCCAGGTAGCCGCCCCACGCGTACTCGTTGAACATCCGCGTGCCGGTCTCCGGGTGCGCGGCCAGCCAGTCGGCGGCGCCCACCGGCACCGTTCGGGCGGTCACCTCGGGCTGCCGCGCCAGCTCGGAGGCCACGCGGGGGCCGATGACGGCGGCCACCGCGAGCAGGGTGACCGCCCCCAGCGCCGGCGCCCACCGCGACCGCGGGCCGTCCAGGCGAGGAACGCCCAGGCGGCCCCAGGCGTCCGACCAGGTCGCGACGAGCACGGGCGTGGCGGCGGCCACGAAGATCGCGATATGGCGGACGGACTCGAAGGCCAGCGCGAGGCCGGCCAGGGCCGTCAGGAGGTCGAACGGGCGCGCCCGGCCCAGCGCCAGGCCCGCGACCAGCGCCAGCGCCATCAGCTCGAACGCGCGCAGGCTGACCAGGTGGAAGTCAGGGGAAGCCCACTCCTGGATGAGCGCCTGCTGGGCCGCGCTGGCGAGCGTCTGGAACGGGTACGCATAGATGGCGAGGCCGTTGGGGTTGAGCCCGACGGCCGCGATCGACAGCGCGCCGATCAGAGCCAGCCGGCGCAGCAGGGCGAGCCGGGCGGGCGCGCGGTCGCCCAGCCAGGCGATCGCCTCCGCCGCCATCGCGATGGCCAGGAACAGGAAGCCGGCCGGCCAGCCGCCGTGCAGGTTGCTCCACAGCGCCATGACGACTGGCAGCCAGAGGATCGCGCGGCTGCGCTCGTCTTCGAGCGCGCGGCGCAGCCAGAGCAGCTCCAGGGCGACGAGCAGGAACGTGATCATCTGCGGGCGCGGGCCCCAGATCGGCGCGCCGGCCGCGACGCCCAGCCCCAGCGCCGCGGCGACGATCGGGTACGGCCGCGTACCCGGCCGGCAAGCGGCCAGCACGAGCAGCATTCCGCACCACGCCACGGCGCCGAACGCGACGCTCACGCCCGCCGGACCGACGACCGCGCGCAGCAGCCACATCGCCACTTCGGTCAGGTATTCGTGGTTCACCCAACGGTGGTCCGTGACCGTGTACGTGAAGAGGTCGTGCGCCGGCAGCGCGCGGTGCTCGACGATCCACCGTCCCGCGCGCACGTGCAGCCAGTAGTCGCCATCCATCACGGGCCGGATCAGCAGCCCCAGGCTCGCGATCAGGACCGCCCCCACGAGCACCATCGCGGGCGTCGGTGAGACGATTTCGAGCGCGAACGCGCGAACGCCGTCGCGCGTCCGAGCGTGCGGCGGGTACTCTATCACCGTTTTTTGGAGGACCCGGGTCGTGAGCCAGGGCGCGGGTCCGGAGCGTCGAAGTGCCGAACGGGACCGTTTCGCCGATACGAGGAGGACGAACGAAACGTGGTGAGCAAGAAACTGCGACTCCGCGCGCTGGTCGCCCGCCAGGACGGGCAGGGCCTGGTGGAATACGCCCTGATCCTAGTCCTGGTTGCCATCGTCGTCATCGGGGTGCTGACCACCATGGGGACGAAGATCTCCGCGGCGTTCCAGGACATCGTCGGCCATCTG
>Ga0066903_100004916_pt1 | contig 11446 bp, 18 predicted proteins | sample PanSoiMetaGPlot1_FD_67491 | JGI IMG/M metagenome (GOLD analysis project Ga0066903, IMG submission 67491) | Tropical forest soil microbial communities from Panama analyzed to predict greenhouse gas emissions - Panama Soil - Plot 1 (version 2) | ecosystem: Environmental > Terrestrial > Soil >...
ACCCAAACAATCGGCGGGCGACTCGGGGCCGGTCCAGTCGGACGGCCAACAGCCATCGCTATTAGCGAGGTCAACGCAGCCGCGCTCGAATAGGCGTGGCGCCGCGCCATAGCCGTGACCGCCGAGGCTACCGTCAAAGGCCATGCCGCCGAAGAAGTGCCGGAAGCGTGCCCAGCCCGGCCGGAGGCCCGGCCAGCACACCAGCGTCGCCGCTAGGTCGTCACACAATACCTCGGCTGCTTGTAAGTTATAGACCCAGGGCGTGGCCGCTGCCCCGATTAGGGCCTGGGTAGCCCAACCGATGGCCGCCCCGCCAGCCAGCTCGGTCCGCCACGGTATGGCCACGATGTCTAGTGGAGCATAGCGCGCCAGCCTCCCATAATAGGCGACCGTATCGTCCGTGCAGGCGGCAGCCCCTACGAGATAGCGGCAGCCCAGCGGCAGTGCTGAGGCGAAGGACTCGATGAAGGGGTACGCCAGAGTTACCAGATCATGCGCGACTACGACAAGGGTGAGTTGCCCATAATGAGGGCCTGGTTGCCAGCGCATGTAAATAAGTGCTGAGAGGACCTTCGGGGAGGCTGGGACTGTCCTGGCCTCCCCCTCAAATCTTTGACATGCTCACCATCAAAGGCTACACCCACTCAGTCCCAGCCATGTGCATGGACTACCGGCACGTCCAGGCCATCCACTGGCTGCTACTCACCTACAAGCCCGCGTCGGTGCTGGAAATAGGCTGCTTCCACGGCTACTCCACCACCGCCGTCCTCGACGCCAGCCGGCAGTTCCCGTTGGACGTCCACCTGTGCGACATCGTTATCACGCCCGAGTTGCGCCAGCTTATTGCCGACTATGACGCCGCACCCATGATACACCAGTGCCCATCCGTGGCTGCCATCCCCAGGGCCAGCTGCCAGTGGGCGATAGTGGACGGCGACCACGCCCTGCCCACCGTCAGCCGCGAAGTTGAGTTGCTGGCCGACACCGCCACCGTCATCGCCCACGACACCAACGTCGCTACTGCTCTTGGCTGGGTAGGCTTCGACGGCGCCGAGCACCTGAAGAGGCACTATCAGGCCGATGGCCGCTATCGCTGTTATGAGGACTGCCAGGTGCGGCCCGGTGAGTGGACGGAGCGCGGCTTCTTCGTGGCCACCCGCGAGGACCTGGACCTGGTCACGCTAGCCAACGTGATTAACTGCTGGGCACCCTAAGCTGGCAGCTCGCGCACCCGTACGCACCTGGGCCAGGCCGCCCAATCGCCGCCGTGCACGTCCGCCAGCTCCAGCGGGCGGCCCTTCCAGGTAGGCGTCGACCCCAGCTGCTTGACGAACGGGGCGATGCCCAGCTGCCGGGCCAGGTTAATCAAGTCTAAGGCCCATTCCACCTTGAAGTCCCGGCCCTGTAGCTGGCCCTGGTCGCTCTCGCCGCCGATGATCAGCCAATCGACAACGCCTGCTATCGTCTCCGGCGTGAGGCCGGGGTCTTCAACCAGCGGCTCCAGCGACAGGTAGCGGTGCTGGGCTGGCACCCGGGCCAATGCCCGGATACGGGGCAGGGACGCCCGGCCGGTGATGCTGGTACCCAGCCACACGTTATCCGGCCATGTTAATCCCTGACCTCCCAGCCAGGTAGCGAACTGGGCGGCCCGGCCCGGTTGCTTGGTTAAGAGCAGCAGGTCGTGGCGCTGGCCGGTGGGACTGACGGCGGCGTCGATGATCTCCTCCTTGAGGTAGGGGAAGGGTACGGCGGCCGAGAAGATGTCACCGAGGTCGCCGACGAAGATGGAGCGGCGGCGGCCATTCAGCCATGGCTTGTCGGCGCGGTCGCGGCCGGCGAGGTCCATGCAGCGCACGGCTTTGGCGACGCGGCCGGGGATGAGGCGGACGTCGTTGAAGTTGGGGGCGTACAGCAGCGGTAGGGCCTTGGCTAGTCGCGTTTCGTGGAAGTTGCCGGCGTAGCAGGGGCCGCCCGCGCCGGGCACCCATAGTTCGCAGCCGTCGCACCCTGATGTGGGGTTGACGGTGTCGTCGGCCCACTGAATGTTGGTGTCTTTCATCATCGCCTCCGGATATGGGACCACTGTGGTCAGGAGGCGATCCAGATTCCTGGCATCGCACGTGTCAATCTAATACGGGTAGCGGGGCGTTGGCATTATACTGGTCAGGCCAGCATCCCGATTGTGGGTGGGGCTGGCCTGACCGCTCCTCTTCTGCTCCGGCTCCGAGATGCTGTAACATCTTTGCCGTCTTATGGCGCGCCAGCGGCCTGATACGACCATATACTCGGCAAGCCCAGACTTGTTCTGGTACTGCTGGTCATGCTATGGGGGCCTCTGGCCCACGGCTGAGCTGATCGTGGTTGGCTCTGTCTTGCTCCGGCACTGCTGGCTTAGCTATGGGGGCCACTGGCCCACGGCGTGACGTGGACGGCTCGGCGAGCTGTGCTCCGGCGTGGGGGCTAACGGCCCGCAGTGTGGCGCGGTTTGGACGACAGTGCTCGCCCAGGCACGCTCTGTTCCGGCGTGGTGTGTCCGGCGTGGGGGCCAACGGCCCATACTTGTTAGGGCACGGCTAGATCCGGCAGGACTTGGTACGCTATGGGGGCCGCCGGCCCTCTCTATCCTTTGGAGGTCTCACATGGTATCGCGTAAGTCAGTACAGCGGCAGCGACGGCCCGCTACCCCGCAGACGGCTACGTTCTCGGTCATGAAGGTCAGCGAGGGCGGTATGGGCCAGAAGGAGGCCATCCGCCTGCTCACTGACGCCGGCATAACGGCTACGCGCGGCTACTCACCCTACGTCGGCCAGAGCGGCGTTACGGTCACCGGCAGCCAGGCCGACATTGACCGGGCCGAGACTATCTTATATGGCTAATGGCGTGGCGGGCCATGGTAGGCGTGCCTGGGCATGGCACGGACGGCTAGCCATGGGGGCCTACGGCCCACTCACGATTTTCGCGCCATGGTAGGCTTGCCTGGTCATGACGCGGCGCCCTTAGACGCGGGGGCCTACGGCCCACAGTTCGGCTTGGATCGTCGCGGCTCGTCCGGCTATGGCATAGCGCGTTTAGCTATGGAGGCCAACGGCCTGCCTCGGTATGGTGTGGCCGGCTCCGGCTAGACTGGTTACGGGGACCCACGGTCTATACAATGTTCGGGTGAGGAGCGTTGGCGCTCGTATTCTCTATGCCATAGGAGGACGACTAGCATGGCCGAGACGTATTTCGCCGTTTGCCCAGATTGTAAGCACAGTTGGATCTGTCATCTGGGCATCTTGAAGGACGATTCCGCCCGATGCAACCACAATGCGACCACCGTCTGTGCCTGTCAGCGCCGGCCACCACGCTATTACGTCTACGACAAAGACCCGGAGATCATCAAGGACGGCCTGACGCTGACCCACTTCCTGGTCTCGACTACACCTGATGGCGGTCAGCGCGGCACCGAGTCAATGGTGATGCGCATTGTGGACGCCCTAAACCTATTGGACGGTTGCGAACGGGAGACTACCCGTATGCAGCTGTCAGACGATGCCGTGGGATAGGAGGCATGGCTGGCCGTGCCTAGTTCGGGCGAGGTGGGCCTTGCCTAGGAGGCCAATGGCCTAATCTCGCCCATCTTATGGGGAGGATAGCAGTGGCTCGTAAGATCAAGCAAACTGACAAGCGTGCTGAGCACGTCGAACTCATCGACAAGGACGTCCGCGAATTGCTCAACGGCGACAAGTCCGGCGACGTGCCGGCGGCGCGCGTGCGGTTAATCTATAACCGGAATAAGCGCCGCTTCGAGATCGCCGTGGAAGTATCCAACGATAAGAATGGTAACAACGGCCTGGTGCGGACCAAGAAGCTAGGCGTTCGCCGCCTCATTAGAGCCTTGCATAAGAACGGCAGCTAGAGTCTAGGTTATGCCGGTGCAGGCATGTTGGGTTAAGCCGCGCTGTGCCCCGGTCCGGCCGGTTCTGGGAGCCGCTGGCTCGTAACCGTTGCTCCAGGGGACAGACTATGGCTCGGCTCAAGTTTGAAATCATCAAGATGGGGAAGCCCAATAAGCTCGTGTGGCAGCACCTGGCCTTCCGCATGCTGTGGGGGGCCTGGTGTATGTTCTTCATAGCGTGGACGCGCGACAGCTGGATCGCCTACCCGCTGGCCATCGCCTTCGGCCTGCTGTTCGGCGCCGCCATGTACGGCACGGACCTGTGGCGGCGGCGGGCGCTGGACATGACCGACCGCTACCGGGACCTGCTAAACTACTGTAACCAGCGGACCAAGGTAGAACTCGACGCCACCGTGCACCGCCTGATCCAGGAGTGCCTGGCCGATACATCCATCACGAACTATACCATCCAGGTCAACGATCGGGGCTTGTCCGTCAAGATTGGTGACGACGACGTCATGGTGCCGGTCGACGCCGCTAAGCTCGGCGAGGACGCCGTAGCGGCCCTGGAAGAGGCCCATATGGCCTGGCTGGCCGCCAAGGGCCAGCCCGATGGGCGCGAGGACTAACGGCCCGGCAGGGTTGGTCGCGGTAGCGTTGGGCTGTGTACGGCACGTCTAGGCGAGACCCGGTGTGATCCGGCCCGGAGGGTCCGGCATGTTATGGGGCGGCACGTTTTGGGGGCCACTGGCCCAGGTGAGGGGTCAATGACAGCCTGTAATCTACCAGTGCGACAAACCATGTGCGCTACCTGCCCGTTCCGGGATGGCAGTCCCTACGCCTACCTGGCAGCGGATCTGGCGGTTAGCGCCCTGACGACCACCAGCCGAATCTGCCACTCGACTGGCAGTGCTAACGCCATTCATCGGCGCACCGACCTGCCGCCGTATCTGTGCCGGGGCGCCCGCGACCTACAACTGCGCGCCATGGCGGCAGTGGGCGTGATAGAGGCGGCCACCGATGAGGCGTGGAACGCGGCCCGCCAACGGCTCGGTATGCGGCCGACGCCAGTGACTGACCCCCATAAGCCAGTCCGGAGAGGGACCAGGCAATGAGTTGGTGTGACCGCAACCTCGACCTGATACAGCGCTGCACCGCCCATGGCTTGGAGTCACTCGACGCCTACGACCAGGCCAGGCTCTTGACCGGGCCATTCAGCGGCGCCCGCGACCGCTTCACTAGCCAATATTGGTGGGACCACGTCGTGGCTGCCAGCATGATTCAAGAGGACTGTCGTATCTTACTCTACCTCACTTTGCTGGCAGGTTGACATGATCCTATACTTCTGTCCAAGCTGCAACCAGGTATATGCCGCACAGTGCATGTGCGCGCACTGCCGCGACCAGGCGGTTCAACCTGTGGCGGAGCTACTCACCCATCGCTGGACACTCGTTAAAGGCGGCGCCAAGATATTGCTTGCGTGTAATGAGTCAGGCCGCGAGCAGACGCAGCGGCAGGTCGATTTCCTTATGAGAGGAGGGTGGACATATGGACCAACCGGACCGGGAACGCTTAACGGTTGACTGTGCCAAGGTCAAGGTCGGCGACGTTATGGCCTTCGTCTACTACGGGCGCGTCTGCGGCGTAAATGCCGGGCAATCCGGCGGGCACCGCCTGCGCCTGGACGGCGTCGGCCCTGGCGCCCCGCGCGGCTTTGACGTCGAGGGCGACCTGCTTATCGTCAACGCCCACTCGGCCGACCAGTACCACAAGGAAGTACGGGCGGCGATGACGCGGGTGGCCCGCTATATCCTGGACGCCGGCATCCGGCCGTTCACGGTATCGTTCACCAAGCAGGACGGCAGCGAGCGTACCATGCACTGCCGGCTGCTCGGCGACGACGCCGAGACGATCCTGGGGCGGGTGATGGTTGTCGACCTCGATAAGGGGCTTACCGCCAAGGCCGAGATACGGCAAGTGGACTTGCGGACGATCAAGTGGCTGATCCTTGACGGCGTCAAGTATGTCGTCAGCACCCGCGCCTAGTCGCCCGCCTTAATTGCTCCCTTATCGGCCCTTATCGGACTGGAGCATCCTGACACGCCCTCCTAGCGGTTCGGCCAGCCTGGCTATGGGAGCCTGGTCTTGGTCGGTCCCGGGCGGCCAGCCATGGCGGCCAACGGCCTTTAATAAGGGAGATGTCTATGTTTGGTAGATTCAATCGCGGGCGCGTCCTGGCCTTGCGCGACAAGGGGCTGGCGGCGCCGCGCCGCACCGTCACGGTCGCCGAGTTCACGGCGCTGGCGACGGCTGCCGGCTGGAGCGCCGACGAGATTAAGACGCAACTCATTGTCGCCAAACACCTCGGCAGCGGCCTGCTGGTCGGCGCCGAGGTGTTGGAGGTGAGTGACGATGCCTAGAGGCAACTATGACTGCCGCGAGGCCGAAGACGACTTCGGCTCCCCTAAGAGCGACTGTCCTGTCGTGCCTGCTCCGCTCCAGTACGTCCGCCGCAGCCCGGTGGCGCCCGGAGGCGGCGGCGACGGCTATTACTGGTGGCGCTTCGACGTGAGCCGCCCGGGCGGCATCGTCCTGGTCAAGGGCGATTCAGTCTACCAGCCGGGCCTGGAGCACACGCTGGGCGTCACCGAGATGGGCGGCGAGTGGGCCGGGCCGCTGCCGGAGCCGGAAGATTGATCTCGGCTCGCCTGTATTTGGCTCGTCAGGTCTAGTTCCGCTATGCCACTGCCGGCCTTGTTACGGGGGGTATGGAGGCCACTGGCCTACGTGTGGCTTGATTCGTCCGGCTACGGCGGGTGTTGGCCAGGCGGGGCACGCCTCGGTTAGGTTGGGGGGCTACTAGCCCGTACCTTGGTTCGTCAGAGTTGGTCCCGCCATGACATGGCTGGCTAGGCAGGACAGGGGGGCCACCGGCCCTATAAGGAGGAGACATGCCAGTACCGAACATACCAATCCCGGAGCAACTCAAAGACCGGCCGCTGTGGCGCGGCTACGTCGTCACCTACGTGACGTTCGTCGGCCGGGATGGCGTTCCCGACTTCAAAGTCATAGACGAGAAGAAGCGGCGTGGCTGCCTGCAGCGCGGCCTGTGCGGCCTGTGCGGTAAGCCGCTGGACAAGGTGATTGTGTTCATCGGCGGTCCCAAATGCGTCGAGCAACGCCTGTTCCTGGACCCGCCTATGCACAAGGATTGTGCCCTCTATGCCGCCCAGGTCTGTCCGTACCTGCGCGACGCCGAAGCAGAGTATTCTGACGCGCCGGCCCGCCACCTGGGTAAGGATGATACCGTCATCCGCGATTACGAAGACATCAACCCGCAACGGCCGGACCGGCTGGCCATCTATTACTGCCGCTCCTACGACATGATCGAGGGCAACGGCACCTGGATAGCCAAAGCTGGCAAGCCAACCAGGGTTGACTGGGACGTGATGCCCCAGCGCCAGACCAAGGCAGCGAAGAAGGATATGAAATACGTAACCATCAGCGAGGTCCTGCCGCCTGAGGGTGTGGCGGTCGTCCAAGCTTTCGCCCAAGAAGTAAAGGACGGTCAGCATGCCAGCCGGGACTACCTGGACGTCCACAGCGCCCTGCGGGAGCGCCTCCGTCCCTTCGAGTCCTATCTAGCCGAGCACGGCATGACTGATATAGACTTCTTCACGCTGGTGATTCTGCGCGCCATGGGCGTGTCCGGGACCGACAGCTTCTTGCCGCCTACTTCAGGCAGGGCTTGATAGGGAAGGTTGGCCTAGGCATGCTGCGCCACGGGGGCCGCTGGCCCACGCTCGTCCAGGTAGCTCTTGATGACTGGAGTTACCTGCCTGACGTAGCGGGCGAAGTCGACGAAGGCGGCGCGGATGCGCTGGAGGCCGGCGATGTCGGTGGTCTGTTCAAGTACCTTCTGGATGCGCTGGACGCCGTCGATGATCTTGGTGAAACTGAGTCTATCCAAACGCTTACTCAGCATATTACGCGGCAGGGGCTTGGCTTCAGATAGGAGCCGCTCACATTCCTGCTCGAAGCGCTTATACTTGGCCACCGCTGGCTTCCATAGTCTGGCAATCTGCGGCTCGTGGATGGCCATGACCGTATAGAAGTATTCGACCATGTCGGGGTCGAACGACTTGGCCGTATAGGATTGCTCGGGGGCGATGAAGTCGGGGGTGCCGCCGGTGGTGAACTTGTCAAAGGGATTTAGCACCCGGATGAGGTCGTGGGCCAGGCCGGCGGCAGACGTAGGCGGCGGACCCCGGCGGCGCGGCGCCCACGAGTCGGTCTTGCCGATGCCGACACTGTCGTCGTCTTTATGGGGATCTGCTATGGTATGCTTGAGGAGCGAGCCGCCGCCGGCCACGCCCGAGGGCGGGCGCGACCAATCGACGGTGGCGGTGTCCTCGGGTAGGGTAGCCAACGCCGCCGCCAGTTTGATGGCAAAACGCATATCAAAATCTCCTGCTGTAGGTTCGCCGCCGGGCGTGGTCCACTCCTACTATATGTCCGTACATACTCGGTTGCCACACCGGCCGGAGCGTTCCGTGGCCCCGTCCCGGCCCCGGCCGCCGCCAGCGCCCTCCGGGCCGCCCGGGACGGTCAGAGGGCCGGGACGGGGCCACCGGTGCGTCTCCCGGGGCGGTCGGGGGGCCATAATCGCGGTCCCGTATTCCATAGTGGACGAGCAATACGATTGCGTATTGGCGTGGTTTGTTGTGGCTCGACCGGGTTGGCTAGACGAGGTCCGGCGTGCCAGGGTAAGTTGTGGGAGCCTAGGGCTTAAGGAACTACGATGGCCGAGTTAACGCCTCTTGAGGTCATCCAGCGGGCTACCGGCCACGCTGTGGACAAGCGGCCGTGCGCCGCCTGCACGGCCTGCTGCACCATCCAGGCCGTGCGCGAGCTTGGTAAGCCCTATTATACGCCCTGCACCAAACTCTGTAAGGTGGGCGTAGGCTGCAGCGTCTACGCTGATCGGCCGCCGACCTGCCGCACCTTCGAGTGCGGCTGGCGAATGGGCCTGGTCCCTGCCATAGCTGGTACGGACGGCACCATCAGCGACGTCCATAGCCGCCCGGACCGGCTCGGACTGCTGTTCGACATGGATAGCAACGAGCACGGCGACTGGCTGGACGTCTATGAGGCGTGGCCGGGCGTCTTCCAGCGCGTCCCCATTGACATAGTTGAGGCCATCGTACATAAGTTAGGTAAGTCCACCATTAGTGGTGTTCGCTTCTTCCCTTACGGTAGTAAGATAGGGATAAGCTTTCCAGCCGGCGCCGACTATCCGGCCGGGCAGGACCTGGAGGGTAAGCCGCGCGGCTTCGTCACCAAGGACGACTGGCACCTTCTTTACGTGGAGGCCCAGCCGCCCAATACTAGTGATGGTGGGCAGATATGAAAAACCTGCGACTGATTCTGGCCGGCTGTGCTGGCATTGGTATTGGCCTGCTCTTATGGCGGCTACCGGCTGTCCGGGTGCTGGTCGCCGGTCCCACTGCCGTCTATGCCGCCACGCCGGCTTATCGCTACTACCTGATCCCGGACGGCAGCAGCATCCGCACGGCAGATGGCGACGTCCTTGGGTGCGTTCGCTGTGGCCCAAGCGGCAAGCAAGAGCTGGTGCCGGGTGATGGGATGGGTGGCGTGCCAGATGGCGTGATCGGCCAGCACGTCTATTACCTGCTGCCCGAAGTTCCGGATAAGGCCGAGGTTGCTCAGTTCTATCTGAGCTATGACCCGGTTGGGGCCGCTGGCGTCACCGCCCATTGGCGCTGTGGCGCTGACACCCAGAGCGAGGCGTGGGCTGTCGACCGGCTAGCGGCGCGCTTCCTGGATCAACTCCATGTTGGTGACTTCGCCCCGCAGCTGGAGTGGGCCAAATGAAATATATCGCTACCTTCTGTGTGGCTCTGGTCATTACACTGCTGGGACAATGGCTGCTGGCACCGGCTTGGCGCGATCAGGTCTACGCGTCAGTGGCAGACGCTGATGTCGGCCCTTTTCCGCCCGGCACGGCCATCCGTCAGGGCGGCCAGGTCGTAGCTGTGGTCACGGACGACAACAAGTTGCATTATCCGGCGCTGCCGGATCGGACCGAGTTCACCTATCCGCTGCGCGTCTACTGGCGGACTGGTTCGGAGCAGCCGGGCAAGCGCCACGGTATGGTCCTGGTGGGTCGCCTCATCATCAGGACTGGCAGTGTCCTAGAGTATGAGCGTGTCTTCCTGCGCGACGACCGCGATAAGGTGCCGGGAGGCCGTTATAAGCACCACGAGGCTATCCTGCTATTCGCCAGCGATTGGCAGCGCTGCCGGCGCTTGGCCTGCAAATGGGAGAAGGACGCCCTGGAGCGTTGGCGGCAGGCTCCTGAGCCGGGTGACAAGATCAAGGAGGGTAAGCCGACCTCGCCCACTCCAAAAGGGAAGGGTGATTAGTCTGGCAGGGTAGGTCCAGGCCGGGATGGCAGGCTTGGCTGAGGCTTAGTCCGGCGTGGCGGCCACTGGCCGATTATCCGCTAGTGTATCTAATAAGCTATTGGCAAGGTCCGTTCGGGCAGGTCTGGCATCGGCATAGCTGGCCGGGGCTGGGCGTGAGCTTGTTACGTCAAGGTCGGGCGGCCAATGGCCGACTATTAAGGAGGTTTTTTATGCGAATGTGGCCACCGCCGTGGGCGTGGATGTTGCCGCCTGGTTGGCAAGCCGAGCAACAACAACAGCAGGCCCCGGACATTATCGTGCCCATGCGCGTCAACAAGGCCCTGGAGTTCGTCGCCCTCATGAACCAGAAGACCATGACGCGCGCCGCCGTGTCCGAGTCGCAGATCCAGCAAATCGACGGCCAGCAGTTGACCAGCGAGGAAGGCGCCTGCCTGGCCACGGCCGCCAACCTACTCAGCCATTACTTCGCCGGTAAACTGACCCCGGACGTGTGGGAGGCCCTGCGCGTCGACGCCCTCCGCCATGAGGTCGAGCGCGCCGGGCTGATGGGGAAGTTGATGCCGTGCATCGTCTGCTGTACCCCCGGCCCGGTCCAGCCCAATTGTTTCCTATGCAACGGCACTGGCAAGATCTTGGTAGCCAGCGTCGGCAACAAGGTCCAACCTCAGGACGATGAGGACGACGTGGTTGAGGAAGAGCTAGTGGACGACGGACCGTTGGATGGTCCCGCCAGCCTCGATGATAGTAGTCCTGGCGAACCGGGCCAGTAGGGGAGTTCAAAATCGCCCTTATGGCCCTTATGTGTTCTGACACCATCCTGTGCCTCGTGCCGGTAGGCATGGTGCCTGCCGGCTCACTTTAACCCCTCAATGTAGAGGAGTTCCCTGTGAAACGTTTCTGTTTCTGTGTCGCCCTCATGGGGGCCTTGTTTATTGGTGCCGCTCAAGCGCGAGCGCAACACCAGCACGGTGGCGGCCATCAGCAGCACCATCAGCAGCACCATCAGCAGCAGCACCATCAGCAGCACCATCAGCAGCACCATCAGCAGCAGCACCATCAGCAGCACCATCAGCAGCAGCACCATCAGCAGCACCATCAGCAGCAGCACCACCAGCACATG
>Ga0066903_100004917_pt1 | contig 11445 bp, 8 predicted proteins | sample PanSoiMetaGPlot1_FD_67491 | JGI IMG/M metagenome (GOLD analysis project Ga0066903, IMG submission 67491) | Tropical forest soil microbial communities from Panama analyzed to predict greenhouse gas emissions - Panama Soil - Plot 1 (version 2) | ecosystem: Environmental > Terrestrial > Soil >...
AGGCGCAGAAAGCCTTCGCTGAGCTGGGCGTGGATCAGGAAAAGGTGGATCCGGCGCGGGCTTAGAACCATAAAACAGCTAAAATTCCCCGTGGTTCTTAGATACTGGATTTAACCGTAAACTGTTGAAAGTAGATATGTAACATGCTGCGTCTCTGACTGCTCCGCGTCCAAATCTGCCTACTTGAGTGAGAAACACTCAACTTATCCCTTGACAATTTAAGGCGTTATTCCTATAATTAGCACTCGATAGGAATGAGTGCTAGCAGCCTATCGCCTCCAAAAAAGCCTTTGTAACCCCAAATATCTCTTAAACGAACTTGAAAGGAGCAGTCGCATGGCACAGAAGTTGACCCCGTTGCACGACCGCGTACTTATCCGCAGGGTCCAGGAAGCGGAGACCGTTCGCGGAGGCATCATCATCCCCGACACCGCCAAAGAGAAGCCCCAGGAGGGCGTCGTACTCGGGGTTGGAACCGGCCGTTTTGAAAAAGGCCAGACCATCCCCCTCGCTGTAAAGGAAGGTGACCGCGTTTTGTTCGGCAAGTATTCCGGCTCGGAAATCAAGATTGACGGCGAAGAACTCTTGATCATGAAGGAAGAAGAGATCCTCGGCATTCTGAGCGGCGCAGCCAAGAGCTCAGAGAAGCTGGAAAAAGCCGGTGCGGGAAGACGGTAAATCAGCAATTAGCTACTCGCCAATAGCCGCTGGCTCCAGCCTGGTTTTGCCAGCCGCGATTTGCTAATTGCCAATTGCTAAATCCCGAGACTCTGAGATCAACAAGCCGCATGCAGCGGCATAGACCAACCACAGTATTCTGATAGGAGACAGAAGCAATGGCAAAAGTGATTGTGCACGGTGAAGACTCACGCCAGGCGATCCTGCGCGGAGTCAATGTACTGGCAGATGCAGTGAAGGTGACGCTGGGGCCGCGCGGCCGCAACGTCGTCATCAACAAGAAATTTGGCTCCCCGGTTATCACCAAGGACGGCGTAACCGTGGCCAAGGAAATCGAACTGGGCGATCATCTTGAGAACATGGGCGCGCAGATGGTGCGCGAGGTCGCCAGCAAGACCAGCGACGTTGCCGGCGACGGCACTACCACGGCGACGGTTTTGGCCCAGGCCATTTATCGCGACGGCGTCAAGAGTGTGGCGGCCGGCGCCAACCCGATGGCCCTGAAGCGCGGCATTGAGCGCGCCGTAGCCACGATTTGCGGGACCGTTGACAAGGAAGGCATCCGCAGCAAGAATCATCTGGACACCTTGTCCAAGCCGGTCAGCGGCGACATGATCGCCCAGGTGGGCACGATTTCCGCCAACAACGATGAAACCATTGGCCGCATCATCGCCGAAGCCATGAAGAAGGTGGGCAAGGACGGCGTGATCACGGTGGAAGAGTCCCGCACCATGGAAACCAGCCTGGAAGTGGTGGAGGGCATGCAATTTGACCGCGGCTACCTCTCACCCTACTTCGTGACCGACCCGGAGCGCATGGAAGCCATTCTTGACGACGCGCTCATCCTCATCAACGAGAAGAAGATCAGCACAATGAAGGATCTGCTTCCGATTCTTGAGCAGGTGGCCAAGCAGGGCCGTCCGCTGCTGATCATCGCGGAAGACGTCGACGGCGAGGCCCTGGCGACTCTGGTGGTGAACAAGCTGCGCGGCACGTTGCAGGTTTGCGCGGTGAAGGCGCCTGGCTTCGGCGATCGTCGCAAGGCCATGCTGCAGGACATCGCTATTCTGACCGGCGGCAAGGCAATCACGGAAGATCTCGGCATCAAGCTGGAGAACATCGAACTCACCGACCTGGGCCGGGCCAAGAAGATCACGGTGGACAAGGACAACACCACCATCGTGGAAGGCAAAGGCAAGGGTGCGGAGATCGAAGGCCGTGTGCGCGAGATCCGCAGCCAGTCAGAAAAGGCTACCAGCGACTACGACCGCGAGAAGCTGCAGGAGCGGCTGGCCAAACTGGTCGGCGGCGTTGCCGTGATCAAGGTCGGCGCTGCTACCGAGACCGAAATGAAGGAAAAGAAAGCCCGCGTTGAGGACGCCATGCATGCGACCCGCGCTGCCGTGGAAGAAGGCATCGTCCCCGGCGGCGGCGTTGCCCTGGTCCGCTGCCAGGCCGCGCTCGACGAACTCAAATTCAAGAATGATGACGAGGAAACCGGCGCTGAGATCGTAAAGCGCGCCCTGGAAGAGCCCCTGCGCCAGATCGTGGCCAACTCCGGCGAGGAGGGCGCCATCGTGGTGGGCAAGATCCGCGACTCCAAGGACCACAACTTCGGCTACAACGCTCAGACTGACAAGTTTGAGGACCTGGTCAAGGCCGGCGTGATCGATCCTACCAAGGTGACCCGCACCGCCCTGCAGAACGCCGCCTCAATCGCGGCGCTGATGCTGACCACCGAGGCCCTGGTCTCCGACCTGCCGGAAGATAAGAAAGCCCCGGCGGGCGGCGGCGAGCATGGTGGCATGCCCTACGGCGGATAGAGTTAGTTAAGCGCTCCCAATAACCTAGGGCCCCGCAGCAATGCGGGGCTTCTTTTTTGTCGCTCCGCTCCACACCGCCCATGCTTCTACTATTCCCGTGGCGACACCAGCGCTTGTTGCAGCCGGCTCGGCGGGCAAGTCGGCCTCGCCGCCTGTTGTGCAAGTCAGAAATAGTGCCTTCCTGGGAGCCTTAGGAGGCACTCAAGGGTTGAGTTTGAAGACCAAAAGAAGCGCACCGGCATAAGCCGGTGCGCTCGAATAATACGATTCGCCCTTTCTTGCTAGAAGACCAGCTTCATCGCGACCTGTAACTGTCGGGCTGAACCTGAATCCCCGGTGGCGAAACGGGTGTTGCTGATCACACCGAAAGTGGTGCTGCCAGTCTGAGCCAACCGGCCGGGCTGACCGAAGTTGGGATGGTTAAGCGCATCAAAGGCCTCGAAACGCATCTCATGCGAGAACCGCTCGCTGATCTTGGTCTTCTTGATCAGCGAGAAATCCACGTTGTTGAAACCGGGGCCAAGGAGGGCGTTCCGGCCCAAGTTGCCGAAGTGAAGAGTGCCTGCAGCTGTGGCAAGACCAAATGTCGCGCCGGTGCAAGGCTCAACACACATAGAGGGCGCAAACCACTGTATGTTGCCATTCGGCAGGATCGTCTTGACGTACTGGACTGGACCCAACAGGTCGGGGCGCAGAGTATTAGATCCAGTGAAGCCGGTCACACCGTTCAGAACCAGGTTCAGAGGATTGCCGGTCTGGTCAGAGATGATGCTGCCAATCTGCCAACCCTGGAAGAACCGGTTCTGGCGGAGAGCGGGCACATCATAGATGAAATTCATCGAGAAACGCTGGCGCGCATCGAAGTCGGATGGACCGTAATCTCCAGAGGGATTCAGGCTGTTCTGCAACACTATTCCCTGGCCGTTCTGTGAGGTAATGTCCAGAGACTTGGAATAGGTGTAAGAAGCGTTGAACTGCAACCCGTGCCACGGACGCATGTTGGAGCTTACCCACAATGCGTTGTAGTTCGAATTGCCGTTGCTCACGTTATCCGAAATGTTCCCCAGATTCAGGTTTGCCGGCTTGATGGGACTGCTGGCGGAAATCGTTGGGAAGGGCCGGATGCCTACGAATGTCGGCGTAAAAGCATTGAATTGGTTCAGGTTCACCCTGGTGCGCAAGTGGTGCCCCTCTGACCCGAAATATCCCACCATCAAGCTCCAGTTCTTGGAGAGCTGCTGCTGGATATTCAAGTTGTACGTATTGACATAGCCGTTCTTGAAGTCCGGATCGAGAATCGTTGGCGCCAAGCCTCCGGCACCGGCCGCTGTAAGCACTGCGGTATAGGTGGTCTTGGTAGTTGTGCCTCCGGCGAAGGCGACTGGAGCACCGAATGGCGGGTTACCCGTCAGCGGAGTCACCAGGTTGGTGATGGGCTGATCCGTCATGACCGCGGCCCCGGCCCGTAGAATGGTCCGGCCTGACCCAAAAACATCGAACGAAAATCCGCCGCGCGGCTGGAAGTTCATGTTGTTTTGCTTGTAGGGCGTGGGTGCGTTCACGAGATTAGCCTGGCCACCAGAGATGACCAGGTTCGTGAAGCGATCCAAGGCCTCGGTAGGCGTCTGGTTCCAGTCATAGCGCAGACCAAGCTCCAGGGTGAGCCGCGACGCTATCTTCCAGCTGTCCTGCCCAAAGACGCCGAGTTCTCCGGTCGCAATGCGGCTGGGGAGACTCCCCGGCGAGATGGAGAAAGCGTTCGGCTGGCCATTGGCAAAATCGGTGACGTTCAGAAACCCAAGATTGCCGGCGTCGCCGCTGAAATTGTTGTTGTAGAAGCGACGGAACTCCCCGCCGAACTTGAACGAGTGTTTGCCGCGAATATAGCTCAGGGTGTCCGAACCCACGGCGGTCGTGTCGCCGCGGCCTTGCGGGAACCCACCAGGGCCGCCTAGATTTATCTGCGTGGTGCCGATGGAAATCTGCGGCAAGCCGGCATTGAAATTGTTGCCGTCGAGGATGCCAAAGCTAACCGGGTTGGTCGTGTCGTTGGGCGAGAAGGTGATGTGAATGCGGTTGAATCCTACGCGGGCTTCGTTCACCATCGTGGAGGACAACGTATTATCCAGACTGACGGTGGCGATTTGCCGCTTGGACTCACGGGTGTCGCCGAAACCCGGGAGGCTGTTGCCCTGCAAAGTAGGCTCCTGCCGCAGATCGTGCTGGCCCGCATAATAAGCGTGCAACCGCGTGTTGTTGCTGAAGTTGTGGCTAATGTCAGCCGTTCCCTGATCGATATCGACCGGGGCTGTGGCCGCGCCCAGGAACTTCGTCCCTGTGGGGTCGTTCGCCGCCGGAATCAGGGCCAGGATCTTCTGGCTAACTGCGTTGCCAGCTGCTGTGACCTGGGCCCTCTGGGCCGCATTCAACACAGTAGTGTTCAGGGTAATCCCCTGGCGCTGGCGCAGGCCCTCATAGCTCAGGAAAAAGAACGTCTTGTCTCTTTTTATCGGACCACCGAAGTTGGCGCCGAACTGATTGCGCTTGAACGGCGACATTGCCTGTCCTACAGGATTGAAGAAGTTCCTGGCGTCCAGAGCGTTGTTGCGGATGAATTCGAACAGCTCGCCGTGGAAGCTATTGCTGCCCGAACGGGTAGCAATGTTCACGATAGCGCCGGAATTGCGGCCGTACTCAGCGCTGAACGTGGAATTATCCACCTTGAATTCGGAAACCGTGTTGATTGAGGGCTGGAAGGTGATCTGGTTCTGCACCATGTCATTCAGGTTGATGCCGTTCACCATGAAATTCACCGTGTCCTCGCGATTGCCTGCGGTATTAAAGGCAAACGATCCCTGCCCGCGTAGCGGCGCGGTAAGAAAGCCGTTTTGCGGGGGAGTCACCGAACCGGGAATGAGCAGGCCAAGGTCCACGAAATGACGTCCATTCAGCGGAATCTCCTGCACCGTGCGCTGGTTGATGACCTGGCCGACCGAAACTGTCGTGGTTTCGACGATCGGCGCACTTGCTTCCACCGTGACAACTTCCGTCGTGGTAGCCACCTTCAAACCGAAATTCTGCACGGAGTTATGGCTTACCTCGAGGGGCACCGCCTTGGCAATCTGGGCTTCGAATCCTGCCATCTGAACCTGAACATCGTAGGCTCCGGGTGGCAAAGCCGGGATTTCGTAGGCGCCTGTCGCGCTTGTCTGGGTTGTGCGCTCGATTCCCAGAGCTGTGTTTTTTACCGTCACTTTCGCGCCGACGACTGCGGCTCCGCTTTGATCGCTGACGGTTCCTTGAATGCTCGCGGTGGTTTGGCTGAATGCGGTCGCTGCCAACATCAGAATGACCAGCGCCAGCATCCATTGAGGAAACGCTACCCTTTTTAACATCTCATCTCCCTCCTAAGGAAACGGCAATGTTATGCATAGAGAACTAAGGCATTTGATCGAGAATATTAGAAAATTTTCCAATATTTCTTAATAGTATTCAGGCTACCTACACGACGAGTCTTACATTGTTTTGTGCATTCCTAGTTCCATTCGTCGTAGATTGCAATATTTTGATATTTAAGGAGTTATCTGAGGAGGCAGGAACGGGAATTCCAAATTATGTAAGTGGTCAAATTTCAACCTACTGAAATCGGGAGCTCTGGATTCCGCATGACCGTTACCGAACGCAAAAATTGGCTGAAGCCGCACGACTACAAACAGGAAATCGCCTGATCAAAACCACTTAGAAATGCCGCGAGGAGTGTCTCTTACTTTGGGTTTGCTGGAACGCTTGGTGTTGGAAGCCGCTTATTGTTGGTAGGGCGTGGCACTACTTCCGTTGCCGGCTGATTAGGATCCACCGGAACCACGTCAACTGTCAGGGGCATCTGCAGCAGCATCTTAAGCGAAGTCCCAGGCTCAATTCGAACATCCTGCCCGCGAGTTAGCAGAACCGTTGCCAATCCCGCCAGCCCCCCAACCCCAGCGCCACCCAATGCGCCGCCGCGCGTTCCGGTAATAATGCTGCCTCCCGCTGCACCAATCCCGGCTCCAGTCCCGATTGTCTTCGCGTCTTTTCCCTTTTGCGGATCGGCCTTGATCACCCCTTCATCATCGACGCTGGCATTTCCCGATCCGGCATCATGGTGAACCGTCCCCGGCATGTTGATCGTATATCCATTGGGGAAAATCAGCGTATTGAAACGGAATAAGACCTCCGCCCGGCCTTTGACCCGGCCGGCGCGCTGCGATTTCACAACCTCGCCCTTTACATAGGTCCCGGCAGGAATGGCCATGACGTTATCAACGACGACCGGAAACGCAGTCTGGCAATAAACGCCGTCACCGACGCGGGTATTCTTAGTATCGATTGCGCTCTTCAGAATGAGTGGGACTTCTGTACCAGCGGGAATGGTAACCTCTTTGAGCGAAGTCTGAACCACTCCCGCCTGCTGCCCGGCGGCGAGCTGTTCTGGAGCCGCTTGAGCGGCGGCAACGACCGTTGAAACAAGCAAGAGATAGAGGATACCGCGCATAAGAGCACCTCTCCCGGAGTGATTGTAGTGCTCTCGTAGAACGAAGTCACCTGCTGATTTTTGCTCGCTCCATCTCGGAAATAATTGCCCGGGCCGCCTTAGCCGGGTCCTCGGCATGAGTAATCGGGCGTCCCACTACAATGTGGCTCGCGCCGTTTGCTATCGCCTGGGACGGAGTGGCAATCCTCTGCTGATCATCGCTTTCGGCGCCTGACGGGCGGATGCCCGGTGTAACGATGGCAAAGCCCTCCCCCAGGGATTTCCTTATGAGCAGAGCTTCCCGGGGCGAGCTGACGATGCCCTTGCAGCCTGCGTTCTGCGCCAGGGCCGCCATCCGCAGAGCCTGGTCCGTTACTCGGCCGGAAACACCGGTCTCCAGCATGTCTTCATCGTTCAGGCTGGTTAGGACGGTTACCGCCAGGACGCTGAGCTTGGCGCCGGCCGCATCCGTCGCAACCTGCAACATGGCCGCTCCGCCGCTAGCATGCACGGTCAGCATGTGCACTCCCAGCTCTGCCGCAGCTTTCACCGCATGGCTTACCGTGTTGGGAATGTCGTGAAGCTTCAGGTCGAGGAAAACACGCCGTCCAGAGCTGACCAGATCCCGCACCAGCGCAGGACCTTCATGGCTAAAAAGCTGAAGGCCGACCTTGTAGATGCCGGCAGCGTCACCAATGCGCTGCACCAGCGCGTGTGCCGCCGCGGCGGTTGACACGTCAAGGGCGACAATCAGCCGCTCCCGCATCCCGGGGGATGCGGGCATGATTACGACTTCAGGAAGATGGGTGGCCATACTTCCCAGTGTAACATCTTCGCTTATTGTGCGCTATAGCCCTGATTCAATGCCACTCGTTCGGGTTGAATCAGATCGAGCCTGACCCGTTCCACGCCGTCGCGGAAGTTGAGCATCCGGGCGGCACTGTAACTCAGGTCCATAATGCGGTCGCCAACATAGGGACCGCGGTCATTGACCCGGACAATGATCCACTTGCCATTCTTCAGGTTGGTCACCTTCACAAAGGTTCCCAAGGGGAGCTTGCGATGCGCGGCCGTAAATTCGAACATATCGAAATCCTCGCCGCTGGCAGTGGTCTTGCCGTGAAACTGCTTGCCGTACCAGGAGGCTTCTCCCACCTGGTAGGGTTTGGCTTCAGCTTTGCTCGCTTTCTGAGTTTTTTTGACTGCTTTCAGGGCCAGGGGGGTGGCACTGGTTTTGGCTCGGGGCTGTTGGTGGTTTGGAACGGGAGCCGCCCCCACGTTGGCAGCCAGACATAAGGCCGCCGCCAGAATGGACAGTACTCGGTTCATGCAAACTCCTTAGCATACAGAATCTGGGTCCCCCAAAAAGACGCGCCGGTAATGCTATGGATTTCAAGGCTGAAGTGGCAATCACCCTTACTCTCCCGAAACCCCCGTGCGTGTCTTTTCTACCACTATTTCAACTCCTATGAATGAGCGTTATCTAGGTCTCTTACCTTAATTATTGTACCGAACTTTAGATGCCTCCCACCGAAAATTTGTTGTTTGACCATTACTTAGGATCGGCAATATAAATCTTTTATTATCAATGTATTAATGACAAAAATTGCCTCATCGCGCTCTTTCATTTCCCTCACTTAGACGGATTGCCGGCTGAAAACCCTTGCACATCTTCGCTGCGTTCTCCCGTCAAGGCCACATCAGGAGAGCTCTTCTTTATACTGAGAAACGTGCCCAAAGACCGCGAAACCGAAATCAAGTTCCTGATTAACGATCTGGAAGGCATCGCTTCCCTGTTGAAGCTCGCTGGGTTACGCCTTGTTACCCCTCGAACCCATGAAATCAATACGCTTTATGACCAGCCCGGCGCTAAACTCCGTCGCAAGGGCGCCCTGCTCCGACTCCGGCAATTCGGCCCCAAGTGGACCCTGACCTATAAGGACAAAGCCAGCCCACAGTCAGACCGGCATAAGTCCAGACGGGAGATCGAAACCAGGCTCGAAAGCGGCGAATCTGCGGCCCGCATCCTGGAAGCCCTTGGTTTCAAGCCCAGCTTTCGCTACGAGAAGTTTCGCAGCGAATGGAGTGATTCCACGGGTCACGTTGTGGTTGACGAAACCCCCATCGGAAACTACGGCGAAATCGAGGGCCCGGCGGACTGGATCGACGCCACCGCGCGCCTGCTGCACGTGGAGCCCGAACGCTACATCACATCCTCTTATTCGGAGCTGTTCGCCGCGTGGAGACACAAGACAAAAAGCAGGGCCACGGAAATGACGTTCACCGCTGTAGAGAAAACGCGCTAATTCCTGGCGCCGGAACTAACTCTCAGGTTGGCAAAATACGCTTGCGTGCCTGTGTCGATCCATAGTCCGATCTGCCCATGAGCCGTGCCCAGCTTAAGGTCGTTCACAATCAGGCATGGCTGGGAAGAGCGGTTGACGTAGAGCTCAGCGCGTGTGCCCTTTACGACAATCCTGATGCGCGTCCAGACGCCTGGCTCTATATCAACGTAGGACTCGTAGACCCCCGGATTTTCCTGGCGCAGCCGGTTCCAGGGATAGTCCGGGTGCGAAGCATATTGGGTGGAGTGGTTGCGGCGCAGCTGATCTCCGGCTCGGCCGTTGGTCGGACGGATGTAGAAGTACTCGAACCTGGAGGCATCCGCCTCGCTGCGAAACGCGATGCCTACAAATCCCCGGGCTCCATCAGGAGCGCCGGCCTTGGGGGCACCCGCTAGATCGACTTCAATCGTCCCGTCTGTGAAATCGGTCCCCTTGAGCAGGGCCACCGCCTGCCCCTGCGAATTCGAGGCTCGGGCCTCCAGGAGCTCAAGAGCCTTGCGTCCGCGATAATTCACTGTCTGTGCCGTCACCCCGATGAGGCTCAGGTCACCCGTGGAATCGAGACGGAAAACCTGCGTGGCGCCCGGTGGTCCGGCCAACAAAGCGGGTGACGAACTGCAAGGCAGCAAACACCCCGCGATCACCAGCAGAATTGCCGACGCTCCCCGCATTGTGGTGCCTCCCACAAGGGACCACCCGATTTGACTCGCCGGCAGTGGGGAACGTGAGCACCTAAAAAGGTCATCTTGTTGCGGACGAGCCAGCGATGCCGCCTCTTTTCGCGCTACAATTTCTTGCAGCGCGCGGCTCAGTTACCTTTCGTCCCGGAGTAAACGGGCATGTATGACTACATCATCATCGGCGCCGGTTCTGCCGGATGTGTTCTGGCAAATCGGTTGAGTGAAGATCCCGCGGTCAAAGTTCTGTTATTGGAGGCAGGCGGCCGCGATGCGCGCAAAGAGATTCAGATTCCCGTTGCGTTTTGCAAGCTCTTCAAGACTCCGTGTGACTGGGCGTATTACACCGAGCCGGAGCCGCACCTCGGCAATCGTAGCCTTTACTGGCCGCGCGGCAAAGTCCTGGGCGGCAGCAGCTCCATCAATGCCATGATCTATATTCGCGGCCACCGCGCCGACTATGACGAGTGGCGCGATCTGGGCAATCCGGGTTGGGGCTACGCGGATGTGCTGCCCTATTTCCGGAAATCGGAGAACCAGGAGCGTGGAGCATCGGAATACCATGGCGCTTCCGGCCCGTTGCGCGTTTCCGATCTGCGCACCGTCAATCCGCTGGCGGAAGCGTTTGTTGCCGCCGGCCAGGAAACCGGCTTTAAGCGCAATCATGACTTCAACGGCGAATGCCAGGAAGGCTTCGGCTTTTACCAGGTAACCCAGTCGAACGGCAGACGGCACAGCGCAGCGGCTGCCTTTCTGCATCCCGCCATGTCGCGGCCGAACCTCACAGTGCGTACGAACGCACACACGTTTGGCATCTATTTTGAAGGCAAGCGGGCAGCCGTTGTCAGCTTTCAGCAGGGCAATGGCAGCGCCCAGGAGCGGGCCGAGCGCGAGATCATTCTCTGCGCCGGGGCCATTGGATCGCCGCAGCTGCTCATGCTCTCCGGCGTAGGCCCCGCCTCGCATCTGCGGACGTTTGACATCCCCGTCGTTTACGATCTGCCTGGAGTCGGCATGAACCTGCAAGATCATCCTTGCACAGGCGTGCACTTTGAATGCACGAAGCCGGTCAGCCTGGCCCACGCGGAAAGCCTTCCCAACCTGATGCGCTACCTCTGTTTCAAGAGAGGCTCTCTTACTTCCAATGTGGCTGAATCCGGGGCGTTTCTGCGAACGTCGTCCCAGCCCCAGGTTCCTGACCTGCAATACCACTTTGGCGCAGGTTACTTCGTTGACCATGGCTTCCGGAAGTTCGATGGCGACGCGTTTGCAGTTGGCGCCACGCTGTTGCATGCGTACAGCCGGGGTGAGATTCGTCTGCGCTCAAGCAATCCCCTGGACGCGCCTTCGATCCGCGCCAACTACTTTGCCGACCCCAGGGACGCCCAGGTGATGCTGGAGGGGCTTAGGCT
>Ga0066903_100004919_pt1 | contig 11443 bp, 6 predicted proteins | sample PanSoiMetaGPlot1_FD_67491 | JGI IMG/M metagenome (GOLD analysis project Ga0066903, IMG submission 67491) | Tropical forest soil microbial communities from Panama analyzed to predict greenhouse gas emissions - Panama Soil - Plot 1 (version 2) | ecosystem: Environmental > Terrestrial > Soil >...
ACGTTCCTCAGGCCGATCGCGAGCGACGCGCCTTCGCCGGCGTTGATCACGCCGTTGGCGTCTCCTGGGTTTTCCGTCGCGGCGACGGTCCCGAGCTCCAGCACGGCCGTCCCCGCAGCGCCGGCGCTGCTGAGCGCCACAACCGGCATGATGATGCCGACGCCGGAGTCGCGATCGGGACCCGCTGCTTCGATGTCGATGGCGGACGCGGTGAGCGCCGATCGGACCTGCGCCTGGGTGAGACCGGGCAGCGCCGATTTCAACAACGCTGCAATCGCGGCGGCGTGCGGCGCCGCCGCGGACGTCCCGAAGAACGGATTCGGGAATCCGCCGACGCCGGTGACGGCCACGCCGTCGGCAGCGGTCACGTCCGGCTTGTTCAGCAGCTTCCCGCCGGCCGCCAGCACGCTCGGCGTGAACGGCGTGCCGCTGCCGTCATAGAAGATGCGGCGCGGGCCGTCCGAGCTGAACGTCTCCACGACGTTGGACGAGCTGAACGCGTTCGGAAACGGACCGACGGCCGGCGTCCCCGCCACGCCATACGCGCCGATCGCGTCGACGGTCGAGTGGCCGTGCGTCTGTCCGGACGTCGTGAACTGCAGCCGGCCGCGGTTCATGTTGACGTGGAGGAACCGCGGGGCGGCCGACGCTTTCTTGACGATGACGATCGGCGCCGACGCGGTGATGTTCTGTCCGACCTGCTCGTACGGATCCTGGGTGCCGTTCTGGATGTTCGTGGAGCTCGCCGCGACGGCCGTCCCGGCGGCGTTCAACCGGAACAGATCGTAGTCGTTCGACGAGGCGCCGAGCGGATCGGACCAGTAGAGCGAAATCGGCGCGCTGGCGTTGATCGCAGTGATGAAGTTCAACGTCGAGGCGCCGAAGGTGTGCAGGCGGTTGCCTGCCGCGATCGGCGGCGCCGTCGGGCCGCCGTCCGCGAAGTCCCCTTCCCAGACCCCCGCCGTGCCGTCGTCGAGATTGCCGGAGTTGCCGGCGGACGAGAAGTAGAGCGCGCCGGACGCGGTCACGTCCTTGACCGCCTGGATCACGGCGCCGCCGTTGGTCGGCGTCGGTCCGGGCGCGCCGTCCTGGAACGGCGTCTCGACGAAATAGAAGACGTCGTCCACGATGATGTCGCAGCCGGCGGCGCGCAGATCGCGGATGTTCTGCGCGAAGCTCGTGAGGCTCGTGAACGCCGTCGCGAAGTACAACTGCGCGCCGGGCGCCAGGTCGTGGACGATCTCGAGCATCGCGGTGCCCTCGTCGCCCGTGCCCGTCTGGCCGGGCAGGACCGTCACCGGACCGAGATCGCCGAGCGCCTGGCTGGCCGCAAGATTCACGACGCCGTTCGAGAGCACGCCAATCTTGACGCCGGTGCCGTTCACGCCGAACGAGAGCCGCGCGACGTTCGCGCGGTGCGTCACGTCGCCTTCGGAGCTCTGGCTTCCCTGTCCGGTTCCGGCGTTCGTGGTCTGCAGGCCGGCCATCGCGCCGTTCAGGAACGCGGCGACCGCCTTCCGGCGCTCTTCGCGGCGGACGGGCGCGCCGCGCGCCCACGCGTCGGCCGTCATCGCGGGCGCCGTCGCCCGCGTCGTCATCGCGTCCTGCCGCGGGCCGATGAACTGCACGTCGGGCAGCGCCGCGACGGCTTCCACCGCGTCGAGCCCGATGTGCATCCGCACGCTCTCCGCGGTCGACGACAGGATCTCGCCGCCGAGTCCGCGAAGCTGGTCGAGCAGTTCGGGCGTCACCCTCGCCCGGACGTCGACGATCGGGTGGCCGTCGGGCGCGTAGGGCACGTCGTTCTCGAGCGCCTGCACGCCGGCGGCCAGCGGCGTGCCGGCGCGCTGCTTCGCCTCGTAGATCAATTGCGAGTCGACTTTCCGCTGCGTCGGCGAGCGCGAGTCCTTCTCGGCGATCAACGCCTCGATCTGCGCCAGCGCCTCAGGTGAGACGTTTGTGGCCGGCTGCTGCGCGCCTGCTCCGATGTGCAGCGGCGTGGCAAATGCAACGATCGTCACCGCGATCAGCGTGGCGTGCAGTCTCATGAGAACCTCGCGTCAGGTGAACCGTCTTGAAAGCGCGCGCATCCTAACGCAACCGCGCGTCAAGGTAAAGGTCGGCGAAGCGCCCACGCCGCTACGACCCCGGAGGCAAACGTAAGTACTCCCGACATCAGGTCCGTTCCAGCCCGACCATGGCGCTCACGGTAAAGTCGATGGTGAACTTCGCCACGGCACAAACGATGAACGGAGCGGAGACATGAGCACACAGCAGGAACACGCGACGCTCGACCTGTCGAAAGGGATCGCCGCTTCGACGTTGTCCGACGGCCAGATGCTGCTCGGGCGTGTCGGCGACGAGGACGTGGTGCTGGCGCGATCGGGTCCCGAGTTCTTTGCCGTTCGCGCGCAGTGTTCGCACTATCGCGGGCCCCTCGCGAAGGGGCTCATCGTCGGCGACACGGTGCGCTGCCCCTGGCATCACGCGTGTTTCAGCCTCCGCACCGGCGAAGCGCTCCGCGCGCCGGCGCTCGATCCGATTGCCTGCTGGCGCGTCGAACGGGACGGCGACCGGATTTACGTGCGCGAGAAACTACCGGCGGCGCAGCCGATCGCGGCCACCGGCACGATGCCTTCGTCGATCGTCATTGTCGGCGGCGGTGCGGCTGGCGTGGCTGCGGCCGAGATGGCGAGGCGCCGCGGTTACAACGGACCTCTGACCTTGATCAGCGCCGATGCGGATCCGCCTGTCGATCGGCCCAACCTGTCCAAGGACTTCCTCGCCGGTGAAGCGCAGGACGACTGGATTCCGCTCTGGCCGAACGACTTCTACGTGGAACATCGCATCGACTTGCTGCTCGGCCGCCGCGTGTCGTCGATCGACACGGCGAAGCACATCGTGCGGCTCGACGATGGATCGGAGCGGCAGTACGGTGCGCTGCTGCTGGCGACCGGCGCCGATCCGGTGCGGCCGCCCATTCCCGGCGCCGACGGCGATCGCGTGCGCTACCTCCGCTCGTTCGCCGACAGCCGCGCCATTGTCGAGCGGGCGGCCGCCGCGAGACATGTCGTCGTGGCGGGCGCGAGCTTCATCGGCCTGGAGGTGGCGGCGTCGCTGCGGGCACGGGGCCTTGCCGTGGACGTCGTCGCGCCCGACAAGACGCCGCTCGAGCGGGTCATGGGTCCGGAAGTGGGCCGGTTCGTCCAGTCGCTGCACGAGAAGGAGGGCGTCACGTTCCACTTGGGCCAGACAGTGGCGCGGATCGACGGGCGGACGGTGACGCTCAGCGGCGGCGCCGCCATCGACGGCGACTTCGTCGTGATGGGCGTCGGCGTGAAGCCGTCGCTGGCGCTCGCGGAGCAGGCCGGACTCGCCACCGACCACGGCGTCACGGTGAACGAATACCTCGAGACGAGCGCGCCTGGCGTCTTCGCCGCCGGCGACATCGCTCGATGGCCGGACCCGCATACCGGCGAACGCATTCGCGTGGAGCACTGGGTCGTGGCGGAGCGCCAGGGGCAAACCGCCGTGCGCAACATGCTCGGCGCGCGCGAGGCGTTCGACGCGGTCCCGTTCTTCTGGAGCCGGCACTACGATGCCACCATCAACTACGTCGGGCACGCCGAGCGATGGGACGAGATCTCAATCGACGGATCGCTCCAGGCGTTCGACTGCTCGATCGCGTACCGGCGCGGCGGCAGGACGCTCGCGATCGCGACCATCGGGCGCGATCGCGCCAGCCTGGAGGCCGAGGCCCGCATGGAGGCCAGAGGATAGTGCAGATGAGCATGGAACAGGAACCGGCGCCGCGCACACACGGGTTCGTCATCGAGTGGGCCGCTCGGTACGACCTCCTGGTCTGGCTGTTGACGCACGGCCGTGAGGCGAAACTCCGCGAACGCTTCATCGGCCTCGCCGGGCGGCCGCGTCAGCGGCATCGATGCCTCGCCGCCGATGATCGCCAGAGCACGGCGAAAGGCGGCCACAGCCGGCGTCGACGTCGACTTCCAGGTCGCCGCTGCCGAGAATCTTCCGTTTCCCGACGGTCGATTCGACGTCGTGTTGAGCACGCTGATGCTCCACCACCTGCCAAGAAAGATTCGTCGCGACTGCGCGAAGGAGATCCGCCGCGTGCTGACGCCCGGCGGCCGGTTGCTGGCGGTGGACTTCGGACGAGGCCACGGACACGGACGCGGCCTGCTGGCGCACTTTCACCGCCACGGCCACGTCGACGTCAACGACATCGTCTCGCTGTTCGCAGGCGCGGGCTTGAGCGTCGACACGACGGGGCCGGTCGGGACGATGAACCTGCACTTCGTTCTCGCGAGGAATGCGGTGACGTCAGTCGCGTAACGCCGCAACCGGATCGGTCCGCGCGGCACGCAACGCCGGCAGCAGGCACGCCGCGGTGGACGCCGTCGCCAGCGTCGCGAACGCGAGAGCGAACGTCGCAGGGTCGCGGGGACTCACGTCGAAGAGCAGCGGACCCAGCAGTCTCGTGAGGCCGATTGCGGCGACGGCGCCGCACGCCATTCCACCTGCCGTCAACAGCAGGCCGCCACCGACGACACGGCGCAGCAGGCTGGACGGATCGGCCCCGAGCGCCAGCCGGAGTGCAAGCTCGCGCGCGTTCTGCGTGACGTTGAACGACATCACGCCGTAGAGGCCGATCGCGGCCAGCATCAGCGCGACGGCTCCGAACGCCGTCAGCAGGCGCACGGCCATCGCGGTCGACTGGTTCATGCGATTGATCTGCTCGCGCATCGTCATGACCTGATCCGGGGTAAGCGATGCGTCCAGTGTCCGCACTTCGGCGGCCAGCGCGGTCGCCATCACCGACGGGGCGAGCGCCGTCCGAATCATCAACGTCTGTCCCCGGGCGCTCGTCTGGCGCAGGGGCACATAGAAAAACGGCGCCGCTGGTTCCACGAGGTCGCGGTACTTGGAGAACTTGACGATCCCGACGACGCGCAGCGCACGTCCATTGACGACCATGCGGGAGCCGACAGGATCACGACCGCGCCAGTACCGTACCGCCATCGGCTCGTTGACGATGGCCACGAGGTCGGATGTTTCATTGTCGTCGCGCGTGAACTCACGGCCGGCCGCGAGCGCGATGCCGAGCGTTCGAAGATAGCCCGGGCCGATTTGCGTGTAATCGACCGTCGGCGCTTCGCCAGACTGCGTCCGATACCCGTCAACGGCCACCGGCGCCGATCCGCCACCGGCATATGCGAACGGGGAGCCACCGACGAACGCGGCCCCTTCGACGCCAGGCAGAGCACCGATTCGCTCGATGAGTCGATCCTTGAACACGTTCGCGCGGCTGATGTCATAGTCGGCAGCCGCGAGATCGATATACGTGACGAGCACTCTGTCGGCATCGAATCCCGGGCTCGCCGCACGCATGTGGTAGAGGCTTTCCACGACGAGGCCTGCGCCGACGATCAGGACGAAGCTGACGGCGACTTGCACGAATACGAATGTGGCGCGCACGCGCGCGCGAGCGGGTCCGCCGACCGCGCCGGCAGAATCCGTTTTGAGCCCGCCGACGAGATCGACGTTGCTCGCGAGCATCGCGGGAATCAGACCGAAGAGCAGCGTGGCGGCGAAGGCAATGCCCACGCTCACGAGCAGCACGCGCGCGTCGAGGTCGGCGGGAAGACGCAGCGGCGTCGTGCCGCGCGGCGGGAACAGGAAGACGAGCGCGCCGCGTGCCCAGGACGCCGCGACGAGTCCGCACACGCCGGCGATCGACGAGAGGATGACCGCTTCGGTCAGCATCTGGCGGAACAGCCGCCATCGCCCTGCACCGACGGCGAGCCTGATCGTAAGCTCGCGGCGCCGGGACACGGATCGCAGCAGCAGCAGGTTTCCGACGTTCGCGCACGCGATGAGCAGCACGGCCGCGACGCCGACGAGCGCGATCGTCAAGGTCGGCACCAGTGCGTCCATCGGGTTGAACGGCGACCGCCAGAGCGGCTTCAGCAGCACGCCTCGGCCGCGGTTGGTGGACGGAAACTGCGTCTCGAGCCGTGCGGCAATCGCCGAGAGCTCGGCCTGCGCCTGCGCCCGGCTCACGCCTGGCTTCACGCGCACGAAGCCCTCGATCCAGCGCGCGCCGCGGTCCTCCAGCTGGTATCCGGCCGGATCGAACGCCGCCTGCATGGACGCCGGCACCCAGAACTGGAACCGATATCCGACGAACGTCCCGTAAAAACCCTCGGGCGCCACGCCGACGATGGTGTGCAGCACCCCGTTGAGGCGAATCGTGCTCCCGACGGCCTTCGGATCGTTCGCGAACGTGCGCTGCCACAGCTGATGGCTGATGACGACGACGGGATGGCCATTCCGTCCGACGTCCTCGCCACGCTCGAAGCCGCGTCCAAGGATCGGCTTCACGTCAAGCGCGTCGAAGTAGTTCGCCGACACGAGGCTGCCGGGCAGGCGCTCGGCTCTCTGATCGACGAGCCCGACAACCGCGCCGTTGATGCGATCGGCGATGAACGCCTGAATGGTGGTCGCGCTTCGCTCGAAGTCCTTGAAGTCCGGCCACGAGACGTCGGTGCCTTTTGTCGCTTCGGGCGCCGTTCCCGCGATGACGAAGACACGGTCTTCGTCTGTCACGAGCGGGTACGGCCGGAGCATGACGCCTTCGATCCAGCTGAGGACGGCCGTGTTCGCGCCGATCCCGAGGGCGAGACACAGAATCGCCACGGCCGAGAATCCCGGGTTTCGCCGCAGCAGACGAAGACCGAAGCGGATGTCCTGCAGCATGGGTGTACCTCGTCAGGCGCGCATTTCTGCTTTGCCACACATTATTTGCCTGCGGGCGGCGCTGGCTTCACCGCCACACGCGTGCCTTGCTTGATCTCGTCGGTGCCGCGTACCGCCACCTGGTCCCCTTCTCTGAGCCCGCCGAAGACCTCGACGAGCTGGTCAGCCGGCACGCCCCGCTTCACGTCCACCCATTCGGCCTGGTTGTCGCGGATGCGGACGACGAACGTGCGCTCGGTCGTCGTCGCGATCGCCGTCGCCGGCACGAAGAGCGTGGGGTTGGAACGCCGCATCGCCCAGGCGACCTGCGCATACATGCCCGGCGCCAGCCGCCCTTCGGCGTTGGCCACGTCGAGCTCGACCGGCATGGTCCGCGTTTTGGGATCGAGCGCCTGCCCGATACGCGCGACCTTGCCGCTGAAGGACTCGGCCGGGTAGGCGGGCACGCTGAACTTCACGAGCTCCCCTTCCGCGATACCTCCCACGGCCGTCTCCGGAACGCCGACCACGAGTCTCAATCGGGAGACTTGTTGCAGGCGCAGCAGCGGTGTTCCCGACGGGCCGACCAGACTGCCGGCGTGCACGGAACGTTCGGTGATCACGCCGTCGAATGGCGCCGTCACGCGGAGGTACGACTCGAGATCGGAAACGGCCTTGGCCGCGCTGCGCGCCGCCTCCTCGTTCTCTTTCCACTGCTCGACGCGCGCGTGATCGGCCTCGACCGTCCGCTGCGCCACGTCGACATCGTTGCCGGCCACGACACCCGGCGTCGCGGACGCCGCCTTGAGCCGCTGAAAGGTCGCCTCGTCGGAGGCGAGCTTGGCCTCGGCCTCGAGCCGCTGGGATCGCGCGCCCTGGATCCGCGCGTTGGCTTCGGCGCGCTGCGCCGCGAGCTCGGGAGCCACGATGTGCACGAGGAGATCGCCGTGCCGCACTCGCGATCCGCGGTCGACCGGCACCGCTTCGACAAAGCCCTGCACCTTCGAGCGCAACTCGACGTCCTGGTACGCGACCAGATCGCCGGGCAATGCCAGCGGACGGTCGAGCCGTTTCGAGACGACGGTCGTCACGACGACGGTCGGCTGTGGCGGAGCCGTGCCGCGCGGTGCCTGCGCTGTGACTGCCGCACCGGCGGCACCGGCGAGCAGAACCGCGAGAGTTGCTCTCCTCATCATCAGCGTTCCTCTCACGCGGCCAGCTCGTCGTCGGGATGCCAGGACCCGCTGCCCCGGCTGGCTCGCCTCTGCGTGATCGCGTAGATGGCCGGCAGCATCAGGAGCACGGTCAGCGTCGACGCCATCAGTCCGCCGATCACGGCGCGGCCGAGGGGCGCCGTCTGCTGGCCGCCCTGGCCGATCGCGAGCGCCATCGGAATCATGCCCGCGATCATCGCAACCGAGGTCATGAGGATCGGCCGCAGGCGATGCTGCGCCGCGGATTCCGCCGCGGACGCCGCGTCGGCGCCCTGGCGCCGATCCTGTTCGGCGAAGGTCACCAGCAGAATGGCGTTCGCCACCGATACGCCAATCGCCATGATCGCGCCCATGAACGACTGCACGTTGAGCGTGGTCCGCGTGGCCAGCAGTGCCAGGCCGACGCCCACCACGACCGCGGGAATGGTCGAGAGCACCACGAATGCGAGTCGCCATGACTGGAAGTTGGCCGCCATGAGCAGGAACACCGCAATGATGGCCACGATGACTCCGGACCTGAGGCCGTCGAGCGTATCGGTCATCGCCGGCACCTGGCCGCGCACGTTGACCGTCACGCCGCGCGGGGGATCGCCGAGCTGGCGGATGGCGCTGGCAATCTCGCGCGACACGCCGCCGAGATCCCGCCCGACGACGTTGGCCGACAACGTCACCATGCGCTGCTGGTTGTAGCGATCGTACTCACCAGGCGCGCTGCCGAGATTGAGCGTCGCCACATCCTGCACGAGCGCCCGCGTCGCGCCCGACGGCTGCACCGGCAAGGTCTCCAGATCCTCGATGGACGCGACCCGTGCCTGCGGAATCTCGACCTGCACTTGATACGCGATGCCGTTGCCGGGATCGCGCCAGTACGCCGGCAACACGTACCGGCTGGACGAAGTCGCCGCAGCAAGCGAGCGGCCGACCTGGTCGACGGTGACCCCGAGCTGTCCGGCGCGTTCGCGATCGATCGCAATCTCCACGGTCGGATAGTCGAGTGGCTGTTCGTACTGCAGATCGCGCAGCGCCGGAATCGCCTGCATCGCGCCGAAGACCTTCTGCGCAAACGCGCGGCTGTTGGGGAAGCTCGGTCCGGCGATGGCCACTTCGATGGGCGTCCGCGCGCCGAAATTCATGATCTGGTTGACGATGTCGCCCGCTTCGAACGACACGGTCACGCCTGGCAGGTCCTCGGCGAAGCGCCGGCGCAACTGCTCCTGCAGTGAGGCGATGCGCACACCGGATCCGGGACGCAGCGCCACGGTCACCAGGGCTTCGTGCGGGCCGCTCGACCAGAGAAAGATGCTGTTGATCGGATACGTCGACGGCGCGGTGCCGACGAACATGAGCGAGCGCTCGATGTTGGCAGGCCCGGCCTCGGCCCGAATGACGTCGAGCGCTTTCAAGGCGATCTGTTCCGTTCGCTCGATCCGCGTCCCCGCCGGGCCACGCAGCCGCAGAACGAACTGGCCATTGTCGATCGCCGGAAACAGGTCGGATCCGATGGCGTACGAGACGAGGGCGACACCGGCGACCGCGACGACGAGGTAGACGCCCGCCGCCAGTACAGGCGCGCGCATGACCCCCTTGTGCCAGGACGCCTGGGCGCGCCGTACGCTGGCGAGAACACGCTCCCGTCGCTCCTCGTGGCGGCCGCGCAACAAGGCCGCGGCCAGGACCGGCACCAGCGTGTTCGACAGGATGTACGACGACAACATCGCGAAACCCACGGCGAGCGACAGCGGGATGAACAGCGAGCGCGCGACGCCGGTCATGAAGAACGACGACACGAACACGGCGAGGATCGACAGCATCGCCAGAAGACGCGGGACCAGCGTCTCGCGTCCGGCCTCGAGGACTGCGCGTCCGAGGGATTCCGCGCGCGACAGGTGCGTGTGGATGTTCTCGATCGTCACGGTGGCTTCGTCGACGAGAATGCCGATCGCCAGCGCCAGCCCGCCGAGCGTCATGATGTTGATGGTCTGGCCCGTCAGCCACAGGCCGACCACCGCACCAAGCAGGGCAAACGGAATCGTGATGATCACGATCAGGGCGCTCCGCCAGTCGCGGAGAAAGAGCCAGACCATCAACCCCGTGAGCAACGCGCCGAGCAGTCCCTCGACGCCAAGGCCGCGTAACGCGTTGGTCACATACAGGGACTGATCGAAATCGAACTCCACGCGAATGTCGTCGGGGATGAGCGACTGAAATCGCGGCATCGCCGCCTTGACGGAGCGCACGACGTCCAGTGTCGAAGCATCGGCGCGCTTGGTGACCGGAATAAAGACGGTGCGCCGGCCGTCGACGAGCGCGTAGCTGGTCGCAATGTCGCTGCTGTCGTTCACCGTAGCGACGTCGCGGAGGTAGACCGTCGGGCCGCTGCCCGTCCGGACGGGGAGCGTCTCCAGATCCCGGATCGTCGAAACCGGCGAGTTGACTTGCGCGATGCGCGTGACATCCCCCGTCCGCAGGTTGCCGCCAGGCAGGATGGCATTGCCCGCGGCGACCGCGCGCGCGACTTCATCCGGCGACATCTGCATCTCGCGCAGGCGATCCGGATCGACACGGACGACGATCGTGCGCTGGCTGGCGCCGAACGGCGGCGGCGCCGACACGCCCGGAATCGTCGCGAACGCCGGGCGCACGCGGTTCAGCGCCAGGTCCTGGATTTCGCCGACGCTCCGCGTGTCGCTCGAGAACACGAGGTGCCCGACCGGCACCGTGCCGGCGTCGAAGCGGACGACGAAGGGCGCGACCGTGCCTGGAGGCATGAACGCCCGCGAGCGATCGACGTACGACACGACCTGCGCCAACGCCTGGCTCATGTCCGTGCCGGGATGAAAGTAGATCTTGACGAGCGAGACGTTCTGGATCGATTTGGATTCGACGTGGTCCACGCCGGCGATGTAGAGAAAGTGGTACTCGTAGTAGTACGTGAGGAACCCTTCCATCTGCGCCGGGTCCATCCCGCCGTACGGTTGCGCCACGACGACCATGGGCAGATCGAGGTTCGGGAAGATGTCGACCGCCATCCGGCGTGCCGCGAAGAAGGCCAGGAGCGCGAGGGCGGCGGCGGCGACGAAGACGGTGATCGGCCGGCGCAGTGAATAATGAATGAGCCACATGACGCGATCCGCTTACGGCCTGCGGGCGAGGTTGAGGAACCGCGTCAGGTCACCGGATGCCTGCGCCTGCGCCAGCAACGCGCGCCAGACACCGAGCTGCGCGACGGCGGCGTCCGATTCGGCCTGTGCGAGCAGGCGCTCGGCGTCGGCCACCTCCGTCACCGGCGCGAGGCCTGAGCTGTAGCGCGCTCGCGCCCGCTCCTGCGTTTCCCGAGCGGCGCTCAGGACCGTTGACATGTTCTGCGCGATCGCTGTTGCCGCACGGTAGAGCGTCGCTGCGCGGGCCTGCGCGGTCGTGACCGTCAGGATCGTCTGATCGTAGGCGGCTCGCGCGGCGACTTCGTTCTG
>Ga0066903_100004920_pt1 | contig 11442 bp, 11 predicted proteins | sample PanSoiMetaGPlot1_FD_67491 | JGI IMG/M metagenome (GOLD analysis project Ga0066903, IMG submission 67491) | Tropical forest soil microbial communities from Panama analyzed to predict greenhouse gas emissions - Panama Soil - Plot 1 (version 2) | ecosystem: Environmental > Terrestrial > Soil >...
AACGATGCAATTCTGTTCTACGGCAAGATGACCCCCGCGCGGGACAACATCATCCTAGTGGTGGTGAATCTTGATCCGTTTCGCAAGCAAAATTCGTTTGTCCATGTGCCAATTGAGGAATTTGGGCAAATGGCAACCGACGAGTATCACGTGCACGATTTGTTAAACGATGCGCGTTATATCTGGCGCGGTCGCCAAAATTACGTTGAACTGGACCCCGAAATTCAGCCCGCACACATTTTTCTCGTCGACCGCCGGTGACGAGTTCGCAGCGAAGTCAACCATTACCGAACAGGGAAGAGGAAACTGGCAAAGCGAATGTATGAACAATTTGCTGAAAACGTAACTCTAATCCTGAACGCTGGCCCCTGAGACCTATTTGCATCGATGAATCGCTCCGCATATCATTACAAAATTTCCGGCATGAAGATTTGGGTTGTCCTCTTTGCCGCGCTGGGGAGCGCGTCGCCGCTGCTCGCGCAGGAACCTACGCCGCCGCTGGTGCCTCAGCACACGCAGACGGTGCTGGAGACGCTCGTCAAAGCGGGTCCGGTGATGATTCCGATGTTCTTATTGTCAATTTTTTTCGTCGCGCTTGTGGTTGTTTACTTCCTGACAATCCGGCGCGGCGCAGTCGTTTCCGGCGGTTACATGGCGACTGCGGATGCGCTCCTGCGCAAACGCGATTATCTCGGGCTGTTGGCTGTCTCCAACCGGCATGGAGAAGCGATCGCGCGTGTCGTGCAAAAGATGCTCGATTTCACAACCAAGAATCCACACGCCGATTTGCAGCAGGTCCGCGAAATCGCCGAGACAGAGGGAACACGCGTGGCCGCCAGTTTGAACAACCGCGTTATTTACCTCGCAGATATCGGGATGATTGCGCCACTGCTGGGTTTGCTGGGCACGGTTTTTGGAATCATTCGTTCCTTTGGTGCGTTAGGTGCTGATATCGGGTCGGCGCGTTACGTGGCGCTCTCGCGCGGGATTAGTGAAGCGCTTGTCAACACCGCTGCGGGGCTGGCGATCGGTATTCCGGCCATGATTTGTTATGCATTCTTCCGCGGCAGGGCTCAGAAATTGATTTCGGAGCTTGAGGCTGCTTCGACGCACGTTCTCGCGCTGCTTTCGTTGCAATACGGCAGACGCGCTGACCGAATGCCGGCTCTGATCGAGGACGAGCTCTAACTCGACTGCTCTTATGAATCTTCGTGGTCGCGCACAATTGCATCATCCCGGCATTCAGTTGGCACCGCTCGTGGATGTGCTTCTGCTACTCTTGATTTTCTTCCTGCTCACGTGGAACGCAGCCCGTACCGAGAACGAGCTCGACGTGAAAGTTCCAAAGGCGTCGGCGGCTAAGGAAAAATCGGCGCCGATCGGGGATGTAATCGTCAATGTTAAAGCGGACGGCAACGTGGTTGTGAATCGTCGCACCTTGACCGGTCCCGATCTCCAGGAATTACTGAGAAACATGGTTCAACTCAATCCCGAACAGGCGGTGGTGATTCGCGGCGACGAAGCCGGCGCCTACAAGAACATTGTCGACGTGCTGAACATTTGCACCGAAGCAGGGATAACCAACGTAGCTTTCGCCACTGCAAGATGAACATCACGCGCGGCGCGGCCAGTCTTTTTGGACTGGCGATGCTGCTTTGGACCGCGAGCATCGCTATCGCTCAGTCGGAGCCCGAAGTGCGGCGTGCTCGTCCGGTAGATGACCCGCCTGTTCGTCGCGCGGTCCCGGCAGACGATTCAATCGACAGAGTTCTGCGCTCTTTAAAAGAGGAAGGTTCGGAACCATCCTCGCGCGACACGGAAGGAGCAGATCAGCGTCAACTCGAGTACGCAAATGGCTTGTTCACTCGCAAATTGTACGACTTGGCGGTCCCGGAATATCAAAAGTATCTCGAGGACTACCCGGGACACGCTGGCCGGGCGAACGCTTATTTCTCGCTCGGGGAATGTTATCGAAACCTCCATCGCGATTCGAATGCTCGTACCAATCTCCAAAAAGTGCTCACCGAATACGGCGACAGCGAATTCGCCGGGCCAGCGGCATTCGCGCTCGCGGAGATGGCCTTCACAGATAAAGACTACGCTACAGCGCTCCCGCTTTTTCACCGTTCAGCGGCCAAATCGAAGGAACCGGCGGTGGCGCTCTCGGCGCGCTATTTCGAAGCGCGCTGCCTAGAAGGTCTCGGCAAGAGAGACGAAGCAGCCGATATTTACGCGCAGGTCGCCGAGGCAGGGAACCCAAATCCGTATCGCGAAGATGCACGAATCACGGCGGCATCCATTTTCGCCGCACGGGGAAAAAAGCTCGAAGCGTTGAACCAGTACGAGGCCCTGACGAACGAAGCACAGAAACCGGCGTTGAAAGCGGAGTGCGCGGTGCGTGGAGGCTTGATCGCGCTCGAACTTGTGCAGGCGGACAAAGGCAAGATGGACAAAACCATGACGGATCGAGCCGCGGCATTGTTTCAAAAGGGACGCAGTCTGCCTGAGGCGGGAAAGTTCCGTGCGATTGCGCAAGTCGGTTTTCGCCGGTTGCAATATCAGAGTGGTCAGTACACGCAGTTGTTGGCCGACTATAGAAAGGAATTGGACAAGCTTCCTGAGGCTGCGCAGGCAGAAGTGTTGTTGCTCGCCGCAAACAGCGAACGCCAACTTAACCATCCAAAGGAAGCCGAGACGCTGTATCACCAGATCACGGCGAAGTATCCGGATCGCGAGGAAGCAAAGGACGCCGCTTACCAGCAACTGATCAACGTTTATAACTCCGATCCGTCGGCGCTCTCCGCCGCGGTGGACCAATTTCTCGCAACGAACCCCACAAACGAACGCGGCGATCAAGCCAAACTGTTAAAAGCCGAGGCCCTTTACAAACAACAGAGTTACACAGATGCAGCTTCATTGTACAGCGAACTACGCGCGTCTGAGCTTTCTCCGCGGCTGCGCGCCGAAGCGGCCTACAAACTTGGGTTGTGCCACGTCCAGACAAAAAACACTGACGGCGTTATCGAAGCTTTTACCTATTACTTGCAGACGTTTCCTGACACTCCTCAAATTCCGGCTGCCCTGGCTCAGCGCGCTTTGGCCTACGAGCAGAGCAAAAACTACACTGCTGCGCTCACGGATCTAACCATTATCCTAGCGAAATACCCGAAGGCGCACGAGCGCGAGGCGGCGTTGCAATTGAAGGCTTTGATCCTCGGGCAACAGGACAATACCAAAGGGATGGTCGACACTTTTCGGCAGCTCCTAAAGGAATTCCCTAAGAGTTCTGTCGCGGCGCAGGCGCAATACTATATCGGGAAAACCGCGTTCGAGGCGAAGGATTATAAGACGGCATTGCCAGCGCTGAACACTGCCCGCCAACTGAACAAGGAGCAGTACTACAATTTGGCGTCCGTTCGGATCATTCTTTGCCAGTTTTATTTGAGAGATCGGCCTGCGCTCACTCAAGAAGTGAACAATTTCATTGCGGACAGTCCTGGTTCCAATGTGCCGCCGGAGGTTTTGGAATGGCTTGGAATTGAATATTACAATGAGAAAAATTTCCAGGCCGCGGAAAAGTATCTCAGCGCGCTTCGAAAAACGGACAGTGCAGGCAAGGTCAAACCCGATTACCTTTTTTATCTCGGCGACGCCGCTACCAGGCTGAAAAATTTGCCCGAAGCCGAGGAAGCGTTCGCGAAATATCTGCAAACTGCCAAAGATCCTGCGGGAAAGGCGAAAGTGTTACTGACGCTCGGTGCAGTTAAGATCAGCGCTCATAAACCCGACGAGGCACAAAAGATTGCTGAAGAAATCATGGTCCTGCAGCCCGAGGGCCGCGTGAACGCGGAGGCGCGCCTGCTCGCCGGTGAAGTCCAGCTCGAGCGCGGGCACTTCGATGACGCCGGCAAAGCTTTCAAAGGCGTCGCTCTACTTTACGACGATCCAGCCATCACTCCGCGCGCGCTCGACAAAGCCTCGGTGTCATTTCGCCAAGCGGGTAACACCGAGGAAGCAGACCGCCTCTCGCGGGAGTTGCGCGAACGTTATCCGAATTACGTCAGCGGATAATCGAGCCTAAGCCTCGGCCCCAAACCGTCGTTACCTCGGGGTAATCGCAATGCCCCAGGGACCGTCGCCGACTTTGATACGGCGCAGTTCTTTGCGCGATTTTACATCGACAACGGAGACGTCGTTTGATGCACCGTTGGCGGTGTAGAGTTTTGTTCCGCTAGGATCGAGCGCGATTCCCCAGACGCGATTTCCGACGGGAACGGTTGTCGCTACCTCATTCTTTTGTGTGTCGACGACCGCAATTGCGTTGCCGCGGCCTGTTGAAACGTAAAGTTCTTTTCCGTCGCGCGAGACTGCAGTGCCCATTGGCAGCGAGCCCGTCGACAGTTGGATTTTCGATAGCAATTTGTGGGATCGCGCGTCTATCACGGCGATGTAGCCGCCGTTCTCACAAGCGACGTACGCACGCGCGCCATCAGATGAAAATGCGACGGACCGCGGTCGGCCGCCGGTTTCGATGGTTGTGATCACACGCTGTTGATCGGGGTCGATCGCAAACACTTCGCCTTTTTCTTCGCAGGTGACGTATACTTCGCCGGTGGCTGGATTTACGCCCACACCTTCCGGTTCTTCCGAGACTTTTATTTTCCCGCGCGGTTGGCCCGAATCGAGATCGATAGTCGATGCGCTCGCCTCGTCTTCATTCGCGATGAAAGCAAATTTTCCGTCTTTGCTGATCGCGAATTGCTCAGGGTCTGACCCCACATGCCAGCGATCGATCAGTTTGCGTGCCGATGGATCGATTACGCCGAGACCATCAGCGCGTTTGTCCGCCGGCGCGCGATTTTCATCCAAGCCGGGCGCCATACGCGGCGAGCCACTTAACGTGACAAAGACTCGCAGGCCATCCGGCGTAGCGTGAATGCCGCGCGGCCGTTTGCCGACTGGAAAAGTTCCGATAACACTGTCCGTGGCTCCATCAATGACCGTGATGTCGCCTGAGCGTTCGTTGCTTACGAACACAAGATAACTCGGCGGTTCAGCGTGGGTGCCGGCGGCGAAAAAGACACAACAAAGGACGCAACAAACAAACAGGCGCTGCATAAGGGGAGGCGTACGTCGTATTGCCTCCCAGTGCAACCGGGCCCGCAGAACTTTAACATCGGACGTTGCACGCCCGCCGCCGTACCTTTTGCGGAGACGGGCCGGATGTCGGATGTTCAGTTCATGCATCCGCACAACAAGCTTTTCATTCCCGGTCCCGTTGAAGTTTCCGAAAAAACCTGGGCAGCCTTTTCGCGTCCATTGATTGGACATCGCAGCGAAGATTTCAGGAATCTTTACCGCGAGATTCATCCAAAGCTTCAGACGTTGTTTGGAACAAAGCAGCCGGTGTTTCTTTCCACGTCGTCGGCGTGGGGAGTGATGGAAGCGTCGATTCGTAATCAGGTCGACCGTGGTGTCCTTTGCTGCATGTGCGGCGCGTTTTCAGACAAATGGTTCGATGTAGCGGAGCGATGCGGTAAGAACGCCGAGTCGCTTCAGGTGGAGTGGGGAAAGCATATCGACCCGAAGGATCTTGATCGGCAACTAGCGACTGGAAAATTCGATGCTGTCACGTTGACTCACAGTGAAACCTCGACCGGCGTGATGAATCCACTTCCGGAAATTTGCTGCGTCTTGGCCAAGTATCCTGATGTCACGCTCATCGTTGATACCGTCTCGTCATTCTCAGCGGTGAAAATTGACATGGACGCTCTCGGGATCGACGTGATGCTCACTGGGGCGCAAAAAGCGCTCGCGCTGCCGCCGGGTTTTTCGTTGTTCTCCGTTTCGGAAAAGGCTTTTGCACGCGCGGGGAAAGTACCGAATCGCGGATTCTATTTCGATTTCCTCGAGTTCAAGAGCGAGCAGGCTCAATACATGACGCCGAGTACGCCAAGCATCGGACACGTTCATGCGCTCGAGTCCAAACTCGATGAAATTTTTCAGGAAAGCCTTGAGGCGCGTTACGCCCGTCACGCACGCACCAATGCGCTTGTGCATGATTGGGTGCGCCGTACGGGATTTGATTTTTTTGCCGAGGAAGGATTCCGCACGAAGACGCTCACATGCGTGAAAAACAATAAAGGCATCGACGTGCTGGACTTCGCCAGAAAGCTGCGGGAGAAGCATCACTTGGTGATTGATCCCGGTTACGGCAAGATCCGCGGTCAAACTTTTCGTCTTTCCAACATGGGGGACGAGACGGAGCAAACTGTTTCACATTTACTGGCGTGTCTCGACGATGTTCTGTAGCAGGCATCGTCGTCGTTCTCCTTATCGTTGTGGATTACACGGTTCTTCGATTACGAGGATGAGGATAATGACGAGGAGGATTTCGACGAACGCGCGATCATTTGGCTCACGCCTTGTCCCAACGTAGCTTCAATCACAGCCGTGCCAGCGATCGAAGCTAGCAAACTTACCAAGATTTATCGCACTTACCGCAAAGAGCGTGGCCTCTGGGGTGCGGTGAAAGGTCTCGGATGGCGGCGGTACGACGAAACGCGAGCGGCTGATCAGGTCACATTTCAAATCGAGGAAGGCGAGTTTGTTGGATTCCTCGGCCCGAATGGAGCAGGGAAAACTACTGTGCTTAAAATGCTTTCCGGCTTGCTGAACCCGACTTCAGGTGAGGCACGCGTGCTCGGCTTTGTTCCCTGGGAAAGACGCAACGAAATGAAACGGCGGTTCAGTCTACTGATGGGGCAAAAGAATGCGCTCTGGTGGGATCTCCCAGCCCAGGAATCGCTCGAGCTGAATCGTGCGATCTACGGCATCGATCGCGAACGGTTCAAGAAGGTGGTGGACGGATTGTCGGACCTACTGGACGTCCGGGACAAAATGAACGTGATGGTGCGCGAACTTTCGTTAGGCGAACGAATGAAAATGGAATTGATCGCGGCGCTGATTCACGAGCCGCGTGTGTTATTCCTTGATGAGCCGACCATCGGGTTGGACGTGGTTAGTCAACAACGAGTACGCGAGTTCTTGCGCATCTATAATGAGGAACATCGCATCGTTACACTGCTCACGAGCCATTACATGCAGGACATCGAGGAGCTGTGTCATCGGGTATTGGTGATTGACCACGGAAAAATCTTTTTCGATGGCCCGTTGGCAGCGATCGTCGATCGTTTTTCACGCTACAAGATTCTGAGTCTTACTTTTGAAGCCGAAGGAACACGCGATCTGTCTCGGTTTGGCGAAATAATCGAACAAACACCTGTCTCTGTGCAATTGAAGGTTCCACGCGCAAAAGTTACGGAAACCTGCCGGCAACTTCTCGAGGCCTGCGACGTTAGCGACATAAACGTGCAGGAAGTGCCGGTAGAAGACGTGATTCGCCAGCTGTTCGGTGAAACACATGAGGATCGTTCTGGATCCAGTGTGCTTGCCGTGGAAGCTGCACCTGTCAGTTAACGCCGCCGCCCCGCTTATCATTCGCACGAGCACGGTTTGGCGAGCCTCGCAACTGCAGAAACAGCATAGCCTACGTAGCAGCATTGAAATGAATAAGATCTAGATAAAGATCAAGAAACCCTCTCCAGGAAACTCGGCATGATGCTCTTGCCCATGGCGTCGGAGAATGTCGGATATTGCAGCGTCCACCCTAAGCGGCGCAATTTTGCGTTGCTGACACGTTTGTTAGTGTCGTCACGTTTCGGTGGCTGGTCGGATTTTCTCAACGGCGGAAGTGGTCGGTGCAGCTTCTGAGAGAGCCAGCCGTAGCATTCGCTCTGCAAAAGCGGTTCGTCGTCAACGACGTTGTAAATCTGTGCCGAACTCTGCACTGGCCGATTCAGTAGCAAGAAAAGTGCTGAAGCGATATCGTCCCGGTGCACCTGATTAACAAAACGGTCGTTGTTTGGATCAATGGTTGCCTTGCCGTTCAGGAACTTGCTAAACAGCGCCGAACGGTGCGGCCCGTAGATTCCGGCGATCCGCGCAACGACCCCGCCTTTTTCGAGGATTAATTTTTCAACCTCCAAAAGGATCCGGCTGGTCTCCCGAAGTGGTTTTGTCTCGCTTTCTTCCGTTACCCACGAACCATCGCGCTGCACATAAACGCTTGTGCTACCGGTAAACAGCATTCTTGCCTTAGGAAAAGTTTCGAGGAGATGATACGCGCCGTTGAGGTAAATCTGACGATAGGCTTCCGCGTCACCGCCGCGCGAGCTGGCGCAATGGATCACGGCATCGAATGCCCCAGCGTGTTTAGCAACGTCACCGTGTTGTGAGAGATCGATCGCGTGCACGGAATACGGTTTGGCTGAAAGCCGCGACACCGAGTCTTTCGAGTGCACCCAACCTTCGATGCTCCAGCCGGCGGAATGAAACAGATCAGCCGTGGCCTCCCCGACATAACCACACCCTGCGATCAAGATTCGCGGCATTAGTTGTAGAGTCCGCTGTCCTCAGCGGAGATTCCAGCAGCCGACGCCGGATGCGCTAAGGACAGCGCACGCTATAGCAGTTCCCGGATTAAGCTGTGGCAGCTGTGATTTCAATCTCGTCAAACACGTTTTTCTGAACGGCCCGGACTTGCTTCAGCCTGATGAGTTCAAGGAGCGCGAGAAAGGTGACAACCACTTCGATTCTGGATACAGCACCGCCAAACAAATCAGAAAAGCGGAAGCGAGTGCCGGTCGCTATGCGGTGCAAAATCGAATCAATCTTTTCCGACACACTGAAACGTTCACTGAAAATCTCCTCTATGTCCTGGCGTGCTTCCATTCGTTTCACCACGGTTTGGAAGGCGCTGATTAGCTGGAAAATTCCAACCTCGCCCAGGCGCAGCGGTTCCTGCAATTCAGAACACGATCCACCTTCCCGGGTAAAGATTCTCTCTTGTTCCAGCGCGCGTAGATTGAGTTCCGCGGCGGCATCCTTGAATTTCTTATACTCGATCAGTTGCCGAATTAATTCCCAACGCGGGTCGTCCTCCGAGGCATCTTCTTCGGGAGGCTGTTGATCGCGTGGCAGCAGGCTGCGGCTCTTTAGATAAATGAGGTTGGCCGCCATCACGATGAACTCGCCCGCCAGCTCAATGTTCAACTCTTTGAAAGCCTGAAGATACTCTAGGTACTGGCTGGTGATTCGCTCGAGCGAAATATCGTAGATGTCGATTTCGTCCTGTTTAATCAGGTAAAGCAACAGATCGAGCGGCCCTTCGAAGACCTCGAGCTTAACCTTGTAATCGGCGTCCATGTCTGTGCGGCCCGACTCTACAGGCAAGTACGAGCCAAAGTAAATCGTTTCGGCGTACGCGGCGCGCCCCGACGGCGCGCCTACCAGTTCTCGTTACGCGGGAAGGTTGCGATGAATCCAGACGCTGTTCACCAAACCCAGGCCGAACATGATCATTAGCACGAACGAGCCACTGTAGCTGATCAATGGTAATGGTACGCCCGTAATTGGCAGCATAGCGATTGTCATTCCTACGTTTTGGAAGATGTGCGTGAAAACAAGCGCGGTGACGCCTACGACGAGAAGAAGGCCCAATTGGTCTCCGGCGAAAAACGCGACGAAAAGACACGTTAATAGGAGCAAAGCAAATGCGCAGATGAGAACTATTCCGCCGACAAATCCCCATTGCTCGGCGATAGCCGAGAAGATGTAGTCATTATGCACAGCTGTCGCGGGCAGAAAGCCGAGCTCAATTTGAGTATTCGGCGCCTTGAACCCCTTTCCAGACCAACCGCCTGAGCCGATCGCAATCAATGATTGATTGATCGCCCACGCCGAACCCTGCTTGTCGATATCAGGGTGGGTAAAAGCGGTGATGCGCTGTTGCTGGTATGGTTTAAGGCCGAAATTAATGGCAATCGGGATGAACGCGATGCCGATCAGAATGATGCAAAGCAAATAACGCAGCGGCAGACCGGCAACGAACCACAACGCAAGCATCACAGGGACCCAAATGATGACTTCGCCCAAGTCCGGTTGCATGAGGATCAATAGACACGGTGCACCAGCAATCGCTCCCGAGAGCAGTAAACGCAGTGCCGGATGCATTTGGCGAAATTGAGTCAGGAATAGCGCCAACACCATGATCCCGGCGACCACTGCAAGCTGCGCTGGCTGGAAATTTATTGGTCCTAGACGCAACCAACTGCGCGCTCCATAAACTTTGACCCCCATAAACTTCGTCATGATTAGAAACACAATGCCGGCCATGTACATCGGCAGAGCGCCCCAGCGAATCCACCGGTAATGGACCAAACTGGTTAACATGAACGCGAAAACACCGACGACCACCCAGTTGGCTTGTTTCCGCCAGAAGTCGGCGGCATAGGGATCGCTGCGGGTGGAAGTCGCGCTGTAGATTGCCACGACGCCAAAAACAGCGAGGGCCAGCATGACCAGTAATAGAAGCCAGTTCTGGCCAAGCAACTTTCGAAGAAAAGGCGTCATTTGCTGTTCTTAATCGCTTTCAAATTCGGGGGATCTTCCAGGAAATATGGAACGATTATACGCAGTTTGCGTTTGCTGCAAAACGTTGACTATCGAAGAGCGCTAAAAGGGGCGATAACCTGTAGTCAAGATTTAGTCCCGTGATCGGATTTCCGTCGCTTTTGACAAATCCAAAGAATTAAACACCAGCGACTTACAACAATCTTTTAGTCAAAGAGTCACTTCGCTTGTCTCCAGATTTAGAGACCACTAGATTAATGTGTCGCGTTTAGTTTTTGGAGCATGGCAATGGGAAGAAAAAAGAAAAGGAAAACGACGAAACGAAAGCTGGCGCACCCGAAATTGCCGATGCAGCGGCAGTTGAATTTGCGTCACGAAGGGACGCATTTCGATCTGCGCGAGATTTTTGATGATTTGAACCGGCGACATTTTCGCAAACGTCTTCGGGGTTACAATGTGGAGTGGGGACGCCGGCGAAGACATCGACCGAGAGAACAATTTGTGTTTGGCACAATCCAGGAAGAAGATCGGCTGATTCGGATCAATCCTGCGCTGGACCAACCGTTCGTTCCGCTGTGGTTTTTACGATACGTGCTCTATCACGAGATGCTGCATTCAGTTGTGCCTGACGAAATGCTCTCGCGAAACCGGCGGCGAGTTCATACCGAGGAATTCAATCGGCGCGAGCGCAAATTTCCCGATTATCGCCGGGCATGTCGCTGGGAAGACGAAAATCTGTCGCGATTCTTGCGGTGAACCCAGCGCGTGAGCTGTAGCCATAGGCTTCTCGCCACAGCAAAGCTGTCACCGCGTTTCCGTTACCTGCGGCCGGTACGGCCTGTCAGACGGCCAAGGCGTCGTCGCTACGTTCTTTTTGATCAGGAACCAGAGCATCGTTGCTAGCAGGAGTGAGATCAACTTCGCGTGCCAGTTTTTCAGAATCAGTCTCTTCATACTTGCTGTGCAATA
>Ga0066903_100004921_pt1 | contig 11442 bp, 9 predicted proteins | sample PanSoiMetaGPlot1_FD_67491 | JGI IMG/M metagenome (GOLD analysis project Ga0066903, IMG submission 67491) | Tropical forest soil microbial communities from Panama analyzed to predict greenhouse gas emissions - Panama Soil - Plot 1 (version 2) | ecosystem: Environmental > Terrestrial > Soil >...
CGTAACCGCCGGTGATCTTGGCGTCGCCGGTCTTGCAGCCATTTAGCGCTCGGCATTCCGCGAGCAACTGCGGCCCGGCCGCCCGGTGGATCGCGCCGTCGACGCCTCCGCCGCCGAGCAGCGAGGTGTTTGCGGCATTGACGACGGCGTCGACCTCAAGCGTCGTGATGTCGGCGACCACGATATCGAGCTGCGTCCCGCGATGGCTGACGGACTGGATTGTGACCGGAGGCGGCATTGGCGGGCACCTGTGCACGTTGCGGTGAGGTCCTCGCACCTGGCATTTTCACCGGGGTCGTGGCCGGGCTCGTCCCGGCCGCCTCGACTACTTTGCTCCGTGCCTGAAACTCGGGGTCGGCGGGACAAGCCCGGCGACGGCACCGGATACTAATAGCGATCCAAATCCGCTCGCACCATCGTCACGCCCACTCCGCTCGCGCTTCGGCGCCCAGATCGAAAGTGCTGCGCACCCCGATATCGTCGAAATGTGCGTCCAGGAACCGGCGGGCGGCGCGGCGGCCGTTGGTGCGGAGCATGCGAAAGAAGTCGTAGTCGGTCGAAAGCTTGGTATCGGCCGAATAGGCTTTCTGCCCGTCGCTCAGCACGATGCGGTGAGCATTGACGCGGCGATACTGGCCCGGTCCGAGGCCGCGCGGCAAGCGGCCCTGGTCGATCAGCCGGCCAACGAATTCGATGGCGCGGTACTCGGCAAGCAGCGAGGAGTTGAAGGTAATTTCATTGATGCGATTCATGATGTCGCGCGCCGAGGTCGGCACTTCGCGGCGCTCGACCGGATTGATCTGCACGATCAGCACGTCTTCGGTCGTGGTGTGGCGAAAGAACGGGAAGATCGCCGGATTGCCCATGTAACCGCCGTCCCAGTACGGCGTGCCGTCGATCGTGACCGCCTGGAACACCACCGGAAGGGCGGCCGATGCCATCACCACGTCGGCGCTAATCTTCTCGCGCGGGAAAATGCGCAGGCGTCCGGTGGTCACATTGGTGGCTGAAACGAAGAGCTGCACGTTGGTGCAGCGACGCACCGCGTCGAAGTCGACGAAGCGCTCGATCACGTCCCTGAGCGGGTTGATGTTGAGCGGATTGAGATCATAGGGCGAGAAATAGCGCGACATGGCGTCGAACCACGCCTGGACCGGTGTGCCCTCCAGCGGCAGGAACGTCAGCAGGCGGTCCACGATCTGGCGTTGGATGAGCGGCAGTTTTCCATCGATGCTGACCGCGCGCCAGAAATCCGCGAGGCGTTTTCTCGCCTCCGGCGGCCCCCCGCGCGCCAGGCCGTCAAGGCAGATCACGGCATTCAGCGCACCTGCCGAACTCCCTGACAGTCCTTCGAGAGCCAGCCGGCCGTCTTCCAGAAGGTAATCGAGCACACCCCAGGTGAACGCCCCATGAGCGCCGCCGCCCTGGAGGGCGAGATTGATTTTCTTGGGCAGGCCGTGCGGAGCTTTGTCGGATGCGTCCGCGATCATTCCGCCGTCCAGCCGCCGTCGATCGGAAGATTGGCGCCGGTGATCTGGGCCGCGGCATCCGAGCACAAGTAGACCGCAAGCGAGGCCACCTGCTCGACGGTCACGAACTGTTTGGTCGGCTGCGCCGCCAGCAGCACGTCGCGCTTGACCTGCTCTTCGGTCATGTTGCGGGCTTTCATCGTGTCCGGAATCTGCTTGGCGACCAGCGGCGTCCACACATAGCCCGGGCTGATGCAGTTGACCGTGACCCCGAAGGTCGCAAGCTCAAGCGCGACCGTCTTGGTAAAACCCGCAATCCCGTGCTTCGCCGATACGTAGGCGACTTTGAAGGGCGACGCCACGAGCGAATGCGCGGAAGCGGTCGAGATGATGCGTCCCCATTTGCGTGCCTTCATGCCGGGCACCGCGGCGCGCGTCGCAAGGAACGCCGACGATAGGTTGATGGCGATGATCTGGTCCCACTTCTCGATGGGAAATTCCTCGATGGGGGCGACGTGCTGGATGCCGGCATTGTTGACCAGAATGTCGACGGACCCGAGCGTCGTTTCGGTGGTTTCGACCATGGCGGCGATTTCGGCCGCCTTGGTCATGTCGGCCGCCGAATAGATCGCCTTGACCCCGAATTCCTTTTCGATTTTGGCGCGCTCTTTCTCAATCTCGGCCGGCGCGCCGAAGCCGTTGATCATGACATTGGCGCCGTCCTGCGCGAGGGCGCGGGCGATGGCGAGGCCGATACCGGAGGTCGAACCGGTGACGACTGCGTTTTTTCCTTTCAGCATGATCCATCCTGTCTGGCTTTTCGGCGCGCTCCTTCCCTCCGGTCCGTAGGGCGGATTAGCGTAAGCGCGATCCGCCGGGCCCCAACTGCGAGGCGGCGGGTTACGCCGAAGCCTGCCATCGGGCCGCGCGTCGCGCGGACCCGGTGGGCCAACCCGCCCTACGAAGGAAGGAAAGCGGGCCAGCCGATGTTGCAGCGCAACATCTATGCCTCCGGGCGGGGGCGTTCAAGGCAACGTCAGCCCTCGGAAAGCTCGCGCCATAGAGTGATCAGCACGGCGAGCAACGCGGGCCCCAAAAACAACCCCAACAGGCCGAAGCTCTCGACACCCCCGAGGATGCCGAGCAGCACCCAAACGAACGGTAGCCGGATCGAGCCACCGATGAGGACCGGACGAACGAAATGATCCGCGACGAAGATCACGATCGATCCGAAACCCAAAAGACCGATTGCAGCGATCGTTGCGGATTCCATGAACAGCCACACGGACGCCCCGATAAAGACGAGTGGCGAGGCAAACGGTATCGCGGAGAGCACGCCGGTCAGCACACCGAGCAGGACAGCGTGCGGCACTCCGCTGACCGCGTAGGCAACACCGATCAGCACCGCCTCGCCGATGCCGATCAGCAGCAAGCCGTCGATTGTGCCGCGCACGGCAGCGGCGGCGACGCTGCCGAGGCGTTGCGCGGGTTCGCCGAGGAGGCGCGTTCCGACCACCTTGAACTGCCGCAACAGCGCGTCGCTCTCTCTAAACATGAAGAAGACGATCAGGAGCGCGAACAGGAGCGTGGTGACGCGCCGCGCGGCCTGGCCGCCGATGATCCGACCCCATTCGGTCAGCGACTGCACGTCGGCGCCCGAAAAGGGACCGCGTTCATCCTGCAGATGCGTATTCAGCCACTCGGCCACGGACGAGCCGATCAGCGGCAGGTTTGCGATCCATTCCGGTGCCTCGAAGCCTTCCTTGCGAACCTCGACATACCACCGGATGATCCCGCGGATCTCCTGGGCCCCTTCGAGGATGGCGACGATAAGCGGCCCCAGCACCGCAACGGCGATGAGCGCCGTTATGGCGGCGGCTGCCCGTGTCCGTCCGCTGCGGCGTCGCGCTGCGACGAACAGCGGCCAAGTTGCCATGGTGAGCACGGTCGCCCACGCCAATGCGGGCAGGAAGGTCGAGAGCATCCAGATCGCGGCGGCGAGCAGGCCAAGGCCCGCCGCGATGCGCAAGAGCTGCTGCGCTTTGGTCTGCGGTTCGGGAATTTCCGTGCGGTCTGGCATTTCCGTGCGTCTTTGTGGCGATGCTGGCTGCGTTCCGCCGCGAGGGAGGCATTGTAGTCAGATTCTGCGACCCGAGATTGACGCAGCGAATTTTCTTCACATTCCGGCGATTTCGCGCGCGGCCGGTTCGGGATTGGCTTCACGCCCGAGGCGAGAGCGCGCGGCTCCCCCTCCTTGAGACCATCCCCGCCCGCTCTTTGGCTAAGGAGCAGGCGGGAGGCCCGCGGTCCAATGGGGCGCCATAAGGAGGACAACGCAATGAAAATGCATATGATCCAAATGTTCTTTGCCGCGGGCCTGGCCGGCGGAGTGCTTAGCGCCCCGGCAGTCGCACAAACAAGGGGCGTGCAATCTAACCGGAATCCGCCGGGAAACGCTCCGGCAGATCGAGGTTCATGCCGTGCGCACAATATAAAGGAGGACCCATGTTCGCGTTTGTGAATCGCCGCGTGCGCAGCGCCTTAATTGTCTGCGCCGTCGTGAGCCTTGCGCCCCCGGCATTTGCGCAATCCACCCCGCCCAATCCGCTACCTGATGCGACGGTGCGTTCGACGCCGCAAACCGCAGTCTGGGGTTACGTTTCGGCGGACCTGCCGCCTGCGCTCACTATCAAGTCGGGCCACACCGTGAAGATCGACACGGTCTCTCATCAAGGGCTGTTGACCAAGGTCGATCCGGTCACGTTTTTCGGCGCCGGCGGCATTCCCCCCGAGCAAGTGTTGCAAGACGCAACCGACATCTACCACATGGTCTCGCGGGTGAGTGGGCTGGGCGCTCATGTCCTCACCGGTCCGATCTATGTGGAGGGAGCGGCGCCCGGCGACATGCTCGAGGTGCGCATCCACAAGTTCGATTTCCGCGTGCCGTATGGGGTCAACAATTCGGGCCCCGGCACTGGTGTGCTTGGCGAGCTTCTGACGGCGCCGACGCCAAAGATCATCAGCCTGGATCTGAACCGTAACGTCGCTCTCTTCGCAAAAGACATCGAGGTTCCGTTGTCGCCGTTCATGGGCGTCATGGCGGTCGCTCCGCCGCGCGATCTCCTGCTGGTCAATTCGCGTCCGCCGTCGCGTTGGGGCGGCAATATGGATTTCAACAAGCTCGCGCCCGGCGCGACGCTTTATCTGCCGGTCTTCAATGCCGGCGCCCAGTTCTTTACCGGCGATCCACATGCGGTGCAGGGCGATGGCGAGATCAACGGCACGGCGATCGAAGCATCGCTCTCGGTGACGCTGCAGTTTGTCGTCCATAAGAATGCCGGCAAGGCGATGCGATGGCCGCGAGCGGAAGACGCTGCGAATTACTATGCCATGGGGATGGATCTCAATCTCGACGTCGCCATGCGGGAAGCCACCCGGGAGACGGTAGAATTCCTCCAGCAGCGCTTCGGCTTGACGCCGGCCGACGCCTATTCGCTCGCCAGCATCGGTGTCGACTTTCGGGTCGCCGAGGCGGTCGATTCCACTCAGGTCATCTATGCGGCAATCCCTAAGAAGCTGTTCAAGATGGCGGCGCCATATTGGGCGACGCCATGAGGCGGCCCGTGACGCCAGAAGGATTCGATCGCGTTGAATCACTTACGGGCGTTGTCGCCGGGCCGGTCCCAGCGAACCCCGAATGCCCTCTCGCTTACCTCCCCCAATACGCGGGCAGGCGGCGAGCGCTGATAGTCGAGGTGGCCGGGACAAGCCCGGCCACGACGCAGCGCAGATGTGCCACTGATTCAAATTCACTGGAATCCCGCTCTTACGGGCGTGACCCGGTGTTTCGGGTTTACCCGCAACCCTTGCCATGCGGTCGCGGGATGCATGCTTTACGGCCGAATGTTGACGACAATGGGGGAGAGCCATTGGATCATCGCGGAAATGCCAAGGGTCTGGCGATCATGAAAATCCGCCGTCTGTTGCTCGCCGCGGCGCTCGGGCTGGCGGCCTTCGCAGCCCAGGCCGCCGATCCGATCAAGGTCGGCCTATCTGGGGGACGGGGGACGTAGCATGGTGGAGCCGTAGGCCGGATTGAACGCAGCGAAATCCGGGGCGGGCTTCTCCATGCGGGCCGCGCCCACGGGTTTCGCTGCGCCCAACCCGGGCTATGCAGGCGGCGGTGGGTTTCGCTGCGCTCAACTCACCCTAGCGCGTGTTTCCTGGAAACATCGGCTAGGGGCCACGGCCCACCTCCCGGTTGTCGCGGGCCCTCTCCTGGCTTATGTGTCAGCTGCATATCGCCTGGGAGCCAGCCATGAACATCGCCGCCACTACCGAGATTGCCGCGCCCCTCCCGCGTCACAAAACCATTCCGGTTGACGTAGGCGGCATCACGGTGGGCGGGGGCGCTCCGATCGTGGTCCAGTCCATGACCAATACCGACACGGCAGACGTCGAATCGACAGCCCGTCAGGTGGCAGCGCTGGCGCGGGCAGGGTCGGAAATCGTACGCATCACCGTCGATCGCGACGAAGCGGCCGCAGCGGTGCCGCACATCAAGGAACGCCTCCTCCAGATGGGCGTGACCGCCCCGATCGTCGGCGACTTCCACTATATCGGCCACAAGCTCTTGGCCGATCACCCGGCCTGCGCGGAGGCGCTTGATAAGTACCGCATCAATCCCGGCAATGTAGGCTTCAAGGAAAAGAAAGACCGTCAGTTCGGTGCCATCATCGACATGGCGCTCAAGCACAGCAAGCCGGTGCGCATCGGCGCCAATTGGGGGTCGCTCGATCAGGCGCTGTTGACGCATCTGATGGACGAGAATGCCAAGCTCCCGCAGCCCGCGGACATGCGCGCTGTGACACGCGAGGCGATGGTGCAGTCGGCGCTGATGTCGGCGGCGCGGGCCGAGGAAATGGGGATGCCACGGTCGCGTATCATTCTGTCCGCCAAAGTGTCGGCCGTGCAGGACCTGATCGCCGTCTATGTCGACCTCGCCCGGCGCTCAGATTACGCCATCCATCTCGGCCTCACGGAGGCCGGCATGGGCTCAAAAGGCGTCGTGGCGTCTTCGGCCGCCATGGGAATCCTGCTGCAGCAAGGCATCGGCGACACGGTACGCGTCTCGCTGACGCCGGAGCCAGCCGGCGATCGCACACTCGAGGTCAAGGTGGCGCAGGAACTCTTGCAGACCATGGGTTTCCGGGTATTCGTGCCGTTGGTCGCTGCGTGCCCGGGCTGTGGACGCACCACCTCCACCACGTTCCAGGAACTCGCCCGCGAAATCCAGGATTTCATCCACCTTTCGATGCCGGACTGGAAGACGCGCTATCCGGGAGTGGAATCCCTCAACGTCGCCGTGATGGGCTGCATCGTCAACGGCCCGGGCGAATCAAAGCATGCAGACATTGGTATCTCGCTGCCCGGCACCGGCGAGCAGCCCGCCGCGCCGGTATTCATTGACGGCAAAAAGGCTATGACGCTGCGCGGCCCTACGGTCGCGGCCGACTTTAAGAACATCGTGATCGATTATATTGAGCGGCGCTACGGCATGGGCGGCGGCAGAACGGCGGCGGAGTAGCAACATGCCCCACCCTACCCTCATATCTCATGGGCGGATGAGTTAGCGAAGCGTAATCCGCCCGCCCGAGGCGCAACACGCTGCGCTATTGCCTGCTCCTTATCAGGAGAGCAGGGAGGCGGGGGCCGCGGCTAAGTGTCATCCAACGTCATCGGCCGTTGACAAAGCTCGAACCTCAATACGACACTGATTGTGGTGGAGTACGTACTCAAATTGGAAGTCGGCCGAGGCGGTGAAACCGTCGGCGCATAGCGCCGGGCGGCGATGTTGACGCTCGGATTTTCGCGGAGCAACTTTGCTCCGAACAATGCGCCGGGAGACCCGAGAGCCCGGTTTCGCTCACCGCATAATATTTCCGGCGCGCAGTTGGTATTCGCGCCTTAAGTGGGCTTTCGCTGCCCGCATACCGGTAGGTACCGGTAGGTCATCAGTCCCTGCGAACGAACCTCCCCTCGGTTTTCCCCGTCCACGGGGGATGGAAGAGGGCGAGATGCGGCTTCGCCGAACCCTGCACGAGTGCGACTTGGAAAAAATAAGGAGCGCTCTCTCGGAGAACCGACCATGGTACGAGCCATTCGACCGACCGCTCTGATCGTCGATGACGATGTGCAGGAGTGCGAGTTGATCGGAATCCTCCTGGATGAGATTGGCCTCGACGTCATACCGGTCTCGTCGTCGGAAGAAGCCGTCAACGTTCTGCGCGCGGCCGCCCGCAGGATCGTTTTGATTGTTGCGTCGATGCATCTGCCGAGCTTTATGGACGGCGCACGCCTTGCAATTTACGCACAGCAATGGCCCTGGATCAGGGTGGTGGTCACCTCGCATGATGAGGACGTGCCGGACGAGCTGCCACACCCTGCCGTGGCCATGCCGAAACCCTGGCTGCCCCTCAACATGCTGATCCAGGCTGAGAGGGCGATGGCGACCGCGAACAACGATCTGGTCGCCCCGATGCCGAAGCGGCGTCCTGGAATCGGTCGCGGGTGGTAGTCTCTTTCACGGCGCCGAGCCCAGCCCGCACTTCTCCAGAAACGCCAGAGTCAGGCTCGCGCACGCCTCGGGCTTCTCGATCTGGAGCATGTGGCCCGTGCCGGGCACGAAGCTGTAGTCATATCCATTCTCGTTGCCCAGCGCCTGATTGGCGCGGCCGGTCGGCGGTCCGCCCGTAAGGTCCGGGTCGGCGCCGATGAGCTTCACGGGTCCGGCGAAATCCTTCGCTCGCGGCCACAAGTTCATCGTCAGGGCTTCCGCATAGATGCCGCGCTCATTGGCGGGGTCGCACGCCAGCACGAAGCCGTCGCCGTGCGGGTCTTTTCGCAGCAGCGAACGTGCCATCAGCTCATGCACGCCCGGCACCCAGGCCTGGCCGACACGTGACTTCGCGAAATCCGACGCGAGTTGTTCGACCGCCGCGAAGTGCGTGCGACGAATCCGCGTGAACTCGATGAGTCTCGCCTCGAACGCCTGCATGCCCGCAAAGGCTGGATGCTCGGGCGGCGGCACGTTGGGCGGATCGAAGAGAACGAGCGCATCGAAGCGAAAGCCGATCTCGAGCGCGTGCTTCATCGCGGCTCGGCCGGACATGGAATGGAAGATTCCAGCTGTCCTTGTGTTTCCGAGCTTCGCCGCCACCCCCTGGTACACCCGCTCGAGATCATGGCTGAGCTGTGCGTAGGTGTGGTTGGCGGGCTTCGCCGGCTCATTCTCGCCGTGATTGCGGAAATCGAAGATGATGAGATCGAAGCGATCGAGAAAATGCTGCCAGTACGGCAGGTAGCCATTGATGGCGTAGCCGTTGCCGTGGCTCATGAAAAGCCGCACGCCTTGCGGATTGCCGTGCCGGCGGACCCGGATTCGGGCGCCGTCATCAAGCGGGACATCGAAGGTCACGTGCGGCGCCGGTATTTCCAGATACATGCAGGGGGTCCGTCGTTCGTAGCCCGGATTGAGCGCAGCGAAATCCGGAAGCCTCTGCGCGTGGACAGGCTGACCCGGATTCGCTGCGCTCAATCCGGGCTACCAGCTATGGCTACTTTAGCGGCTTCAATCCGAATTCGCCCCACCGCTGCGCCACCGCTGTGATATCCGCCTCGCTCGGCCAGACTTTCGGCGGGAAACGCGCGCCGCCGAGATCGGGGTCCGGGTCGTAGTCGAGATTCATGGTGGCGTCGATCAGCACCCGGTTCCACTTGCCGGTACCGAACAGCGCAGGATTGCGATCGCGGCGGCGGGTCGAGGGGTCAAGCCCGGCCCCGAAGGTCGAGGGCATGACGACAATATCGTCTTCGCCCGCATTGACCCGATACGCGATGGCCCAATCCACGGCCGCATAGTCGTGGATGTCGATATCGTCGTCGACCACCGTGATATGCTTGTAGCGCACATGGGCCGCCGAAGAGCCCCAGATGGCGTTGGCGGCCTGCTTGGCCTGGCCACGATAGGTCTGCTTCATTTGGATGAGCAAATTGATCCCGGCATGCACCGGCGGGCACCATACATCGGTGATGCCCGGCACGCCGGCGCGCTCCAGCACGCCCCACGCCGTGGCAGCGCGCATGATGGAGGAGCAGATTGCGTTCTCCGAGAAGCTGCCGGGCAACGATCCCTCGATGCAGCCGCGCAGGATCGGATCGTGGCGGTGCGTGATCGCGGTGACCCGGATCGTCGGCTTGGGGGACTTGTCGCCCGCGAGATAGCCGGTGAATTCGGCGAACGGCCCTTCCATGACGTATTTCTTCGGGTCGAGCTGAAGATAGCCCTCGATCACGATTTCCGCGGTTGCCGGCACCTGCAAATCGACCGTCTCGCATTTGACGAGCTCAACGGGCGCACCGCGGATTGAGCCCATGACATCATATTCGCATACCCCCTTCGGCACCGGCGCGCCGCCGGTGAAACCGAGCGAGGGCTCCCAGCCAATCGCCACGGCAATCGGCATTTCGTTGTGCCCGGCGCGTTCCCAGGATGTGGCGTGCTGGCCGACATGCTGCGCGCGCCACATCAAAATCGGGATTTCGGTCTTGCTTGCCACCATGCCGCGATAAATGCCGACGTTCATCACGCCGGTGTCGTAGTCTTTGGTGACGCAGCCCCCGTAGGTGAGGAGGTAGCGCCCGCCGTCGAGGCGGTTCCACCGCGGCGCCGGCAGCTCATAAAGGTCAATGTCGTCGCCGGTAACGATGTTCTCCTTCACCGGCCCGGCGCTGACAATCTTCGGCGGAATGGCGCCATTGAGCACGTTGCGGCCGAGCTTGACAAGTTCGCGCGGATGGGTATCGAGAGCAACGCCGAGCATCATGGCGACGCGGCGATAGCTTGCGAGCCCGCAGCCGAACACGCGCCGACAGCGCGCGTTTGCCCCGTAATCCTTGATGTTGTTGAACATCAGGGCCGGACCGTCGCCGGTGCCCTGAGCGAGCCGCATCACGGTGCCGATCTCGATATTCCAGTCGACCTCCGCATCGACCTCGCGGATCTCGCCGGCGGCGTGCAGCGCCTCGATCCAGCCGCGAAGATCGCCGTATGCGACCGGTTTGCGTTCGATGTTCATTGAGCGTTCCCTAATCCGAAGTCTCTGCGGGACGTTGGCTGCGCAATATGCCGGGCGGGAGTTATGCCCGCGCCGGCCTGACACTTCAACGGCCGGTGCGCCCGGAATAGCAGCTTTGCGACGAAGACGCCTTTACCCGGCGCACCGGATTAGCTACCCGCGACATTGCTGCCTGATCAAAGGTGCTACAATCCCGCAGCCGACATTTCGGTCGCGCTTGCGAAGCCCGCGAGACCGGAATCCATAACCAAAGTCGGGGATATGGATTTCCGGGCTCGCCGCCTTTGCGGCGCACCCGGAATGACCGAAAATCGGAACGGTGATTTCGTGTCGCAAGCCCTGGGTGCTCCACTCGTGCGTAAGGAAGACCCCGCCCTTCTGTCGGGGCGCGGGCGCTTTGCGGACGACCTCCCGGTCCCGAACCGCACCGTGCACGCCCACGTGGTCCGCTCGCCTCACGCGCATGCGAAGATCCTGCGCGTCGATGCAGCGGCTGCCCTGGCGCTGCCCGGCGTTGCCGCCGTGATTACCGGCGAGGATGTTCGCAAGCTCAGCGATCCGTTCCTGATCGCTTTGAAGCAGCCGGTGCGTCAGTGGTCGCTTGCGGTCGAGCGGGTCCGCTACGTGGGCGAGGCGGTGGCACTGGTGGTGGCCGAGAGCCGCTACGTTGCGGAAGACGCCGCCGAGCTGGTGCAGGTGGACTATGAGCCCATCGAAGCCGTGATCGATCCGGTCGCTGCCTGCACCGGGTCCGCGCCGCTTTTGCACCCCGCCTGCGAGACCAACGAGATTTCGGTGCGGAAATTCGCCTATGGGGACGCCGCCGCGGCGTTCGC
>Ga0066903_100004922_pt1 | contig 11440 bp, 8 predicted proteins | sample PanSoiMetaGPlot1_FD_67491 | JGI IMG/M metagenome (GOLD analysis project Ga0066903, IMG submission 67491) | Tropical forest soil microbial communities from Panama analyzed to predict greenhouse gas emissions - Panama Soil - Plot 1 (version 2) | ecosystem: Environmental > Terrestrial > Soil >...
GCGAGATCGCGATCGTAAGTCTGCGCCCATAAATGCCGGTCCGTGCGCGCATCGACTAACTGTGCGTTGACCCGCACCCGATTGCCCGCGCGCTGAACGCTCCCCTCGAGCAAATGCGCTACGCCAAGTTGCTGACCAATCTCGCGCACGTTGCGTGCCGTGCCGCTTTTGTAATGCATCACGCTCGTGCGGCTAATCACTCTCAGATCGGCGATCCTAGCCAGGTCGGTTAAAATTTCATCCTGCACGCCATCGACGAAGAAAGCGTTCTCGGGTTCCTTGCTTAGATTGCTGAATGGCAGCACGGCAATGCTTTTCTCCGGCGCCGCTAGATTCGAAAGTGCCAAGTGCTGGGTTTCGGTTTTCCAAATCAGCACACCTAAAGGCACTGCCAACGCGAGCAGCAGCGCCATCATTGCCGCCATACTCGGATTGCGGCGGACCCATTTTCTTCCCCGAGAGAAAACTCCAATGCGTCGGGCCAGAATCGGCTCATGCTTTAGCCAACGCTCGAGATCTTCAGCCAGCGCGAGCGCGGAAGAGTAACGGCGCTGTGGCTCTTTCTCCAAACATTTGAGGCATATTGTTGAGAGATCGCGATCTATTTTCGGATTTAACAGGCGCGGTTGCCGCGGCTCGGAATCAAGAACTAACTTGATCGTCTCGTAGGTTGTTCCTCCAGCAAACGGCGGCTGACCCGTCAGCAATTGATAAAGCACTGCGCCAAGCCCGTACACATCTGTTGCGCTGCTGACCGCCGCGTTCTCTCCCAATGCTTGCTCAGGGGCCATGTAACTCGGCGTTCCCAATACTTCCAGCGTACGCGTGACGGTGGCCTCCGATTCGAGCAATCGCGCAAGACCGAAATCAGTGAGGTGCGGTTCGCCTTTGGCATCGAGTAGAATATTTCCCGGTTTGATGTCTCGATGAAGAATGCCGTGTTCATGCGCGAAATGCACGGTGCGCGCTACTTTCGCGATGAGTTCCGCTGCCTGGCGAATCGGCATGGATTCGCGCCGGACTATTTCATCGAGCTGGCCGCCTTCGATGAATTTCATGCTGAAGTAGCACGAGCCATCGCGCTCGCCGACTTCATGGATTGGGACGATACCGGGATGCTCCAGGCTGGCGGCGGCTTCCGCTTCGCGGCGAAAACGTTTCAGATGCGCTTTGCTCGCCCACTGACCAAGTCCAATGACTTTTAATGCGACGGTGCGACTGAGACTCTTTTGCCGCGCTCGAAATACTACGCCCTGACCGCCGCGACCGATTTCTTCCAGCAATTCGTAATCGCCCAACTCTCCCAGCAGTTCGACCACACGTTCTGCCTTCTTACTACGAGGAGCAGTGGCTGCATTCGCCCCAACATTTCCAACAGAGCCGCCGTCGTCGCCAGCGGCTACAGATGCCTCCAGTGGAATCGTCAGCGCGATTTTCAGTACACATTTTGCGCAAAGACCTTCCGGAGCGTCGGAAAAGATCTTGGCGCCGCACTTCCGACAAATTCTGATTACCCTGATCATGGTCGGAGTCGATCGCGCGCTCCCCTTTTGTACTCCGTAAAATTCTCCCACACGTTACGCCTCGACCACCGCGATCAGATGACGCAGCTCGTCTTCGATATCGCCAGGTGTCGCAACGGTGTGGGCAATCTCCTCTCGCAATAACGATTGATAGCGCTGCCGAAATCGGTAAAACGCTTGTCGGACCGCATTTTCGGTCATGCCCAAGCGTGCGGCGATCTCCGCCTGAGACGGCGCCCCCGGTTCATCTGGCAGCAATTGCTTCAACGAGTCAAACAACGCGGCATTTCCTGCTGCGCAGTATTCATCCTTTAATCGGTTGATTACGCGCTCCAGAACCGTCAAAGCCCATCGGCGTTCGTAAATCTTTTCGGCAGTCATTGGATCTGCTGGTTCCGTATCGGGCCGCTCGTTAGCATGCAGTTCTTCCAATGGGATGAGCCGCTGTCCTTTTCCCCGTTTGATCGCCATCGCACGGCGCTGTTCATCGGCGAGAAAATATTTCAGCGCCCCGAGCAGATAAGAGCGCAGCCGTCCTTTTTCCTTGCGGACGGCATCGAGACTTCTGCGCTCCAATAGCTGCTCAAAAAATCCCTGGGTGAGGTCCTTTGCCTCCTCTGGCCGGAAACCTTGTCGCCGCAAAAAAGCAAAAATGGGTCGCCAGTACGTGCGGCAAAGCTTTCCAAGCGCTTCTTGTGCAGCTGGAGATTCTCCTTGCGCCTCAAGCACCACGCTCCAATGCGTCGTGGTAAACGCGGGTCGCAGCGCCCCCGGTGTAAGCCGAGCCTCGTTCTCATGAACCGGCACAGCTTCCATTAAACTAAAAGTGGGCGCGCCGTTCAAGGTGCACCAGCGCCCCGCGAACTTGCGGCGGCCCGGGCTACGGATTTCAGATTTTTCTGCGCGTTCGGCCGTCACTGCACGCCCATTCCAGCGCGATGCAATTAGCTCGAAACCTAGCCACCCAACTTCGCAATGATGCCGTCAAGAATCCTACTCAAAGCGACCAGCGCCACCGAGCAAAAGATTCCCTTGGCCAAAATGTACCAGGCGATCGCTTCATTCTTGAACTTGCCGTCAAAAACCTCGTTCCCGAGAAGGAAGGCGTAGACGCAAAGGACAAAAACAATCACGGCAGCTGGCACGGCGACTGATTTAATCGATTTCATGGGAGCGATGTTTAATGGGTAAGATTCGCAACCCGAAGCCGAAACTTTCAAAATTTCCGAACTGTGGGAAAATTAGCGCTCCGAATGCATCGCCTCCCGAAAATCAGCTACCACGACATCGAGCGCATCATTGAGTTCGATTTTGTGCGCGCGACCGAAGCTGCCGCGCTGAATTCGCTCCGCTGGCTCGGGCGGGGCGACAAGGAAGCCGCCGACGCAGCCGCGTGTGACGCGATGCGCGGAATGTTCGACCTGATGAATATCTGCGGCGAAGTCGTGATTGGCGAAGGCATCAAGGACGAGGCACCCGGGATTTTCAAAGGCGAACAACTCGGCACCTGGTTGCCCGGCGCGCCTCAGTTCGACATCGCGATCGATCCGATTGACGGCACGACCAACATTTCCAAAGGCGCCCCAAACTCGATCAGTTGTATCGCGGCGGCGAGCCCGGAAGAAGAAGTGAAGGTCGCGCTCCGCGACATTCCGTCGTTTTACATGTCGAAGCTCGCCTACGGCCCGAGCGTGATCGATTACATGAAAAAACGCGGGGACTCGCTCCACATCGACATGCCGGTCCCGGAAACGCTGGCTATCGTCGCTCGCGCTACCGACAAACGCGTGCAAGACGTCGCCGTCATGATGCTCGATCGTCCACGGCACAAGGAAATCGTTGAACAAATTCGCGGATGCGGCGCATCGCTACGGATGATCGGCGATGGCGATATCGCCGCCGCCATGGCGCCGTCGTTGCCGGAGAGCGAGATCGATCTTTACATGGGAATCGGCGGCTCGCCCGAAGCGGTGCTCGCTTCGGCGGGGATCAAATGTCTTGGCGGCGAGATGCAGGCGAAAATGTGGCCGCGTGATGAAAAGGAAAAGAAACAGCTCGTGAGCGACGGTTGGGAAAAAGATCTCGACCGCGTTTACACCGCGGACGATCTCGCTCAAGGCGAGAACATCATCTTCTGCGCAACCGGGATCAGCGACAGCGCGCTGTTGCGAGGAGTGAAGTCAAAGGGCACGACCGCGATTACCCATTCGATTCTGATGCGGGCCAAGAGCAAAACCGTCCGGCTCATCCGCACGCTTCATAATTTGCAACAGAAAACCATCCGCCTGCGCTCCGACAACCGAGAACATCTGATCTGAGCGAACTAGACAGGATTAACTGGATTAAACTGGATTGCGGTTTTCGGATGAAATCCAAGAAAATCCTGTAAATCCTGTCTAGAACTGTCTCGACAGGGCGGCTTAGCTGGGTTCAAATTCAAGAAACCTCCGCCGCTTATGAGACAAATACCGAAAACTGAATTGTCGCCGGATAACGGCTGCGTCATCGACATGAAATGGAAACTCGGGCCGCTCGGTTACCACGCCAGCGGCGCCGGCAAGGTGAACATCGAACCGACCAAGGAAATTAATCGGCTTCCAGAGCTTGTCCTTTACGATCACATCGGTTTCAAAGGTGCCTACGCGCGGACGAACCTCAGTTTTCATTACCTCGGCGATTATTGGAACGACCGGATGAGCTGCGTGATCGTTGTCAGCGGCATTTGGCGATTTTATCGGGACGAATATTACAAAGGCCCTTATTGGGATCTCGGTCCCGGCTACTACGAAAGTTTCTTCGCCGCCAAAGGCCCTGACGACGTCGTCAGCTCCTTTCAGTGCATCGCGCTGACGTAGGAAGACTGGTTACTAGCAATCACGCGAATCGACGCGATTAGTTTCTCCAGAAGCCGCCAGAGTCTGGTCGCGGGCGCGATTTGTTTCGTTTCGTTCGTGCTGCTCTACGGGATCACAGCGCGCGGAAAACTTCAGGCCTCGGATGAAGCGGCGGTTTTTGCCAGCGGCATTTCACTCGCCACCACCGGCCATCTGCCGATTGATCAACTCAAACCGCTTCAGGAAAAAGTAAATCTTGGTACGGAAGGACCGGACGGACATCTCTACACCAAGTATTTTCCGGGAAATGTTTTTGCGGTCGCGCTCGTTTACAAACTGACCGCGCGCGATAACGATCGACCTTACGTCTGGACAACTGAGCTCGCGCCATCGATCACTGGAGCGCGCTGGGCGCTGTCCCTGAATGCATTTTGGGGCGCGCTCGGCATGACTGCGCTTTTGTTTTTGCTACGGCGCTATTTCGATTGGCCGATCGCGATCGCAACCGTGCTCGCCATCGGAGTTTGCTCGGACTGGTGGTATCAATCGCGCGGTTTGTATTCGGAAGTGGCCGCCGGCGCGCTGGTGACGTTGAGTCTATTCTTCGCAGTTTCCGAGCGCGTCTACACGAGCAGTGCGTTTCTCGCACTCTCGAGTCTTTTTCGACCGACAACTTTGCTCGCCTTGCCATTCGTCGCCAAGGCCGCTGGACGAAAACCCCGGGTGTGGATCGGATCTGCAATCATTGTCGGCGCCGGATTGTTCGGACTAGCGGCCTACAACTGGGCGAGATTCGGATCGCCGCTGAAGTCCGGTTATCCGCCTGGAAATCTGAGCGTGCCGTTGCTGACCGGACTGTTCGTGCTTTTTTTCAGTCCCGGCCGCTCGATGTTCGTTTATTCGCCGATTCTGTTGCTTGCAATTCCCGGCGCATGGTTCCTTTTCAAACGAGACAAGCCGATGGCACTGCTTTGTCTCTTCTTCATTCTCGCGCATGCGCTGATTGTTTCGTGCTGGGGACCGCTCGGCTGGGGATTGAGTTGGGGCAGCCGATTGATGACGCTGACCTTGCCGATCTTTGGAATCCTTATCGCCGCGGCGATGGAACGGATCTGGCGAAGCAAATGGCCGCTGCCAATTCCGATTCTGCTCGGGCTGCTCGGCGCTGGCGTTCAGATTGCGGCCCTCCTGCGCGATCCAACGCACGTGTTGATCGATCGCGTGCAAAGCGGCGGCGTGAAATTCGAAGAAACGATTTACAGCGCCCGACATTGCTGGCTCGCGCTCCAAATCGATGCCGCGCGCAACTTTAATCCTTGCGAACTCGATTCCCACACACTTCGGCGGCTCTTCACTTCTTGTCCTGATTAATTGATCGCAAGTTGCACGACTTCGTGCGCGCAGCCCCACGAGAGCGTGAATCCGGAGCCGCCATGGCCGTAATTGTGAATCACCGCTCGACCGTCACGCAGTTTTTCCTTTTCAAGACGCACGCCTGCTTTTCGAAACGGCCGAAGACCGACACGCTCGCGAAGAACGCGCGGCGATTCGATCTCTAAAACGCGACTGCATTCCAAAACAATCGTTTTCGTTGTGTTCGGATCCGGCGCGAGGTCATCGCTGACATCGTTCGTGCCGCCGAAAACGCAATCGTTCGCGCGCGGAATCGCGTACATGAGAGGATCGTCATCGCAGACGATCGCGCATTGGAGCTTGTCGATTTTGGGAACGATCGCGACCTGGCCGCGATGCGGCTCAAGATCGACATCCCGCGCGAGGTCGCGCGCGCCGATTCCAGTGCAATTGATCACAAGATCGAACTTTGCGTCGACATCATCGAGTTTCTTGAAGCGAACCCTTCCTTTGATTTCGCCGCCTGCTTTTTGAAAACGTTGCGCCAAATAATTCAAATAGATCGTTGTATCGGTAAGGGGAACCTTGATTGAAAAGCCGTCTGAGAAATTTGTGACGGCAGGCAGCGACGTGGCTACATCGCTTAACGAATTGCACCAATCGGGAGTCTCGATCTTGCCGCGACGGCAATATTGGCGGAGCTCGATCATCGAGACGCCGCTGCGCGAATCGTTCGTAAGATCGACAAGCATATTGTAGGTCGCGAGCGCCCACGGAATCACTTTGTCGGCCGGTTCGGCATCGTACGGAAACCAAAGCGCGCCGGCGGCGCCGGAAGTTGTTTGCGTGCCAATCTGTTCGGCAAAAATCCTCGAGCAAAATCCGCGCTCGGCGAAAACAACGCCGCAGGTCAGCCCGGAAACGCCGGCGCCAATAATCGCAACCGATTTTTGCATCGACCGATTCTAAACGTAACTTCGGCGCGTGAAAACGCTGAGCGCGTTTCTGTTTCTGCTGATAAGCGCGGGGGAGTCATTCGCCCAGCCGATCGTGAGCGAATCGAAGTTTGTCGATGTCGATCATCTCAAGGTCCATTACACTAACTACGGCAAAGGCGAGACCGCGCTTTTCTTTGTCCACGGTTGGGCGGGCGATGAAGCCGTTTGGAGCGAACAGGCGCCGGCATTGGCGGAAAAGATTCGTGTAATCACGATCGATCTGTCGGGTCACGGCCAAAGCGAGAAGCCTCAAACGATTTCCTACGACAAGAATCTCTACACGCGCGCGATGGATGGAGTGATCACGGATGCGGGCGTGAAGTCGGTGATTTTGGTCGGGCACAGCAACGGAACGCCGTTCACTGTTTATTATTACCGGAAGTTTCCGAATAAGGTGAAAGCGCTCGTCGTTGTAGACGGACCGCTCCGCGCTTTTTTCAACAAGGAGACGATGGAAAAATTCATCGGGCCGATGCGCCAGAATTATCCGGAGGCAGCCGGTCGGTTCGCCGATGCAATTACAAAGCCGATGAAGGACACGGCACAGCGCGACAAAATCAAAGCGATGATGCTAAAAACGCCGCAGCACGTGGCGGTGAGCGAATTCGAGGCGACCGTCGACGAAGATTTATGGAAGCCGGACAAGATCGACATCCCGGTGTTGATGATTCTGGCGAAGCAGCCGGCGTGGGGCCCAGAATACGAACAGTTCGTGAGAAAATTGATTCCGAAGCTCGATTGGCAGATGTGGGAAAACGTTTCGCATTTTCTGATGATGGATAAGCCGCGAGAATTCAACGCGGCGGTGCTGAAGTTTCTGGAGGAAAATCATCTGGTTGATAAGGGCTCGTAAGTAGGGTGCGGCTGGGCTAAACTTCTAAGCCGATGGTTTCATTGAATCGAAATGGGCTGGCCGACAGAGTGCTCGAGGGCAAACGAATCTCGCCCGAGGAAGCGCTGGAGCTTTACCGATTGCCGCTGGAAGAGCTCGGCGCGCTCTCAAACGCGCGACGAAACTTGGCGAAAGAAAAAAGTTACGGCGGACGCGGGCGCGAGATCGTGACGTACATCGCCGACCGCAACATCAATTACACGAATGTCTGCAACGTCTATTGCAAGTTCTGCGCGTTTTATCGAACGGAGCGCGACGAAGATCATTACGTTCTTTCGCGCGAACAGCTGGATCAAAAACTCGACGAACTGACGGCGGCGGGCGGCGTTCAAATCCTGATGCAAGGCGGGCATCATCCAAAACTAGCGTTCCAGTGGTATGTCGATCTTTTGCAGCACATTCGAAAGAAATATCCGCACATCAACATCCACGGATTCAGTCCGCCGGAGTTCCAACATTTCGCAGAAACCTTCCGGATGCCGCTGCGGGAAGTGATTTCCGAATTCAAGAAAGCAGGGCTCGGGTCAATTCCCGGTGGTGGCGGCGAGATTCTGGTCGATCGCGTGCGGAAAAAAATCTCGCCGTTGAAGATCAACAGCGATCAATGGCTGGAGGTCATGCAGGTGGCGCACGAACTCGGTTTGAAATCGAGCGCAACGATGATGTTCGGTCATGTCGAGAGGGTGGAGGAGCGAATTGAACACTTGCAACGGATCCGGAATCAACAGGACCGGAGCGGTGGATTTAGCGCTTTCATTTGCTGGACGTTTCAGCCGCAGCACACGGTCTTGAAAGTGAAACAGCCGACCGGCGTGGCGGAATATTTGCGAATGCAGGCGTTGTCCCGGATTTTTTTGGATAACATCGATAATATTCAGAGTTCGTGGGTAACACAGGGGCCGGGGATTGGTCAGGTGGCGCTCAAATATGGGGCGAACGACTTCGGCTCGGTGATGATGGAAGAGAATGTGGTGAGCGCGGCGGGCACAACGTTTCGCCTCAACGCCGCGGAAATTGAATCACTGATTCGCGATGCCGGTTACGAACCGCGCCGGCGAAACAATTCTTACGAACTGTTGAACTGAACTGCGTCCGCCGCTGTCTATGAGGAACGCCTTAGCCATTCTCCACGAAATCCTGCCTTGACGATTGCCGCCTTTGCCTCTATTTCCCGCCTGTCCCGCGCCAGTTTTTGCACTGCGCGGGATTCGGCATCTTGATTGTTATGAGAGAATTCTGCGGATCGGCGCGGGGCGGGACGTTAGCGATGCTTTTCGCCGTCTGCGCGATTTGGTTTGGGGCGGTGTCCGCTGTGTACGGACAAGGGGCGCCAATCATTCGTTCGATTGATGTTCAATATTCCGGTCCGGCGACCGTGAGCAGGGAGCGGATTCTCGCTCAGATCCGAACTAGCGTTGGCCAACCATACTCCGATTCAACGGTCGAGGAGGACATTCGCAATCTTTACAAAACCGGCACGATTCACAACGTCCGAATTTTCGCGCAACCGGAAGGCGACGGCGTCAGAGTGATCGTCGCGGTGCAGACGCGGCCGGTGATTCGCGAACTGGTGATCGATGGCGCGCAGCGGGTGAGTGCAAAGAAGCTGCGCAAAGATATCTCGGTGAAACTCAATGCTCCCGTCAGCGAAGACGATCTACAGAAAGGGCGACAGAAGATCATCGATATTTACCAGAGTAAAGGCTTCACCGATGTGACGGTGGATTTTCGGACGGAACCGATCGATGAGAGCAAGGGCACAGCGCGAGTGATTTACACGATCAGCGAAGGCGCGAAGGGCGCAGTGAAAGTGATTAACCTCGAGGGCAACAAACATTTCAGCGACCGCGACCTGCGTAAACAAATGAAGACGCGCGGGAAAAGTTTCATCTCGTTCATCGATAAATCGGGGCGGCTGGATGAAGTTCAGCTCCAGCAGGACCTTGATAAGGTCAAAGAATTCTATCAAAACCACGGCTATATCGATGTGGAGGTGCAGGAAATAAAACGCGAGCGGGTCAAAGGAGGGCCTCTTGTCATTACGCTCGCGGTCAAGGAAGGCACGCAATACCACGTCAACAGACTTACGTTTTCGGGTTACAAGCAGACCACCGAGCAAAGAATTCGAGCGTTGCTCAAAATGAAAGAAGGAAGCGTCTATTCGCCCAAGCAATTGCACGATGACGCAAAAGCAATCGCTGACGCCTATGGCAGCGGCGGATATGTCGACCTGGTGATTCTGCCGCAGGGCACGCCGGCTGGAGCGGGATTAATCGATGTCCATTTCAAGATCGAAGAAGGCAATCGCTCGTTTGTCGAACGGATCGACATTATCGGTAATACGCGCACCAAAGATAAGGTGATCCGTCGCGAGGTGCTGGTTAAACCGGGCGATGTATTCAATACCGTTCGGGTGGAGACGACCAAGAAGCGCCTTGAAAATCTGGGCTACTTTTCAAAAGTTGAGACTTATCCGGAAGAAACCGGAGTCGAAGGCCGCAAGGACTTGGTGATTCAAGTGGAAGAAAAGCGAACAGGAGCGCTCAACTTCGGAGCCGGCTATAGCACGATCGACAGTTTGATTGGATTCGTCGAGCTGACTCAGGGCAACTTCGACATCACGAATTGGCCGGGCTTGACCGGTGCTGGGCAAAAATTCAGAGCCAAGGCACAGATTGGCAGCCAGCGAAAAGATTTCACCGTCGGATTAACTGAGCCGTATTTTCTCGATATGCGGCTGTCGCTCGGTGGGCAGGCATTTTATTCGGATGCCAGTTATCTGAGCGCGGTCTACGACCAACGAAACTACGGATTTTCTCTTGAAATGCGAAAACCAATTTGGTCATGGATCTACGGCATTCTCGGATACAGCTTGCAGAATTACGAAATCTTCAATGTCGCTTCCGGAGCATCGCCGGAGATCCAACAGGAGTCCGGCACGACGACCAAGAGTATGGTGTCCGGCAGTCTGGTCTGGGATCGCCGAGATAATCCGTTCCTAACCAGGAGAGGCGAACGCATTTCCGTAACTTCGTACGTGGCCGGCGGCTTTCTCGGCGGCAATGAACAAATTTACGGATTCGATTTGCAGGCGACAAAGTACGTGCGGGTTTGGAAAGACTTGATCCTCTTGGGAGACGTTGAAGCCGCGACGGTGGACGTTTGGGACAAATCGGAGACGATCGTCTTTCCTGGTACGATCCCGTGCAAGCCTGGGTCACCCGGTTGCGATCCTGTCACGCACATGAAGCAGAACCCCAACGGTTTCTTCGGACAAGTAGTGACCGCTCCTCATACACCGTTCGGTCTCGACTCAATGGGAAACCCTTGCAAGGTAGGGACGGCGGGCTGCGAGCCCGTAACGCAACCCGTCGATGTGGAGATTCCAGCTGTCCCGATTTTCGATCGGCTCTATCTCGGCGGATCGAATAACCTCCGTGGTTTCCGCTTTCGCGATATCAGCCCAAAAGATTCAAATAATCAGCCGATCGGCGGTCAGTCTATGGCTCGCGCGACGGTCGAGGCAAGTTTCCCAATCGTGGAAAAAGCGCGCGGGGCGGTCTTTTACGACTGCGGGTTCGTGAATCCAGACGCGTGGGATTTTGGACCGCAGACAATTGAGGTGCCCCGCGGTTTGAATGCGCAAGGAACGATCATTTATGACCGGATGCACGGTATACCGCTGCCGGCTTTCTTGGACGGAGGTGGGCCGCGTCGAACATTCAGTAGCTTTGCTTCCGATTTCGGCGTCGGCCTCCGGCTCGATTTGCCGATCGGGCCTCTCCGGCTCGATTATGGCTTTCCGGTCGAGAGAGCCGGAAACCCTAACCACGGCCACCT
>Ga0066903_100004924_pt1 | contig 11440 bp, 10 predicted proteins | sample PanSoiMetaGPlot1_FD_67491 | JGI IMG/M metagenome (GOLD analysis project Ga0066903, IMG submission 67491) | Tropical forest soil microbial communities from Panama analyzed to predict greenhouse gas emissions - Panama Soil - Plot 1 (version 2) | ecosystem: Environmental > Terrestrial > Soil >...
AGGCGTGATGCGTTGCGGCACAAAAATCGGAACCCGCGTGCCGATCCGGAGAAATTCAATGTGTCGAATCGCGCGCAATCGCGAAAGCAATTTGTCGATCTTGTCGTCGCTAAAAATGAGAGCGTCGCCGCCGCTCAAAAGCACGTCACGCACCTCCGTGTGCTTTTCGAGATAACGGAACGCCTCCTCGAAATTCGTGTGCAATTCCTGTTCGCCGACGCCGCTCACTACGCGGCTGCGCGTGCAGTAGCGGCAATAGCTCGCGCAACGATCCGTTACCAAGAACAGGACGCGGTCGGGATACCGATGCACTAATCCTGGAACCGGCATGTGCGAATCTTCGCCGCACGGATCAGCCATATCGTATGGGGACGTCCACGTTTCTTCGATGCGGGGAATCACCTGACGCCGTATCGGGTCATCGGGATTGTTGCGCGGCAGCAGGTTGAAAAAATGCGGTGTGATCGCCAGCGCGAGTTTGTCGCCCGAGAGCAACACACCGCTACGCTCCTCCTCATTAAGCTCAAGATGTTTTTCGAGTTGAGTGAGAGAAGTGATCCTGTTTTTGAGCTGCCATTTCCAATCGGTCCAGAGTTCCGGCGCCGTTTCCGGCCAGTAACCTGGCGCATGCGAGACGAACTCTTTCCCGTCCCCTCTTTCTGATAAAGAAGTGATCATTTGTTCTTTTAAAAAGCTAAGGCCCTTAAATATCGCGTCAACGGAGGCACCTGGGCGTGCGCTACGCACGTTAACGCGCGCCCGAAAGACAGAGATTCTGAGTGAAAGGCACAGCGGCCCCGTGATTACGAATGCTCCGGCCCGACAACTCTTTCCGTAATCAGAGTCTTGACCACTTTCAGTAACAGGGCATCCTGCCCGTGCCTTGCCAGCAGAGACAAGCCCGCTGGTACCTCTGCAACGTGGGCGACTGGCAGAGATACTTGCGGCAGCTGCCCAATGCCTGCCACGCTCGTCAAGCCCACCGTGCGAGGATAATAGCATCTGCCGCTCGAGCTGCGTGTAGGCGCAGCGCCTTTGCGTGGAGCGAGCGCTGGCGTTGTTGGGATACACAAAAGGTCATGCGTCCCAAGAAACTCATGCAAGCTTCGAAAATACCGTCCGCGTCGTTCCAGTGCTCTCGGGACACGTCGGCGGTCGAGTTGGTTCACGAGTTCGAAACTTGCAGCTATGTCGGGGCCAAAGTCGGGCTTGGTATCAATGATCCACGCACCCAGGCAGCTTTTGATCTCCGCCCATTGAATCGCGCAATAAGTGTCGGACCACGTCGCGAAGTTGCGCCCGGGGTCATCAGCAGCCAAATCGCGCAGGGATGATTCGAGGACTCGTTCGCCGAAGGAATCACGCAACCGACGCACCGGCTCCAACAACGCCTGCTGCACATCTGCATCGGCCAAGGCGAAAGCCTCGCGGATCAAATGAATCGTGCCGGGTTTCGTCGCGGGCACCGGCGCGTTGGCCAACAAGACAAGCGCTGCTTTGGCTAACACATCTGCGCTTTGTGCCAGAATGCCGATAGTATCGAACGTTGGAGCCAACGGATTCATTCCGGCAGTCGATATGACGCCGTGCGAAGGTCGGAAGCCCCAAATCCCGCAATTACTCGCAGGAACACGGACAGATCCGCTTGTATCCGTTCCCAAAGCAAAATCGACCAGACCGCACGCTACTGCCGAGGCCGATCCGCTCGAGGACCCGCCTGGTACACGATCTGGAGCCTGTGGATTAAGAGGCGTGCCGTAAAAGTGATTCTGACCAACAAGGCTAAACGCGAGTTCGTCCGATATGGTTTTGCCGACGCAGCGGGCGCCCGCGTGCAAGAGTTGCTCAACGCACACGGCATTCGCGGCCGCAGAAGGATGCGAATCGTGCCACGTGGGGTTGCCGCAACCGGTCTTCCAGCCTGCTACATCGATTACATCTTTAACAGCAAAGCACAATCCATCCAGCGGGCCGCTGCCGGTGGGCGGCAGTTCAAACGTGGTTACGAAGGCATTGCTCTGAGCGACATTGATGGTAGAGCTCGTCATTCCGTCTACCATCGACGCAAGCTAAGCTATGCGCGATCACTGTTGAAGGAAACAGCTTCCAAGCCATTGAGGAAACGAAGATGAGGGCTGGGGGAAGCCGTTACTCCTTGCGTAACTATTTTCCGCCGAGCACGCTTAGCTCCCACCGGTAACCGTCGGGATCGTGGAACCACAGCCCCATGTTTTTCGATCCCGGAGCTTCCGGACCGATTTCATCGCCGGGATCTTCTATATCGGCGCCGACGCTCTTCAAATGTGCGAGCGCTTTTCGAAGTGTCGCCGTATCTGGCAGATGGAATGACATATGATCGATCGTTTCAGGCGATGGCTTTCCTTTGAACAACGCGATCGTGACATAATCGTTGCCGACTGCGACGCCATTATCGAACTCGAACTCCTTCCGCAATCCTAGCGCGCGCTCAAACCACTTCGCGCTCTTCTTTGGATCACACACGGCCAATCCAAAGTGACCGACCTCACCGAGCGTGAACGGAACCTCCATGTGAATCGTTGAATTACTGAGTCACTCCATTCCTTAGCTCAGCCTAATGCCGTTCTGATCCGTTTGAAGAAATAATCGGCTCCATGAAGTGCCGGTTGAAGTCCTTCAGCGCGTCGCGCGGCGTATGTCCCATTCCAGTCGCGCCCCGTCGCAGCTTCGGACCCAGAAAGGCGAGCCAGATGTCACCGACCATTCCCATCCGCGGCCGGAGGCGTGCTGCTGGACTTCGCGGATGGTTCTCGAGAAATTCCTCTACATCCTCCTTTATCACAACCGGAAGTTCTTCAATCGCAAGCGAGGTCACATTTTAGGAAACGTGCATGGTCCGCCTTTTGGACTTGGAAACGTCAAAAAGAATCTCGCTCATTCTGCAATGAAAGCGATGCGAAGACGCATCGCACTCCTAAAGCACTTCATGCGAAATCGATTGGAAGCGCCGATTCCATTTCGCGAAGCTTTTGGAGTGCGCACGCGTCCCCACGTCGCTTTGGAAGCAGCAATCGATTGACCGAAGCAAACTGTTACTGCCAGATCAATCGCGGCCCCAAATCATGGCCACCGACGTCGTAAGACTGCCGCCCATGTTGAACGTGAGGAATTTCTTCACGTTCTCGATCTGGCGAGCACCGGCCTGTCCAGTGAGCTGCTGATATGCTTCAAACACCTGCCGAACGCCGGTCGCACCAACGGGATGACCATCGCCGATGAGGCCACCCCCCGCGTTCACCGGAATTTCAAATGGTGCCTTGGATTTTTCCGGCCGCACCTGCGGCAACGTTGTCGCGCCGCTTTTCACAAGCTCGACCCCTTTGCCCGGCTCGGCGAGCGCGAGGATTTCGTAAGCAACGATTTCAGTAATGGAAAAGCAATCGTGCACCTCAGCGCCTTGCAGATCGCGCGGCGTCAGGTTTGCCATGCGGAAAGCTTTCTCGGCTGCTTTTCGCGCAGTTGAAAACGTTGGCGCATCTTTTTTGTCCAGCGGCAAATAATCGGTGGTGTGACCGTAGCCAAACAGTTGCGCAGTCTTGCTTCGATCCCGGCTGATCTTGTCCAGATAATTTCCCGAAACCAGAACAATCGATGCCGCGCCGTCGGTGATCTGAGAACAATCGGAAACTTTGAGCGGCGGCGCGACGCTTGGGTTCTTATCGGAAACCTGGGATGCGCAATCGAACGTGAGATCAGCGTCCCGCATTTGCGCAAGCGGATTCAATTTCGCGTGCGCATAATTTTTCCATGCGACTCGAGCCAGATCCGCTTCGGTCGCGCCGTATTTCTCGATGTAAATTTGTGCGATGCGTCCGAACAATTTCGGGAACATAAAATCGCCATATTCCGGCTTTTCATTGTGATAATCGGCGGCCGCGCCGAGTACATCGGACCCGTCGAGAGACGACATTGTCTTTTGTTGTTCCGCGCCAACGACCAGCACGACATCATAAAATCCGCCCATGATCCATTCCGCGCCGAGTAGCACCGACAGCGCCCCGGACGCGCACGCCGCTTCGGTGTGCATCGTCGGGATGCCGCGCAATTTCGGGTCGATCTCCGGGATAAACGCGCCGAGTTGCAATTGTTTCGTAAACTGGCCCGCGTTGAAATTGCCAACTGCACCGGCCTGAATTTCCGCTGGATCAATCTTCGCATCATCGATGGCCTTTTTCCCCGCCTCGATGATGATGTGCCGGATCGTTTTGCCTTCCTTCTTTAGGTTGCGCTTAAAATCGGTTCGTCCGCCGCCGAGAATGTAAACTGACTCGCTCATACTCTACTTTAACCAATTTCTTGAGCGAGTCATCCCGAGCGCGCTGTAGCCGCCTCGCTGTGGCGAGGCGCCATCTGCCGTCTTTTCTCTGCGCGGCGACAGAGCGCCGCGGCTACAAAGTCTCTTCACCCGGCAAACGCTTCGATTCCTGTAATGTCGCGGCCGACAATCAACGTGTGGATGTCGTGCGTGCCTTCGTACGTCGAGACGGACTCAAGGTTCATGAGATGCCGGATCACGGAGTAGCGATCGGTGATCCCCGCCGCGCCGAGTATGTCGCGCGCCATCCGCGCGCACTCGAGCGCTATCCACACATTGTTGCGCTTGGCGAGCGAAATCTGCGCCGGTCGGGCCGCGCCTGCCTCCATCAGGCGCGTGAGACGCAGTGCCAGCAATTGCGCTTTGGTGATTTCCTGCGCCATCCAGACAAGTTTTTGTTGCACTAATTGGAAGCCGGCAATCGGACGCCCAAATTGTTCGCGCGATTTGGCATAGGCCAGCGCTGTTTCATAGCAATCAATCGCCGCGCCAATTACGCCCCATGCGATACCCACACGCGCATACGTGAGACACGATAACGGTGCCTTGAGGCCGGACGCTTTCGGCAAACGGTTCTCCACAGGTATCCGGCAATTTTCGAACCAGCACTCTGAGGTGCGCGACATTCGCAGACTGAATTTTCCTTCGATGTCGCGCGCGCGAAATCCTGGCGCATCCTTCTCCACCACAAATCCGCCTACTTTCCCGTCGTCATCTTTTGCCCATACAACTTTCACGTCGGCGATCGACGCATTGCCGATCCAGCATTTGCTGCCGTTTAGAATGTAATGATCGCCGTCGCGTGTGACGCGGGTTTCCATCCCGCCCGGATCCGAGCCGTGCCCATGCTCCGTGAGCGCAAAACATCCGACGCGCTCGCCCGACACCAATCCCGGCAGCCAGCGCGCCTGCTGCTCCGGCGAGGCGAAGGAATGGATCGCCTGTATCGCAAGCGCGCCTTGCACCGAGGCGAGCGAACGCACGCCCGAGTCCGCGTGCTCGAGTTCTTGCATGATCAGGCCATATGCCGTGTAGCTCACGCCAGCGCAGCCGTGCTCTTTCAGATACGGCGCGTAAAAGCCCAGCGCGCCCATGCGCGGGGTGAGGTGCTCCGGAAACTTGCCCGCCCGATGACACGCAACGACTTCAGACAAGACTTCCTCCTGGACAAAACGCCGTGCCCGATCACACATTGCGCGTTCCTCATCTGTGAGAAGCTGTACGATGTTGTAGTAATCCAGCGAAGTCATGTCATGCATTGATGCGCCGGCAGCTTAGCGATCACATGACGTGAACACAACGGACCTTCTGCTCGCTTGTAAACGCTCAGTGTTGGCGCGCGGGCCATAAACGCAAGTTCGTGCTGGACGCCGGTGGTGAAATACATTAGCTACGTCGCTCATCATCGAAACAGTAATTGTTTTCATCTGGTGTCTAAACCTAGGCATCAGCTTTTGGAACGCGTACGTGACGGGAAAGGTTTGGGTCGAGGCCAAACACGCGGGCGGCATACGTCGTTTCATAGCTTAGATGGGCTACTTGATGGCCTCTATGGGTTTCAGTTGGGACATTCTCGTTCTGGTCGGCGTCCTGCACTCCTCTGTGTCCTATCGGGCTTCATCATCGCGGCGCTTATCGTCCACCGCGTCGCGGCTAGTGACACTCAAATTCCTGCCCGCGCCACTGCTGCCGTTCAGAGCTGACTTCTATCAGCAAGTTAGTCGCGCGGCTCGTAAGATTTTAGCTCGCGCATTTTCTGGTAAGCTTGTGGAGCTCTATTTTGCCGTCGCCAGCCCGCCGGCGGCTTTCCATGCTTTGAAGCCGCCGGCCATGGATCGGACGTTTTTGTAGCCCATTTTTTGTAGGCTGTCGGCGGCAAGCGCGGATCGCCCGCCTCCGCCGCAATGGCAGATGATCATCGCGTTCGTGTCGGGAACTTTTTCTTCGATGTCGAGTTCGATCGTACCGCGACTCATGTGGATTGCGCCGGGAATATGTTCCTCGTCCCATTCGTCTTTGTCGCGGACATCGACGATCACCGCTTCGCCGTTTTTCGATTTCGCTGCGGCATCTTGCGGAGAAATTTCAGTGATGTTCTTTTTCGCTTCTGCGACCAGTTTTTGGAAACGTGCGTGTTCAGCCATACAGATTTCTAACCACTAATGGACACGAATAAACACGAATTTTGACCCGGGATTACGCGGATGACGCGGATCGAAAAGCGGCGTCAAGCCTCTGCACTCCAAAGCGCTTCGCGCGAAATTCAGACTTCTGATTTCCGGACCCATCTGTGTTATCCGCGTAATCCGCGGTTCAGAATTTCTACTCGTAGCGCAGGGCTTCGATGGGATCGAGCGCGGCGGCTTTGCGCGCGGGATAGAACCCGAAGAAAACGCCCACGGCTGCACTGAACAGAAATGCAATCGCGATTGAGGCGATCGAGATCAGTGTGGGCCAATGCGCGTAGGTCGATAGAAGCGCCGATGCGCCGATGCCGCAGATGATCCCGATCACGCCGCCGACAGAGCTCAGTGTCACGGCTTCAATCAGAAACTGCGTAAGAATGTCGGTGCCACGCGCGCCCACAGCCATGCGCACACCAATCTCGCGTGTCCGCTCGGTTACGCTGACCAGCATGATGTTCATGATGCCGATGCCGCCCACTAACAGCGACACGCCTGCGATTGCGCCCAGCAGGACTGTCATCACGCGCGAAGTGGCGGTGGCAGTCTCGGCGATTTCCTGTTGCGTGCGCACGGTGAAATCGTCATCGCGCCCGGGACGAATGTTGTGCCGTTGTCGGAGCAACGAGATAATTTGCTGTTGCGCAGCTGGGATCTGACTGGGATCGCCGATTTGCACGTTGATATTGCGCAGCGTGGTGCCGCCGATCACACGTTTCATTGCGCTGGTGTACGGCATCACGACAATGTCGTCCTGATCCACGCCTTGAGGACTCAAACCTTTGGGCGTGAGCACGCCTGTGATAGTGAATGGCACATTTTTGATCCGCAAAATCTGGCCGATTGGATTTTCGTTGCCATAGATCTGTGTCGCGGTCGTGCGGCCAATAACGCAGACCTTGTTCGCGCTGCGTACATCCTGCGCCGTAAATGGCGCGCCGTCCGCCAGCGGCCATTGTCGAATATCAAAGTAATCTGCTGACTCCCCGAAAATCCGCGTGAACCAGTTTTGATTTCCGGCAGCGACCTGCGTGGTTGAAACGACTTCCTCGCTTACGCCGATAACGCCGGGCACTTCACGCCGAATCGCTTCGGCGTCTTCGATCTTCAACGTGCCCGCGCCGCCCCAGCCGGTGCGGATGCCGCTTGAGGTGGTGCTGCCCGAAAAAATTAGAATTACATTTTCTCCGAGGCTGGCGATTTGCGCTTCCACCTGTGCCTTGGCGCCGTTTCCTATCCCGACCATGGCAATGACTGCGCCGACACCGATGATAATGCCGAGCGCAGTCAGCACCGAACGCATTTTGTTTCGGCGCAAGGCTCGGAGCGCAACGTTAAATGTAGGGGCGACTCTCATGCTATTTCTTAAATCGGCTCAAGAAGCGTCGGGTCACCGCTCAGATTTTGAATCTGCGTCGCTGCATTTGTGCGTTTTGAGACGACATGATCGTCGAGGATCAGGCCGTCGCGCATGATGACGTTGCGCTGGGCGTAAGCAGCGATGTCCTGCTCATGCGTCACCATGATGATTGTGATGCGGCGCGCGTTGAGCTGCTGAAAAATTGCCATGATCTCGACGCTTGTGCGACTATCGAGATTTCCGGTCGGCTCGTCGGCGAGCAGGATCTCAGGCTCGTTAATTAGTGCGCGCGCAATTGCGACACGTTGTTGCTGGCCGCCGGAGAGCTGGCTGGGATGATGATCCTCGCGGCCGGCGAGTCCAACCGATGCAAGCACGCGATCGGCTTTCTCGCGAAGCTGCACATGTGACAGGCGTTGTGTGCTGTAAACCAGCGGCAACTCCGCATTCTCGCGGGCAGAGGTGCGAGGCAGAAGATTAAAATTCTGAAAGACGAAGCCGATTTTGCGATTGCGAATGTCCGCGAGTTGATCGCGATTCAGTCCGGAAACGTCTGCGCGATCCAGGAAGTAGTGACCGGAAGTCGGGCGGTCGAGACAGCCTAAGATATTCATGAGCGTCGATTTTCCAGAACCGCTGGCGCCCATCAGCGCGACGAATTCGCCGCGCTTGATCTCGAGCGACACGCCGCGCACGGCAGGCACGTCCATTTCGCCGGTGCGATAGACCTTGTGCACGTCAATCAGCCTAACGAGTGTGCCGTTGTTCATATGTTCGCTTTCACCTCGCTTCAGCGAGGCGATAGCTGAGGGCTCCTCGTCCGTGAACCGCTTCAGCGGTTTTTCCCAATGATCGGGAAACCGCCAAAGCGGTTGTAGCTTTGTGACGTTGGCGATCACCGCGCTGAAGCGCCGTGTTAATGAGACGCTTTTTGTCGCCATGCCTTTGTTTCAACAACGTCATGAAAACATTACGGAAAGCGTCGCGCGCCGGAAAATGGATTGGGCGGTGGAGACGCCGCCGGAGATTTCGATGCCAATTCAGCGGTGACAACGCGATCGCCTTCTTTCAATCCTTCGTTTACCTCAGTCACAACACCGTCGCTGATTCCTGTTTTAATCTGCACAGGTTGCGGTCGGCCACCTGACAAAAGATATACCGTCCGCTCGCTCGTTCGCTGCTGGCGTCCACGACCGCCTCGCGCACCAGCGGGTGCGGGCGATCTCGAACCCATTTCGGCAGGCGCGGCCTCCGGCGGCCGATAACGCAGCGCGGCGTTCTTGATTTGCAGCACGTTGTCCTTCTGCGCGACGATGATTGAAACGTTCGCCGTCATCCCGGGCTTCAACTTTAAATCCGGGTTGCTCACGCCGATGACGGTGTCGTAGGTCACGACGTTTTGCACCGTGATCGGCGCGTTTCGCACTTGCACAACTTTGCCGTGGAACGTGCGCATCGGGAAGGCGTCCACGGTGAAATCAACATCCTGCCCCACCTCCAGAACACCGACGTCCGCTTCGGCTACATTCGCGTCGATCTGCATTTTGGTCAGGTCATTTGCGATTTGGAAAATGACCGGCGCCTGCAAACTGGCCGCGACGGTCTGTCCAACATCGACGCTGCGTGAAATGACTACGCCGTCGATCGGCGATGTGATTGTGCAGTGCTCAAGATCCGCTTTGGCCTTGTCCAGCGCGCCTTGTTTGATTTTCACATTGGCTTCTGCCTGGTGCAGGTTTGCCATTGCCTGATCGAGGTCTGCCTGAGAGGATGTTTTTCGAGCAAACAGGTCCTGGGTGCGCGTGGCATTTACTTTCGCGAGCTCCAGCGCAGCCTGCGCGCTGGCCAGATCGCCTTCAGCCTGGGTGACCGTTGCCTGAAAGAGCGCCGGATCAATTTGCGCAACCACCTGACCGGCTTTGACCTGGGAATTAAAATCCACAAACAACTTCGCGATGTTGCCTGAAACCTGGCTACCTACCTGCACGTTGACCACGGGATTCAACGTGCCCGTCGCTGTCACTGCCTGTGTAATCGGGCCGCGTGTTACGGTGGCGATCTGATAGTTTTCAGCGCTGCCGTTGCGGCATTGCCGCACCACGGAGGCGACAACGAGGAGTGCGATGATGAGGGCCATCCAGGGGAAAAAACGTTTCATGGGAGTGGCGGTTGACTACACCTATAAGTAGGAGACATGAAGAAGCAGTGGGCCGTTACATCGAAATCTATTCAATCATGCTGCGCAACTCGCTCATTCGCGAGTTGAGTTTCAAGGCAAATTTCCTTCTGTGGATGATCGTCGAAGTTCTTTGGTTCTGCGGGCAAATCGTTTTTTTTAGCATCATCTTCGGCAATGTGGATCGAATTGGTGACTGGACCAAATGGGAGGTGGTGCTGCTCGTAGGCACGCACCAGATGATCGCGCAACTTTTCCAAGCGTTCTTTTTCGTGAACGTCGCAAACATTCCCGAGTTGGTGCGCACCGGACGGCTGGACTCTTTGCTCGTCCTGCCCATTGACAGCCAATTTGCGGTCTCTACGAAACAGTTCGGACTCGACAGCATCGTCAACGCAGCGCTCGGAGGTGTCGTGGTGTGCGTTTCGTTGTCCCGCCTGGGAGTCGTGCCAAATCCAATATCGATCCTGCTTTACGCTACGGCGCTCGGATTCGGCATTGCCGTGCATTACTCCATCATGCTTGGGCTGGCGGCGGTGAGTTTCTGGATCGTACGTGCCCAGGGATTGGTTTACGGTTATTTTAATTTTTTGAATATCGCGCGTTATCCGGACGCGATTTTCCCGCGACTTTTCCGGATGATCTTTGGCTGGATCATACCGGTAGTTATCATCGCGAACATCCCCGCGCGGCTGCTCATCAAATCGTTTGGGCAACCGGTTCCACTGATGCTTCACCTGGTTGTCGCATCGACCGTTGTGTTTTGGCTCGCGCGTGTGTTCTGGAAATTTGCTCTGCGGCGTTACTCTAGTGCCAGCTCGTGAGCCGAACTTGCAGGGTGTCTCTGTCAGACGGCAGTATATCGATTGGCGTTCCCAGAAACGCCCTATAAGCGATTTGGCAATTCAAATCGAAAGAGTCCAATTTTTTACCATCTTCCGCTTGCGTGCTTAGGGAAATGTTCTTAATTAAGCGTCCATTTTTCCAGCGCCAGTCGATTACGGGCGCGTTACAACTATGGCAAAACCAACTAAGAAGAAGAGTTCTGCAAAGAAATCGGCTGCGCGGAAAGCGCGACCAGCGCGCAAGGTACGCGCCAGGAAGGCGCGGCATGCGGACTCGAAAAGGACCGTGCGTGGCAAGAAGACCGCGCGACGTTCGCCGAAATCGAGACGACGGACCACGGAGTCGCCTGCGATCTTGCTGGGACTAAATAATCGCGAAAAGAAGCTGGATCCGTTCGTTCGCAAGCAAAAACAAAAGCTCCTTCAGCTTCGCGATGCTGTGGTGGATTCGATGGCTGGTGTGGCCCAGGGAACGCTTCGCTCCCGCGCAGAAGGCAGCGAAGCTTCGGCATTTGGCATGCA
>Ga0066903_100004925_pt1 | contig 11440 bp, 10 predicted proteins | sample PanSoiMetaGPlot1_FD_67491 | JGI IMG/M metagenome (GOLD analysis project Ga0066903, IMG submission 67491) | Tropical forest soil microbial communities from Panama analyzed to predict greenhouse gas emissions - Panama Soil - Plot 1 (version 2) | ecosystem: Environmental > Terrestrial > Soil >...
TGATCGGCTGCCTGCGAAGATCGATAAGGCGGACGTGCGGGAGGTTGAAGGTCCCGAAGTAGCCCGTATCGAGGCACGGCCGCTTGGTGCCGAAGTAATGATCCTTCGGGCAGAGCGCCTCGGCGGTCTGTGGATCACTGACCGCTGAGCGGATCTTCTCGCGAATCATCTCGGCCACGATGTCGTTGGAAGCCGGGTTCACGCCCTGGTCGGCGAAGACGCCCAGGATGGCGAACAGCTCGCCCTGCTCCCAGGCCGCCTCGAACCGCTGCCGCCGGACATCGTCGCTTGCGGTGACGCCGAGGATGTCGGTCAGCTCGGTTGGTATGCCGCCACGGGACCACCGGGCGGCATGCCGGTACCCGTCGCGGTCGTCGTCTAGCTGCTTCAGCCGGTCGGCTGGAGCAGGCCCGTTGTGCGCCGGGATGGAGAAGTTCGGGGTTCGCTGAAAGACCGTGAGCTGGCTGGCCTCGCCGGCGATGAGCGGGATGGCCTGGATACCCGAGGAGCCGGTACCGATGACCGCGACCCGCTGGCCCGTGAAGTCAACACCCTCGTGAGGCCACCGGCTGGTGAAGTAGACCTGGCCCGCGAAGCGCCCGGCCCCCTCGATATCAGGCGACTTCGGCATCGAAAGGCAGCCGCTGGCCATGATGTAGTACCGCGAACTGATCTCGTTTCCCCGGTCGGTCGTGATACTCCACCGCTTCTCCTGCTCATCCCAGCGGGCGGAGGTGACAGACGTGGAAAACTCGATGTCAGAGCGCAGCCCGTGGCGGTCGGCCACGAACCGGAGATAGTCCAGGATCTCCGGCTGCGTTGCGTACTTCTCTGACCAGGTCCATTCCTTGTCCAGCTCGGGGTCGAAGCTGTAGGCGTAATCGGTGGTAGGGATATCGCAGCGCGCTCCGGGGTAGCGGTTCCAGTACCACGTTCCGCCGACATCGCTGGCCGAGTCGAAGACCTTGGCAGACAACCCGAGCTGGCGCAGCCGGTGGAGCATATAGAGACCGGAGAAACCGGCCCCCACTACCACTGCATCGAGTCGCCCAGGGACCGTAGCTGACTTGACCAAGAGGGGCTCCCGGGGGTCTATCGCGTAGTTTCCTGTCAGGGCTCTCAAGCGCCCTCATCGGTCATGATGCGCACACGCCCGCGCCAGACACAAGCGACCGCTGCTTAACTGCTGACCATGGGGCTAGCCCAAGGATCAGCAGACGCCACCCTGAGGTCCTGTGCTTCCGGCATTCTGAGAGTGTGCGTGCTCGAGCTCTGCTGCCAGAGGTGGTGACCCATTACTACCTGGCCGGGCGGCGACCGTTCCTGAGCCTGTCGGAGCTTGGGGATGCGGAGCTTGACGGCGTCCTCGCCGACCTGCGCACGCTGCGTCAAGCCGGGGTGCAGCACCGGCCATTCGGCCCGCGGTACATGCGCCTGCGGCGGCTGACCGAAGCGCGGCTGCGGGAGATGTTCACCGCGTCGGGCGGGCGGCCAGAAAGGTCCGCCCCTCACTACTTCGTGCTCGGTGAATCGCCGTGGTATCGAGGCCTGGCCGAGGACATGGCACAGGTTCAGCTGCCCATGTCCGCACTGCCACTGGCCCAGACCAGCATCACCTACCCGGACAGCTTCACCGCCATGGGCTTCGGGGCCGAGTTCGGGATCGGTCACCAGCCCAGGCCCTATCACGGGCGCGTGTTCCTCATCGGCGAACTGCCCGGCCTCGTCGAGCAGTTCGGGATTCCTGACCCAGGCTGGGAGGGCGACTACCAGGCCTGGGCCACCTGGCCAGCGGAAGCCTATATCGAGGTCCAGCTCTGGAGTGATGAGCCCATCGCCGCTTACTTGCCTCGTTAGCAGCAGCACGGAAGACGCACGTGGGCTTGGCTTGATCCGCACGGCCAGCGGTGGCACCATCGCCGAGGTGAGCACAGAGTTGCGGGAGCTGATAGTTCGTCACATTGAGGCCGGCACAATTCCTGGCGGGGTCGCCCTCTTAGGTGCTGGGGACGTCGAGGTTGTCAGTGCCGGCATGGCGTCGATCGATGGCGGTCCTATGGCCGAGGACGCGATCATGCGGATCCAGTCCATGACCAAGGCGATCACATCGGTCGCAGCGCTGCGGCTTGTGGAGGCGGGGCGTCTTGAGCTCGACCAGAGCCTGGTGGACTGGCTGCCGGAGCTCGCTGACCGTCAGGTGCTGCGCAGTCCAGCCGCTGAACTCGACGACACCGTGCCGGCTCGCCGAGCCATCACACTTCGCCACCTCCTGACAAATACCTCCGGGTACGGCATGGCGATCGAGGCTTCGCCGCTGCAGCAGGCGATGGCCGCGAATGGCACGGAGGCTGGCCCCGAGCCGCCGGCGATGGCCGCTGACGAGTGGCTGCGTCGCCTGACGGAACTTCCGCTTGCGTTCCAGCCCGGAGAGGGATGGCGTTATCACCACTCGTTTAGCGTGCTCGGCATCCTGATCTCGCGGGTAACGGGCGAGCCGCTCGGGAAGCATCTGGCCGAGGACGTTCTCGGTCCGCTCGGGATGACCGACACCGCGCTGTGGGTGGCGGACAGCAAGCGGGACCGGCTGCCAGCGGCTTACCGGCACGGGGCCGAGGGACTCGTGGAGACCGAGCCAGCCGGTGGCGGTTTCTACGCAGGACCGCCGTCCTTCGACGTCAGCCACGGCGAGCTGGTCTCCACCGCACGGGACTATCACCGTTTCGCCCGGATGCTTGCCGAAGGAGGGCGCATCGACGGCCAGCCGATGATCTCACCGGATCATCTACGGCAGATGACCAGCGACCAGGTGCCGGCAGCGTGCAAGACCCCGGACAGCTTTTTCCCGGGGTTCTGGGACGGCACGGGATGGGGCTTCGGGGTGGCCGTACAGACCGAAGGATCCCAGCGCCACCGCTTCGGCTGGGCTGGCGGACAGGGTACCGACTTCTTTGTCGACCGGGACGGCACGGTGGGTATCCTCCTCACTCAAGTAGAGCTGGGTGAGCAAATGTCGTCGCTGATCGCGCAGTTCCAGGCGCTGCACGATCCATCGTGATCGGCCGGCGAGAGCCAGCCGGGAGCGTGATCAGGGAACGACCTGCCGACCTTGAGCCCGCGTCACAGAGCGCCGATGGTGCGATGCACGTTTTCCGTTTCGGCAGGCCCGCGTTCGACGTGGGCGATCCAGGGTCCTGGTATCGACGGATCGATGACACCGGCTTCCAGCCAGGTGTAGCTACCGCCGAGGATGCGCTTAGCCGTCGCGGATTCGGCGGCGTCGCTGTTGGTCCATAGCCGTCCGAACAGTTCCTCGGCACGCTGCCGGGCCTGGGTGCAGAACAAGTCGGCGAGGTCGTGCGCCGTTGCGCCGCGCTCTGCTCCGACGCCATCGGCCACGTCCATGTGCGCCCGGACGCACGTGGCGCTGATGGCGAAGAGTTCAGCTCCGATGTCTACGATCCGGCCGAGGAAGCCCTGCTTGCGCTCGAGCCGGCCCTGCCAGCGAGCCATCGCGAAAAACGTCGAGCGGGCCAGTTTCCGGCTCGCCCGCTCCACGTACCGCAGGTGGGGTGCGAGCTGGCCGAATTCGCGGAACGACCCGGGCTTCTGCCCTTCGCCCGTCATCAGGGTCGGCAGCCAGGTGGCGTAGAACTGGCCAGCCTGCGCTGCCGCGCGAGCGCGCTTGACAGCCGATGCCTGCGGGTCGATCAGGTCGCCAGCCGCCGAGAGGTGAGCGTCGGTCGCCTCGCGTGCGATGAACAACCGCATGATCTCCGACGATCCCTCGAAGATCCGGTTGATCCGCATGTCCCTCAGCATCTGCTCGGCAGGCACCCCCCGCTCTCCCCGTGCGGCCAGGGACTCGGCCGTCTCGTAACCACGGCCGCCGCGCACCTGAACCAGCTCGTCGACGATCTTGCTGCCCATCTCCGAGCAGTACAGCTTGGCGAGCGCAGCCTCAATGCGGATGTCGTTCTGCTTGTCGTCCGCGAGCTGGCTAGACAGCTCGACCACAGCCTCGAGAGCGTAGGTGGTGGCCGTGATGAAGGAAACCTTCCTGGCGACCGCCTCGTGCTCGCCGACCGGCCGTCCCCACTGCACTCGCTCCAGTGACCACTCCCTGGCGAACTTCGTTGCCAGCTTTCCAGCCGACACGCAGCTCGCAGGCAGGGACAGCCGGCCTGTGTTGAGGGTTGTCAGGGCGATCTTGAGGCCCTGGCCCTCTTCTCCGATTCGAGCTGTGACCGGGATTCGTACCTCGTGGAATCGAGTCACGCCGTTTTCCAGGCCGCGCAGGCCCATGAACGCGTTCCGCCGCTCCACGGTGATGCCCTCGGCGTTGGCTTCTACGACGAAAGCGGAGATCCCGCCCCGGTGACCGTCGCCGGATGGAACTCGCGCCATCACCACGAGCAGATTCGCGACGACTCCGTTTGTTGTCCACAGCTTGACGCCGTCGAGCACATACTCGGAGCCGTCCTTGGACGGCCTGGCCGTCATGCTCAGCCGGGCCGGGTCCGATCCGACGTCCGGCTCCGTCAGCAGGAACGCGCTGATCTCGCCGCGCGCGCAACGCGGCAGGTACCGGGCCTTCTGCTCGTCCGTTCCGAACAGGGCGAGCGGCTGAGGCACGCCGATCGACTGGTGCGCCGACAGCATCGCAGAAACAGCCGGCGAGGCAGACCCCGCGATCATCAGGGCGCGGTTGTAGTACAGGTTTGTCAGCCCAAGCCCACCGTACTCAGGAGCGATCTTCATGCCGAAGGCGCCAAGCCCCGCCAGGCCCTTGACCACCTCGTCAGGTACCAGGGCATCGCGTTCGATCTTCGCGCCGTCCACCGAGGTCTCGCAGAATTCCCGCAGTCGAGCGCAGAACTCCTCGCCGCGCTGACGTGCGAGATCGGCCGGGCGTGGATGCGGATAGATCAGGTCAAGTCGGAAATCACCCAGGAACAGCTGCTTGCCGAAACTGGGCCGGTGCCACCCAGCCTCGCGGGCTTCCTCTGCCACGCGGCGGGACTCTCCCTCGCCTACTCCGCGGACTCGATCTTGCTGCTGAGTCGTCATGGCACGTCCGTTCGTCGATTGCTCCCCCCATCCCCTGCCCATTCGTACCCGCAGGTAACAGAGCCCGACCGGCTGACCGCGCCCAGACGTGACGGAGCCGCCGGTGCCTCCGCTCAGCCCGCCCGCTGAGTTGACCGGAACGGGCCGACCTCGACCCACAGCTGCTTGAGGGTCCGGGTGAAGTAGCCGGGCGCGAACTCCGGCTCGTGACCCGGCATGAGCGCGAAGCCCGGCAGCCTCCGGAGCAACTCCTCGAACAGGACCCGCAGCTCCAGCCGGGCAAGGTTGGCACCCAGGCAGAAGTGGGTGCCAAAGCCGAACGCCACGTGGCTGCCCCGTCGCCGCCTCAGATCGAAGCGCTGCGGCTCGTCGAACTCCCGCTCGTCGCTGTTGGCCGCTCCGTACATGAGCAGCACCTGGTCGCCCGCCCGCAGCCGCTGGCCATGCAGGTCGTGATCGACGGTCACGGTCCGCCGCATGTTGAGGATCGGCGTGGCGTACCGGATGAACTCCTCCACTGCTGTGCTGGCAAGGATCGACATATCGGCGAGCAGGATCTCGCGCTGGTCCGGGAACCGTGCCAGGTTCCACACCGTCTGACCGATCACCGACCGGGTCGTCTCGGCGCCGCCGTCCAGCAGCAGCAGGCCTTCCTGAATGAGCTCAGCGGTGTCCAGCGGTTCACCGTCGACGCGACCATGGATCCACGCTGAGACCAGGTCATCGCGAGGATCGGCGCGGCGGGCAGCGATTAGCTCGGTAAAGGCAGCCGCGAATTCGCGGATGGCTTCCGGTGAGCCGGCGGGCTGTCGCGGGTCGTCGTTGCGGAAGCCGGCAGAACTCATCGTCCGCTCGGACCACTCCTGGCACTTCGGCCAGTGCGCTCGGTCGAATCCCAGCAGCTCCGCAATCACCATCGCGGGCAGCGGCGCAGCCAGGTCCGCTACGACCTCCACGGTGCCTTTCCCCTCCGCAGCCGTGATCGCAGCCGTGATCAGCTCAACCGCCAGTGCCCGCACGCGGTCTTCGTGCCTGCCCACGGCGCGCGGGGAGAATCGTCCCGACACCAGCTTGCGCTGCTGGTTGTGCCGGGGGTCATCCCTGTTGATCATCGAAGCGCTCATTTCGATGAGCGGACGACTGCCCCGGGACGAGCTGTAGCGAGCCGTGTCGCGCTCCATGGACAGCACGTCCTGGTGGCGGGAGACACCCCAGATCTCGTTGACCGGGTCCCAGTAAGCGGGCGCCTCGTCCCGCAGCCACTGATATACCGGATACGGGTCTCCGGCATACAGGAAGGGATCGAGCAGATTAAGCGGTGCGCCGGAAGAACTGGTCAGCAATGACGGCTCCGACTCGGGATGGCCTGATGGCCAGTCCGACTGTAGACGACGGCCCCGACTCCGGGAGGCCGTCCTCCGAGGATCACGATCCGTCGCGCAAGTCGCCGAGCCGCTCAGCGACGAAGCGGACGTCCTCGAACGTCACCGTGCACCCGTCACCTGTCGGGGATTGGGCCTCGAGGCCGACCTTCACGGTGGCAGGCGCCTCGCTGACTCGGAAGAAGCGGATCATTCGCCACTGTCTCCCGTCGGCGGAGGCATGGAAGGCATAAGCATGGTCAATGCGCGACAGGCGAAGCCATGCAGCGGAGCCGGGAACGACGAAAGCGTTGGCGTCGTCGGAGACACCACGGGTGACGACAGAGACAATCATGGGCTCACGCGCCGGAGAGAACTCGAAACACAGTTTTCCCCAGTGCCGCTCGTCGATCCAGAGCAGCAGCACCCCGGCGTCATAGGTGGCCCCGAAGCCGACGGTCACCCGAGCGCTGAGCTGGAAGTCACCAGCAGGCGGAACGCCCAGCAACGTCGCAGCGTTGAGCATCGACTCCGCATCCAGCGCTGCAGGACCCCCAGGGTCGATGAAGATGTCGGTACGAGGCCCTGCCGTCGCGACCACCGTGCCGGTCTGCTCGTCAACCGTCCAGGCCCTCGCAGGCGACGGGACAAGAGGGAACGGAACGCTCGGCATAGTCAGCAGGTTCGCCACACCGAGAGGCTACGACAACTGCATACGCGCGAAGCGGTTGAGACTGCTCGCGAACCTGGCTGCGCTCAGATCCTGGCGACGAAGGTGTGCGCGCGCCGACTCCGCAAGGACTTTCGCCGGCCGGCTGTCGCCCGGCTGACCGGGTCAGCAGAATGGAACCGTGTCTGCTGAGGAAGTCGACGAGTACCTGGATGCCCTCGAGGAGCCGAAGCGGACGACGCTGGCCCGCCTGCGCCAGACCATCCTCGACATCCTCCCCGAGGCCGAACAGGGGATTTCTTACGGGGTCCCGGCGTTCAAGGTCGGGGGCAAGACGATCGCCGGCTTCGCCGCGTTCAAGAATCACCTGAGCTACCTGCCGCACAGCGGCTCGGTCTTCCCGGACCTCCGCGACGATCTCAGGGGCTACTCGACCTCCTCAGGAGCCCTTCGCTTCGACGTCAGCGAGCCGCTCCCGGCGCCACTCGTCGAGAAGCTCATCGAGGTGCGGCTCCGTCAGGCCTTTCCAGCCTGAGCAAGGGCTGCTCGCGCTGCGCACCGGACCCGAGACGTCACTGTTGCATACGGGATGTGAGCCAGGCAAGGCGGATCACCTGCACCCAGCGCACACGCCGCGGGGGCCGACCGCCGATTATCCTCAGTCTTCACTGTCACGTGGATGATGCGAGTGGGAGGCTGCCGATGCCGAACTGGGCTGAGCAGGTGACGGCGATCGCGACCGCGGTCGGCGCAATCGGGCTGATCAGTGCGATAGGCGCGGTGGTCTTCGCCGCCCGGCAAGCACGCGAAGCCCGCATCGGTCGCCAGGCCGCCACCGCGGTTGAGTTCTTCCGGCGCTGGGACGAGGACCCGCTGGTGGAGACCCGCCGCCTGGTCGCGCAGTTCGAGACGCCCGAGGCGCTGAGGGACGCCACAGCGCGATTCGTTACCGAGAACTCGGTGAATGCATACGTCCTCTACCGGGAGCTCGACTTCTTCGAGCAGCTGGGCGCGCTTGAAGCACACGGCGGCTTTGACTTTGAGCTGGTCAGAACCTTGCTCGGCCGCCGCCTGATCGACCGGTGGGAGATGTGGCGGCCATCGATCGACGTGATCGGCGCGGACGCCTACCCGATGTTCGAGCGTCTGGTGACCAAGATGCGCGCCGTCGGGTGACCTGCACGGCGGGGCTTGCGCGACAGCTGCAGCCGGTTCCGTTGATGGCACGGCGGCCGCATCTCTGGCACACTGAACGGGCTGAGCCGAAGGGAGGTGCGACACCGTGTCAATGCTGGTTCCGCGCCTCATGCAGCTGACTGACTGAGCGCAGCCGCAGGTGGCGCCGCCTTTGAAAGGTGGCCCCGTGGCCGTACGAAACAAGAACGTCACCGTTGACCGCAATGATCCGCACACCTGGCATGTGCCGGTTACCGCGGGCTCGGCCGACCATTCGACTCGCGCAGATGGCTGATTCGACAAACCAGCAGGTGGTTCCTGCGCGGCTGACCTGCGGCATCGTCGTAGGTGTCCGGGAGGATAACTGCGATGTTGTCAGGGACCGACAGCTCTGCCGCGTCCGGTACGCGACGCCGTTTCCCTCGCCGCGGACCGAACGGGTGTCACCTGGTCACCTCGTGGCCATTGCGACCGCGCCGGATTGCACCATGGCGGTGGTGTGGCGGTGGTATGACGCCGTCGTGCTCGGTGAGGAGGCGGGTCTGATCCGGCTCTGGGAGCCCTCGCACGGCGAAGTCCTGGCCCGGCCGCGGCCCGCGCGCCAGCCGCCGCAGCCGGGATCTCGTGCCTACCTGTCCGCTGGTCTGCCCGGCGCAGCCTGGTGGGTCGCCGGGGCCGCAGCTGGCAGCGCGGAGGACGCCGAGGTCGAGCTAGCCGAGGTCGAGCAGTTCTGTACCGAACGCGATCTCTGGAGCAACCTGGTGTGAAGGTTCGAGTTCGAGTGGTCACGGGAGACGCTGATGACGGTAGAGGTGCTCGCAGGGCCAGTACGCAAGCCACGTAACCTCGCGGCCGGGGTCGCCGGCAGCATTCATGACGACGCGACCGCCACGGCACTCGGCTTCCGGGGCGGGACCGTAGCGGGCAGCATCCACATGGATCAGTTCCCGCCACTTGCGCTGCGCGCGTTCGGCAGTGGCTGGTTCGAGGACGGGAGCTTGTCGCTGTATTTCCGCCACGCGACGACCGATGGCGAGCCGGTTCGCGCCTTCGTCGAACAACCCCCGCGCGACCACGACGTCCAGACCAGGGCGTGGGCGACCACCAGCGGTGACATTGTTGTCGCCGAGGGAACGACTAGTCGCGGGCATCCGGCCGAGATATCCGCCCTGCGTTCCCGTGACATGCGTGCGGTCGACCCGGCGCAGCTGCGCATCCTTGCGGCCTTCAAGCCCGGCGCCAACCTCGGCAACATGACACTGAGGCCGGACGGCGAACGACAGCGGCGCCGCATCGATCAGCAGGGCATGACCGAGCCGCTGGACTGGTACACCGGGCCATCGCCCTGGGGTGGTCCCATCGCCGCGCCGTCAGCGGTAGTGGACCTGCTCTACGCGCGGCTACTCGACGACGCCAAGGTATCGATGGGCGACCATGTCGGACTGTTCGGAGCAATCGAGATCCGGTTCCGGTCCGGCCCGGTCCTGCTGGACAGCAGCTATCGCGTCACCGGTGAGGTCGTCGCGGTCAGCGAGACGCCGAAGACCGAGGTGATGTGGTTCGACAGCCGGGCGCATGATGACGGCGGTCAGCTCGTCGCCGACATGCGAATGATGCTGCGCCAGCTCAAGCAGTCCTCACCGCTGTACCACACGACGGAGTGAAGCAGCTGGCGGCCCGGTAAGGCCGCCCGCTGCCGACTACATCGCTGCCCGGAGTTCAGCCCGTGACGGGGAGGTTGGAGCTGACCGGCTTGGGCGCCGGAGCAGTTGGAGGCTTCTTTCCCTTATGGCGGCTAGGTGGCGAGGCGGGACACTTCACCCAGAACACCTTCTGCTTGGCGAAGCCATTCTCGCCAGCGAAGTTCCAGAACAGCTTGTAGTGACCGTTCTGCAGCGACATATCACCGGTGTGGCCGTTGCCGCCGGTGTCCAGGATCAGTGATCCCGATGCGACCACACTGCGGCTGCCGGTGGGCGGCCATGACCGGATCTGCCAGGACACGGACTGACCAGAGTCAAAGCCAAAGGCGTCGAGGTAGAAGACGCACACGTGCGGCTCATTACGCTGGTCGGTCACTGCCGTGCCGGAGTTGTGGATCTTGACATCTCCGTTGTCGCCATTTCCGGTGCCGCCCGGGTCGTTGCCGGGCTTGCCGTGAGAAGGCGCAGCCGATTGCGCGTCTGCTGCCTTGCTGGGCTTGGCGTGAGCGGAGGCTCCGGTCAGTGCGCTTGCTGCCGGAGCGGCAAAGGTCACAGATAACGCGGTCGCTGCGACCGCCGCGGTGACGATGAGGGCGCGATCCACACGCCGTGGAAAGGTGATCATGCAGCGCCTCCTGCGGACTACAGTCGCTGGTGCATGACAGGCCAACGTAAGCAAAACGCTAGAGACCGGGCAACCGTTACGCCTCAGGGGGCAGAAACAACCCGTGCTGCTCGCGTCCTACCGCCGGCCGCACTCGCCCGCCAAGGCGGTGCTCTTTCGGTAATTCCACGGATGCCGGCCTACGGCGCGAACGCCTAGCGTCCTGGCCATGCCTGACGACAGGCAGTGTGCGACCGGCTGCCTACTGGAAGGAGTACGCCGTGAAGGCGATCCAGTACCGCGTGTACGGCCCGCCCGATGTACTGACGCTGGAGGACGTCCCGATGCCCGCACTGGCTGACGACGACATCCTGGTTCGGGTCCGTGCGGCGTCGGTCAACCCGCTCGACTTCCACTACCTGCGTGGCACTCCTTATCCGCTCCGCGCGATCGCTGGACTGGCCAGGCCGAAGGTCAGGGGTCTGGGCGCTGACATGGCCGGAATCGTGGAGGCCGTCGGCCAGAACGTCACGAGGTTCGAAGTTGGCGACGAGGTCTTCGGCGGCCGGAACGAAACGTTCGCTGAGTACGTGCGCCTCCCGCAAGATGGGGTCGTCGAGATGAAGCCGCCAAACCTGACCTTCGAGCAGGCGGCGTCTGTGCCGGTGGCGGCGTTCTCCGCCCTGCAAGCGCTCCGCGACAAAGCTCGGGTCCAGGCGAGCCAGAAGGTTCTCATCAACGGCGCTGGAGGCGGCGTGGGCACCTTCGCCGTGCAGATCGCTAAGGCATTCGGCGCCGAGGTGACGGGCGTTTGCAGCACTGCGAAGGTGGACCTGGTCAGGTCGATCGGCGCCGACCA
>Ga0066903_100004926_pt1 | contig 11440 bp, 10 predicted proteins | sample PanSoiMetaGPlot1_FD_67491 | JGI IMG/M metagenome (GOLD analysis project Ga0066903, IMG submission 67491) | Tropical forest soil microbial communities from Panama analyzed to predict greenhouse gas emissions - Panama Soil - Plot 1 (version 2) | ecosystem: Environmental > Terrestrial > Soil >...
AGGTGCCCAGATTCCCTTCTTTCAACATTCGCTCCACGGTGTCGTAGACAGCGGATATCTCACGACAGCGTCCAAGCACCTCTTCATCGCTCAACTCGTCCTTCGAGCGGCTCACTCGTGGAATGGGAAGCTCACCGCGTTCTACGCGACTCACGTAGTCTGCGTACTTTTCCGGCGTGATGAGTTCGTCCTGGCAACGCTGCATAAAGTTGAGGAGGTCGCCCAGGAACTGAGCAACGTTTGCGGCTCGAACGAAGTAGTTCAGCTTCAACTCAGGCAGACGCCTGCGAAGGAAGATCCATAAATCTTTTTCATCGAGCACGCGGAACTGCCGCCCTGCGCGGTGCAACAACTCATTGCAATAGGCGTGAAATGTCTTTGTCTGCAGTCCGGCGGTGTTCGTTCCTCGCAGTTCGGCCCTGACGCGGTCGCCCATCTCCCGAGCGGCATTGTCGGTATAAGTGGTCGCGACGATATTGTTCGGGGCAATACCCACCTCGCGGACGAGGCGGGCGATACGGCGAGTTAAGACAGTCGTCTTGCCGGTTCCGGCACCGGCGACCACAAGCATCGGTCCGTCGACATGCTCGATAGCTTGTTGCTGAAGCTCGTCGGACTCAAAGGCTGCTGCAGACGGAGTACTCTTTGGCGTGGCCACTTTGAGTGGAGCATATCAGACAACGGCGAGAACGTTCCGACGCTTTTTTGCACAACCGAACAGCGACCGGATCAAGCCAAGGAAAGAACAATCGCCACGGCAGCGATCACGGCAGTTTCTGCGCGCAGGATCGTGCCGCCAAGGGAAGCGGACGTCCAACCTTCCTGCTGAAAAAGAGCAAGCTCCTCTTCTGTCCAGCCTCCTTCCGGACCGAAGGCCAGTGCAATTTCAGGCGAACCGGCACCAGGCGAAACGACCGCTCGCAAAGTGCTTCCTTCTTCCAGTTCAGACAACACAATCTTTATCGGGGTAGCCGAGCGGATGGCACTTTTCAAGGGAATGGAATCCGCAATCTCTGGCACGGCGCTCCGGCGCGCTTGTTCGGATGCCTGCGCCGCAATGCGCCTCCAGCGCTCGACGCGCTTCACTGCAGCCGTGGCTAGGTGGCGCTCCGTCCGTCGGGCTACCACCGGAACAATGCGAGCAACGCCGAGTTCGGTGATCTTTTCGATCGCCCATTCCATCCGATCAAATTTGAAAATTGAAATGAAAACCGTGAGGTTTGCCGCGAGCTCCGGGGAAAGGTGTTCTCCAAGATCAAAGTCGACACGATTCTCCCCTACTGCGGAGACCCGCGCATGGCGAACGAAGCCGTCGGCCACGACATCAAACTCTTGTCCGATGCGCACACGAAGGACGCGTGATAGATGAAGCGCATGCTCGCCCACCAGGGCCGCGCGATTGCCATCGACTTCGTCGGCGATCCATCGGCGGCGCGTCATGGTTGTACAAGGCTTAAGGCTGAAGACGTCCTACCCGAAGATGTCCTTTACTTTTCCAAGCAGAGTGCGTCGTTGCGGCTTGTTTTCGATCCGGAGAGTACCGTCGAGTTCGTGCAGCAACTCTTTTTGGCGCTTGGTGAGCTTGGTCGGAGTCTGCACACGGATCTCGACGTACAAGTCACCCTTTCCGTGCCCGTTCAGCACAGGTACCCCCTTGCCCCGCACTCGGAGTGTCGCCCCAGACTGGATTCCCTCAGGCACCTTCAATGTGTGCTCGCCCTCAAGCGTCGGCACCTTGATTTCCGTGCCCAGCGTAGCCTGCGTGAAAGAGATAGGAATCTCGCAATGAAGGTCCACGCCTTCACGTTCGAAGAACGGATGATCCTTCACATGAAGTACGACATATAGATCACCCGCCGGCCCTCCGAAACTGCCCGCTTCTCCCATACCCGTAAAACGGATACGCGTACCGTCTTCCACCCCGGCGGGAATCTTGGCGTCAATCGTGCGATGCCGCAGAACGCGTCCTTGTCCGCTGCATTTCAGGCACGGGTCGGTGATGACACTCCCGGCACCTTGGCACGTGGGACAAGTCCGGGCAATACTGAAGAAACCCTGCTGATAACGTACCTGTCCGCGTCCGCCGCAAGCCTTGCAACTAACCGGAGCTTTACCAGGAGCAGTCCCCGCACCGCGACACTCTTCACAAATTTCGTGACGCCGCACGGTGACTTGGGTCTCAGTTCCAAAGACAGCCTGCTCGAAGTCGAGGTTTAGATCCTCGCGAAGGTCCGGCCCGCGTTGTGTGCGGCTCCGCTTTCGTGATCCGCCCCCGAACATTTCTCCGATACCAAAGAAATCTCCGAAGATGTCCCCGAAATCCTGGAAGACCGATGGATCAAAGCCGCCCGGTGCGGGACCGCTCGCAACTCCGGCGTGGCCATAACGATCGTAGAGCGCACGTTTCTCACCATCGGCCAGAACGGCATATGCTTCGCTGCACTCCTTGAATTTTTCTTCCGCATCCGGATTGTTGGGATTCCGGTCGGGATGGTACTGGAGCGCGAGCTTTCGATAGGCGCTTTTGATTTCCTGGTCGGTGGCAACCCGTGCCACGCCCAGGACTTCGTAGTAATCGCGTTTTCCGTTGCTAGTCAGAATAGGTCTTTCCCCACTTTCAAGACGATGCGAAGGTTACTGCGGACGGCGTGCAACTTTCACCATGGCCGGCCGCAACAGCCGATCCTTCAATTTGTATCCCCGTTGCAGTTCCTCCAGGATGTGGTGATCAGGCACGGCGTCCGAATCAACCATCTCTATAGCTTGATGCAAATGCGGATCAAAAGGCGCACCCTTCGCCTCGATTGGCTGGAGGCCCAGTCTGGCTAGTGAATCCAGCAGTTGCTTATAGATGAGTTCAACGCCGCTCCTGAACTCCGTAGACTCACCTTTTGAGGTTTCCAGCGCCCGCTCGAAGCTGTCGAGCGTAGGCAACAAGGCCTTGAGCGCATCCGCGACCGCGTACTCGCGAAACTCCTGCTGCTCGCGCGTGGCGCGTTTACGCGCATTATCGAACTCTGCCTGCGACCGTGCCAACCGGTCGAGCAATGCATCCCGTTCGGCCTTGAGCTTTTGCAATTCGCCGCCTGTCTCTTCCGCAGATTGAGACATGCGAGCATCGCGACTGTCGCTCGCGGTCTCAGAATCTTCCGCCGCAGGCAATTCGTGCTCTGCGTCCAACTCGATGTGATCCACTTCCGACTTTCCGTTTGTTCTAGCCATTCCTATACTCACTCAGATTCGTTTAAGACTTGGTCGAAGAGCCGCGCAATGTACGAGACCGCCGTCATCGTGTGCTGGTAATCCATACGAGTAGGACCGATGACTGCGAGCGATCCCACCATTTCTCCACCAACTCGTGCCGGCGCTCCGATCAGAACCAGGTTCCGCATCGACGGCAACGCCTGATCGAGGCCAATCACGACGCGCACGGCTTCCTGTTTGACGTCGAGGTAAGCGCCCAGCAGATCCACAATTCTTTGCTTCTCTTCCAGCGTCTTGAGCAACTCCTGCAGTCTCTCGCGATCTTTCTCGCCCGTCACCAGGTTGGCGGCCCCTTCGACATATACCGCTTGCGTGGTCTCATCTGCCGCCAGTGCGCCCTGGCGGTAAAGCTGTTCTACTGATCTCATCAAGTTGTCGTATTCGCTGCGCTCTTGCTCAAGGCGGCGCTCCAATTCTGTGCGCATCGATTCCATGGTCCAGCCACGGAAGTTCTCGTTGATGAAGCGGGCTGCAGCATCCAGGCTCTGCTGCGAAAGATCGAGGCGAAGAACGCGATCCCGCACGACACCGGACCTGGTCACCAGCACGGCCAGGACTTTCTGATCCCCCAAGCGCTGGAAGTACACATGCTCCAGCGCATTCTTCGGACCACCCACAGCAATCGCCACACCTACATTGCGAGAGATGAGTGATAAGACGTGCGAGGTGCGCTCCATGAACTCTTGCACATCGGAAACACCCTGCAGCGAATCTTGGATGATGTTCTGATCTTGCGGGGAGATGTGAGCCGTCCCAGTCAGTTGCTCCACATAGTAGCGATACGCCTCAGCCGTGGGGATTCGCCCGGCCGACGTGTGTGGCTGCTCCAGCAGTCCTGCCTCCGAGAGATCCGACATGACATTACGGATCGTGGCCGGACTCAGTCCTTCCCGATTGCTGCGCGCGAGAGTCCGTGAACCAACCGGTTCGCCAGTGGCGATAAATGTCTCGACCACCGCGGTCAGTATCTCGCGTTCACGCTCCCCCATTGGTCCCGACGGCATACTGCAAATCTCCGCCTAGCAGTTCCTCAACCTTCTGCTAGGCATTATCTTTAGAATCAATCAGTTACTGAAAATAAAGACACTACTTCCCTATCTAAATTCTAGGAACACAGCTCCCTCCTGTCAAGGATTAGCACTCTCCTGGCTGGAATGCTAATGCTTGACCACCTTGCCTCCTTAAATTAGCGTGACGGCCATGCCTGACATGAGCGTCGCGGTAGTTGGAGCTGGAGCTTTCGGTGGTTGGACTGCCCTCCAGCTTCTGCGTTCCGGTGCAAAGGTTACTCTGATCGACGCATGGGGACCCGGCAACTCACGCGCTTCATCGGGTGGAGAGACACGCATCATTCGCGGGACCTACGGTCCCGATCAACCTTACACAGAAATGGCCGCCCGCAGTCTCAAGCTGTGGAAAGAAAATCAGAAACGATGGAATTGCCAGCTTTTTTATCCAATCGGCGTGTTGTGGATGGCTCGGGACGACGCAGATAACTTTGAACGCGGCTCCCTGCCACTGCTCAGGAAATCTGGATTCCGATACGAAGAGCTGTCTCAGGCTGACCTGGAGCGCCGCTGGCCGCAGATTCACGTCGCCGATATTCGCTGGGCAATCTATGAACCCGACAGCGGTTACCTAACCGCGCGGGTGGCTTGTCAGCACGTTTTGCAGGCATTCGTCCACGAGGGTGGAACCTATATCCAAGCGGCGGTTCTTCCACAAAGAACATGGAATACCCTTCGGCTTTCGAATGGATCTACGTTCAAAGCCGATCAATATGTCTACGCTTGCGGGCCGTGGCTCGGTCAACTGTTCCCCGAGGTGATCGGGGATCGCATTCTCGCCACGCGGCAGGACGTCTTCTTCTTCGGAGCCCCCGGTGGTGATGATCGGTTCGCCGAAGGCAACCTGCCGATTTGGGCCGACCATCGAGGATGCTTCTTCTACGGCGTGCCGGATCACATGGGTCGCGGATTTAAGGTCGCCATGGACGAACGTGGTCCTGTCTTCGATCCCACCTCCGGAGAGCGGGCTGTCGATCCTGCAACGCTAAGAACAGTTCGTGACTACCTGGGATTCCGCTTCCCTGCGATGAAGGATGCGCCGTTACTTGAAAGTCGAGTGTGCCAGTACGAGAACACACCGGATCACAACCTGATCATTGATCGTCATCCAGAGGCCGAGAATGTCTGGATCGTTGGCGGCGGATCAGGGCACGGCTTCAAGCATGGACCAGCAGTTGGCGAAATCGTGTCGCGATTGGTGATGCAGGGAGGATCCGCCGAGCCCGTCTTCCGGTTATCAAGATTCGCGAAGTAGATCGACTACATCACTGAATCTGGATCACGCCTTCGCGGGAGCTGGATCGAATCTCCTCGACACGTGCTTTAACCTTGCGCGCAAAGTCGGACAACGATTTGCCGCGGCTCGAGCTTTCGCCTTCCAGAATGGCGGGATGTCCTTCATCTCCACCCTTGCGAATTTCAGGATCGAGCTCAACTGCCCCGAGGTATGCAACGCCAAACTGCTGCGCTGTCTTCTTCGCTCCGCCACGAGAAAAAATGTCTACCTCGTGCTGACAGTGGGGACAGACAAAGTAACTCATGTTCTCCACCATGCCGACAACATCCACTTTCATCTGCCGGAACATCTCGATTGCTTTGCGCGCATCTTGTAGCGAAACATCCGACGGCGTGGAGACAACGATGGCACCGGTCAGTGGAACCGTTTGAATAAGCGAGAGAGCCACGTCTCCGGTTCCCGGAGGAAGATCGACGACCAGGTAATCAAGCTGCCCCCAAACCACAGAGCCCAAGAATTGCCGGATGATGGAATGAAGCATGGGACCGCGCCAGATCAACGGCTTGTCGCCAGGATTTAAGAATCCGACCGAGATAACCCTGAGGCCATGCGCTTCGAGCGGCTCAATACGATTGTCGCCGAGAACGCGCGGTTGAGCGTTGCTGATGCCGAGCATCAGCGGAACATTAGGTCCATAGACATCAGCGTCAAGAAGGCCAACCTTGAGTCCCATCTTCGAGAGCGAAATCGCTAGGTTGACCGCGAGCGTAGTCTTGCCAACACCTCCTTTGCCAGAACCGACAGCAACGATGTTGTCTACTCCGGGTAAAGGCTGAGGCCCCTGAGGAGCCTGTCCGGGATGTGGTATCGATGCGCCCAAGCAATCACCTTTCGCTGATGAAATCAGGATGGAACGTTCTTCTAAAGATTATACAGAGGAGCAGAGATGGTGGTGCGCTCAGGCACCAAGATCGCTGGCGCGTAGTGCCAGTCCCTTTGCGACCGAGGTGAATTCGTCACCAACGACCAGGCGATCTGCCCCGAATCGTCGATCGAAAATCGCCCGGACCGCAAGGACAAATGATGAGCCTCCAGTCAGAAAAACCTTGTTGACCTCTCGAGCAGTAGCACCAACCCGCTTCATGAGTCCATCGACGCAGGTGGCGATCGCGTTAAGCTCCTCGGAAATCCACTCTTCAAAGTACTTGCGGGTCACAAGGTGCGAAATCGATATCCCTGGCACCTGGAACGAGAAAATTGTTGTCTGCCCCGAAGACAACTCCAACTTGGCGCGTTGAACCGCTGAGTGTAGATAAAACCCCAGGTCCTCCTGTACCAAGTTGATGAGGGAGCGAATCTTGTCGGGATCGCTTGCCTGGACGACGAGCGACTGCAACACATCCATGGTTTCTTTCGACTTCAGAAGCGAAAGGTGGTGCCAGCGCTCGAGCTTCATGTAGATCCAAGCAGGCACCACTAAGGTCTTGTCCAGAGACTGGTATGAGCTACCCTGCCCCAAGAGCGGCGAGACCAGATGGCGGACGATCTTGGCGTCGAAGGCATCACCCGCCAGCGCGACTCCGTCCGTCCCGAGGATCTCACGCTCGCGACGACGCCGGAAGCTTGGTCCGACTGGCAAAAGGGAGAAGTCGCTGGTTCCACCGCCGAAGTCAGCAACCAGAATCAGTTCATCATGGTCGAGGCGTGTCTCGTAGAAATACGCCGCGCCGACAGGTTCATACTCGAAGAAGACCTCTTCGAAACCCGCGTTCTGAAGGGCCGTGCGCAAGCGGGTGAGGGCGAATTCGTTGTCCTTCTCGGACTCGGTTCCTGCAAATCGCACAGGTCGCCCGACAACGGCAGATTTTCCCAACCGCCCAAGGCAAGCTTCACTTTCTTGGCGCAACGACCGCGCAAGGAAGGAGAGAAGTTCCTCCAGCAGATAAGGGCGACCGAAAACATTTGTTGAGGTAAGGAGCCGACTTCCGAGATAGGACTTGAGGGACTGGATCAGCCTTCCCTTCTGCTCCGCCTCCAGGTATTGCATGATGGCCTTGGGGCCTGCGAGGGCAGAGATGTTTCGCCGATTCCCATCGCGAATTTGGTCAAAGTAGAGCACTGAGCGGAAGTTCTCGGTCTCAACGTCGTTGAGGCGAAAGTGTGCTGTAACGACAGGCGCATCTTTCCGCGCGACAGCCACCGCGCTATTCGTTGTTCCAAAATCGACACCGACATACCTCGGCATAGGAAACCAAACAGAACAAAAAAAATTTTTTATCAAATTCCGGATGGCAAAGGACTTAACCAAGGATCAGTTTGCAAAATCCGGATTCGATCGGAGTTACATGGAATATCTGGAAAATAAAGGAGTTAAGCCGCTGATTGCTCCTTGGCTCTTGGCTTCTGGGACCTAGCATTCTTGGAACTAGCGAGAACGATCGCGCCCCTTCTTATCCTCTACTTTTAGTGTAGCAAGTTGGACAGGGTAAACCCGCCAACTCCGAGAGGAATATTTCTGGCCTGAAATGATCGGATGCGCAGGATCGATCCGGATCTACACCGCCAAATATCCGCCGTCGACCGGAATCGCAGCTCCTGTCACCCAGGAGGATTCGTCGCTAGCCAGGTATACGGCGAGACCAGCGATGTCCTCGGGCTGGCCGAGGCGCCCGAGAGGATGCACGGCGGTCCTCTCTTTTCGCACAGCCTGTGGGTCGGGAGCTTTGGCGATTACGGCGGCGGTCAAATCGGTTTCAATGAACGACGGGCAGATGGCGTTGATACGAATGTTCTCGTGCCCATGATCGAGCGCCATACTCTTGGTCAGGAGTACTACCGCGCCTTTTGAAGGGGCATAAGAGGCGCGATTGCGCGCTCCATTGATTCCCAACACCGAAGCCATGTTGATGATCGAACCGCCCCCTACCTTTCGCATGTGCGGTAACACAGCACGGGAGAACAACCAGAGACCGCGCACGTTGAGGTTGAAGGTCTCATCCCACTGCGCTTCGGTAATCTGTTCTGCTGTGCCGATATGCAATACGCCCGCATTGTTCAGCAGCACATTGAGCGTACCGAAACGGCGAACGGTTTCGTCGATAACACGAGCGATTCCCTCTTTCGTGGCTACGTCGGCCGCCACACATAGAGATGAGTTCCCAATCTCTTTGGAGAGGCAGTCCAATAAGTCGTGGCGGCGTCCCACAACCACCACTGAGGCGCCTTCCTTGGCCAGGGCAAGAGCGCACGCACGCCCAATACCTGTGCCGGCGCCGGTGACGATAGCAACTTTTCCTTGCAGACGAGCACTCATGGCCGCCACAGTTTAGATCATTGTTGGATTTTGAGGAATCGCCGGGGGTGACGGATTAAGAGAAGCGAAATTTCGAAACACACGCTCACTAGGGAGATCGTTACTATTCATCACCGGCAAAGGCGATATTGCGAGGTTGTTAAGCGTGTTCTTCGAGCCGAACCTTTCCGCGAAACATCCGGTAAATGAACACGAAATATGCCACCGCCAGAACGATTCCAACGCTCCACCACATTAAGCCAACGGACAACCCGTGGTGTCCGGCGGCGCTGTTGTAAATAGTGAGGCTGTAGTCCGGGTTCGAACGTGCGGGCAAAATCACTGGGTAGAGACCAAAAACGGCTCCCACCAGCATGCCTGTGATGTACAGGCCGGAGGCGATGAATGCCGGCTTGTCTTTTTCTTTCCGAGTCGCCCATATCATTACGCCCAACGATCCAAACACCAACAACGGAACCAGGAAGCCAAGTGGGTAACGTTGATAGTTCTCGAGAACCGAGGGGCGAACATAGTAGGTCACCGCGAGGCTGAAGCAAGTGAGAAACAGCTGTACGGGCCAGAGCAGCATGGCGCATCGTCGAGACCTCAGATACAGGTCACCTTCGGTCTTGACTGCCACATAAAGGGCTCCATGAACAGTCAGAGTAACCAGTGCGACCACGCCACAAAGAATCGTGTACCAATCGAGAATCCCGGTCGGCGGACCGAGCTTGAAGTTGGTCCACAAGGGTTCGAAGAAATATCCGTCGGCGCCCATTGGTACGCCCCGAATGACGTTACCCAGAGCCGCGCCGTAAAAGATCGTGAGCAACAAACTGGCGCCGCAGAAGACGACATCAAAAAAGGCCTCCCACACTGGATCCTGAAGATGAATGCGGAATTCAATCCCGATGGCGCGCAACATCAGCAGCCAGAGCACCATCATGAGGGGCAAATAGAATCCGCTGAAGGCCGATGCGTAAAGCTGAGGGAACGCAAAATAGAGCGTGCCACCAGCCGCCAGCAACCATACTTCATTGCCGTCCCACACCGGACCAATGGCGCGCAGGATCAAGCGGCGCTCCCGGTCGTTCTTAGCAGCGATGAGATAGATCACGCCCGCGCCCAGATCAAAGCCATCGAGCACAACATAGGCCGTCAGCATGACGGCAACGATCATGAACCAGAGTGTTTCCATAGATCCTCAATATCCCGCAGCATGACCGGCTGCGGACTCGATTGTGGCGGGCCCGTGTTCGATTTCCCTGCGCACCAGGAACAGAAACAGAATGCCGAGGACCATATACATACCCATGAATCCCAGTAGCGTGAACAAGCCGTTGCCGGCGGAGACGGTTTTGGAATAGCCGTCGGCAGTACGCATCAGGCCATAAACGAGCCAGGGCTGACGTCCAAGCTCGGCAGTCATCCAACCTGCCGTATTGGCTATATATGGAAAAGGAAGACTGAGAAGCAAGATCCACAGCATCCAGCGTGCTTCAAAAAGTTTCTTGCGCCAAAGAAGGAAAGCAGCAACAACCATGATCGCTATAAAGATCGTCCCCAGGCCGACCATGATGTGGTAGCTGTAATACAAAAGCGGAATATTGTCGGGCCATTGATCCTGCGGGAAGGCATCGAGGCCTTTAACTTCCGCCTCCCAACGGCGGTACGTCAGAAAGCTGAGCATGTTCGGCACGATCAGAGGATTGTCGATTTTGCGCTCATCCATGTTCGGCTGCCCAATGATGACAAGCGGAGCGCCCGGCTGACCTTCAAAAAGTGCTTCCATGCCCGCCAGGGTGACGGGTTGGTAATACGCGACCATCTTTCCCTGGCCGTCTCCCGTGGGATAAAGCTGCAGGATGGTGAATACACAACCGGCGACCACTCCCACCTTGATGAAAACCCTGGCGTGCTCCTGGTGCTTGTGGCTCAGCAGATAAAACGCACCAATTGACGTCATCGCAAATGCACCGGTGATGGCGGCGCCGCCCATGTTGTGAGCGTACTGCCACCAGGCCCATGGATTCATGACCAGTTGCCAAAAGCTGCTGAGTTGAGCTGAGCCATCGGCTCCAATCGTGTGGCCGACCGGATATTGCATCCATGCATCGGTGGCAATGATGAAAAAGCCCGAAAGCCACGAACCGAGAAACACCGCGACAGCGGACCACCAGTGCGCCTTCGGACTTAACCGCTTCTCACCGTAGAGGAACAATCCGAGAAAAGCCGATTCGAGAAAGAATGCGAAGAGGCCTTCCATGGCGAGCGTCTGGCCGATGACGCCGCCTGCAAAGCGTGAGAAGTGTGACCAGTTGGTGCCGAACTGAAATTCCATTGGAATCCCAGTAACGACGCCGACAACAAAGTTGATTCCGAAAATCTTCGCCCAGAAGCGTGCCGCATCGTTATAGATGGGATCGTTACGCCGCAATCCAAGGGTTTTCAGCACAACGATCAGAGGCGCCAGGCCCATGGTGAGCTGCGGAAATAGGTAGTGGAAGGTGACTGTGAAGGCGAAATGCAAGCGGTGAATCAGCAGCGCACTATCCATGCGGTCCTCGCTTCAAGCAGGTG
>Ga0066903_100004927_pt1 | contig 11439 bp, 13 predicted proteins | sample PanSoiMetaGPlot1_FD_67491 | JGI IMG/M metagenome (GOLD analysis project Ga0066903, IMG submission 67491) | Tropical forest soil microbial communities from Panama analyzed to predict greenhouse gas emissions - Panama Soil - Plot 1 (version 2) | ecosystem: Environmental > Terrestrial > Soil >...
GATTCTCCTGCTCGACGAGCCAGGACTTAGCCTCGATCCCAGCTGGCGAAAATGGCTTCAGCAGAAGCTGCGCTTCGAAGCCGAGCGCGGAAAGACGATTTTGGTGACGACGCATTTGATCGCGGAATGGAACGACGTTGCTGATCGATGCTTGCTCTGCCGCGATGGCCTTATCGAACGTGAACTCGACCCGAAAAATCTGCCGGCCGATTTCAGCGAAACAGATTCAGCGACTGAGGGGCAGAGAGTTACGCCAATTAAGGACTCGATACCGAATGAACCATATCTTTCCATCAGTCGTTAATTTAAGCTCGGTGCACGCCCTTTTTGCGCGCGAGTTTCGGGCTGCGCTTATCAACCGTTATTTCCAGGTTTTCTGCGCCCTTGGTTTGATGGGTGGGATCGCTGCCGCAATTTTCGGTGAAGACGCTAATGCGACTGCGGTTTTTTATGTTCAAATAGGGATCTATTTCGTTTCACTTTTCGCGCTGCTCGCGGGTGTGGGCAGCGCGCAGGCTGAGCGAGAAGAGTGGCAATTGTTATTTACGCAACCGTTGCCAAGAGCTGCTTGCATTGCTGGAAAATTCTGCGCTTTGCTGTCGATGTTCGGCGGCATCCTCTTGTTGATGTTCGTGCCAGGACTTCTCGCCGGGTCCGGGATTCGCGCTCTTTCGTCGCTTTATTTCGAGACGTTTTTGCTCGCCGCCACTTTTCTCGCGTTCGGTCTCGCGGCCGGTTACTTCGCGCATGACCGCGCGCAGGGCTTGATTGTCGGTGTGAGCATCTGGTTGCTTCTGCTTTTCGGTCTGGACCTTGTAGCGCTTTTCGCTGCGCGCTGGAGCGCGATTCAAAATTTGCCCGATTTATGGGTGGCGTTGCTGATGTTCAATCCTCTCGACTCATTTCGCATCAATGCCTTGTTCGCTCTCCAACAAATACCGGCCGAAGCGGCGAATAAGACTCCGCTAGCGAGTTGGTGGATTGCGCACGCCGGCGTCTGGTTTATTGCGATCGCGATCGTGTGGTCATTAATGCTCGTAATGCTTTCCGGGCTGCGTCTGAAAACCTGGGAAGAGTAATGCGTATGATAGTACGGAAGTTCAAAACACTGGATGTCCGTCCGATCCTGGCGAAAGGCGTCGAACCTTTTTCGCGAATCCGCGAGAGTATCGATGCGCTCGCGCCCGATGAAGGACTTTCGGTCATTGCGCCGTTTCTTCCATCCCCATTGATCGAAAAACTCGGCAGCGAAGGCTTTGAATCGCGCGTCGAACGCCAGGTAGGTGGCGGCTGGATGGTTCATTTTTGGCGTGACAAGTAACAGTGCAATTCCCGGCTCCGCTGCTGCACTCGATCCGCGGAAATCTTCGGCGATTTATTTTGCGGAGCCGTTTCGGATATTCTTTCCGTTAGGCTTGTTTCTCGGAGCCATTGGCGTGGCACTGTGGCCGTTGTTCGTCTGGCATGCCGTCGAGTTTTATCCGGCGCAGGCGCATGTCCGGTTGATGATCGAAGGGCTAATGGGCTCATTTATCATTGGATTCCTCGGGACTGCGGGGCCGCGCCTGCTGGATGCGTTACCCTTGATCACCGCCGAAATTTGTTTGCTTCTTGTACTGCAAATCGCGAGCGCTTTGCTTCATCTCGCGCAAAGACAAACAGCCGGCGACATCGTCTTCCTCACACTGCTTTTGCTTTTCGTCGGCATGATGGCGAAGCGAGCGGGAGCGCGAAGCGATCTGCCGCCGCCGCAATTCGTGCTGGTCCTCTTTGGATTGCTTAATGCCGTCGCTGGAATATTTCTGATTACGGCTGCGAAATCGTTGACGAATGGGCTATTCACGAATCGCCTCGGGAGCCTGATGCTTAACGAAGGTTTTGTGCTGTTTCCGATTCTCGGTGTTGGCGCGTTCTTTTTTCCGAAACTTCTCGGCGGCGCGAAAGCTGAGCCGTCCGACCTGCAAATCGTGAAGGCATTGTGGCTAGCACGCGCAGCGATCGCAGCGCTGACCGGCGTGGCGATCTGGAGTTCATTTGTGTTGGAAGCGCTCGGCTGGACACGCACTGCTGCACCGATTAGCGGGACAACGACTCTGATTTATTTTGTTATGCAAGGTCATTTACTGGAAAAACCAAAAGGCCCGCCGTTTCTTGCACACTGTTTTAGGTTGGGCGCGCTCCTGCTGGTCGCGGGCTTATTGCTTCCCGTCGCGCTGCCGACTTATCGGCTCGCGAATCTGCACCTCACATTCATCGGCGGGTTTAGCGTTATTCTCTTTACCGTCAGCACTCGAGTAATCATTGGTCACGCCGGACAGAGCCATTTGTTTCGACAGCGGCTTCGGTTTCTGGTCGCGGCTCTCGCGCTGCTAATAATTGCAACGATTGCCCGGGTCGGCGCCGATTTCATCCCGACGGCTCGCAACAGTCATCTTGTTTATGCGGCGCTGATTTGGCTGCTTGCAGCGATTGTTTGGCTATGCGCGCTTGGGCCGAAGCTGTCGGTAACCGAGGAGGAGTGATTTCACAGCAGAGAGTTCTTCTCAGGATCAATTAGAAATCGCTCAGCTATTAACGCGTTAACTTTGAAAGCGGCGTCAAGTCGCCGCACTCCAAAGCGCGCTGCGCGCGCGAAAAGAAGATGGCCGCTTTCGCCGATTCGTCTCCTTTTCTGCGTTGCCGCTTGGATGTTTTGACCTCACTGGTTAGCGTTTCGGCGTGGCGCTGGAACCCAGCCAGTTCAGGCAGGCGATTACTGAAAATACGCTGCGCGGTTGTCAGCTCTTCGTGGGCTTGCCCGCGGCCGATATCGTCGCAATTGCCTCGTTCACCGTTCCAAAGCACCTCGACAAGGCGAAATATCTTTTTCGCGAAGGCGATCGCAGTGAAGGATTTTATGTCGTCCAGCGGGGGGCGATCAATGTGCATCGCGTCAATGCGGCGGGGAAAGAACAGGTGATCCATGTATTTCGCCCCATCGAATCGTTTGCCGAAGCGACGCTCGCGACCGAAGGAGGTTATCCGGCGGATGCGCGCGCAACCGAGCCGACGACTGTTCTGCTGGTACCGAAAAACGATTTTATCGATCTCTTGCGAAGGCGACCCGATCTCGCACTGCGGATGCTCGGTTCAATGAGTCAGCATCTGCGTGTGATCGTGGGATTGCTGGACGATCTCACTCTGAAAGACATGGAAACGCGCTTGGCCAACTGGTTGCTAAAGCAATGCCCACGGCCCGTCGGCGCGTCGCAGGTTGAAATCAAACTCGACCGGACCAAGCGCGTGCTTGCCGCAGAAATGGGAACGACGAGCGAAACGTTGTCGCGCACGCTGGCAAAATTTCGTGACCAAAAGCTTTTGCGCGTCAAAGGCAACACCGTTGTGGTGACCAGGCCACGCGAGTTGCAAAAGCTGCTGCAGCGACATCTCGGCGAATTGTAAACCCGTCTCATGCACGGTGGTCTTGCAAAACAAAGAATCCTGTTTCGCCCCCGCCGGCTGTGACATTGACGATCGGTGTGGCCGATAGACGAACCATCGCGCCGCAAACTTTGCCACGAAAAAGAAATGGGTTCGTATCAACAAACATCGGCTGAAGCTTCCATTCGGTCTCGTCGAAGATCGGAAACACTTCCGGGTGCAAATCGAGCGCGTCCTGCACGATGTAGTCCCCTGAAAGTGCTTTTTCGATCGCGCTCTCCCAGTCGCGCTCATCCAATTGCGCGCCGAAATGAACCCCGTGACCGCCGTAATCGTCGTTTGGCTTCAGAACAAGGTGCGATCGATTGCTGCGGATGAATTCGAGCAGATTAATCTCCCGGCCTTTGCGCGTGGTCTTTCGATCGGATACACGTCGCGTCCACGGCACGGTACGATGTATAGCTTCCCTTTCCCTTGAGGTGAACCAATCCAGGCGCTGTTCGTCCGTAAGCATCTCAAACACCGCTTTCTTGTGCATGATTTTGCATCGGAAGGGATTCACCAGGCACACGTCATGGTTCACGTATGCGCGGATGACCGGATGCATATCATCATAGCGCGCCAGGAACTCGTGGATGATTACCCGCTTGTAAACGAGGTCGATGCGAAACGCGCCGCATCGAAGTTGTCCTTGCTCGTATTCGAGATCCTCAGGCGAACAGATGATAGTGGGAACATCACGCGCGCTGAAATGCTCTTGCAGAAAAACGAACTCACTAAACGTAGGCAAGTCCTTCCAATCCAAAATCGCGACGTTTGGCACGCCGTCGCCGCCCCATTCGCGATAAGTAATCCACAGCGTGTCGAGAAGTCTTTCGACAGGCGAGAACTGACGTAAACGATATCGGCTGGCAAAGCTCGCCATTACCGGCAGCTCGAAGAGCAACCGATTCAGCTCCTCCTGATCCGGCAGACTTGAAGGATTCTCGGCGTTCGACTCGACAAACTTAATGTCGTCGCTATGAACGAACGCATCGAGCCTAGTCGTTACGCCGGCTGTTGAAAATCCAGGATCAACAAGCGCCATTCTGCGCTCTGCCTCTGTCAGGCCGAGTTCATCCATCAGCTTCGGTTCTTGCACGACTGCGGCGGCGATCTTTTCCAACGCGCTCGTAACGTGTTCTGCCGAAAGAGTGAGTGCGCGAAACTGTTTATGATCGAGAAGATGTGGTCTTAACGCGATGCCGATGGGTCGGTCGCCGTAGAGCAGCCGCTTTTTCCGCATGCCGCTGCGCAATTTTTCGAACATCGCGCGAGTTAGGGTCTCGTCGCACAAGAGCAAGTCATGGTATTGCTCGATCGCTCTTTCGCGAAGACTCACGGTATTTGTTGTATTTTTTCTCAAAAACGCGGTGTCGATAGCGCAAAAAATGCACATCATTCGCCAATCGCCGCCGAGCCAGTCATTTCGCAGGGGTCGAGAATCTCTGCAAATGAAAGCTCAACCCATGCAACCCGAAGGGGTCCTGGAATCGGTTCCACTGGTTTTGAACCTTAAGAAAATCCTCGTGCCGATTGATTTTTCGCCTATGTCGAAACAAACGGTGCAGTATGCCGTGCGATTTGCCGAACAGTTCGGCTGCAAAATTGTTTTGCTGCACGTCATCGAACCGGTGACGGCGATCGCGGGCGCGCCACTTGCCGTCGATATTTTTGCCCAACCTGAGGAAGACACCATCGCAGCGGAAGCAGAGTTGGCGTGCCTTGCAAAAAGCTCCAGCAATCACCCAAACGCCTTCACCTCAGCGGTGCGAATCGGACATGCACCAAATGAGATCACCAAAGCGGCCAAGGAGTTGGACGTCGATCTCATCATGATCCCGACGCACGGCTACACCAGTTGGCGCCACCTGTGCATTGGCAGCACAGCTGAGCGAGTCGTGCGCACCGCGCCATGTCCCGTTCTGGTGATCCGCGAGAAAGAACACGAATTCTGTTAACTTTCGCTGTCATGTCCACTGAAGTACAAGCCGAACCGATTGCTACGCGCGTAGCGCTTCACCCGTTTCTGGCCGGGATGAATCGTCCGCAGCTGGCTTTACTCACCGATTGCGCGATGGCGACTCATTTCAAAAAGGGAGAAACCATTTTACGCGAAGGCGAGTTCGCAAATCGATTTTACCTGGTTGAGAGCGGCAAAGCCGTGCTCGAATCGCTCGACGTCTCTCGCGAACGACTGATTATCGAAACGATTGCCTCAGGCGACTTGCTCGGCTGGTCGTGGATGTTCCCGCCGTACACATGGCAATTCACTGCACGCGCGGTCGAACCGACCGTCGCCATATTTTTCTACGGCACAATTCTACGGGAATACTGCGAGAAGGACCACTCGTTAGGCTACGAGCTCTTGAAGCGGATGAGCGCTGTGATGGTAAAACGTCTGCAGGCTGCTCGCAAAAAGATGCTCGTTTTCCGCGCGTCCAACACACGGAGCTGAGCGGTCGCGATTTTTTGATGACGTTGGCTGGCGCTTTGGGCTAATTTGCCAACTGAAGCTGTTCAACTTTGAATTCAGCCACAATTAGCACCTCACAGCCACGCGCCGACGGCATCAACGGGAACAAGGAACTCATCGATACCCTGCGCCGTTCGAAATTGTTTCGCAGTTACGAGCGAGTGTTCAGCGAGGCAACCGGGCTAGCTTTGACGCTTCGGGCCGTGGACTATTGGCAGTTGGAGCATGACGGCAAGAAGCATCAGAACCGGTTCTGCGCCATGCTGGCCGAGCGGCCGGCCACACTGGCGGTTTGTTTGCAAGCGCATCAGGACGTTATTGATCACACGGGATTGATCCCTCATACCGTCACCTGTCCTTTCGGATTAACCGAAACAGCAGTTCCAGTGAACCTTGGGGGCAAGATCATCGGATACCTACGGATCGGTTCGGTGTTGCGGCACACGCCGGCTAAATCGGAGACCTCGAAGGTCGGCCGGGAACTGGAGCGGTGCGGGGTGCGATTCACCGGTGAGATTCGCAAAGCATGGGAGAAAACCCCGCTCATTCCACCAGACAAATACAATGCCACCGTGCGATTGCTCACATTTTTCGCCGATCAGCTCTCCGCACTGGCCAATCAAATTGTGCTGGAGCAGAGTAATGCAGAACCGCCGCTTGTTCTCAAGGCGCGCGAGTACATCGAGCAGCACAAAAGCGAAGAGTTTTCACTAGCCGATGTGGCAAAAGCGGCGGGCGCGAGCGTTTTCCATTTCTGCAAAGTTTTCCACAAAGCCACCGGACTAAAGTTTACCGACTACGTTGCGCGTGTACGCCTCGAAGACGCGCGCAACCGGCTGCTGAACCCGAATCTCCGCATCAGCGAGATCGCATACGACGTCGGCTTTCAATCGCTGACGCAATTCAATCGCACCTTTAAACGCGTTTTTGGTCAATCACCTACCGAATTCCGATCGCGCGTGTCCTCCGGCAGGCGCGCAGGTAAAGCGGTCTGATCACGTTCTTTGGCGGCGCGCCGACCTTAATTATTCCGCGTCGCCAATCACAGCGCAAAAAACGCGCGGTCTTTGGCAAGCAATGCCGAGCCGGCCACTCGTAGAGACCTCATGCTGTGTGCATGAAAACGCTGAATATCCAAAACATCATTGTCCCAATCGATTTCTCGAAAATGTCGATGCAAGCAGTCCAGGTCGCCAAGCAGTTGGCACGGCGTTTTGGCGCTTCAATACGCCTCGCTCATGTTCGTCCGTTCAATTATGGAGCAGACTTTGTGGCGCCCTTTCCGCCGATGGTCCCGTTTTCCTTCATGCCATACGAACAGAACGGAGAACGAACCACGCTCAAAGAGCTCAAGAAGGTTGCAAGTGAATGCGGCATCTCGTCGGCGAAATGTGATGTGCTCGGTGGCGCACCGCCCTTCGATGAAATTTGCCGGCTGGCGCAGACAATCCCAGCTGACCTCGTCGTGATGCCAACGCACGGGCGCACAGGGCTAAAACATGTTTTTCTTGGCAGCACAGCTGAACGAATTGTGCAGCATTCATCGTGTCCGGTTTTCGTTACGCGCGGAAACGCTCTTCAGACGAACAATGGTTCGCGATTCAGGATTAAAACGATCCTTGTCCCCGTCGATTTTTCCAGTTGCTCACGGGAAGGCCTTCGCTACGCGATCCGCTTCGCCAGTGAATTCGGTGCGAAGATCATTTTAGTGCATGCCACGTATCTCGGATACATCTGTTCTGTAGAAGGCACAGCCCTTTACGACATTGCCAGTTTACAAAAGGCTGCCCGGCAAAGTGCTGAGCGCAAAATGCGCGAACTCATCCGGTCTGTGAACTTCGGTGACGTGAAATTTGAGACAGTTTTCACGGAAGGCTCGCCCGTGCTCGATATCTGCGCCTTCGCAAAAGATCACGACGTCGATCTGATCATTACGTCAACGCATGGATTCACCGGTTTCACCCACGTGCTGATTGGGAGTATCGCCGAGCAGGTGGTGCGACACGCGCCATGCTCGGTTTTAGTGGTGCCTTCTCATCCTCACGTCAGAGCGGCGAATCTGGCAAAATCCGGCGGCGCCACGATAAACAGCGCGGCAATGCAACGGCAATCGCCGAATGCGCCAAGAGCCGAGGCCCTCATAAGAAAAGATCGCAAGCTCGCGATGCGTCATCGTTTCAGAAAACAAGAAACGAGGAGCATTTAACAATTCGTGGGGAGCACTGCGCTGATCTTCACCGCAACGTTCCCTATGAAAAGCCTGCTAGACTCTCGGGGCGTGCCATCATCTCTCTTGTTGCCGCATTTTTTCCAGAACCTCGCGTTTGCGCCACCAACCACACAGCAGATTGGGAACCGGGGGAAGTTGATGAAACGTTTTCGAGTGACTCCTAAATCCGTGATGTCCGCACTAAAGCTCTGCGTCTCGATCCACACTGTTCTTATGGTATCGGTGTTTGCCCAAACGCCCTCTGAGCAGAACAGACCGCTCCCCTCACAAGCCAAACAGGTGCACGGTCTCGTCATCCCGGTGCCGAAGGAGATATTCCGTTCTCTCGACCAATTTCGGGACGCGAACTGGCCCGCTGTGAAACGTCCCGAAGTCGCTCGCTGGAAATCACATGGTGATCAGGCCCAGATCGCAACTCTGCTCGGAGTCGTAATAGCGGAAGGTTTCATTGCGATGGAAGCGAAAGATTCTGCGGAAGTGGAAAATCTCGGCAAGAGCGTCCTGTCGCTAGCACGAGGACTTGGCATCAGAGACCGCGCCATCCGCCGCAGCCGCAGCATTATGGAGCTGGCCGATAAGAACGAATGGTCGGAAGCCCGAAAAGAGTGGGACGGCGTGCTGTCAGATCTCGAAACAGGGATGATTGAAATCAAAAGTGCGCAGCTGGCCCAGCTGGTAAGTCTTGGCGGATGGTTGCGCGGCACGGAGGCTTTATCCGCGCTGGTACTTCAGAATTATTCAGCCGAACGTTCCAATCTTATCCGCCAACCCGCACTGATTGACGATTTGGACGAACGAGTTCGTGCGATGAGCAGCGATATCCAAAGCCGTCCTATTGTTAAAAAGCTGCTCGACGGAACGCAAACAATTCGTTCACTCGTTGAAAGCGAAAATGGATCTCTGTCGGAAGAAACAGTCCGAAAAGTCCACGGCATCTGCGCAGAGCTTGTGCCGCTGTCGTCACACCGGCTTGAATGAATCGGTGACATTGTGGCCGCGCAATATTTGCGCAGTTTACGTCGCATCACCGGCCACATCTCTCCGAAGAACACCACGATGAAAACCGTGAGCAAACAAGTCGGTTTCACCGTGAGTTTTGATCGCGAGGCAGACGAATGGTTCGCTGAAATCAAGGTGTGAGATTCGCCAATCAGTGCAAAAATATGACCGCGAATTTCACACCGGCGCGTTCTGATCCACCAGGTGCAGCCACCGCCCAATGGGCCGTCTTTCTTATTTGAGCAACCGCACCGAACGCAGACCGGGCACAGGCGGGTGGCTACAGTTTTTTGTTAACCCGCTAACTGCGAATCACGCGGCACCGGACGCGGAAATGGACGAATCCGCCACGTCGGTAACGGGATTCGTCTCCAAATCACCGGCGGTTCGTCGGACGGATGCGCGCGATGAAATTCTGTCGTGTAATTGTCGATCTTGTGCAGATGAATCGTTGGCGATTTGTCGTCAGACGTGATCGACACATCCCATTCACCGGAGAGTTCCGCGCGCACGTCAGTCTCAATTTGGTTCAACGTTTCGTCCAATGGCGTTCCGTAGAAGCCCATCGTGACGCTATGGCCGTTGAGGTTTAGCCGGACCTGCTTTACATCGGGATGCGTTTCGATCAGCCTGACCACATGCGATCACGTGCCGGCGCTCCCCTCTGCTGGTCGCGTGCCTGGATTGCTTTGATTGTTCACTGGTTGATTCATAGCGAAACTCTCACGGCTTCTTGGTGTAGCCTATCGGCGCCGCGCTAGCAGCACTCGGCCTCGATTGACTTTTGCAGTGCATAAATTTCCTGGCAGCAACGGCCAAACACACGAGACCACTCACCAAAGCCAGCGTTTCTCCCACGATCGCGTTGCTAGAAAAATCACGATTGCTAAGTGATCTTTGTTATATCATTCGTCCCGTCTGCATTCTGCGGAACTTAGTGATCAAGTGCAACGTTCGGATCACGTCCAACTGTTCTAATGAAATGAAACGCGCAATCGGCCATCGGATTTTCCTGCTCTCGCCGGCTTATGCCGGAGGTGAACGAGCCCGCATGATTTTGCGCGAGCGGGCGCAATTTCCCCTCGCCCGACAATTGCGCGGGAAAAGTGGCGCGCCAATCGCGGACGTGTTCACGTTTCTGAGCGGCTTGTATTTTCGGGGAAAAATTGCCTACGCAAACGCATTTGCGCGACCGGCGCGTGGAACGTCAGGTGTGCTTGTGATCACGCCGACGCGGGGTTTAATCGACGCGCGAACGCGAATTCATCTTGATGACCTGCGCGAATTTGCAGAGGTCGACATTCATAAAAGCGATCCGCGTTATCGAATGCCAATCGAGCGCGACGCGCGGAATCTGGCAACGAAACTGCCGGCCCACAGCGAAGTGATTCTTCTCGGCAGTATCGCCACTGGCAAATATGTCGACGTATTGCTGGCAAATCTTGGCCAGCGGTTGCGATTTCCGACGGACTTTGTTGGCCGCGGTGACATGAGTCGCGGCGGATTGATGTTGCGTTGCGCCGCGGATCTTCGGGAACTTTCATACCTGCCCGTGGAGGGCGCGATTGTGAACGGCAAACGGCCACCCAAGCTCCCGCCTAGGAGATACTCACCGGATATCAACCAGCCTGGCTGACTCGGCTACCAGTCTGCTAGCCTGGCGAATTCGGGCATGGCAGGCTAGCAGCCCGCCCCGCCGAGTCGGGCTGGCAGCGCGACATCCAAATGAGAATTGTTTTGCCTTTCCTGTCCGGATTGCCCTATGTTCTTCGAGTCTTGGTGATTAAGTGGTATGGATGTTAGCGGCACGATCGGCGCAGTTCTGAATCAGAAAAGCAGAGAGATTTACTCCGTTTCGCCGGACGCGACGGTGTTCGAAGCGGTCCAATTGATGGACTCGAAAAACGTCGGCGCTTTGCTGGTAATGGACGGCCAGCGCCTGGTGGGAATCATTTCCGAGCGGGATTACACGCGCAAAATTATGCTGCGCGGCAAGCGTTCCCGTGAAACCAAAGTCGCAGAAATCATGTCAACGAATGTCTTCACAACGCATCGGCAAGAGGGCGTCGAAACATGTTTACGACTAATGACGGACCAACACATTCGCCATTTGCCGGTCGTTGACGATGATAAGGTGGTCGGTGTGATCTCGATCGGCGACTTGGTGAAACATGTGATTTCCTGTCAGCAAGCCGCCATTGCCCATCTGGAAAGTTATATCCACGGTGGTTTCGCTGCGGGGTAAACATCCGAACTGTAGGGCGTCTGTGTCAGT
>Ga0066903_100004928_pt1 | contig 11439 bp, 9 predicted proteins | sample PanSoiMetaGPlot1_FD_67491 | JGI IMG/M metagenome (GOLD analysis project Ga0066903, IMG submission 67491) | Tropical forest soil microbial communities from Panama analyzed to predict greenhouse gas emissions - Panama Soil - Plot 1 (version 2) | ecosystem: Environmental > Terrestrial > Soil >...
ATGAAGCAGCTTTCTTTTCCAATGCCTCGAAGAAACCGCCGATCGCTTGCCACACTTCCGTTCCGCCCGACAGGCCGTGCCACTTCATGCGCAATAGGCCCACGAGCTTGTAGCATTCGTCAATCGGAACACGATAATAGGAACGCGCCGTTCCAATGCGATTAACCAGGAGTGCCTCCACATCCGACTCCAGCTCTCGCAAGAGCGGATTCTGCAACTCCAGTTCACTCCAGGCTTCCAGCGGCAAGAGCGATTCCATCGGCCCCGCCGGGCTCGGATAGATCGCCAGCGGCCGTCCTGATGGTGCGCTCCGAAAGAAGAAGGCCAGGTTGATGGGCAGCCGCAGATCTTCCCATTGCGCGTCGCTGAGTCGGAACTCGCTCAGCCGCTCCACGCGCTGGGATATCAGGCGAAAACGACCGTGGTGGCAACCCACCAGTAACAGCGCGCAGCCCCGGCACGCACAGACTATCTTTCGGGTTGCCGGCTCCACAAGATGCCGGTGCGACTCCGACAACTCGGCGGCACAGAGCTCGCAGCGCTCCATCGGCTTTCCCTTGGGGACAAGCCGTTGAAGTGTCGCGAAGCCACCATCAGCCGGTTTGAATGAATTCATCACGATTCCATCAAGAATGAACCAGCGGCAATGTAAAGCGTGTTTCCGCGTTGGTCACCGACTGGACAGACAACTCTGCCTCCCTTTCGACCTCGATTCTCGTTGCGTCCGGCGCCCGGGCCAGGATCGCATTCTCAATCGTCGCTTGCAGGGTCAAGCCGGACGACGGACACGCATGGCAACTGCCCAGAAGACGCAGGCGGACAACTCCTTCGGCCAGACCGAGGAACTCCACGTCTCCGCCATGGGATTGAAGAAGCGGTCTGGCATCGTCAAGCGCATGCCGAACGCGCGTTTCCAGGTCGAGCGGATGAAGTCCGTACAGCAGCAGCACGCTGCCGACCAGTTCGTCTCGAGCCATTTGTGCAATCAACGACGCATCACCAATGGCGCTTAGGATTTTCTCCAGCGCAGCCGCGTGCAGATCCAGAAGACCCTGGACGATGGCGGTCGTCCGCGCACGCGCCTGCGGGTCGGCCTGCTGCTGAGCTTCCTGAAGAAGCGCTTCGATGCCGCTCATGCGCTCGCGGAATCCAGGTGCATCACCTGCGCTCATGTGGTTCCCCCTTGCACCCCGTAAGTCGGCACATGGCGTTGTTCCAGCACCTTGCCATCGCCAAGGAACATGTGAACGCCGCACGGCAAGCAGGGATCGAAACTACGCACGGCGCGCATGATGTCGATGCCCTTGAACTTGTCCGGGCCGTTTTCCTCGAAGATCGGCGTGTTCTGCACGGCATCTTCGTAGGGACCGGGGGTGCCGTAGATATCGCGCGGATTGGCATTCCACGGTGTGGGCGGGTACGGATGATAGTTGGCGATCTTGCCACCGCGAATGACCACGTGATGGGAGAGAACGCCGCGCACCGCTTCGTGAAAGCCGCAACCGATGGCTTCATCGGGAACATCGAATTCGGTCCAGGTCTTGGTGCGGCCGGCGTGCAACTCCTTCATCGCCTGTTCGACAAAGTAGTAGGCACAGGCGCAGGCATAGGCCTGGAAGTAGGTGCGAGCCCGGTCCCGTTCGATGGCGTTGCTCCATTTTGGGATCTTCCATTCGAATTCAACCTCGGGCTTGGTGGCAGTTTTGGGCAGGTAGATCTTGACGCTGTTGCCCGTTGCCTTGACGAAACCGATATCGACGAGGCCGGCAAGCGCCGTGGACCAGAGCCGGGCGATGGGACCGCCGCCCGTGTCCAGTGCCAGGTGATCCTTGGTGCGAGCATCATACCAGCGCGGCGACATCACCCAGGTGTAATTGCCCTGGAAATTCCTTTTCTGCGGCCGCGGGATCGTGGTCTGGTTCCAGGGATGCCTCCGATCCACGGGATTGCCCAGCGGATCTTGCTTGACGAACACTTCGCTGCCGGTCTCGATCCAATCGTCATAGTATGACGAACCGAGCAGGATGCGGATGTTGAGATTGATGTCGATGAGATCGTGGGTAACAGCCTGGCCGTCAACCACGACGCCCGGCGTCACGTACATCTTCTTGCCCCAGGCACCCATGTTTTTGTAGGTGTAGTCGCAATGGGCCGGATCGTTGAAGGAGCCCCAGCAGCCGAGCAGCACGCGCCGTTTGCCGACCTCCTCGTAGCCGGGCAGCGCTTCGTAGAAGAAGTTGAACAAGTCGTCGTGCAGCGGCAGACATTTCTTCATGAATTCGGCATAGCGTGCGAGACGCACCAGGTAATCGGTGAAAAGCTGCACCGTGGGAACCGTGCCGACGCCGCCGGGATAGAGGGTTGACGGATGCACGTGCCGGCCTTCCATCAGGCAGAACATCTCGCGCGTGTAGCGGCTGACGTGCAGCGTCTCACGATAGAACTCGCCTTCGAAAGGATTGAGGGCATGCATGATCTCGCCGATGGTCTTGTAGCCGTGTTCGGCGGCATGCGGGGCAGGAGTGTGCTGGGCTTTCTCCCAGACTCCGGGATTGGTCTCCTTGACCATCATTTCGCAGAAATCAACGCCGACCAGATTGTCCTGAAAAATGTTGTGATCGAACATGTACTCCGCCGCCTCGCCCAGATTGATAATCCATTCGGCGATGGCGGGTGGGCGAATACCAAAGGCCATGTTCTGGGCATAGGTCGCGCACGTAGCATGGTTGTCGCCGCAGATGCCGCAAATCCGGCTGGTGATGAAGTGGGCGTCACGCGGGTCCTTCCCCTTCATGAAAATGCTGTAGCCGCGGAAAATCGAGGAAGTGCTATGGCATTCGGCAACCTGGCGATTGGCGAAATCGATCTTGGTGTAAATGCCGAGGCTGCCGACGATGCGCGTGATTGGGTCCCAGGACATTTCGACGAGCTTGCGAGTTTCCGAAGGCGCCGCCTGTTCCGGAATAGTCATCGTAGACATGATCGCTCCTTTTCAAAAGCAAAATGTCAGTTGTGATGATTCGTGGTTGGTTGGTAGCCGGTGGTTAATTCCGGGCCACGGTGTCGCCATTGGGGTTCCTTGTTGTCCGTGCGGTTGGTGATGCGGCGCAGCATGCGGATGATGCGGCCGTAAACACCGGAAAGCATGGTCGAAAGGCGAGCGCCGGTCGGTTCGTCCATGAAGGGCATGAATTTGTCGGGAAAGCCGGGCATGGTGCAGCCGATGCAGATACCGCCGACATTCGGACAGCCGCCTATACCCGCCATCCAGCCGCGCTTGGGGACATTGCAATTGACCACCGGCCCCCAGCAACCAATCTTGACGAGGCATTCGGGTTGACCGTACTGATGAGCAAAGGTGCCTTCTTCGTAGTAACCGGCGCGGTCGCAGCCTTCGTGCACCGTCTTGCCGAACAGCCAGGTCGGCCGCAGTTTGTCATCCAGCGGAATCATCGGCGCCAGGCCCGCGACCTGATAGAGGAGATACAGAAGCGTTTCCATGAAGTTGTCAGGCTGAACGGGGCAACCGGGGACATTGACGATGGGGAGGCCGGCCTTGGATTTCCAGTCCCAGCCCAGGTAATCTGCCAGGCCCATGCAGCCGGTGGGATTTCCTTCCATGGCATGAATACCGCCGTACGTCGCGCAGGTTCCGGCGCCCACCACCGCCAGCGCCTTGGGTGCGAGCCGGTCGATCCATTCGCAGGTAGTGATCGGCTGACCGGTCTTCTTATCGGTGCCCAGCGCCGCCCAGTAGCCTTCCGAGTTGATCTTTTCGTTCGGGATCGATCCCTCGACGACCAGCACGAATGGATCAAGCCGGCCCTCTTCGGCCTGGTACCAGTACTTCATGAAATCGTCGCCGACCTCATACGCCAGAACAGGATTGTGCAGGTGGACCTTGGGCAACCCCGGAATGGCGCCCAGCAGAACGTCTTCAATGCTGGGTTGTGAGGCGGCAGTGATCGAAACGGAGTCGCCGTCGCAGCCCAGTCCCGCGGTGATCCACAAGACATGAATTTCAGTCACCGCCGGCGCTCGTTGTGTCTTGCGTCCATAAGGAACAGTTGCTTCCGCCATCGGAGTGCTCCTTTCAGCAAAGGTCAAATGCGCCAGATCATGCCCTGCATCCTCCCAGCAAATCGATTTTTAACACTGGCAAATCCTTTCAACAGATCCTCGGCAACTGCTCGCCGGAAAGCATGGTGACGACACGTTCGCCGCCAATGCGTGATTGCAAAATGACCATGCCGGGATGGTTGGAAACAACCGTGCCGATGACCGCAGCGTCTCTTCCCAGCGGATGTCCCCGCATCGCAGCAACAAGCCGCCCGGCATACTCGCGCGGCACAACGGCGATGAGTTTTCCTTCATTGGCGACATACAAGGGATCGAGGCCGAGCATTTCACATGCCCCGCGGACCTCCGCACGGACAGGGATAGCGGCCTCATCAATGGTTACGCCGACTTTGGAGGCAGCCGCCAGTTCATTGAGGGCACTCGCCAGGCCGCCGCGGGTCGGATCGCGCATGCAGCGAGTCGATGGACACACTTCCAGCGCCAGCTGCGCTAATTCATGAAGCGGTGCGCTGTCGCTTTCAAGCACAGTTTCAAATTCGATGCCTTCACGCACCGACATGATGGCGACACCGTGGTCACCCATCGTGCCGGAAACCACGATGGAGTCGCCGGGTCTGGCGTTGCGAATGGAGAGGTTCACGCCATCCGGAACCACGCCGATTCCGGAAGTTGTGATGAATATCTGATCTCCCTTGCCGCGATCAACGACCTTGGTGTCGCCGGTGACAAGAGTAACGCCGGCCTCGTCGCAGGCTTGTTTCATGGAGTCGGCAATGCGTTTCAAGTCAGCAAGCGGCAGGCCTTCTTCCAGGATGAAGGCGGCGGAGAGCCACAATGGCCGTGCCCCGCCGACCGCCAAGTCGTTGACCGTGCCGTGAACGGCGAGCCTGCCAATGTCGCCGCCGGGGAAAAAGATGGGGCGAACCACAAACGAATCAGTGGTCAAAGCAATCCGCGGCGTTTTGATGCCGTTGCGCCGTCCCGTGAATTCCAATGTCGCCTGGTCTTCCAGAGCGGAGAGCACAGAATTGTCAAACGCCGGTACGAATAACCGGCGGATCAGATCATTGGACAGTTGACCGCCGCTGCCATGACCGAGCAGCACGCGATCGTACTGTGAATTCGGCACGGGGCACGTTCCCAGCAGATTTTCCAGCGGCGACTTACGCATGTTCGAGCACTCCTGTCGGTCCGGAAAGCTGATGCCGGCCGTAGGCAAAATAGGCCGCACAGGCGCCTTCCGCGGAAACCATCGTGGCACCCAAGGGATTTTGTGGTGTACACTGCTTGCCGAACGCGGGGCAGTCGTGCGGCTTCTTGAGGCCCTGCAAGATCAAGCCGCTGATGCAAACAGCGGATTCCTGCGTGTTGAGGCCATCTATTTCAAAGATGCGTTCGGCATCGTGATCGTGAAACTCGGGCCGCAGCCTGTAGCCGCTTTGTGGAATAGCGCCGACTCCGCGCCACTTGCGATCACAGACCTCGAAAGCCTCGTCGATCAAACGTTTGGCGGCCGGGTTACCCTCGTGCCGCACGGCGCGGCCGTACTGGTTTTCCATCTCCGCCTGACCGGCCTCAAGCTGCTGCACGCAGCGAAGAATGCCTTCGAGCATATCGATCGGCTCAAAACCGGTGATAACAATGGGAACGCCAAATTGCTTTGCCAGCGGCACGTACTCGGTGCACCCCATCACCGTGCATACATGTCCGGGACCGAGGAATCCCTGCACGCGATTGCCGGGCGCGCTGAGGATGGCGGCCATCGCCGGCGGCACCAGAACATGGGAGACGAGAAGGCTGAAGTTCTTCAACCCGCGCCGCTTCGCTTGCCAGACCGCCATGGCGTTGGGCGGAGCGGTCGTCTCAAAACCGATGGCAAAGAAAACGACCTGCCGGTTCGGATTGGCTGCTGCGAGACTGACGGCATCCAGCGGTGAATAGACGATGCGAACGTCGCTGCCTTGAGCCTTGAGTGCGAGCAGGTCACCATACGAACCTGGAATGCGCAGCATGTCGCCGAAGGAGCAAAAAGTAACATTCGGCCGCGACGCAATGGCGTGTGCCTTGTCAATGGTTTCCAGCGATGTGACGCACACGGGACAGCCCGGTCCGTGCACAAGCTCGAGGGTGTCGGGCAAGATGCGATCCAGGCCGTACTTGACAATCGTGTGCGTCTGTCCGCCGCAGACTTCCATGATGGTCCATGGCCGGGTAACGGTGCGGCGGATGGCGTCTACCAGTTTCCGCGCTGAATCGGCATCGCGGTACTCGTCGAGGTATTTCATGGGGCCGGCACCTTGAGTTCGTCCAAGTGATTCATGCGCTCAAGAAAATCGAAAACGAATTGTGCTTCGGTTTCATCGATCGTATTCAGGGCAAAACCGACGTGTACGATGACGTAAGCGCCCGGTTGCACCTGCGGCACGTATTCCAGACAGACGCGTTTGAAGACGCCGCCGAAATCGACTTTGCCCATGAGCATATCGTGCTCACGATAGGTTTCCACGACCTTTCCCGGAATTCCAAGACACATGCGCAGCTCCTTTACTCGCTCCCGCAGCGAAGGCGCTCGGCAGCAATTGCCAGCTGACCCAGACACAAGCCGCCATCGTTGGCTGGAACCTTGTGGTGTCGATACACGGAAAAGCCCATTTCGGCCAGCCGCTGTGCCGCAATTCGGGTTAAAAGGGCGTTCATGAAGACACCGCCGCTGAGCACAACATCATTGACCCTGATATTCTCGCGAAGCCGGGCACAGACTGTCGCGATCAGATCAGCCATAGTCCGATGAAATTGCCGGGAAATGTCACGGGCATCATGGCCGTTGCGCCGGTCGGCGGCGACGGCACGGATGAGCGGCGCTGTGTCAATGACCCGCCCGGCCGCCGTCTCCTTCATATCCCACGGATAGGAGTCATCCGAGACGGAATCCCCTGCCAGCCATTCCAGCTCCATGGCTGCCTGGCCTTCGAAACTAACGCGCGTTCGACCGGTTGCAATGGCGGACACCGCATCGAAGAGTCGCCCGACGCTTGAGGTCATCGGTGTGTTAAAGCCGCGCTCCATCATTTGTCGGGCTGCCCGCAAGGCGGGCTGCGGCACGTGCGCTGCCAGAATGCCGTCGCTTTCCCCCGCGTTCACCAGATGGGCGAGCGCCATCCGCCAGGGTTCGCGGATCGCCTGTTCGCCGCCAGGCATGCCGACGTAGCCCAGATGAGCCATGCGTTGATACGAGACATAATCGCCGACCAGGAATTCACCACCCCACACCGCACCATCAACGCCGTAGCCGGTGCCGTCAAACGACACACCGATCACCGGGCTCATCAACCCATGTTCCGCCATGCAGCTCGCCATGTGTGCGTGGTGGTGCTGAACGCCGACCAAGGGAATTCCTTCGGCCTGGCTGCGAACGCGGGCCAGACGAGTTGACGCATAGTCCGGATGCAAATCATGAACGAGACATTTGATGTTGAGGTCGAACAACTCTTCGTAAAGGGACAGGTCATTGACAAATGCTCGGTAAGCGTCGAAATGATCGAGGTCGCCAAGATGATGGCTGAGAAAAGCGTGGCGATCGCGACCGAGGGCAAAAGTGCCTTTCAATTGCCCTCCCAGCGCGGCGATCGACACCGGACAGCTCATGGGCAAGGTGATCGGCTCCGGCGCATAGCCGCGCGAGCGGCGGACAGGCGTCTCGGCGCCGGCCACAATCCTCGTCACCGAGTCATCGCAGCGAACACGGATGGGCCGATCATGCACAAGAAACAGATCTGCGATTCCCGTCAGACGTTTCAAGGCGTCGGCATCGTCATAAGCGATCGGCTCGTCGGCCCGATTGCCGCTGGTCATGACAAGCGGAATGCCGTGTACGGCACGAAGAAGAAGGTGGTGTACGGGAGTGTAGGGAAGCATGACGCCGAGCTTTGGATTGCCCGGCGCAACTTGATCTTCAATCGGACATGGAAAGCGCTTTTGTAACAGGACAATCGGCCGCCGCGGCGAATTCAATAGAGCACGCTCCGCGGCTGATACCAAACAGAACTTTTGCGCGACGACGTGATCCAGCACCATCAGAGCAAACGGCTTCTCGTCACGCTGCTTGCGCTTTCGCAACTGGTCTACCGCAAGAGGAGATTGTGCGTCGCACGCCAGATGATAACCCCCTAACCCTTTGAGCGCGCCGATGCTGCCCGTTCGAACAGCGTCGGCAAAAAATGTTAGCGGATTGCTAGTTGAAATCGGATTGCCTTGCCCATCCAGCACACGAAGTTGCGGTCCACAGGAAGGACAACACGTGGGTTGGGCGTGAAAACGGCGGTTTCCGGGATCGTCGTACTCCGCCCGACACGCTGCACACATCGGAAAGTCTGCCATGGTCGTGCGCGGCCGATCGTACGGAGCCCCCGTGATGATCGTCAACCGCGGACCACAGTTCGTGCAATTGAGAAAAGGATAACGATGGCGCCGATCCGCTGGATCAAGGAGTTCGGCCAAGCAATCGGGACATGTCGCGATGTCTGCGGAGACAAATATCGCTCCGTGCGTCTCCGAATCGCTGTCATGTATGAGAAACTGTTGATCGCCCTCCTGGGGAAGCGACTGCCAGGCCAGGTGTTCAATCCGTGCAAGCGGGGGTGGATGCGCGGTCAGCTCTGAAAGAAAATCATCGAGCGTGGCGGCTTCTCCTTCAACCTCGATCAGCAAGTCGCCCACGCAATTCTTGACAAAGCCTGCCAGTTTCAAGCGCGCCGCCAACGCGTAGACAAAGGGTCGAAAACCGACGCCTTGAACGACTCCCTGGACAGCAATCGCCCGCCGTTCCATCTTTCGTCCTTCGAAGTGCAGGCTTCTGGGCGGAAACCGGCCATGCATGGCTCTTGAAATGCCGATTATGTTCGACCTGGCACGACCATATCCACATCTTTTAGCAACGATTCTTGCACAAGCAAGCGAAAACGCCCGAGCGTGAGGGAAACGCCGACATGGGTAGCATGAAAACTGCCAGCCTGGAGCAGTCAGGGTAATCTTGTCTATTTGTTTCCTAAGAGCAAGTAGGGAAAAACCTGAACATTTATTTCCATCCGCCGAGGCACTGCGAATCGCTTGGCCCCCGCGCCAGACGGCCGGCCCAAGAAACATGTGTAATTGGTCGCGAGGGAAAGCTGAGAAACACACTTCCTGTCCTTGTGAAAAGCCTTTTCAGCAACCGTTCGAAACGAGCGACTCCCGCGCTTTGTTCGGCAGTTCTTCGGGGGAAAATCCTATTGGTCCCGAATTTGCACTTGAACTTGTGTAAATAATTCCACGTGCGCCCGCTATTTCTTAAGGAGATGTTATGAAACGATTCCTGATCCCTGCAGCTTGTTTCCTGCTTGTGGCAGCCCCGGGATGCAGCAAGAGCAACACCGGCGGCGAGGGCAAGGAAACATTCACGATCAGCGCACCGGGCACTTCCACCTCGGTCGCGAGCGGCAACAGCAAGAGCATCACGTTGAGCATCAAGCCCAGCAGCCAGTTCCATCAGAAGGTCAAACTGGAAGCCAAGCCGTTGCAAGCGGGCGTCAAGCCGACGCTGGAGCAAAAGCAGGTCACGCTCGACGGTCACAATCAGGACGTGAACTTGATGGTCTCCGCCGATGCTGACGCCGAACCTGGCAAGTACGACGTGCGCGTAACGGCCACTCCGGAAAAAGGCAAGGCCACCAGCATCGATGTCGAAGTCAAGGTCAAGCAAAAGAGCGCAGAGAAGTTGAGCATCTCGGCGCCGCTTGCGGGCACCAATGTCAGGCGCGGCGAGAGCGGCGCGGTTGACATCACGCTCAAACCCAGCCGCGATTTCAGTCAGACAGTGAAACTTGATGCCAAGTCGCGGGAAAACGGCATCACTGCGAAGATCGATCAGCCGTCGGTCAAGCTCAAGGGAGAGAATCACACGGTCAAGCTAACGGTGACGGCGGCCAAGGATGCCCCCACGGGCAACCACAGCGTGACCGTCACAGCGACCCCGGAACGCGGCGAGGCGCAAAGCGCCGATGTGAAGTTTACCGTCAAGGAGTAGCTGCTTCTAACGGGAGTCGGGAGGGTCCTGCGGCGGCTTGCAGGACTTGCCGGGGCACGCGCTCCGCTTATCATGGCCCCGCCAACTGTGCCAGAGAGTTTGACTTCCGTTGCCTCGCCCGCGAAAAAAAGCGTTTCGCATAACGGCTCGGCAAGAAGCACCGGCGTTTCGCACTGCCCTACCGGGACGTACATGTGTGCCCCCGGGCCCGGAATCACAATTCGATTGTTCGCACTGGGGGCCGAGATGCGCCCCGCTGGCTGCCCTGGGGCCCATCGAGAAATTCGAATCCGGCGCGGCCCGGTAACGCCGCATCTATCGCGCACCGGCACTCCCCGGAGCACTAGTCCGACTTCTTCGCGCGGGACAAAGTGATGTAGCCGATGTTGGGCTCGTCTTTGCTGGAAAACCCGGTCGGACGTTGGCCCGTTTTGCTGCCAGAATAGCATACCGTCAGCGCATCACCCTTGATCTCATAGATGCCCAGGAGGGTCCGGTCACCTTGCTTCAGGTGAAGGGTGATGTCGATTTGCCTTGGCTTCTTGCCGGAGTCGATCTTGAAGTCACAAGGAATCGTGCCATCCTCGATCGCGGTGACCTTGCCGCTCTTGCTCATCATCCCGATCGCGGCGCGCCAGGTCAACTTGTTCCCCGCGAAAACGAACTTGTACCCCTTGGTCAGTTCCCTGGGCAGGCTGTTGCCGCCCCATCCCATCGTGTCGATGTTCCAGGTCCCTTTGAGAGATTCAAGATCCTTGTTGCCGCCGCCCTTGTCTCCCTGCGCACCTTTGTCGCGGTGCGGTTCCGGGTAGATCTCAAGGATCTTGGCCAGGCTGCGGTCAAAGTCGGCAGGTGCCGGCTCGAAAGCAGTGATCCCCAGCAAGGCCATCAACTCGCGGCTCTGCACCGTTTTGCCGGAATGGAGCAAACGCTCTCGGAAACGTTCGCGGATGGACTTGTCGATGCCGCCCTTCCGAAATGCGATCAGGCCCGCGGGAAACAGCTCCGATTTTTCCAGCACTTGTAAACGGGCGTGGCAGCCTGGCTTGAGGTCCTTGTAATACTCCCAGCCGAGATCATCAACGATGGTGGCCTGGGCGTTGTTCAGAAGGACACTATCGAGAGCGTCGGCAATGCCGCCGGTGTGAGAGATGCGGTCAAAAAACGCTTCACTGCCACCCGACTGCCTACAGAGCTTGTCCAGAAACAGCTGGCAATGCGGCTTGTTTCGCCCCGGCAAGACCAGCTCCTTCCCCTTGAGCATGGCAAAGGAGGCTGCGGAATTCTTCTTGACGATC
>Ga0066903_100004929_pt1 | contig 11438 bp, 12 predicted proteins | sample PanSoiMetaGPlot1_FD_67491 | JGI IMG/M metagenome (GOLD analysis project Ga0066903, IMG submission 67491) | Tropical forest soil microbial communities from Panama analyzed to predict greenhouse gas emissions - Panama Soil - Plot 1 (version 2) | ecosystem: Environmental > Terrestrial > Soil >...
GGCCAGGTGATGGCCGCGCGCGACCGGCTTGGCGACTGGCCCGGGGGCGCACGGCCAACCGATGGTGTCGTGCCGGGCGGCGACCGCTGTATCACCAATATCGTGATGATGGGCATGGGCGAGCCGCTCTATAACTTTGAAGCGGTGCGCGATGCACTCCTCATCGCGGCCGACGGCGAGGGTATCGCAATTTCAAAGCGACGGATTACACTTTCAACTTCCGGCGTCGTACCTAATATCGCGCGCACGGGCACCGAAATCGGATGCATGCTCGCGGTTTCTCTGCATGCCGTGCAGGACGATCTGCGCAACGAGCTGGTGCCGTTGAACCGCAAGTATCCGATAGCCGAGCTTCTGAATGCTTGCCGCGGCTATCCGGGCGTTTCGAATGCCAAGCGCATCACGTTCGAATATGTCATGCTCAAGGGTGTCAACGATTCCACCCGCGACGCCGAGGCTTTGGTGCGGCTTCTCAAGGGCATTCCTGCGAAGATCAACCTGATCCCGTTCAATCCGTGGCCCGGCTCGAGATATGAATGCTCGGACTGGGAGCAGATCGAGAAATTCTCACAGATTGTTTTCGACGCCGGCTATGCCTCGCCAGTCCGCACACCGCGCGGGCGAGACATTTTGGCCGCTTGCGGCCAGCTCAAGAGTGCGACCGAGAAGCTTTCGGTACGGGAACGCATGGCGTTGCGTGCAATGGCAATGGTGGAGTGACGCATCATTTATTTGCCGAATGTTTTGAGGATTGGACAATGTCGCTCTTTGGTCGAATCATCGTCATCTTCCTTGCGCTCATAGCCGCCATCGTGGCCGCGGGCATCGTGCTCGCCATCGGCATAGTCCTGCCCGAGTGGTCGGCCATGGACTCCGATCCGGTGGAACGGGTGGCCTTTTTTTTCGCAGCTTTCTTCGCCACCAGTTATGTTGGGGCAGTCGCGTTTCTCCCGGCGTTGCTCGTGGTTGTGGTTTCGGAGGCCGCGAGTTTGCGCAACTTTCTCTACTATGGCGTGGGGGGTGCCCTGGTTGGGTTGGCGTCGTATTACGGGTCCGACATTTCCGTAAGGCTGGAGAACACGACGGATGTCCCGCCCGTAGCCAATCCATTGCAGCTCGCAGCGGCTGCCGGCATCGTCGGTGGAATCGCCTATTGGCTGATTGCCGGCCGCAACGCGGGGCGATGGCGGGAACGGCGCTCCGCCTAGCGCCGTTTAGCCCAGCTGAGCGCGGCCTCCAGACGGTCGTTGCCCCAAAACAGCTCGCCATCGGCAGTGACAATGTTCGGCGAGCCGAATATGCCCAGCTGCTCAGCTTCCTCGGTACGCGCGCGAAGTTCTGACTTGATGTCGTTCGTCTGGGCGCGCTCCAGCACCGACCTGGCGTCCAGCCCGAGCCTGAGCAAAATGGCTGCGATCGTCTCGCTCTCTTCGACCTTTAGGCCTTCTCCGAATTCAGCGCGATAAATGGCGCGGCAGTAGTCCTCGCCCCAGGGCTCGGCCAACGCCACCAGTGCGACTCGGGCGGCCAGCAAGGTATTCTGCGGGAAGGTTGTTGGCCTTGTGAATGGCAGACCAAGCGTGCCGCATGTTCGCTCTAGGTCGCGCCACATGTTACGACCCTTTGCCGGAAAAATATTGAACGGCGACGTCGTCCATCCTTGCGCCTTGAATATCGGTCCCAGCAGGAACGGCCGCCAGCGCACGGCAACTCCGGCCGACTCAGCGAGCGGCGAAATGCGCATTGCCGCCGGATAGGAGTAGGTCGAAGCGAATTCAAACCAGAAATCGACGCTTGGCTTTGCCATCGTAGCAATATAGCGGTCTGCGCGCGTTGCCGCCTTTCTATTTTCAGGTGTCTCGGCTAGACGGGGCGCGCATGAATCGAACTGCACTCGTCATCTCGCTCGTAGTTGCCGTTGTCACAGGCCTGGCGTTTGGACTCTATCCCGACCTCGACCTGCGCGTCGCAAGCCACTTCTATGTCGTGGAGGATGCGAATCACAACATGTTTGCTTTGCGTCTTTACCCACCGTTGATGATGGCGCGAAACGTTGGTCTCTGGGTGGGGACGATGCTGCTGGCCCCGGCAGTGCTCGCGCTGCTCGTCAAGCTGATCCTACCGCGAAGCAAGATGTTTATACCAGGACGAGCCGTCGTTTTCCTGATAAGCACCATGATTTTGGCACCGGGGTTGCTCGCCAATGTGCTTCTGAAGGACCACTGGGGCCGTCCGCGTCCGATCGACGTGACCCAATTCGGCGGCAGTGATCAGTTTGTCGCCTGGTGGGATCCACGTGGCACATGCCCGTCCAACTGTGCATTTGTCTCCGGCGATGTGTCTGGCGCTGTCTGGACAATGGCGCCGGCAGCATTGACGCCACCGCAGTGGCGTGCTCTTGCCTATGGCGCCGCTCTTGCACTAGGCGCAGGCATGGCCGCAATACGCGTGATGGCCGGAGCTCACTTCCCATCCGACGTCATCTTCGCGGGCGTATTTACGTTTCTCGTGATCTGGATCACCTACGCGTTCATCTACCGGTGGCCACGCACACGTCTTTCGGACGATGATGTTGAGCGTGCGCTCGAGAGAGCGGCTTTACCTGCTCACGACTTGTTAGTCCGATTTTTTACCAGAAGCAGAAGAACAAAATAGCGCGACAGGTTACTGCGGCGGACTTTGCGTGGGTTACCTTTAGCCCTATAGTCCGCGCAATTTTCGAACTTGGCGGTTATCGATGCCTGACGGCAAGACAAACAAAGTCAAGAAGGTCGTGCTCGCCTATTCCGGCGGGCTCGATACCTCGATCATCTTGAAATGGTTGCAAACCACTTACGGGTGTGAAGTTGTCACCTTTACCGCGGATCTTGGCCAGGGAGATGAGCTAGAACCGGCGCGACACAAGGCGCTACTGCTTGGCATCAAAAAGGAAAATATCTTCGTAGAAGATCTGCGCGAGGATTTTGTGCGGGACTACGTTTTTCCGATGTTCCGGGCAAATGCATTGTATGAGGGGCAATACCTGCTTGGCACGTCCATCGCGCGGCCGTTGATCGCCAAAAAGCAGATCGAGATTGCGGAGAAAGTCGGCGCCGATGCGGTGGCACATGGCGCAACCGGCAAAGGCAACGATCAGGTCCGCTTCGAGCTGACCTACTATGCGCTCAAGCCAGATGTGACGGTAATCGCGCCGTGGCGAGAGTGGAATTTGTCCTCGCGGACCAAGCTCATCGAGTTTGCTGAAAGGCATCAGATTCCAATTGCCAAAGATAAGCGCGGCGAAGCGCCGTTTTCGATCGATGCGAACCTGTTGCACACCTCGTCCGAGGGAAAAGTGCTTGAGGATCCAGGCCAGGACGTGCCGGACTACGTATTTTCCCGCACAGTCGATCCGGAGAAGGCGCCGGACAAACCAACGATCATAGCGATCGACTTCGAACGTGGCGATGCCGTCGCGATCGATGGCGAGAAAATGACCCCGGCGGTTCTTCTTAAGCACCTCAACGATCTCGGCCGCGCCAACGGCATCGGCCGACTCGATCTCGTCGAGAACCGTTTCGTCGGCATGAAGTCGCGCGGTATGTATGAGACGCCGGGTGGAACAATCTTGCTTGCCGCCCACCGCGGCATCGAATCTATCACACTGGACCGCGGAGCCGCCCATCTCAAGGACGAGCTGATGCCGAAATATGCCGAGCTCGTATACTACGGCTTCTGGTTCGCGCCTGAACGTGAAATGCTGCAAGTGGCGATCGACAAAAGCCAGGAATTTGTGACCGGCCGTGTGAAGATTAAGCTCTATAAAGGCAACGCCACCGTCATCAGCCGCGAGAGCAAATATTCTCTCTACGATCAGGAGCTGGTGACTTTTGAGGAAGGCGCCGTGGCTTATGACCACCGCGACGCCGAGGGCTTTATCAAACTCAATGCACTGCGTCTTCGCACGCTGGGTCAGAGGCGGCGCAAGCTAAAACTTGACTGAACAAGCCAGGAAGCGGTCGATGATCCGACGTGTCGTGAAAGCTTGTTGGCCTGTGATCGTTGTTTTGGCGCTGGTTGCTTGTTCATCAAACAAAAATGTGCCGGAAGAAAATCCGAATGCTTTTCCGACCGACTACAAAAGCGAAATCTTGACGACGCTGACGACTTCGCTCGACGATCCGACCAACATACGAAGCGCATACGTCAGCGATCCAGTGCTGCGGGCGGCAGCCAGGGAAGAGCGCTATGTGGTCTGTGTTCGGTTCGATTCGCGAAATGCGTATAAGGAGTATACGGGCCCAAAGGATCGTATGGCCATTTTCTATGGCGGTCATCTCAACCAGCTGATTGATGCGACAAAGGAACAGTGTGGGAGCGCGGCCTTCAAACCGTTTCCCGAACTCGAGCATCTCTGCCAGGCGAAAAAATGCGCCTAGGTCGCCCAGCGGGTCCAGGGGCTAATGGACGCTTTCCGCGGCGGCCGTCGTTGGTTCCGTACCTGCCTGGCTGAGCTTCAGCTCCGGAACCAATGGCAGATTGCGGCGCTGTTTATCGGCAATTTCGGCGGCAACCTTCTGCATTTGCACAAAGCGTACGGGCGTGATCGGGTGCGTCACTGTAATGCGATTGCTGTCGGGATTTTCCATCGCGAGAGTCCGCCAAAATTCTTCCGCATCCGCAAGAACATAGCCTGCACGCGCCGCATAGTACGCACCGACATAGTCGGCCTCACGTTCAAACTCGACGCTGAATGCCCGTTCTCCCGCGCGCGCGAATTCCCTTCTGAATACGCCGCCGGTCGGGATCCCACCGAGCAGGATACCAGCATCGATCGCCGCTCCGCCGGCCCAGCCGAGGAATTCGTTCGCGCGCCGTGTTTCCAGATGGCCGAGATTGGCATGCGCTAGCTCGTGCCCGACGACGAAGGCCAGCTGTGCGTCGGTCCGGGCCATTCGAAGAATGCTCGAATGGATGACAATTTTGTCACCGGTCGAGAAGGCATCTGGCGACGAATCGGATTTCAGCTCGATCGGAATTGCACACGCCTTTACCGGCGTTACCATGCGTATTTCATCGACGCCGTCCCGGCGCACCAGAATCCGGATTGGTCGCTCTCCGTTGTTGCGCACATATCCGCCGATCCATCCCGTGGCGTCGGCGCCCGGCACAGGCTCATTGTTGAAGGTCAACAGGTGGTCGCCCGGCTTGATTCCACTGGTGGCGGCCGGCGAAGTTTCTGCGACTGACAAGACAGTCGCTTGTGTGCCACTGACCGATAGCACGTCATGAGTAAGGGAGCGGTATCTGCTCGGCAGGCTGGCAACCGTACCGGCGCCTAGGCCGATCTGTGCCCAGGCCCAATCCTTGCAAAAATCACGGTTGGCGACGCGCAGGCGGAAGGCGACACTGTGAAGACGGCCAAGGTGCGCGAAGTATTCGCGGACATGATCGGTCTGTTGCTTACGCCGTTCTGCTTCTACTTCCTCTTGCGGCAGTGGCGGCAATTTTGAGATTGGGCTGCAAGCGGCGCACAGCAGAACGCCTGCGATCAAAAAACACAAACCCAACTGCACGAGCATCACCCTAAAAACGGGCGAACCGTGCACTACACTGAACTGCGTTTCAAGCTAAAGTGACATACAGGCTGCAAAGAACCGCAGTCATCCGTTCAGTGGATAAGCCGACTTTAAAGCTGACGGTCGACCAAGGCCTTTTTCAATTCGGCAATTTGCTTTGCTGGGTTTAGCCCCTTTGGGCAAGCCTTGGCGCAATTCAAAATCGTGTGACAGCGATAAAGTCGAAACGGATCCTCGAGGTTGTCCAGGCGAGCGCCGGTTGCTTCATCGCGGCTGTCCTCGATCCATCGATTGGCTTGCAACAATGCGGCTGGGCCGAGATAACGGTCGGAATTCCACCAATAGCTCGGGCAGGACGTTGAGCAACAGGCGCACAAAATACATTCATACATGCCGTCGAGCTTGGCGCGATCATGGTGGCTTTGTTTCCACTCTTTTTGCGGGGTTGGAGTGGTGGTCTGCAACCACGGCTCGATCGATGCGTATTGCGCGTAAAAATTAGTCAAATCCGGCACGAGATCCTTCACAACCGGCTGATGCGGCAGGGGATAGATCTTCACAGGCGCTCGCGCATCATCGATGGCCTTTGTGCAGGCGAGCGTGTTGGTGCCGTCAATGTTCATTGCGCACGAACCGCACACCCCTTCGCGACATGAGCGGCGAAAGGTAAGCGTCGGATCGATATTGTTCTTGATCCAGATTAGGGCGTCGAGGACCATCGGCCCACAGTCGTCGCGATCGACGTAGTAGGTATCGATGCTCGGGTTTTGTCCGCCGTCAGGGTTCCAACGATAGATGCGGAATTCGCTCACATGCGTTGCGTGCGCGGTGCGCGGCCACGTCTTGCCCTCGGTGATTTTGGAATTCTTCGGCAGGGTGAATTCAACCATGGCAATTGTCCGTCAGTAGACACGGGCCTTCGGCTCAATATAGGCAACATCGTTGGTGAGTGTGTAGGCATGCACCGGACGGTAGTCGAGTTTCACGGTGCCATTTTCATCTATCCACGCCAATGTGTGCTTCATCCAGTTTTTGTCGTCCCGCTCCGGGAAGTCCTCGCGCGCATGCGCGCCGCGGCTTTCCGTCCGGTTCCTTGCCGAGTCCATGGTGACGACGGCCTGTGCAATCAGATTGTCGAGTTCAAGAGTCTCGATGAGATCCGAGTTCCAGATCAACGATCGGTCGCTGATATGGACGTCGGCCATGCCCTCGTAGACCTCAAGAATTCGCTTATGGCCCTGATCAAGCACCTCGCCGCTACGGAACACGGCACAGTCTTCCTGCATGACCTTTTGCATGTTGAGCCGCAATTTCGCGGTGGGCGTCCCACCGGAAGCGTTGCGGAATTTGTCGAGCCTTGACAGCGACTTTTCAGCGGAATTTTTTGGCAAGTCAGGCTGCTTCTCGCCGGGGGTCAGCAGCTCGGCGCAGCGCTGTGCCGCAGCGCGTCCGAACACCACCAGGTCGATCAATGAATTCGAGCCCAACCGATTGGCACCATGCACCGACACGCAGGCGGCTTCACCAAGCGCCATCAGGCCAGGAATTATCGTGTCATCGTTGCCATTCTTCTTGGTCAGAGCCTCACCGTGATAGTTCGTGGCGATGCCTCCCATGTTGTAGTGCACTGTTGGCAATACCGGGATCGGTTCGCGGGTGACGTCGACATTGGCAAAAATACGCGCGGTTTCGCTGATCCCAGGCAAGCGCTCATGCAGCACCGTCGGATCGAGATGGTCGAGATGGAGGAACAGGTGGTCGTTTTCCTTGCCAACGCCACGGCCTTCGCGGATTTCGACCGTCATGGCGCGGGAAACGACGTCGCGTGATGCAAGGTCCTTCGCGGAAGGAGCATAGCGCTCCATGAAGCGCTCGCCTTCGGAATTGACCAGGTATCCTCCTTCACCGCGGGACCCTTCCGTGATCAAGCAGCCAGCCGGATAGATGCCAGTCGGATGGAATTGCACGAACTCCATATCCTGCAAAGGCAAGCCGGCGCGCAGCACCATGGCATTGCCATCGCCGGTGCAAATGTGCGCCGAAGTGCACGAAAAATAAGTACGCCCATATCCGCCGGTGGCGAGGATGGTCATGTTGGCGGAAAAACGGTGAATTGATCCATCGTCCATATTGAGCGCGACGACACCGCGACAACGCCCCTCGTCATCCGTGATCAGGTCGATGGCGAAATATTCGACGTAGAACTCGGCCGCATACCGGAGCGCCTGCCCGTACATCGTGTGCAGCATGGCGTGACCAGTGCGGTCGGCAGCAGCGCAAGTGCGTTGAGCAGTGCCCTTGCCGTAGTGCGTCGTCATGCCTCCAAACGGGCGCTGATAAATTTTCCCGTCTTCCTCGCGACGGGAGAAGGGCAGTCCCCAGTGCTCGAGCTCATAAACAGCGGCCGGCGCGTTGCGGCAGAGATATTCGATGGCATCCTGGTCACCAAGCCAGTCCGCACCCTTGACGGTGTCATACATGTGCCACCGCCAGTCATCCTCTCCCATATTTCCCAGCGCGGCTGCGATTCCGCCTTGCGCGGCGACCGTGTGCGAGCGGGTGGGGAATACCTTGGTGATGCAGGCCGTGCGCAAGCCTGATTCGCTGCATCCGACGACGGCGCGCAGCCCTGAACCGCCGGCGCCGACAACAACGACATCGTGGCTGTGGTCCTCGACCGGGTAGGCGCGACCACTGGTCGAAGGAGCGGCGCGCGATTTGCCATTCGTTGCCATGACTAGACCCCAAATGACAGCTTGAGAAGCGCGTAGATGGAAGCGAGGCTCACGACGAAAACGAAAAACGTGTTGGCCATGAGACTCAATAGCTTCCATTTCTCCTCATGGACATAGTCCAGGATGATTTCCTGCATGCCGATCCACATGTGATAGGCCGTATTGACGATAAACAACAAAACGGTGATGGCGACGATCGGTGAACCCAGAATCTGCACGACCGCCGCGTGACTACGGCCAAGCAAGGCAGTGATGATGAGCAGGAGACCAATGGTAAGAGGAATTCCGGAAACCGACGTGATGCGCTGATACCAGAAGTGGCGCGTCCCGGACCGAGCCGCACCAAGACCGCGGACACGACGCATAGGTGTGGTCATGGGTTGGATTGGACTCATCGCGGCCCTCCCATGACGAGATAGCCCACGACCCAAAGAATGAGCGTCAGCGTGATCGAGCCGATCAGCGTTGCAAGCGTGAGCATTTCACGCTCGGCCGGCTCCAAGCCGTGTATGGTGTCCCAGATAAGATGGCGAATCCCGCCGAGCATGTGATGAAGCAGGGCCCAGGTGTAGCCGAACAGCACCAGCTGTCCGATCAGGCTGCCCATGAACCATTCGACATTGGCGTAGGCGTTTGGCCCGGTCGCTGCAGCAGTCAGCCACCAGGCGAGCAGCAGCATGCCGAAGTAGAGCGCGGCGCCCGTAATGCGATGCACAATCGACATCACCATCGTAAGGGTCGGCTTGTAGATTTGCAGGTGAGGAGACAGCGGGCGCGTCCGCTGCAGTCCTGTCGGAGCTCCTGCCTCAAGCTCGGTCATCGTCAGCTCCACCAAGAACCAGCCAGCGAACGTTGAGGTCTCCACCCAGAAGTCGCATTGCACGTTGACGGATCAGGCCGCCGCAAGGGACGGGTATGTAAATTTTCTACTTGACCCATCGGCCGTGATCGTTACTTCATGATTTACGAAGCTTGAACCGGAAAAATGCCCATAGCAATATGCTTTATGTATAGCCTGCCTTCGTGTAATAAGAAGGAGCCTTCATTGTGCGGTTCGATTTTACCGATCTCAACCTGTTCCGGCACATTGTCGAGGCAGGCAGCATCACCCATGGGGCCGAGCGCTCAAATCTGGCCCTCGCGGCAGCCTCCACCCGCGTGCGGAAGATGGAATTGGCTTTCGGAACCCCGCTTCTGGTTCGCGGTCGTGCCGGCGTGACGCCGACACCCGCCGGCCGCACCTTGCTGCAGCACGCGCGCGGAATCCTGGCGCAGACCGAGCGCCTGCAGGAAGATCTCACCCCCTATGCGCGCGGTCTCGCCGGGCAGGTGCGGGTGCTGTCCAATACCAATGCGCTCACGGAGTTTCTCCCCGAGACGCTCAGCTCGTTCCTGATGGCTTATCCGGACATCAGCGTTGACCTCGAGGAGCGATTGAGTGACGAAATCGTCGGCCTGATCGCCGAAGGCAATGCCGACATCGGCATCGTTGCCGGTACCGTCGACTATGGCGGCCTGAACACGTTTCCATTCCGAAGCGACCGCTTTGTGCTGGTGGTTGCAAAAAATCATCCGCTCGCGGTCCGGTCGCGCATCGGCTTTGCGGAAGTGCTTGATTACGACATGGTTGGCCTTGACCGTGCCAGCGCAATCCAGCGCTTCCTCGCCGACAAGGCAAACCGGATCGGCCGTCCTCTGCGTCTGCGCGTGCAACTCCGCAGCTTCGATGCCATCTGCCGTCTGGTCGAGTGCAATGTCGGTGTCGGCATCGTGCCGGAAACGACTGTGCAGCGCACTGAGCGCACGATGGCGATCAAAGCCGTCCGGCTTACGGACCCGTGGGCACTCCGGGAGCTGACGATCTGCGTACGCGACGTCGAGGCATTGCCGCCTTACGCGCGGCAACTGGTTGATCATCTACGAGCCGGTGCCTAGCCGGGTGTTGCGCCTTTTTAGCGCGGCATGAGAACCCAATAGTCGAGGTCGAGGATTACCGAAGGGTCGTAGTCATCATCGGACTTGAACGGAAAGTCCGCGCATGGACGATCTTTCGTGGCGATGGTGCGCACGCGCAGTGCGCCGATATCGCTGCGAGCTGGCACTTCGGCGCAGGCAAGTATTTCCGACCAAGCGAATACCGTGCACCCGGCGAAAAGCGGGGCCACGTGTCGTCCTCCATTGATTGCAGCCACCTGGAACGCATTGCCCAGCCCGTTGAATGAGAGTGTGCGCGCCAGCGAGATGGCATGCCCACCATAAACCAAGCGGCGCCCGAAACGACCTTTGCTCTCGGCAAACTGGTTGAAGTGAATGCGTGCCGTGTTCTGATAGAGTCGCGTGGCAATCTGGTGTTCGGCCTCCTCGACGGTCACTCCGTCGACGTGGTCGATTTTTTCACCCACCTTGTAGTCGCCGAAGCGATTTGCACTTCCGGCCAACACGTTGTCGTAAGCAGCACGATTAATTTTCGGGCATGAACTGCCAAGCTGCGCCGGTTTCACGCTCGTTGGTAATTCGGGCACTTTTTCGCCGGGGGATGTTGCGGTCTCATCGCGCTTGCGCACCATGACCCATCGTATGTAGCCGAGTACGGCGTCGCCGGTCTCATCGAAGCCGCGTGACCGCACGTAAACGATGCCGGTCTTCTTGTTCGAGTTCTCCTTGAGCCCGATGACTTCGGAAACTGCGTTTAGCGTGGCTCCGGGAAAAACCGGCTTGAGAAATCGGCAATCGGCATAGCCCAGGTTAGCCACGGCGTTGAGCGAAATGTCCGGCACGGTTTTGCCGAACACGATATGAAAGACGAGCAGGTCGTCGAGCGGGCTTCGTGGAAATCCGATTTTCTCCGCAAAAACGTCGGACGATTGAAGGGCAAAGCGACCGCCGAATAGCCCTTGATACAAGGCAACATCGCCGACAGTGATCGTGCGCGGAGTGGCGTGGCGGATCTGCTGACCGACGTGAAAATCCTCAAAAAAATTGCCCGGACTGGTTTTTGGAATCGAAGCCGCGCTCACAAACCTGCTCCTTCATGCAATTGGTCCCTTCATTCTCACAAAACCGTGAGCCGAACGCCAGCTTGCGGCAACGGGAAACTGATGAGGATGTGTGCGGACACTGTGATAGCGCGGATACGCTAACTCGA
>Ga0066903_100004930_pt1 | contig 11437 bp, 9 predicted proteins | sample PanSoiMetaGPlot1_FD_67491 | JGI IMG/M metagenome (GOLD analysis project Ga0066903, IMG submission 67491) | Tropical forest soil microbial communities from Panama analyzed to predict greenhouse gas emissions - Panama Soil - Plot 1 (version 2) | ecosystem: Environmental > Terrestrial > Soil >...
CCCTCGCCCGCCATGATGTCGTAGCGCGCGTCGGGCTGGCCCGTGCCCGCGTAGATCACGCGCGCATCGCTCGGCGCCACGGCGAGCGCGCCGATCGCGGACGCGCGCTCGTTCTGCATGAGAGGGCGCCACGTCCGGCCCGCGTCCGTGGTCTTCCACACGCCGCCACCCGCGGCGCCGAAGTAGAACGTGGTGGCGTCGCCCTCGATGCCGGCGACCGCCGTGGCCCAGCCGGCGCGGAACGGGCCCACGAGCCGCCAGCTGGCGTCGGGCAACGGCCGCGGCGCCGCCGCGACGATCCCCGCGGAGAGCAGCACCGCCACGCCGGCCGCGACTGCGGCGCGTCCCGCAAGCTCCGATCTCCTGTTCACGTGTTCCCTCCCGGTCTCGAGCCGATTCAGGCCGGCGAGCGTAGCGCCTCCGCCGCCGGCGGGTCGAACGCGCGGGTGCCGCGCCGCGCGCGGATGAGTCCTGAAGTTCAGCTCGTGACAGGCCGATGACCCGAGCGACTGAGGCCGGCGCGCCCTGCGCCGCGTGCCCAGCGGGACACGAGCCAGGAGTGACCGGCATGTCGCTGTTGCTGAAGGACCGGTGGAAGGACTGGGCCCGCCAGTGGGGCCTCACCCACTTCCCGCAGCAAGGCTGGCTGTCGCGCACGGAGCACGTGGTCGGCGAACGCAACGGCCTGCTGGTGCGCGTCGGCTGGGGCACGGACCGGAGCGCGAGCCTGATCACGTGCATCCGCTTCCCGCGCGCGGCCGACCTCGAGCGCCTGCGCCAGCAGCTCGCCGCCGACGCCGCGCTGGACGAGCTGCCCGGCAAGGGTGGGGCGCGGCGCCACATGGCGATCGAGGACGGCGTGAAGAAGCCGGTCCGCTTCGGCGCGATCCCCGAGTTCACGCTCGCGCCCACGAGCCTCACCTGGCGCCGCGTGTTCCCGTGGGCGCTGCCGAAGACCGAGCGCGTCTCGGCGTGGGTCGACGCGCTGGTCGCGGCCGTGGCGCGCGCCACGCCCGTGTTCGACGGGCGCTGCGAGACGTGCGCCACCGGCGTCGCCAAGCGCCATGTCCTGGTGGACGGGATGCCCATGCGCATGTGCTCCGACTGCCAGCAGCGCGCGAACGCGGCCGGCGACATGGCCGAGCGCACGTACGACATGACCGAGGCCAACCACGTCGTGGGCTCCGGCTTGAGCGCGTTCGCGGCGGTCACCGGCGCCGCGGCATGGGCGGCCGTGGGCGCGCTCACGCACCGCGAGTTCGCCGCGGCCGCGATCGGCATCGGCGCGCTCGTGGCTTGGGCCTACCGGCGCGGCGCCGGCCGCGTGGACGCGATCGGCCGCGTGGTCTCGGCCGCGTTCACGCTGGGGAGCGTCGTGCTGGGCGAGATCCTGATGTACGCGTGGTGGGTGGCGAAAGCGAGGCCCGACATCGGCTTCCGGATCGACGCCGGCTGCTACGTCTACCTGACGTCGTGGAAGACCGAGCCCGGCGGCTGCGTGATCACGCTGCTGTTCGGCGCGCTCGGCGCGTGGGTGGCGTCGAAGGCGCTGGAACGTCCAAAGCTCCGGCAGCGGATCGAGCCGGCCGAGGGCTCCGCGACCGAGGAACGGCGCGCGGCATAAGGTTGTGCCCGGGCATCCGCCGCGCGTTGCGCGCGCGGTCAGCGAGTCGTCCTGTCGACCGGGCCGGCCCGAGCCCGAAGGCCGGCCCGCCGTGCCGTCACTTCACCTGCGCGTTCCCGTTCGTCCACGGGATCATCGTGAACACCGGATGGTGCAACGCTATCGACCGCGATGGATGAATGTCAGTGGTTGATGCCCCTACGAGTCGACGGATCCAACCACCGGGCACCCGACGCCGATACCGTGTTCCCCCGACAAGCACGCGAGCCCGCCGCGGTGTCACCCGCGACGGGCTCGCGTATGGGACCGAACAGCTCGCGCTCTACGAACCGCCCTGCAGGTCGGTGAGCAGCTTCACCGCGCCCGAGCGCACGTCGTTCCCCTTGCTCACGGCCTCGGCGATCTTGCCGGCCTGCGCGCTGGCCTGCGCGTCCGTCCACGCCGTCTTGAGGCCCGCGAGCCGGACCACAGGGCTCTGGTCCGCGTTCGGCGTGCCCGCGGCGGGCGCCTTGAGCCCGGCGAGCCGCTTGTCCAGTGTGGCCAGCGTGCCGGGGATGGAGCCGGCGAGCTCGTTCCACGCCGCCTGCGCCTGCGCGGTCTTCTCGCCGAGGCCGTCGGCCAGCTCCTTCACGCGCGTGCCGAGGCTCGTGGCGTCGGCCAGCGCGTTCTTGTAATCGCCGCCCTGCAGCTTCGCGGTGGTCGCGGCGATGCCGTCCTCGATCGCCTTCGCCTCGTCGGGGGCCACGTTCGTGGCCTGTTCCTTGATCGCGTTCCAGGCCGTCACGGTCTGCGCCATGGCCGCCTCCGCCGCGCCCTTCTGCGAGCCGCAGGAGGACAGGAGCACCGATGCGCCGAGCAGGGCGCCCAACCAGAAGATCCGTTTCATGGAAGGCTCCGTTCGATGGGTCGATGGATGCACGGCAACGTGCGCGCGACGCCATCCGGGGCCGGGCGCACGACGGCGCAGACCCTAGCACACGCCGGGGCGCGAACCGGTTGGGCGGGGACCCGGTCGCGTTCCCCCGGCGTGGCTAGACGTGGCTACTCGTAGCGCAGCGCCTCGATCGGATCGAGCGACGCGGCCCGCCGCGCGGGCCACACGCCGAACACCACGCCCACGGCGGCGGAGAACCCGAACGCGAGCGCGATCGAGTCCACGCCCACGGACGTGTTCCACTGCAGCGTTGTGTGCAGCACGGTGGACACCACCGCGCCCAGCGTCACACCCAGGAGCCCGCCCATCAGGCACAGCACCACGGCCTCGATCAGGAACTGGGTGAGGATGATGAACGGCGTGGCGCCGAGCGCCTTGCGGATGCCGATCTCGCGCGTGCGCTCGGTGACCGAGACCAGCATGATGTTCATGATGCCGATGCCGCCCACGAGCAGGCTCACGGCGGCGATGCCCGCGAGCAGCCACGTGAACACCTGTGTCGTCTCGCCGAGCGTGGTGAGGAAGTCGGCCTGGTTGCGGATCGTGAAGTCGTCGTCCTGGCCGGGGCGCAGGTGGTGCTGGCGGCGCAGGATGCGGCTCACCTCCGCCATCGTCGCGGTGATGCGATCCTCGCTCGGCGCCAGGACGTTCAACGAGCGCAGGCGGTCGCCGCCCATCAACCGCGCCTGTGCGGTCTGGATCGGGATCAGCACCTGGTCGTCCGGGTTCTGGAACCCGCCGGTCTGCCCCTTGGGCGCCAACACGCCCACGACCAGGAACTGCGCCCCGTCGATGCGCACGCTCTCGCCCAGGATCGAGGCCGGGGCCGCGAGGCCGAGGTCGGTCACGACCTGCGGCCCCAACACCGCCACGCGGCGGCGCGCGGCGTCCTCGCTGGCCACGAACATGCGGCCCACGTCCATCGCGTAGCGACGCACCTCGAGGTAGTTCGCGGTCGTGCCCACGATCGTGGTGTTCGTGTTGTGGCTCCCGTACACGACCTGCAGCGAGCGCGACATCTCGGGCTCCACCGCCGCGAGCACGTTGCCGCGCTGCTCCAGCTCCTGCGCGTCCTCGATCTTGAGCGGCCGGCGGTCCGTCGCCGAAGCGACCGAGCCGGGGCCGCGCTGCTGGCCGGGGACCACGGTGAGCATCGTCGTCCCCAGAGACGCGATGCGGTCCTTCACGGACTGCTGGGCCCCGCGCCCCAGCGCCACCATCGCGATCACGGCCGACACGCCGATGACGATGCCCAGCATGGTGAGCAGCGAACGCAGCTTGTTCGAGCGCAGCGCCTCGAGCGCCACCGCGAACGTCTCGACGATCGGCACTTTACACCTCCCTCCTCAGCTCCCTCCGCGGCGGCCGCTACCCCCGCCGCCCCCTGCGCCCCCGCCACCACCGCCACCGCCGCCGCCGATGCCGCCGGGCATCGTGCCCACGCGCTGGCGGATCTGCGTCTGCTGCTGCGTGCGCGAGGCCTGCGCCTGCGCGATGCCCAACTGGACGACGGCTTCGCCCTCCTTGACGCCGGAGATCACCTCGGACCAGTCGAAGTCGGAGAGGCCCAGCTTCACGAGCCGCGGCTCGATGCCGGTCGCGGTCTTCACGAACACCACCTGGGCGCGGTCGGGCCGGCGCATGCCGCCGCCTCCAGCGCCCGGATCGCCGCCGCCCCAGCCGCCGCCGCCCGGGCCGCCGGTCCCGCCCGGCATGCCGGCCGCGGCGTTCGCGCTCTCCGGCCCGCGCCAGCCGGCGCCGCCGTTGCCGCGGCCGCCGCCGAAGCCGTGGTGGCCGTGCCGCGCGCGCGCCGAGTCGCCCCACGCGGGCCGGCCGCCGGCGAGCAGCGAGTCGCGCCCTCGCCAGCGGCCCGCGGCGGTGGAGTCGCGCCAGTGGCCCCCGCCATCGCCCATCGCGCCCGTGGGGAGCGAGCGCATGAGCCGGGTGCGCACCGAGTCGGCGTTCAGGCCGAGCGTGGGCGCCAGCACCAGCGCCTCGCGCAGCGACCGCACCGCGTCCACCGGCACGGCCGGCACGCCGTTCCGGTGGTCCACGATCAGCGACACCTCGCCGTTCATGCCCGGCAGCAGCGCGTCGTTCTCGTTCACGAGCGACACCAGCACCGGGAAGTTCGTGACCGACTGCTGGATCACCGCCTGGGGCTCGATCTTCTCCACCGTGCCCTCGAACGTGCGGTCGGGATAGGCGTCCACGGTCACGGTGGCGTGCTGGCCCGGCCGCACCTGGCCCAGGTCGGTCTCGGCCACGAGCGCGCGCATGCGGATGCTGTCCAGGTCCGCCATCGTGAGCAGCGTCGTGCCGCCGCTCACGGACGACGTCGCGGACGAGATCACCTGGCCGGCGCTCACCGGCGCCGACAGTACGGTGCCCGCGACCGGCGCGCGCACGGTGGCGTCGTCCAGCCGCTGCTTCGCCAGGTCGAGGTTCGTGCGCGCGGTCACGAGCGCCGCCTGCGCGTTCACGAGGTCCAGCTGCGCGGCGTCGTGCTCGTCGGCGGTGATCACGCCACGCGAGAACAGCTCGTCCGACCGCGTCTTCTGCCCCTGCGACACCTGGACCTTCGCCTCGGCCGCATTCAGCGCGGCGAGCGCCTGGTCGTACTGGTTGCGCACGTCGCGCGTATCGATCTGCACCATGAGGTCACCGGCCTTCACCTTGGAGCCCACGGAGACCGGCATGATCGTGATCGTGCCGGAGGCCTTGGACTTCACCTCGACCGGGTCCACCGGCTCGATCGTGCCGCTCGCCTCGATCGTGAGCGCGATGTCGTGCCGCTCCACCGCCTCGGCGACCACCGCGTCGGCGGGGTCGTTCGCGCGGTGGCTCCGCACCTGCCACACCGCGCCGGCGGCGAGCAGGGCGATGCCGGCCAGTGTCACGGCCGGGCGCATCTTCCGGTTCATGAGGTCCTGCCTTTCCGCGCCACGCGCGTCATGGGTGCCATGGGTTCGGTCGTCATGTAGGTCAGAGATCGCGCCCCACCAGGGCCTCGAGCTGGGCCTTGGCGACGCGCTGGTCGTAACGCGCGCGGATCAGGTCGCGCCGCGCCTGGTCGAGCTGCGTCTGCGAGGACAGCACGTCGAGCAGCGTCGAGCCGCCCGTGGCGTAACGCTCCTTCTGCACGCGCAGGTCCTCGTCCGCGGCCTCCACGCTGGCGGACTCGGAGGCCACGCGCTGCGCGGCCTCGCGAAAACCCCCCAGCCCGTCGGTGAGCGCCTGGCGTGCACCGAGCCGCGCGTCGCGCAGCGCCGCATCCGCGTTGCTAAGCGAGACGCCGGCCTGCGTGAGGCGCTCCTCGCGCGCGAACTGGTCGAACACCGCCCACGACAGCCCGAACCGCAGCGAGCCGGAGTAGTCGAGCGACGTGGGATCCCAGATCGGCGAGCTGCCGGTGCCGGTGGCGGTGCGCGCCCAGCTCGCGCTCACGCTCGGCAGGTACTCGCTCCACGAGCTCTGCCGCGCCGCGCGCGCCGCATCCCGCTCCGCGCGCGCCGCGCGCACGGACGGCGCGTCCTCGACGAGCGCCGCAAGCGTCGAGTCGCTGACCGCGAGCGGACCGGGCGCCGCCGAGTCCGCCGCGGCGGTGACCGGCTCGAGCGAGCCCACCGTGCGCGCCAGCGCCGCGTCGGCGGAGGCGCGCGCGGTCGCGGCCTCGAGCACGGCGAGCTGCGCGTCGCGCACCTGGATCTCCGCGCGCAACGAGTCGGAGCGCGTCGCGGCCTTCGTCTGCGTGCGCGCCACCGAGGCCACGCGCTGCTGCTCGGCCTGCTGCAGCTGCGCGGCGGCGGCCTGCTCCGTCTCGACCGCGGCCAGCACGTTGAAGTACGCCTGCTTCGTGGCGAGCGCCGCCTGCCAGCGCGCGGTCGCGGCGTCCACGCTCGCCGAGATGTGCTGCGCGCGCGCCTGGCTCAGGTCGAAGAAGCGGCGGCCGCCGTCGAACAGGACCAGGTTCGCGTTCGCGCCCAGGTTCGAGGACCACGGCTGGCGCGAGACCACGATGACCTGGCCGTTCTCCACCCGCGTGCCGCCGGTCTGGCCCAGCTGCTTGTTCGTGCCCGCCGACACGGACAGGCTGGGGAGGAACGCGCCGTACGCCGTGTGCACCGCGGCGCCCGCGTTCCGGTTCGCGCCGTCTGCGCGCACCACGCCGACGTCGTTCTTCGCCGCCATGGCGAGCGCCTCGGTGAGCGTGATCGGCCGCGGCTCCGCGCGCGCCGCGCCGGCGGCGAAGCACGCGCCGGCCAGGGCGCACCGCAGCGCGGCCGCGGTCCTCATGCGCGGCTCCGGCCGAGCGTGCTCATGGCTCGACCACGCGCAGGTAGGCGCGGCGGAACGTGCGGTCGGGCCGGTCGGCGCCGCTCACCTTGACCGTCATCATCAGCTCGCCGGACGCGTTCACCGCCCACGCCTCGACGGCCTTGCCGGCGTTCGGCACGTCGTGCTCGATCGCGAGCGACTTGCCGTCCCAGGTGCCGAGCCGGTGCAGCGCACCTGGCGCGCGCGCGAACGTGTCGGCCGCGGCGCTCACCGTGGCAATCTCCTGCAGCACGGTGCCGGTCGAGTCCTCGAAGCTCACGAGCATCGGCGTCTGCGTGATGTGGATGTTGGCGGGCAGGCGCGGCGGGCGTGCTCCCTCGCTCCCGCCGCCGCCACCACGCTCCGCATGGCCGCCGCTGTACCCTCCGGCGTGCCCGCCACCACCCCAGCCGCCATGACCGCCGTACCCGCCGCCGCCCCAGCCGCCATGGCCACCGCCGTGCCCGCCGCCCTCGGCGCCCTCGCCATCGTGGGGAGATGGGGGCGAGTCGCTGTGGGCGGGATCGAGCTGCCAGTCGCCGCTCAGGTCGGACTTCGCGGGTGTCGCCGATTGCGCGCGCACCGGCGTCGCGGCGACGAGGATCGTCAGCGTCAGGAACGGGTACAGGACCTGCTTCGGAGCGCGCATCCGGTTCTCCCTCTCGGTCGGCGGCCGTACATCGAACTGCCGGGCGCGGCCCGCCCGTCTCGGCCTGCATGGATATGGACGCATGGAGATGTGGCAGGAATGTGGCGTGCGGTTGGCATTTCGTAAGACGTGGGGCGCCCCGGGCCGCCGGGCGTTGCCCGGCGCCGCCTTGCGGCGCCCGGAATCCAACGTCACGATTTCGTGCGCTCGTGCCACACTCCTGCCACGCGCGTCGCATCACAATGAACGCGGAGGTTCCGAAGTGGGCTCGCTCATCCTCGTGGTGGAAGACGACAGCCGCATCGCGGACCTGATCGGCCGCAACCTCGAAGCCGCCGGGTTCACGTGCACGATGGCGACGCACGGCGACCAGGCGCTGGGCGAGTTCGCGCGCTCGCAGCCGTCGCTCGTCGTGCTCGACCTGGGGCTCGCGGGCATCGACGGCCTCGAGGTCACGCGCCGCCTGCGGCGCGAGAGCGACGTGCCGATCCTCATGGTCACCGCCCGCTCGGCGGAGAGCGACAAGCTCCTGGGTCTCGAAGTCGGCGCCGACGACTACATCACGAAACCGTTCAGCACCGCCGAGCTCGTGGCGCGCGTGCGCGCGCTGCTCCGCCGCTCGTCGGGACAGCTCGTGGAGCGGCGCATCGACCTGGGCGGACTGCGCATCGATCCGGCGCGCCGCGTCGTCGAGCGCGACGGGCGCCCGGTCACGCTCACCACGCTCGAGTTCGACCTGCTCTACTTCCTCGCGGCGCGGCCGGGCCGCGTGTTCAGCCGCGAGGCGCTGATGGAGCACGTCTGGGGCAGCGACCGCGTCGTGGACGAGCGCTCCATCGACAGCCTTGTGTCGCGCCTGCGCCGCAAGCTGGAGAACGAGCCCGGCGCGCCCTCCTACCTGCAGACGGTGTGGGGCGCCGGCTACCGGCTCATGGCCCCGGCATGACGCCCGCCCCGCGTGGCCGCAGCCTGGTGTGGCTCGTCACCGGCGCGTTCCTGCTCGCCGCCGTCGTGGGCGCGGTGCTGCAGGGGCTCGTCGCGTACATGGTCGTGCGCCCGATCGAGGCGCGCGAGGCGCGCGCACGCGCGGAGCTCGCGGCCTCGAGCATCGCCGGGTTGTACGCCGCGGCACCGGTCGCCCCCCGCGGCGCCGATCTCGACTCGTTGCTCGCGCGCCAGCGCACGCTGCACGGCCTGCGGCCCGCGGTGGTGTTCGTGCGGCGCCAGGACGGCACGCTGGTCACGGCGCCGCCGGAGCTGGTGCACTTCGCGTCGCGCTGGCTGCCCGACTCCATGCAGAGCGCTGACGCTCGCCGCACCGAGGTGCTGGCACGGCGCCGGCTCGAGAACCACGGCCAGGTGCTGGGCGAGATGCTGGTCATGCGCCGCGTGCCGCGCGGCCCCGGCCCCACCGAGCCTGCGTTCGGCTGGCTCCTCTACCTGCCCATCGCCGCCGTGCTGTCGGTCGTGCTCGCGTTCCTGCTCGTGCGCCTGCTCGCGCGCCGGTTGCGCTCGCTCGAGGCGCTGGCCGGCCGCGTCGCCGCCGGCGACCTGTCCGCGCGCGTCGACGACCCGAATCGCGACGAGATCGGCCGCGTCGCCGGGCAGTTGGACCGCATGGCCGAGCGGCTCGCCGCGGCGCGCGAGACGGTGGAGATGCACGAGCAGCAGCGCCGCCAGCTGTTCGCCGACATCACGCACGAGCTGGCGACGCCGCTCACCTCGATCCGCGCCGCGGCCGAGACGCTGCTCGATCCGCACGTCCCGCTCGCGCCCGAGGAGCGGACGCGCTACGTGCGCGGCGTGCTCGACGAATCGCGCCGGCTGGACCGGCTGATTCGCGACCTCTTTGAATTGGCACGCTTGGAGGCTGGCGCGACGCCGCTCCAACTCGAGCGCCTCGACTGGGCGGCGCTGTGCCGGAACACGATCGAGCGCTTCGGTCCGCGCTACGCCGCGGCGCACCTCGCGCTGGAGTGGAAGAACGGCGCCGCCGAGGCGTGGGTGCAGGCGGACGGCCTGCGGCTCGAGCAGGCGCTCGACAACCTGCTCGTCAACGCGCTGCGCTACGTGCCGGCGGGCGGCCACGTGCACGCGTCGCTGGAGCGCGTGGCCGGTCCACGCATGCGCTGGCGGTTGCGCGTCGACGACGACGGCCCGGGTCTCCCCCCGGAAGAGCTGTCGCGGGTGTTCGAGCGCTTCTACCGCGGCAGCGGCGTACCCGGCAACGGCAAGCACGGCAACGGGAGCGACATCCCGGTCGGCGACACGAGCAGCGCGCGCGAGACCGCCGTGGACGGCGGCTCGGGTCTGGGGTTGGCGATCGTGCGCGAGATCGTCGAGCGCCACGGCGGCGCGGTCCGTGCGCGGGGCGTGAGCCCGCACGGGCTGGCGATCGAGGTGGAGCTGCCGTCGCTCGACTGAGGCCGGCCTAGAGCTGCACCTGCACCTGCGCCAGCGCCGTGTTCACGCGCAGATCGGGCTGGGCGCGGCCGGCCTTGGGCGGCTGGCCCGCGATGCGGCGCGTGAACTGGAGCAGCAGCCGCACCTTGCCGGGCGCGATGTCGTAGTTCGCCGCGTATTCGAGCGCACGGACACGGCGCGACGCCCCGATCAGCGGGCGCTGGTAGTCCTCCTGCCGCGCGTACAGCGTCACGCGCGGCACGACGCGCACGCCCTCCAGCACGTACCAGCCGAACTCGTCCTTCGCGCGCGGTCGCCCGTCCACGTGGCGCGTCAGGTACTCCGTGCGCACGCCCACGCCCATGTACTGCGCCGCGGCATCCACGCCCCAGCGCATGCTGTCCGGGCTGTCGTGCGAGTAGCTGCCGCCCAGCGCGAGCTGCGGGATCGGGCGCACCGTGGCGCGCGCGACGACGATCGCGACCGAGTCGCGGTTCGCGATGGCGTTCGCGCCCTCGCCGTTGAACACGCCCAACTGCAGCGTGCCGTACGGGCCCGCCGTGTACTCTCCCATCATGCCGACGTCGTACTTGGGCGCGATCGAGTCCACGGCCACGGCGAGGTCCGCCACCTCGAGGTTCGGCACGGGGATCAGGTACTCGCGCGTGAACGGTGTCTTGAACTCGCCGGCGGTGATCGCGAACGGCGCCGGGTTCCAGCGCGCGATCGCCTCGCGCAGGCTCACCGTGGCCGGCGCGCGCACGCCCGCCGAGGCCTGGAACTCGACGAGCAATCGATACGCGAACTTGTACGGCAGCGTGCCGTCCACCGAACCCCGGGCGCGATTGAGGAACGCGGAATAGCCCACACCCTGCACAGCGGTCTGGCGCGCCTGGATGTAGCCGCCGAGGCGCGGCAGCGGGATCGGCGTCGCGGCCGTGACCGGCGGAGGCTCCAAGCTGTCCGGCTCGAACTGCGCGTGGGCGAGGGTGGGTAGCGACAGGGCCGCAGTCGCCAGTGCGACCGCGAGCGCCCGGCGGACAGCCGCCGGCGCGGGCCCGGAGCGACGGCCGGACGCGGGAACCATGAGGAGCCTCGAGGATGCGGGTTGGGTTGTCTGCGGCGGCTAGATGACTCAATATGCCGGCCGAGAGTCGTCCGGGGAACATAAGCGGCCACTCGCGACTTCCTCAAGTCGGGTGGGGCCCGGAGGAGTTGGGATGGACACACTCAGTGCTGAAGAGGCCGCCCGGCTGTTGCACCTCAACGTGAAGCGCGTGCAGAGCCTGGCGCGCTCGGGAAAACTGCCTGCCGCGCGCGTGGGCCGCAAGTGGTTGTTCCATCGCACCGACCTGGAGGCGTTGCTCGGGCGGCCGGCCGCCCCGGCGCCCAGCGGCGCGCTCGCGATCAGCGCGCGCAATCGGCTGCACGGCCAGATCGTGCGCATCCAGGCCGACGGCATCATGGCCGAGGTGCACGTGCGCATCGGCGACCAGGAGGTGGTCTCGGT
>Ga0066903_100004931_pt1 | contig 11437 bp, 9 predicted proteins | sample PanSoiMetaGPlot1_FD_67491 | JGI IMG/M metagenome (GOLD analysis project Ga0066903, IMG submission 67491) | Tropical forest soil microbial communities from Panama analyzed to predict greenhouse gas emissions - Panama Soil - Plot 1 (version 2) | ecosystem: Environmental > Terrestrial > Soil >...
TGGGCCGACGCCTTGGCCCCGTTTTTCGCGAGCCGGTGCGCAACCTCGACGACCGCCCGCTCGGCATTGCCATAGAGCAGGACATCGGCTTTGGCATCCGCCAGAATCGAGCGGCGCACCTTGTCGGACCAGTAGTCGTAATGGGCGATGCGGCGCAGCGAGCTTTCGATGCCGCCGAGCACGATCGGCACGTCACGAAATGCCTCGCGGCAACGCTGGGCATAGACGATCACGGCGCGATCGGGTCGTCTGCCGCCCTCCCCATTCGGCGTGTAGCTGTCGTTGTGGCGGAGCCGCCGATCCGCGGTGTAGCGGTTCACCATGGAATCCATGTTGCCGCCGGTGATGCCGAAGAACAGCATCGGCCGGCCCAGCGCCGCAAAAGGCTCGGCGCTGCGCCAGTCCGGCTGCGCAATAATGCCGACCCGGAAGCCATGCGCCTCCAGCAGGCGGCCGATAATGGCCATGCCGAAGCTTGGATGGTCCACATAGGCGTCGCCCGTAACCAGCACGATGTCGCAGGCGTCCCAGCCAAGCGCGTCCATTTCGGTGCGCGACGTCGGCAGAAACGGCGCGGTGCCGAAACGGTGCGCCCAATATGGGCGATAGGAAAAGAGCGGCTTCGCCGCGTCCGTGGCAACTTGCTGAGGAGTACCCATGCAGGACATTTACGGCGCTTGGCAGCCTAGTCAATGGCGCGGATAGGGTGGCGCACTTGCAAACCATAGCCCGGATTGAGCCACCGGGTCCGGCCTTCGGCCGGCCCAATGATAAACTCCGCGAAAATGCCCTGCCAACGGGCAAGGCCACCCGGGGTTTCGCTGCGCTCAACCCGGCTTACGGGTCCGGCGGTCGCCGGACCTCCTCTTGCGCAGGCTCCCCTGGCCGCTATATCGGGTCCTGAATCAGTGTCATCGCGGGAGTGAGCGGCATGAGCGGCGAAGCTGAAACCGTTGCCCAGACCCACCCGTTTCAAGCCGAAGTCGCCGAGCTGCTGCGCCTGATGGTGCACTCGGTCTATTCCGAGGCCGACATATTTCTGCGGGAGCTCATTTCCAACGCATCGGACGCCTGCGACAAGTTGCGCTATGAGGCGATCGCCAAGCCTGAACTGCTTGCCGACGGCCGCGCGCTGGCGATCCGCATCAAGCCCGATGCCGCGGCCGGCACCCTCACGGTCGAGGATACCGGCATTGGCATGGACCGCCAGGAGCTGATCGACAATCTCGGGACGGTGGCCCGTTCGGGCACCCGCGCCTTCATCGAGCGTCTCGCCGAAGCCAAGGACGGCGCAGGACTGATCGGCCAGTTCGGGGTCGGCTTCTATTCGGCCTTCATGGTGGCGGATCGCATCGAGGTGACGAGCCGCCGGGCCGGCGCCGGGGAGGCCTGGGTATGGACCTCCTCGGGCGGCGCAGGCTTCGAGATCGCGTCTGCGAGCGAGGCGCAAGCGGCGCGGGTCCCGCGCGGCACCGAGCTCGTGCTCCACCTCAAGCCCGACGCCAAGCGCTACCTCGAGCCTTATGAGATCGAGCGCGTCGTTCACGCCTATTCGGATCACATCCTGTTTCCGATCGAGCTTGCGGGCGGCGAGGGCGAGCCGCGTCAGATCAATGCCGCGAGTGCGTTGTGGCAGCGATCCAAGTTGGAACTCAAATCGGAAGACTATACGCACGCCTATCGGTCGATCGCCGGGATGTTCGACGAGCCGGCCATGACGCTGCACTATCGGGCCGAAGGCCGCCAGTCCTATGCGGTGCTGCTATTTTCACCTTCGACGCCGCCCTTCGACCTGTTCGATCAGGGCCGCAAAGGCCACATCAAGCTTTACGTGCGCCGCGTCTTCATCACCGACGGCGCGGAGTTGCTGCCCAGCTATCTGCGTTTCGTGCGCGGCGTCGTCGACAGCGAGGACCTGCCGCTCAATATCTCGCGCGAGATGCTGCAGAACAATCCGCAGGTGGCGCAGATCAGGAAGGCGCTGACCGGCCGCGTCATGACGGAATTGGAGCAACTCGCCGCCAAGGAGGGCGAGGATGCCAAGCCTTATGGGAAAATCTGGGAAGCGTTCGGCCCGGTCATCAAGGAAGGCATTTACGAGGACTTCGAACGGCGTGCCCAGCTCTTGGCGCTGGCGCGCTTCACCACGACCGCCGGTAGCGGACGTTCGTTGAAACAGTACGTCGCGGACCTCAAAACCAACCAGACGGAAATCTACTATCTTGTCGGCGACAGCCTGGATCGCCTGAAATCCAATCCCAAGCTTGAAGCGGCGCGCGCACGGGGCATCGAGGTTCTGCTGCTGACCGACCCGGTCGATGCGTTCTGGTCCGCGACGCCGCTCGATTTCGAAGGCAAGCCCCTCAAGTCGCTCAGTCAAGGCGAGGTCGATTTCAGCCTGGTGCCGCTCACCGACCGGGAACACAAAGCAGAGGAAGCTGAGAAAGCCACAGTCGACGACGCCACAATAGTCGCGACTGTAAAGCGGGCGCTCGGCGAGCGCGTCTGCGATGTACGCGCCTCTCAACGATTGACCGACAGCGCCGCATGTCTGGTGGCGGGCGGAAACGGACCTGATCGCGAGCTGGAACGCCTCCTCGCTCGCCACAATCGCAGCTCGGGCGCCAAACCGGTTCTCGAGCTCAACATGCGTCACATTTTGGTGAAGGCGCTGGCTCGCGCCAAGCATGAAGAGCGGGAGACCGATATTGCGGACCTTTCCGCCTTGCTGCTTGAAGAAGCGCAGATTCTCGATGGCGAGATTCCGGAGGACCCGGGCGCATTCACTGCGCGACTCAACCGCCTGATCATGCGTGGGCTGCCGGCGACGTGAACGGGTGGGAGCGCGGGGTTGGTTTCGCTGCGCTCGCTCAACCCCACCTAGCGGCGGCCCGGCGCGGGCTGTCGGCCGCACGAAAAAGGCCGCCCCTAGGTGGGCGGCCCGAAGTACTTGCAGATGCTGTTTCTACCAGCGTCGTCAGCCGGTGTAGGCCGCGCGGCGCTGTTCTTCGTGCTCGCGCGCTGTCATCGGGCGCGCCGGAAGTTGCAGGACGGTCGCCTCCTGGCCTTCGCGAAGCGCGGTCAGAAGCACGATTTGCCCGTCCGGAAACTCCAACGCGTCGTGATGGACGTGCGGGGTTTCTTTATCGATTTGACGGAAGATCGCAGTCGCATGCTTGAGGCTTTTCACGCTCTGCCCGAAGAATCTTGGCGATTCAATCGCGACCTCTCCGGTAAACGCAATTTCCGTTCCGGGAAGCACGCAAACGGCTGTGTTACGATCTTCCGGAGCGCTGAAGCCCCGTGTTCCGGTACCGAAGTTTCTGGTCGTGAGCTTGTCTCCGACCGCCGCAGGGCGTGACGCGACGCCTTGTAGGCTGTAGTCACACATGGCAAGGAACTCCTGTTTCTAAGCCCTATGGCCCCAGTTGTGCTCGCCCCCCGTCTTGTGTCCTCAAGCCTTGCCGCTCTTTCCCAGACTGCTCAGGTTTTGACCAGGCCTGGTTCAGGCCGGGTTCTCAGGTCTTGCTCTGGCTCAAGACCTGACTACAAGCCTTGATTCTACAAGCCTCAATACTTCCAATCTTAGCGCCTGCCTCAGTCACAAGCACTGGATTTGGCCAAGACAGGATGATCGCTACATTTGGCAAAACTTAGGCTGCCACGGAATCGGTCGCGCTGCAATGGACATCTTTGCCCTGCGCGACACCACGACAACGCCGCCAATTCCTTGCGCTTCAATATGTGATCTGCAAAGAAGTGCCGCATGACGACGCCGTCCGGACCACTCAAGGGCATCAAGGTATTCGATCTCACGCGCGTGCTTGCGGGGCCGACCTGCGTGCAGATGCTTGCAGATCTCGGAGCGGACGTCGTCAAGATAGAGAAGCCGGGTTGCGGCGACGACACGCGCGGATTCGCGCCGCCCTTCATGCCCGGCACCAAGGAGAGTGCCTACTTCGTGGGCGTCAATCGCAACAAACGGTCGGTCACGCTCGATATCGCCAAGCCGGAAGGCCAGGAGATCGCGCTGCGGTTGATCGCGCAGAGCGATATTCTCGTCGAGAACTTCAAGGTTGGCGCGCTGGCGAAATACGGTCTCGGCTACGAGCAGTTGAGCGAGAGGTTTCCCGGACTGATCTACTGCTCGATCACCGGCTTCGGGCAGACCGGACCTTATGCCGAGCGGCCCGGCTACGACAGCCTGATCCAGGCAATGGGCGGCGTCATGAGTCTGACCGGCGAGCCGGACGGCCAGCCTCAGAAAGTCGGAATTCCGCTCGCGGATTTATTCGCGGGACTCTATGGCTGCATCGGGATATTGGCAGCGTTGCACCATCGGGATGCCACCGGCGAGGGGCAGCAAATCGACATCGGTATGCTTGACACCCACGTCGCCTGCCTTGCGAACCAGGGCATGAATTATCTCGCGACCGGCGAGAATCCGCCGCGGCTTGGCAATCAGCATCCCAACATCGTGCCCTATCAGGTGTTTCCGACCCGCGACGGATACATGGTGCTGTCGATCGGCAACGACCCGACCTTCAAGCGATTTTGCGAGAGCTTCGGGCTCAGCCACCTGCTTGCGGATCAGCGCTTCGCCACCAACGCGGCACGGGTCGAAAACCGTCAACTCGTCACCGACACGCTCACGCCGTTGATGAAAACGAGGACAACCGCCGAATGGGTGGGCAAGCTCGAAGCGTTGAAGATCGGCTGTGGGCCGATAAATACGCTGCGCGATGTGTTCGCAGATCCGCAGTGCCGCGCCCGCGGCGTGATCGTCCACATGCCGCATGCCGCAGCTGCAAATGGTGTTGACGTCATCGCCAACCCGGTGCGCCTCTCGGAAACTCCGGCCGACTACCGGTTGCCGCCGCCGCTGCTCGGCCAGCATACCGATGAGGTGCTGTCCGAGCGCCTTGGTTTAGATCACACGAAATTGGCCGCGCTGCGAGAAAACGGCATCATCTGACCGCGTGAAACAATTAAGGACCTCATCCTGAGGAGGCCGCCGTTTCGAAGGATGACCGCGAGTCCATGCCAGGCATCCATCCTTCGAGACGCACGCTAAAGCGCGTTCCTCAGGATGATGAGGTGTACACTGTACACGGGTGCCGCGCAGCAAAGGTCACGAGCCCACCTCCAAATCCTCAAGCCTTGCCATGTAGCGCACCTCGAGGTCCGCTTCGCCGAACATTTCTTGCACCACCCGGAACTCCAACCCCCATTTCGGCTCAGAAAAATCTGGCTCGTAGGCGACAAGCTCGCTGATGCCGGATTGGATGATCGCTTTGGCGCACTCAACGCATGGGAACCACGGCACGTACATGACGCAGCCCTTGAGCGATACGCCAATCCGGGCGGCGTTGTAGATTGCGTTGCGCTCGGCATGGGAACTCCACATGTACTTCGCGCCGGTCTCGCGGCGGTGCCTCGCCTCGACATCGTCGCGCACTCCGCGCGGAAAACCGTTGAAGCCCGTCGATCTGATCTCCTTGTCCGGCCCGACAATGACGGCGCCGACCCGGCGGCCTTTTTCCTTGCTCCAGCGGGCGATCTGATGCGCCAGCAGCATGAACCTCTCATCCCAGGTACTCGAAAACATTGCGGTTCGGGTCCTCCGTTCGGCTCGCCGCATTAAAACAACGTTCCAGCAAAGAGAGAAGCCATTCGTCGCCGCAGTCGCGATGTCTCGATGGCAGCTAATCGCCCCAAGGCGCCACAACAATGCCCAACGCTCCCAGCAATGGAAGTGAGCTGACGATCAGACCCGGCTTGAGAGATCTCCCTGAGGAGGCCCTTCCGCCCATTTCGCCGGTCATATAGGCTCCCCAATAGCTGCATTGTTCGGGACGCGCCGAGGTCTCCGCGTAAATTCACAGCAAAGATGCCAATCGGCGTGCACCCACTCTCAGACCGACTTCCTTTGTTCGGTCTCTTGTCATCCTGAAACCAGGGTAGCTCGCAGGGCCTTCGTCGCTGCGAGCAGGCTTCCGTGGAAATTGTCTGGATTTGACCGACCAATAACAGAGAGGTCTAGACAATGGATCGACGAACATTCTTGAAATCCGCAGCCGGTGCGGCTGCGGGCACACTTGCGACACCAGCCATCTCAGAACGCGCCGCCGTACGAGCGCTGCGCCTGGTGCCTCATGCGGACCTCGCCAATTTCGATCCGATCTGGAGTTCCGCCTATATCGCGCGCAACGCCGGGTTGTTGGTTTGGGACATGCTCTATGGCGTCGACGCCAACCTGCAACCTCGGCGCCAGATGGTGGAATCTGAGGAAATCTCGCCGGACGGCCTCACCTGGATTTTTCGGCTGCGGCCCGGCTTGAAATTCCACGATGGCGAGCGCGTACTCGCGACGGACGCTGTGGCGAGCATCAATCGTTGGGCGGCCCGCGAGCCCATGGGCGCGATGGTCAAGGCCATCGAGAACGAACTCGTCGCTGTCGATGACCGCACGTTCCGCTGGGTCCTGAAAAAGCCCTTTCCGAAAATGCGCCTGGCGCTGGGCAAGATCGGCACGCCTTGCTGCTTCGTCATGCCGGCCCGCATCGCCGCGACCGATCCGTTCAAGCCGATCGGCGAATATGTCGGCAGCGGGCCGATGCGCTTCATCAGGAAAGACTGGGTGCCGGGCGCCAGGGCGGCGTTCGAGAAATTCGCAGATTACGTACCGCGTCCGGAGCCCGCGTCATGGCTTGCGGGCGGAAAGAGCATCCTCGCCGATCGCATCGAGTGGGTTGTCATTCCCGATCAGGCCACCGCCGCGGCGGCGCTGCAGAATGGGGAAGTCGACTGGTGGGAGCTGCCGACCCCCGATCTGCTGACGGCGCTGCGGAAAAACCGCAACATAATCGTCGACATTGCCGACCCTCTCGGCAACATCGGCGTGTTGTTGATGAACCACCTTCATCCGCCCTTCAACGACGTGCGGGCGCGCCGCGCAATCCTCACGGCGATGAGTCAGGAAGACTACATGCGCGCGTTTGTCGGCGACGACGACACGATGTGGAAGCCGCTGCCGGGATTCTTCACGCCGGGCGCGCCGCTCTACACCGAAGAGGGTGGCGCAATCCTCACGGGTCCGCGCCGGCTCGACGTTGCGAAGCGCCTGCTCGCCGAGAGCGGATATGCAGGGCAGCCTGTCGTCTCAATGGCGGCTCAGGATCTGCCACAGCATAAAGCCTGGGGTGATGTCACCGCCGACCTGCTGACTCGCCTTGGCATGAAGGTGGACTACGCCGCCGTCGACTGGGGTACCGTCGTCGCGCGGCGCACACAGAAGGCCCCGCCCAGCCTGGGTGGCTGGCACATCTATCATACCAATTTGACCGGTGCCGAATGCGTCGACCCGACCAACAAGTTCGTCCGCGCCAGCGGTGAACTCGCGCAGAATGGATGGCCGAACAGTCCGCAAGTCGAGGCGGAGGTCGCGTCCTGGTACGACGCAAATAATCTCGGCGAAGAAAAGACCGTCGCGCGCCGGCTCAACAGGGCTGCTCTCGACCATGTGGTGTATGCCCCGCTTGGCATGTACCTGAGACATTTTGCTTGGCGCAAGAACGTAGGCGGCGTGGCGCGCGGGCCGCTGCCGTTCTTCTGGGGCGTAACCAAGACGGTGTGATCTGCGATGGACCTGCACTTCCAGTCCGCTGCCGAGATTGCCCGGCTGATTCGCGAGCGCAAGGTAAGCGCCGTGGAGACGCTGGAGCACTTTCTTGCTCGCATCGAAAAATACAATCCTCGGCTCAACGCCATCATCTGGCTCGATGCGGCTCGGGCGCGAGAGCGCGCCGGGGCAGCCGACGCAGCGCTCGCGAAAGGTGAGATTTGGGGACCGCTCCATGGCGTGCCCATGACCATCAAGGAGAGCTACAACGTCGCCGGCTCGCCGACGACCTGGGGCGATCCCAATCTCAAGAACAACATCACGGGAACAAACGCTCTCGCCGTCGAGCGGCTGACCAAGGCAGGCGTTGTGCTGTTCGGCAAGACCAACGTGCCGCTGCTGCTCGCCGACCACCAGAGCTACAACACGATTTATGGCACCACCAACAATCCCTGGGACTTGTCGCGCACGCCCGGCGGGTCTTCCGGCGGCTCGGCGGCGGCGCTCGCCGCGGGCCTCACTGGCGTCGAAGCCGGCAGCGACATCGGCGGCTCGATCCGCATTCCGGCGCACTTCTGCGGCGTGTTCGGGCTCAAGCCGACCTGGGGCGTGGTTGCCCCGAAAGGGCAGGCGCTTCCCGGTTCGCAGGCCTATGCGGACATTTCTGTCATTGGGCCGTTGGGGCGCGGCGCCGACGATCTCGAAATCGCGCTCAATGCCATGGCGGGCCCGGACGAAATCGACGACGTCGCCTGGAAGGTCGATCTGCCCGCGTGCAGCGCGGCCTCACTCAGGGATTTTCGCATCGCCGTGAAGCTCTCCGACCCCAATTGCGAGATCGAGACCGAATACGCGGACAAGCTTCAGGGGCTGGTCGATGCGCTGGCGCGGCGCGGCGCAAAGGTAAAGGAGGTTGAGCCTAAGCTTGACACGACGCGCCTTCACGAGATGTATATCCTGCTGCTGCGTGCGGCGACTTCGGTGCGGACGCCTGACGAGGACATCGAGCGCTGGCGCAAGGCCGCGGAGGCAGTCGGTCCGGGCAAGGAGCCCTATCTCGAGCTCATGGTACGCGGCAATAAGCTGGTGCACCGCGACTGGCTCCGTCTCAACAATGAGCGTCACGGTTTGCGACGCGTGTTTGCAGCATTCTTCGAGGACCACGACATTCTGTTATGTCCGGCCGGCGTCTCCGCCGCGTTTCCGCACGACCATGCTGACGAGCGCTGGCAGCGCAGGATCACCGTGAACGGCGAGAGTGTCCCATCAACAACCCATCTGTTCTGGGCCGGCTATTCGAGTCTTGTCTATCTGCCCTCCGCGGTGGGCCCGGCCGGCGTTACCGGGTCGCGGCTGCCGGTCGGCTATCAGGCGATAGCTGCAAGCGGTCGCGATCGGACCGCAATCGCCTTAAGCCGCTTAATCGAAAAGGACATCATTGGTTTCGTTCCGCCGTCGGGCTTTGACTGACGCTGGGCTGCGGCACCCAGCGATCAGTTGGGCAGCCGGCGGGATGAGACCGTGCTGGTCGCAAAGATGAGCCAGAAAATCCCAGAAAGGCGCGGCGCAACGCGAATAGCATTGCGCCTCTAAAACACTGCGGGAGGCTCCCATGACGGATTTGCGCAGCGCCGGTTCGACTGGCAGCTTTTCATGTCTATGCAGCGCCTGTGAAACGTTCGCAATGTCGCGACGCCAGTTCCTTTGCACCGGAACCGCCGGTGCGATCACGGCTGCGTCGTCGGCGGGCGTCATTGCCGCATCGTCCGGCGCCGCACACGCGCAGCAGCCCGCGGTGGCGCCCGGCCGTCCGATTCTCAGGATGAGGGCAATGAAGTATTTTACGCCCTCGCAAGCAAGCACACCCCCTTATCTCGGCGCTTCGGCGCCGCCGCCGGGGGGAGCCGCCTCGGCGGTCCAGGCCTTGTAGTCCGCTTCCGAAACGTCGGGGAGTTTCTTGACGAAGGCTGCAATCGTCCAGATTTCCCGATCGGGCACGGGCGGGTCAGACAGGCTGAATCCCGGCATGCCGGTCATGTTGATGCCATTGCGAACGACCCAGAAAATCTGCTCGGGCGTGAGGTCCTTGGCCACGTCCTTCAGATCAGGGGGGTCGGGACGCAGACCCTCGGAGAATTTCGCCCACATGACGCCGGGCCCGCCGTGGCAACTGGTGCAGCCGCGCGATGCGAAAGCGCGGGCGCCGGCCTGGATCGTGGCTGGATCTTCCATCGACAGGGGCGGCTGGTCGACCGCATGGCGGTTGATGGAGGCGTCGCGGACATGCTCCAGCGTCCAGGCGACGACGCCGAGGTCGGGCTGGGTTGCGGCGACATTGTAGAAGCCGCCGAAGAAGAACGCGGCCGCGGCCACCGCAACAATGATTGCGAGGGCGCCGATAAAGCTGAGAAATTTCATGGCAAACCTCAGATCTTTCCGGAGCGGCTCAGGTTCGGGCGAACCGGGAAGGCCGCGGGGAGGCGGGTTGCATTCTGATGCGGCGAAGCTGTGGCCGACGCCGGCCGCGGGTATGATCGCCCCAGAATGCTAGAGCACGTTCTGACCAGCCTGACGCCGATGCGGTTGTTCATCGCCGGTCAAGCCGCGCAACAACACTAAACGTCAACCCGATCAAAAATGCTCCAGCCCTAGGCCGGGAACTCATAGCAAAGAACTATCCTTGCGGGAAAGCCCCGGGATGCGGGCACGGGCCTTGAGCGGATATGCCGCGGCTTCCCTGAAATGATAGTCACGCATGAACATGAGCCCCGGATGATCATCCGGGGCTCATGCCAGAGTAGTTAGTAAAATGTGGTGCAGGCGTGTTAGTAGCAGACGTTCACCCAGCGAACCACCGGGCCATAAGGCGTTTCGATGACGCGGCGCTGGACGCATGTATTTGCCACAATCGCGCCGCCGACGAGTCCGGCCGCAACGCCGACGCCGAAACCGCCCCAGCCCCAGCCGTGACCGCCCCAGCCGTGGCCACCCCAGTGACCATGGCCCCAGGCGGAGGCGGAAGTGGGCGAAAGCGCAACTGCGCCAAGGGCGGCCGTCGCAGCGAGAACGAAAGCCATCTTACGGAACATGAAGGTCTCTCCTTGCTGTAAACGGATGTGTTTCTCACCATCCTGTGACTTGGTCGCTCCTCCCCCCGGCGCGGTTCACGCACACCACCGGAACCAGCTCTGTCATTAATCACAGCAGGGCACGAACACTGCCGCGCATTCACGCGATCCGCTCGCTGCCCTTGATCTGGGTGCGATGCATGACCCTTCGCGTCCTGGGATCGAACGGGTCGCGACGGTGCAACACGGCGAGGTTGTTCCACATCAGCACATCACCCACCCGCCACTCATGGCACATGGTAAACCGCTTCTGGGTGGCATGCGCCCACAATGCATCGAGCAACGCCTCGCTGTCGGCGACACTCATGCCCGACACGTAGCTGTTCGGCCGACGACCGAGAAACAAAGCCTTGCGGCCGGTCTGCCGATCGGTGCGCACCAGCGGATGTCGCGCCCCGATGGTCTCGCGCACGTCAGTGACCTCCTTGTGGCCTTTGCGCAGCATGCCGGCGCTGTTGCGCGAAGCGTCATGCACCGCAGCGCTGCCTTCGGTGGCGTCTTTCAAGGCATCCGGCAACGTCTGGTAGGCGGCGAACATATCGGCGAAATAAGTGTTGCCGCCATTGGGCGGCACCTCAAGAGCATGCAGGATCGCCGCCTTTGGCGGCACCTCCACGTAAGTCATGTCGGCGTGCCAGACGGCCTCACCGTCGCCAAGACCGCCGATCGGCCTGCCGTTCTCGACCAC